>Ga0209608_1000335_pt1 | contig 48713 bp, 39 predicted proteins | sample AD_UKC130_MetaG_FD_184428 | JGI IMG/M metagenome (GOLD analysis project Ga0209608, IMG submission 184428) | Active sludge microbial communities of municipal wastewater-treating anaerobic digesters from Canada - AD_UKC130_MetaG (SPAdes) (version 2) | ecosystem: Engineered > Bioreactor > Anaerobic...
GATAACTCCTGATGAAGTGCTTATTAAGGTTTCCATGTGCGGTATATGCGGTACCGACTGGAAAATATACAAAGGAGAATATGCCTCCGAATTCCTTCCGATGATTTCAGGGCACGAATTCTGGGGAGTCATCGAAGAAGTCGGCAGCAATGCAAGAGGACTGAAAAAGGGCGACAGGGTCGCGGTCGACATATGCCTCCCCTGCGGTACCTGCTACTATTGCCGCAGAGGCGATGCCCTTCTCTGCGAAACATTCACGCAGCTGGGCATCCACACCGACGGTGCTTTTGCCGAATATGTGAAGGCGCCGTGGAAAAACTGCTACCTCATACCTGACGAAGTGGACTCCCTGTCTGCGGCATTCGTCGAACCGCTCACTGCTGTTATGCAGGCTGCAAAGAAAATGGACCTCTCGATCGCTTCCAGTGTCGTGATCATCGGCACAGGCCTCGGCATCCTGCACGGAGCCCTTGCAAAACTGCGCGGTGCAGCTCCCGTCATCGTGATCGGCAGGAGTGAGTCAAAGCTGAGACTGGCAAAACAGCTTGGCGCCGACTACACGATAAACATCAACGAGGTGGACGATCCGGTTGCAGAAGTCAAAAAACTCACCGGTGGCGTGGGAGCCGATTATGTGCTGGAATCCGTCGGAACCCCCGAGACATATGAACAGGCTTTCGCCATGGTCAGGAGAGGCGGCAAGGTCGAGGCCTTCGGCATATGCCCGCCGGACCAGAAGGCATGCTTCTCGCCTTACGAGTTCGTACTCGGCGAGAAAAAGGTCAGCGGCTCATGCGCCGGTATAGGAAACGACTGGGGCGACGTGCTTACGTTGCTCAAATACAAGCGCATAGACCCGACGCCGATGTTCTCGATGATCGTTCCGCTGGAAGAACTGGAACAGGCTCTCCATGAGCTCAGGACGAACAAGGACCTCATAAAGGTGTTCGTCGATCCCCAGGCAACGGAAAGAAAGGTCCTGAGATAAGATCGATAAGGTGCAGAAGCACCACAGCAAAAAACACAGATGCAAAGGCATCTGTGTTTTTTATGTCTCCATGACCGGATATTGCCGTCAGATGGTGAATCTCTCCATCTGTGTTCTCAGATCGTCGGCGAGCTTCTTTATCTTCGCAGCCATATTATTGAGTTCCTCGATGGATGCGAGCTGTTCTTCGGTAGAAGCGGACACTTCCTGTGTCGATGCCGAGACCTGCTCCGAAACAGCTGAGATGTTCTCCATGCTGTTGAGCACTTTTTCCTTGAACTTATTCATGTCATCTATCATCGTGCCGGCTGTAACTATGTTCTCCGTCATTTCCGCCGTGGTCGTGCTTATCTTTTCAAACAGTTCTGTCGTCTGGGCAACCCTGCTGTTCTGTTCCCTGATTATGTTTTCTGCTTCACCCGCGAGTTCCGCTGAACTGAGTGCCTGCTTGTATATGGTGTTCAACTGGGCCTGGATGTCTTTCGTATGTTTGTTGGACTGCTCTGCCAGCTTCCGTATCTCTTCTGCTACCACGGCAAACCCTTTGCCCGCTTCTCCGGCACGGGCGGCCTCAATGGCGGCATTGAGCGAAAGCAGGTTGGTCTGTTCCGCGATATTCCTCAAAACCAGTGTTATCTTGTCTATGTTCTTCACATACATGTTCAGTTCATTTATCTTTTCCGCCACATCGGCCGTGATCCTGTTCGTCTGTTCATTCTTCATGTTGAGGTCCCTGATGGCCTCTATTCCGGATTCGGACAGTTCTTTCATCGCCGCCGCACTTTTCAGCAGTTCCTTCGTCCTGTCCGCAGTCCTGGTGATCCTGTCGGTAAGCTGCCTTACGTTTTCAACGCTGCTTTCGATTTCAGCGGCCTGGCTTGCCGCGCCCGAGGCAACTTCCGAAATCGCATTGGCGACGTCGCCCGATACTCTTGCAGAATCCGATGATATCGACGACATGGTTTCAACTGACGCCAGGACCTGTACCGCAACCTCCCTGGTCTGCCCCACGAGTTCTCTCAGGTTCCTTATCATCTCGTTGAAACTGGCCACAAGCCTGCCCAGTTCGTCTTTTCTCTTCATTTTCAGGGAGACCGTAAGATCTCCGTGCTCTGCCCTGGCCATGACATTGGTTATGTCCCTCATAGCCCTTGTCATTCTTAATGAGAATATGAAGCCAAATATTACTGCAAGTATACTGAACCCGATTCCGGCGATCACGGTCGTTGTCATGATCGCCGCAGCCTTGGCCTTAACGGCCTTTTCCGGTACGGTTGTCACGACCGTCATGCCGTTTGCAGCTGATTTATAGTATGAAACGAGGCATGCCTCTCCCCTGTCCGTCGAATAGAACACTCCTGAATCCTGTTCGCCGGATTTTGCGATCACGTCCCTGATAAACTGTCTTTCGGCAATACCGTCGCTCTCGGCCGGATCCAGGTAAGTCACGACCTGGCCCGCCGGGGTTATCAGGTATGTGTGGTCACCGCTGCCGAGTTCGGCATTGGAAAGGATCTGCCTGACCTTTTCGCCATGGAAGTCTATGATGATCAGGCCGATATTCTTTCCGTTTCTCGGATGGATGAATATCCTCGCCAGTGTGATAGCGACATCGGTATTATTTACATCGATGGTATCGCCGTAATCTATGCAGACAAGTTTGCCGCCTGCTTCGGATACCTGCCTGTACCAGTCGCTCCCCAGTACGGCATCCATATCGATGGGCGGCTTTACATCACCGACATAACTGCCGGTGTTGAAGATCACCTTTACATTCAGTTCCTTTTCCGAAGCATTCAATCCTGATACGAAAGAGTTGGCATCCCTGTACAGGGCAGCCATGCTCCCTGCATCGGTCGCCGCGCCGTATTCAAGCAGTGCGGTGCTGGAATGGAGCTGCAGCGAGATGCCGTTAGCCTTTTCGAGGAACAGGTCCAGGCAGTTGGATGTCTGCACGGTATTTGCCGATATGCTTCCTTCCATCTGCTCAAGCAGATCGCTGGTTGCCCTGTTCGTCGTGATCAGCCCTATGGTGCTCACCGGCATGATTATCAGTATCAGAAAAGCTGCGACCATCTTGGAAAGGAGACTTCTGGTTGACCTGGTAATGAGATCCGACAGAGTTGTTCTTATTCGCTGTAAATCGATTTTCATAACTCCTCCGGATTAACATAATATATTTGCATCTCAATTATACCCTTATTTTATTCCCATTGCCAGACCAATAATGGCATAATATGTCATACCGGAACATGTGCCGGCTGACACATTATGCCATTATTTTCAGTGTTTCACGCGTTTCATGTTGTCACAGTCGTTCAATGGTATTACACGTGTGCCTCGGTTCAGATCGTCTTCTTCCTGCCGCTGAGCTTTATTCTGTATGAATAGCGGTCCCCCCTGGAAATCGATATAACGACCTCCACGGGACGGTCGGTTATGTCATATGTCACACGGGTCGCGTAAAGCAGCGGAGCACCCCTTTTTATGTTGAGCAACTGGGCCTCTGAAGCCTTTGCAGCCCTTGCCTCCACTGTCTCCTCAGCCCGGCTCAGGACAACGTTGTATTGTTTCTCGAGCGTCTCGTATAACGATTCACCTTTTATGCCTTTTTCCAATAAATCGGGAACTACGGCCGGAGACAGGTAGTTTGTCATCAGGCATGTCGGCTCACCGTCCGCATAGCGAAGCCTTACGATCTTGTATACATTGTCTCCTATCGGTATGTTCAGAAGCCTGGCTATATTTACGGGAGCAGGCTCCTCAAAATACTCTATTTTCTTTGTTTCCGGGCGCATACCCATTTCTTCCATTGTCTCGGCCCAGCTTGTTATCAGGTTGAGTTCCTGGCTGACTTTAGGTCTGCTCACAAAAGTCCCTCTGCCCTGCCTGGTATACAGATGCCCTTCCTGGACCAGTTCCTGGATCGCACGTCTTATCGTTATGCGGCTCACCTTGTACTGCTCCTGCAGTTCAGCTTCCGACGGTATAAGATCACCTACCTTGAATTGCTCCTTTATTTTTTCCAGCAGGTTCTCCTTCACCTGGTAATACAGAGGAATAGGGCGAGATTTATCCAGCAAGCTCTTCACCCCTTATATCTTTCGATAATTTTTGTACCAATTATATAACATTTTGACATACAAGTATAGTGGACATAAGCAAATCAGAAGTCCAGGGCAGACAGCCTGTCGGAAATCTCAGAAAGCCTGTCCGATGCGAAGCTGAATACCTCAAGGAGTTTCTCGTATTTGCTGTTGTTGACCGGATCCGGCCTTACAGTCTCCACAGTTTTGTGTATCTCATCGATCCCGGAAAAGTCCTTCCATATACCGCAGCCTACTGCTGCCACGGCGGCAGCGCCAAGGGCGGCGGCATCCTGGTCTATGTTAGTCTTTACGATATCCATGTTATAGGCATCAGCGAATATTCTCCTGTACAGCTGACTCTTGCTCCCTCCTCCGACCAGCAGCATCTCGTTTTGGAGCCTGCAGTGCTTTTTCAGCACGTCCAGCCTCAGCCTGAGGTTCATGGCGATCCCCTCCATGCATGCCCGAATGAGATCGGCCCGGTCATGCTTCAGGTCAAGTCCCATGTAAGCTCCTCTCAGGTTGGCGCTGGCATCCTGTGATGTGCCTCCTGCCAGGCTTGGATTGAACAGCAGCCTGTTTGCTCCCACCGGAGATTTTTCAGCCAGCTCATCCATCAGCACGTAAACGCTTTTTCCGGTACTTTCCTCCTGGATTTTCAGATCGATGCACAAATTGTCCCTGAGCCACCTGAACGAAGTCCCTGCGGAGAAAATACTGACAGCGGAAGTGTACATGCCCGGTATGACATGAGCGAATACGTAGGGCCTGGCTTTCAGGTCAAGCACGGGTTCTGCTGAAGATACCGCGATCCATGCAGATGAGCCAAGTGATGTGTATACCCTGCCCTCTTCCAGGTTTTTGGCGCCCAGTGCCATGCATGAGTTGTCAACTCCGCCGCAGACTACCTTTACATTGGTCCCGAGTCCAGTTTCTTCTGCAGCCTCCGGCGTTACGGTCCCCAGGATTTCAGCGGAAGAAACTATATCCGGCAGCTTGTCGGCCGATATGCCGCTTGCGGTAATATACCCTTCATGGTACGCGTTTCTTTTCAGATCATATACGCCTGAACCCGAAGCATACGAATGGTCTGTCTTAATGACGCCGGTCAGCCGGAGATTGATGTAATCCTTCGTCCCTATTATCTTGAAGGCATCCCTGTATATATCAGGTTCGTTGTCCATGTACCACATTATTTTGAAAACTGTATACAATGCGGAGGGGAATCCGTTACCGGTAGTCAGGTACCATTCATTCTCATCGACTTTTTCAAAGAATCTGCGTGCCTGTTCCTGGGCCCTGGCATCCGACCATATCGGGATCGTGTTCCTGAGAAGGCGCCCGTTTTTATCCACAGGAACAGCTCCAAGGCTGTGTCCCGAGATAGCAAGACACTCTATGCTTTCCCGGTCCGTCCCTGTCTTTTCGAGCAGTTTCCTCGTACTCAGCACAACAGCGTTCCACCAGTCCTCCGGGCGCTGCTCGTGCCATCCGGTGTACGGATACACGGTGCCGTAAGGAACGAACACCGAAGCAAGACAATTGCCGGCAAAATCATAGAGTGAGGCTTTATTGCCGCCCGTGCCAAGATCATAGGAAATTATTCTGTTCCCCATAGTGCCACCTCTCATCCATATTCTGATCCGTTGCCGGGTTCATGAGCATGGTCCGGCAATATAATCAGGCTGCCTGTTCCAGCCATGCGATCCGTTTGTGCGTCCCAGCCGCCGTCACCTCGCACTGACCGGCTTGTCCTGCCGCCTGAACCCAGCCTGACCGTTCCGGTCCGCCTATATTGCAACCTCGCCGCCTCTGGCAATGCACTCGTTCAGTATAGCTGTTCCACTGCGCATATTCACGCCGAACCTGGTGACTCCGAGTTTGTACATCTCCAGCAGCGTATCAAGGGTCCTTATACCGCCTGATGCCTTGATCTTTATCCTGTCACCGACTATGGATTTTATCAGCCTTACATCTTCTATCGTCGTTCCCCTGGCCATCCAGCCCGTGCCCGTCTTAACAAACGCAGCGCCTGCCCTTATGCTTATCTCGCACGCTTTCTCGATTTCTTCCCTGCCAAGGCACATCACTTCAATGATGACCTTTACCGGCAGTCCGTCGGCTGCTTCGACCACTGCCTTTACATCATCCTCGACTTCCGCATATCTTCCGGAAAGCAGCTTTCCCACATTGATCACCATATCAAGTTCATCACAGCCTGCGTCCCTCAGCTCGACAGCCTGGAACACCTTGACACTCGTTGAATCAGCCCCGGAGGGGAAGCTCACATTTCCGATAACCTTGATATCGGGCCTGTCCGAAAGCAGTTCCTTTATTTCCGGGATAAAACACTGCATTACGGAAACATGCCCGCAGTTATAACGCCTGGCATTCTCCGCCAGTGCCTTTATATCATTTTCATCGCTGTCCGTCCTGACACAGCTCAGGTCAAACATCCGGGCAATATCTTTCACTGTAAGTACCATGTTTCTTCCACCCTTCCATTTTACACGGCAAATCATATTTTCTGCCGGTCTGAAAAACATATTTTTGTCTAAAGTGTTATAACGTTATAACATGTTGTTATAATGATAGCAAAAGTCATTAAGTGCGTCAACCGCGTTCTTCATCCATTATACTATAAGGGCCGGCTAAAAAATACCGACTTCATAAAATAACTACTTGTTATAACATCATGTTATTACTCAATAGATAACTGACGGGTTTACATATTATTGAAACGGCCATTACACATTGTAAATCTGCCTGAGCAATGATAAACTAGAAAAGAATCTTGCAATAAAAGCCAACACTCTACGATGTACAGGAGGTTACAGCTGATGGCAGGTTACAAAAGGCGGTTTGGCGACAGGCATGACGGCAGGCGGCTCAGATCACTGGATCCATTTTTCAAGATAATACCTTACATTATGAGAAGCAGGATGGATTCACAGATCTTTTTCGAAGAAAAAATAGATATAACCCATGCGGAGGCATATCTCAGGAAAAGGAACAAGAACTCCGAAACACGGCTGAGCATGCTTCACATCTTTATTGCGGCAGCTGTCAGGACACTTGCTTTAAGGCCTGCTCTCAACAGGTTCGTTGCCGGGCAGAAGCTTTTTGCACGCAATGAGATCCTCATATCCCTGGCAGTAAAGAAGGAAATGACTTTTGACAGTCCCGAAACGACCATCAAATTCAAATTCGAACCGACTGATACCCTTGAAGACGTGGTAAAGAAGACGGACGAGCAAATAAAGGAAAACAAAGAAACAAGCGCTGACAATGCTACCGACAAAACCGCACGGATCATCACATACTGTCCCGGTTTCATCATAAAATTCATAGTGTTCCTGGCAAGGCTGCTGGACTATTTCGGGCTGTTGCCTAAATTTTTGTGCGACGTAAGTCCTTTCCATACAAGCGTGTTCATAACCGACGTCGGTTCGCTGGGCATTTCTCCTGTATATCATCATCTTTATGACTTCGGGACGACATCCGTATTCGTTTCATTTGGTACGAAAAGGACCGAAAAGGTCATAGATTCGGACAACAACATCATTAACAGAAGGTTTATGACAATGAGGATAGTGTGCGATGAAAGGATCGTCGACGGCCACTATTTTGCGTCAGCAGTGAAACTGTACAAGACCCTTATCGAGGACCCGGAAAGACTGGAAGTCCCTCCGGCAAAAGTCATACGCGATGTAGACTGATCAACCGCAGCATGCCTTTCATGCTGCCTGTTTTTAATGCTGCAGCCGTATGGGGGCTGCAGCATTTCATTTATGCATAAGCCATCTGCCTTGCCGTCATCATGCGCAGATCTGCCTTGTCATCCCCTGCCGTTCCAGCAATAGGTGCAGACCTTGCACGCCGGAAGGCCTATGGCATCTATCATGTCTTCAAGTTTCTGGAACCTGAGACTTGTAAATTCGAGTTTCTTCCTGATGCACTCAACCATATCGTGGTATTTTTCGCTTTCAGGATCGCAGTATTCATCAAGACTCGATGGCTCCCGTCCTTCGATCTCGTTTATGGTGCGGCGCGTGATCAGGTCCATTTCAGACCTCGACCTGGAGAAGTTGAGATACCTGCATACAAACATCAGCGGCGGGCACGCGGGCCTGACATGCACTTCCCTGGCGTCGAAATAGTGAAGGAGCGCTACGGTCTGCCCAAGCTGTGTGCCGCGTACTATGGAGTCGTCACAGATAAGAAGCCGCTTCCCCCTGATAAGTTCCGGAATCGGAATAAGCTTCATTTTTGCGACAAGGCTCCGGACACTCTGCTCCTGGGGTATGAAACTCCTCGACCACGTCGGTGTGTACTTCACGAGAGGTCTGGAATACGGAATGCCGGATTCATTGGAATAACCCAGGGCATGAGCTATACCTGAATCAGGGACACCTGCGACGGCGTCGACCTCCCTGATGTCGCCCCTGGCAAGCGCCTGGCCGCATTTATACCTCATTATCTCAACGTTCCTGCCTTCATACGTGGACGCAGGGTAGCCATAATATACCCACAGGAACGCGCATATTTTCATTTCATCCCTGGGCGGCACCAGCGGTACGATCCCTTCAGGCGTCAGCAGGACGATCTCACCGGGTCCGAGCTCATATTCAAGGCTGTACCCGAGGTTTGGAAGCGCGCTGGATTCCAGCGAAACGCAATATGAATCTTCCTTTTTCCCCACCAGCAGAGGCGTCCTGCCCATCCGGTCCCTTGCTGCATAAATCCCTTCATGGGTGAGGACAAGCATCGTGCATGAACCGTCTATTGCTTCCTGCGCTCCAAAAATCCCGTCCTTTATTGTCTCCTCCTGGTCGATGAGAGCTGCGACCAGTTCCGTAGGATTTATCTCTCCCCTGCTCATTTCGAGGAAATGTATGTAGTTGCGTTCAAACGCCTTTTTGACCAGTTCGTTAATATTGTTGATGCGTCCGACGGTAGTCAGCGCGTAATGTCCATGATGGGAACACACAGTAAGAGGCTGCGCCTCCGCATCGCTGATGCACCCGATACCCATATTCCCGGACATTTCAGCCAGGTCGCTCTCGAATTTCGCCCTGAACTGGATATTCTCGATATTATGTATGTACCCGGAAAACATGTTTCCCGAAAATACTGCCATCCCGCCCCTGCTCGCACCCAGGTGCGAATGGTAGTCAGTCCCGAAATACAGGTCCATGACGCAGTCTTTTTTTGAAACAACACCGAAAACTCCGCCCATTACATCCTCATCCTGTCTGCCTTAATTGATTTGGGTTTATGTTGAATGCAACATACTATCATTGTATTTGTAAATCGGAAAGTGTCAAGTAAAAAAGAAACAGGGACGCTTTTGCGTTCCCTGTACATGAGTTTTTCAGATGCCGTTCTGCTGTTATGATGCTTAGCTGCTTTGCTTTCTTCTGATCACCTGTCCGCTGATTATAGTTCTGCTGCTGTTTTCCAACTGTTTTATTGCGGTACAGGCACCTGTTTAGCTGTTGGTTTCTCTCATTCCTCCTTTGTCAGGCTGTTGTGATCCCTTCTGCGGTGTCCATCTCCGGAATGCTCCTGCATTATTCCGACTGCTGGTCATTTATCAGGTAAAGGACCTTGACCGCATTTCCTGCGACATGTTTGTTGCCATATACAGCCGTTACGCTTATATAATACTCCGTCGCATAGGTGAGTTTTCTGAAATCACCGTTGTGGTACTGTTTGGCAGGGTCGATGACGACCGATGTGGTATCCTTGTCATAAGCCATGTCATAGTAGCCGTTTGCGGGATATGCAGGTTTATCGTTTTTCTCCGAAATGACGACACGGTATTCCGTCAGCAGCGGCGATTCCAGCTTGTTCCACTTCACCACAAGTTTGCCGTCTTCATAAGCCGCGCTTACCTTCGGCGCCGGGAACAGCTCCGGGCTGTCCTCACCGACATACGTGCACCTTATGGTGTTGCCTGCCACCATCCTGTCGCTGTATACGGCCGTCACGCTGAAGTAGTACTGCTCTCCGTTGATGAAGTACCCCTCGAAATCGCCGTTATTATATTTCGTGGAGTTGTCGATCACCGCATAGGTCCTGTTGACATCGGTGATCCTGTACAGGTAACCATTCTCAGGGTATGAAACACTGTTATCATATTTTGAAGCTGAAACTATATACCCGACCAGCCTGGAAGAATCGATTTTATTCCATCTCAGCACCAGCTTCCCGTTCTCCACGGAAGAGCTCACGACTGGCGCTGCATACAGTTCAGGGTTCTCGGTTCCGTTGTAGACGAAGCTGATCGTGTTCCCCGGAACGTTCCTGTCGGAATATACAGCAGTCACACTGATGTGATATTTCTGCCCCCTGGTGAGGTAGTTGCCGAAATCACCACCGTTATATTTATCAGTGTTGTCTATTACGGCATATGTCCTGTTCCTGTCGGTGATGGCATAGAGGTAACCGTTGTCAGGGTACTGCGGAGTATTGTCATTTTTGGAGATAACTACCCTGTATTCCCTGAAATTGTTCGAGTCTATACGGTTCCATCTGAGGACATGTTTTCCGTTCTCCACGGACATGCTGGCAACCGGCGCCACATACTGTTCGGGATTCTCAGGCCCGTCGTATACGAACCTGATCACATTTCCCGGCACATTTCTGTCGGAGTAGACAGCCGTTACGCTTATATAATAGGTCTGTCCCCTGGTAAGGTAATTGCCGAAGTCGCCGCCGTTGTATTTTGTCGAGTTGTCTATGACGGCATATGTCCTGTTCCTGTCGGTGATGGTACAGAGGTAACCGTTATCAGGGTACTGTGGCGTATCATCATATTGGGAGATAACGACCCTGTATTCCCTGAATTTGTTCGAGTCTATACGGTTCCACCTGATCACGGGCTTGCCGTTTTCTGTTTTGAGCTCTATGATCGGCCTTTCATACGTATATCCGGTGTTCGGGTCGTAGGTAACCTTTTCTTCATCGTACGTTACTTTCTCTTCCTTCTGCTCAAATGCCCTCTTCAGAAGTACTGCCGCCTCTGCGCGGGTCAGGTTGCCCTGCGGAGAGAACACGAGCCTGCCGTTTTCCGGTTTACCCACGATGAGGCCGTATTTGACCGACAGCGCGACGTGTTTCCTGAGATTCGGCGAAATCTGGTTCTTGTCCGCGAACTGGTCCAGTATGCCAAGGTCGACCGGTTCATTCTGGTAACCCAGCGCGTTGACAAGCGCAACCGCCATATCCTCTCTCACTGCCGGCAGCGACGGCTTGAAATAGTCCCCGCTGGAAGTCCTGAAACCTGTGAGGTAAGGCTTGGCACTTTCAACATACGGATACTCCCATGAGTTCTTCTTCACATCGAGGAACGAAGGAGTTTCCGGGCTGTACTTCTTCAGGTTGAGAGTGTTGACCATCATCTTGGCGAACTGGGTCCTGGTAACCATGCCGTTCGGCTCGAATCGGTCGCCGCCGACACCGTCGATGATGTTCCTTTCAAGCATCCACATGATGGCATCATATGCCCAGTGGCCAGGTTTTACGTCTTTGAAGCTTTTGGGCTTCGGGTCATTCGGCTTGGCAAAAACCGCGGCCGAGAGCGAAAAAAGCAGTGCCAGACACAGAACAGCAGAAATCAGTTTTTTGATACGGTTTCTCATGCTATTTCTCCCTCCATTGGTTTTGTAATACACTTTCACCTGCTTTTGTTATATAGATTCGCCGGCAGGGAGAAATACTCCGGGGTGATTTTGAATCGTAATATAATTGTAATATCCCGTAACATAAATGTAATATCCCGGGATCAATAAATAAGGTATGCCGGATCGATATGCAGATGCCCACTGCATATCGATCTTTCAGTGCCAGCTTAAGTCTGCCGTACTCAGCGGCAACGTCAGGATGCATCGCCAGGTAATCCCTGAAATATAGCTCGTCCCAGTCACCGGGATGCCTGACATGGATGTGCACGTACTGCCCGTGTCTTTTGTCCCCATCGCCAGCCGTGTTCCAGCATCACCTGGCGCACGACCTCCTCTGCTTTTTCATCCATGCCGGGGATCGACGATATATCGCGCTCGCTCCTGTGCGTAAGCTCATCAAGGTAAGTGCAGCCCGTCCCTTCCATCGCCTTCCTGGCGTCGGCTTCGAGGCGGTCCATCAATACGCTTATTGGAACCGGGACATATCTCTCCTTCGGAGGAAAATCCCTGTCAAATTCCAGCACATCATTTTCATCAAGGCTTTCAAAGACCGGGTCTATGAAAAAACGTCCCTGTATCCCGTCCAGCGCTCCTTCATACAGCGGCAGTGCCATGAAGGCATCGAAACTGCTCCCGTCAGCGGTGGTTATGCCAAACTCCGAAGCGCGCCTGAAGCCGATGCGCGGATAATAGTCCGGATGGCCGAATATAACTACGGCCCGGTACCCCAGTTTTCTTGCCTCCTCAAACGTATGCATCATAAGTGCCCTGCCAATACCCCTGTTCTGGAATTCAGGAAGTACACTGAGAGGACCGAACGTGAGCACCTCGTGCGTTTTTCCTGAAGGCTCCTCGATCCTGGCCTTTGTGTATATAATATGGCCAACGATCCTGCCGTCCGCTTCGGCGACATAGTCAAGCTCAGGCACAAAAGACGGGCATTTGCGTATCCTGTGGACAAGCAGGTGCTCGTCACAGAAACCGCGGATGCATCTCCAGAAAGCTTCGCGTGTCAGCTCCTCAACAACGTGGTAGTCTTCAGGACGTTCAAGTCTCAGAACGATATCCAGGTTTGCCATTTCCAGACCTCCACTCTTTATGCTGTGGTCTTTGTGTTGCGGTCGTTATGAATCGTCACCCGGCAGCCCAATGCGCTTTTTAATTAGTGACTGCTGCCGGTTCATGTACCATTTCTATTTCCTGAACACAGCGCATAAGGTTTCCGATCCAGCGTAATAAGGGGTTCCGGTCACATCTGCATAAAACCCGTCACATGTGAATCCTGCCGGCAGCACTTCGTCCAGCAGGGAGTCCGTTGTGAAGCTGGTGTCCCAGATGTTGTAGCAATGCACTGCGTTCTCTTCTATAATAACATACCTGTCGAGAGAGACGTTTTCGTTATAACGGTATACTGCATTCAGGCAGATGTAGGGTCCGGCGCTCCAGAACCCGCCCTGAGGGCAGATTTCCCATGATGTGCCTTCCTGTATGCCCGAGGTGCGCACTGGCGTGAAAACATCGAAAAGGAACCTGCCTCCCGGCTTCAGAGCCCGGTAAATGCGCCGCAGCAGTTCGTCGCGCTCATCGGGTATCAGCGCCCCATAATCGCAATAAATGAGTGTGATCATATCGAAAGCATTTCCACAAACCGCACCCTGTCATATATCTCTTAACTTTATACACTTATCATCAGACACGGCGCTGAGCAATACAGTTCAGCTGGCGTGCCAGGCCATTTTCAGAAGAAACTCAGCTGTTCCGGCTGTTTGACCTCATAAGTATGCAGATACCTGAAAATCTCATTGTTATCGCAGACGATGCCATGCTTCCTGCACTCGTCATGTAAAATTGCCATCAGCCTGTCATTGTTGTCGCTCATCACTTCGTACCTGTAGCCGTATTTTTTGTGATACTTCTGCCTGAGGCCGGGGAAATGCCCGTCCAGCTTCGAATAGAAATACTCCCGGCTGCCTTCCCGCAATGTGAGGCCCATGCCAAAGCAGATGATCCCATATACCTTCGCCCTGACACAGAAATCGAGAATGCCCCTGAGATTCTCCTCCGTATCGTTGATGAAGGGCAGGATCGGGTCCAGCCATACGACCGTGGGTATCCCGTTTTCGTTCATTATTCTGAGTACCTCGTAACGTTCCCTGGTGGTGCAGACTGCCGGTTCAAGGATCCTGCAGAGGTTTTCATCATATGTTGTGAGCGTCATCTGGACCACGCATTTGGATTTGCTGTTTATGCCCTTCAGAAGTTCCAGGTCCCTGAGGATAAGGTTCGACTTCGTCTGGACTGCAACACCGAAACCATACATTTCTATGATTTCGAGGCATTTCCTCGTATAGCCCAGCCTGGCTTCGATATGCATGTAAGGATCGCACATGCTGCCGGTGCAGATCATGCACTTTTTCCGCTTTTTTCTCAACGCAGCTTCCAGCAGTTCGGGAGCATTGACCTTGACCTCTATGTCTTCGAAATCATGGTCCATATTATAGCATTTGCTCCTGCTGTCGCAGTAAATGCATCCATGGCTGCAGCCACGGTAAATATTCATCCCGTTTTGCGACGACAGTATCGTTTTAGCTTCCTTAAAATGCATAATAGCTGTCCCTTTTCCGCACCTGGCACTTCTGTCAGATACTTATCACCAGGCGCAACATCGACATTGATTTTTCAAATACCTGACTGGCATGCCTGGCGCCATTGGTTACTTACTGAACACGAAACCCTCCAGTTCGCAGATCGGCCGGTTTTCGAAGCCTGGTTTGGCAAAGTCCCAGACGTCTCCGTACTTGTCCTCGAAAACGAAATACAGCGCGTGCCTTCCGGTCACACACCGGACAGCGGAGTAAATTATACTGTCGTCCAGGCCGATATCGCATCGGCCTATTTCCATGCCTTCCTTCCAGTCGTCGATGAGGATCCTGACCTGTCCCCGGGCCCCGCAGCCTCTTATTTTCGCAGAGAATTCCATGGTCCTGCTGGAGTAATCCTCTCCGAAGTCGAAATATTTGAAACCGATGACGCATCCGTCAGTGATATTGACCACTGCCCTCTGGAAGATGTTCCTTTCCGTTATATAGCATCCGCCTTTCAGCACGCATGCTATGTCTGCCGGGACGTACCGGTACGGAGACAGTGATCCCTCAAAGCCCAGGGACGTCATCTCGACCTGCGGGATCCTCCCGTCGTCCAGGATCTCTATGCGTTCTACGCATGCACGTCTTGAAAATACCGAGTTGTTGGTCATCCTGTGGTAAAACACGTACCACTGCCCGTTTATATTGCAGATGGAGCCATGGTTATTCCCGCCAGGATAGTCGACCCCGTTGTCGATGATCGTACCGCCGTATTCGAACGGGCCCGTGGGTGACTTGCTGACGGCATAGTCCAGCCGGCTCCCCTTCCTTGGCGAGTATATCAGGTAATACCTGTCCCCGATCTTGCGCGGCGAGCAGGCCTCATAAAAATCCGACGGTCCGTTTCCGGCCGGTATGATGTCCTTCCTGACGGAGCCTGGCAGTATCTCATACATATTTTCCGGGTTTATCTCGGCCATGTATGACCTCTCGAATCCCCAGTAAATATAGACCCTGCCGTCATCGTCGACCAGGACGCCCGGATCGACGAAAACTCCCCTGTCCATATCATTCTCATACATAGCAGGAACGCGGTACTGCGATAGCAGCCTGAAAGGCCCTTCAGGCCTGTCGCTCACGGCGACGCAGCCTTTGGCATAGAAAATATATGCGTACAGGTAGTACTTCCCATCCTTTTCGATTACATCCGGCGCATACAGTTCGCCGTCGGTCCACGGCGTATCGCTTTCGTGGTCGCGGTCAGCCCGCGTGTGGAACGAATCCCCGTGGCATATCCAGTTGTTCAGGTCGTTCACGTCCGCAGACCAGACTTTCAGCTTAAAATCACAGAACTTGCCTGACCCTGCTGTGTCATGGGAACCGTATACGTAGACCCTGTTCCCGAAAACCCTCGGTTCACCGTCCGGTATGTATTCCCAGTTCGGCAGATATGGATTGGCCATCTTTATCCTCCCATGTTCAGTTTGCCCGGCATGCAAGCTGGCACTTATTATTTAGCACGGCGTCGAGTGATAACTGACCGTCACTTCAGGTACCTGATTGACATGCCAGGCACCTCATTTTATTTGCTGTTACGCACGACGAGTCCATACGTCTCTTCTATGACGCGCCAGTGATTGGGCGCCGAAAAGCCATGGCCTTCTCCCCGGAACACTTCTATTCTCGCATTGGGATACAGGTCAGCTGCTCTCAGTCCATATTCGACCGGCACTACTTCATCCTTGTCCCCGTGGAATATAAGGACTTCCCTGTCATATTTCCCGATGTGTTCATATATGTCGTATCCATGGACCGCTTCGATATACGGTCTGCCCAGCGTTACTCCCCAGAATTCGTAGCGGTCAGGTATGCTCTCGCGCGTTGGGAACCACCTGTTCCAGTCGTCGGGAATGCAAAGGGCAGGAAACACCAGTACCAGTCCCTTTATGTCTTCAGCGTACTCATCGGCTGTCAGGGCTGAAACAGCTCCTCCCTGGCTCAGTCCGAACAGGAATATGTTGCCTGTGTCAACGCGGTCCCATTTCTTAACGTTTTCCAATACGGCGACCAGGTCCTCTTTTTCCGTGAAAAGAGACATTTCATATGTCTTCATGCTGCTCCTGGAGTTTACGGATCCTCCGCAGAAATCGAAGCGATACGTGGCTACGCCTCTTGATACCAGGTATTCGCTGTATTCCGCGAAATCGTCCGCCGTTCCGTTGAAGCCGTGGCAGAAGATGACGATCGGCCACTTGCCCTCCCCTTCGGGAAATTCGGCTATGCCGTAAACCGTCCGCCCATGGTGCCCGATCTGGATAACTTCTCTCGTCATGCGCCCCACTCCTTCTTCACAAAAACGATCCCACTGTTATTCATCGGCATTTCGCATCAAGTTCCATCCGGTGGATTGTCATACCCCGGCTCATCTGCGGCAGGTCTCTTACGCCGGTTCTCTGCCATTGTCCTCGCATAATCGCGGAAAGCAAGCAACTGCGCCCTGTTCCACGCGACGCCGCCGACTTTCCTTTCGGCTTCGCTGACCGGCCTGTCACAACTGTATACTTCCAGGGCCTTTTCAACAAGCGCCGTATACTCCTCCGGAAGGTTCCTGATCCCCCACGATCCGCCTTCATACTTGCTGAGCACCTGCCGGCCGTCTTCCTGAAGCAGCTGCAGGACCCGGCAGATGTTAAGTATGCAGTAATACGGCGACCCACATATATTCTCGTCCGCAACGATCCAGTCAAAATCGGCAAGCACCGAACGCATGAAATCCTGCCAGTCCACCTCACCGAACACCTCATCGACGGGCTTCCCGTGCAGGCACACTCCACGCTTCCGGACACACATCAGATGGGCAGGAAGATCAGGATCAACAAAGCCTTTTCCGTATTCCATCCTGTCTTCGAGCACCATCTGGTGCACCGCCTCGCTGTAATGCAGTTCATACGGGATCCGGCCAGGGACTGTACGGGCGGTTTCCAGCGTTATTATGCTGAGTTCTATACTGCCTGCCGTCGGACGTCTTTCGGCATATTCGGCAATCAGACGGTTGAGGCTTGCGGCAAAGGCAGCATCAAGGCTCCGGTAAACAACAATGATGATATCGATATCGCTTTTGGGCGGAAAATAGCTGCCCATGGCCAGCGACCCGTGGAGATAGACGCCGGTAAGATTGTCGCCCAGCCTGTCCTTCAGCATCTCAACCAGTCCCATGACGTAATCACGTATCTTTCTGTCGCAGTCCGGCCAGGACTGCGGCCTGATTTTCACATAAGTCGCCGTAAGATTATCAGTTATCGATCCGAATCACTCCGGGTACTCCTGTAAGGAATAATCTATAAAAAAAGCCTTCGACCGCCAAACAGCCACATACTGCAAAACCATCAGCTTTCCCGGCATGCCCGTTCCTTTTCGGTTGAAGCGTCACGAAACAATGGAGCAGAATACTCTGCTTTACACAGCGGTCAGATGGATCAGCTTCCCCTTGAAGTCGCCGTGCAGGCCGGTCATGTTTATGCCGGCATACATCAGCGCGCTGCCGGTGTAAGTTTCGCCTGTCTGTTCGTCCCTGTAGACGGTGTTCTCGTCGAGCCCTTTCAATCGTATCCTGCGGCTCTTGTAGTTAGGTCGCTGCATGACCTGTATATATGTTACAAGCGCTTCCCTCTTGTCTTTCGACACGACCATCCATGCGTCATACAGGCGATTCTCACCGTAATCGGCTATCCTGTAATAGTCCCCCTCGCGGATAAGGTCGTTGTACCTGTGGTACATCTTTACCTGTTCGGGGATCATTTCCCTGTCTTCCTTCGGGATCCTTGTCACATCAAGCTCATACCCGAAAGTGCCGGCCAGCGCCACGTAGCCCCTTGTCTCAAAGGGCGTCGTCCTGCCGACTGTATGGTTCGGGCAGTCACTCACATGAGCTCCTATTGTCGAAAGCGGATATACCATGGCAGTACCACGCTGTATGATCAGCCTTTCTATGGCATCTGTATCATCAGAGCACCAGATCTGCGGGCAATAATATAATATACCCGGATCAAACCTCGCTCCACCCCCTGAGCAGCCTTCGACAAGGATGTGTGGAAAATCGGTAGTAAGGCGGTCCAGCATCCCGTAGACTGCCAGCACGTACCTGTGTGATATCTCGCCCTGTCTTTCAGGCGCCAGGTAATTGCTTCCAAGATCGCTCAGCGGGCGGTTCATATCCCACTTCACATATCTGATGTTGGCCTCCGACAGTATTTTTTTTATCATGCCGTAAACGGTTTCGACAACCTCGGGATTTGTCAGGTCCAGCACCAGTTGGTTCCTCGCCAGTCCAGGCACGCGGCCTTCTACGTGTATGCACCAGTCCGGATGGGCACGGTACAGGTCCGAATCCGGCGAGACCATCTCAGGCTCGAACCAGATCCCGAAATCCATGCCGAGCTTGTTGACCTCATCCACCAGGTATTTCAGCCCGCCTTTTATCTTCTCTTCATTGACGACCCAGTCTCCAAGCGAACAGTTGTCGTTGTTGCGCTTCCCGAACCAGCCGTCGTCCATGACCAGCATCTCGATACCCAGGGCAGACGCCTCCCTGGCAATAGCCAGCAGCTTTTCGGTATCGAAGTCGAAATAGGTGGCCTCCCAGTTATTGATCAGGACAGGCCTCTTTTTGTTCCTGTACGGGCTCCTGATAAGGTGGCCGCGGTAGAGGTCATGGAAAGTCCGCGTCATACCACCTATGCCCTGGTATGAAAAGACCATCACGACTTCCGGGGCAATGAACTCCCCGCCCGGTTCCAGAAGCCATTCAAAATCCGTGGGGTTGATGCCCATGGCCACCCTGGTCGTTTCGAACTGTCCGCCTTCGACACAGGCATAGAAGTTCCCCGAGTATACGAAATTGAAGCCGTAGACCTCGCCGGAATCCTCCGTCGCATCGGGCCTGACAACTGCTACGAAGGGGTTGCACTGGTGCCCTGGTTCTCCGCGGTTCGACGAGAATATTTTCTTCCCGAGCCCGGCAGGGATCCTCTGGACATGCCTTTCCCTCGCCCATGAACCGTGAAGCGATATGATATCGAAATCCGCGCCATCAAGGTCGACGCAGCACGAGAGCGCCTTCTTCAGCCAGACCGGATCCCGGCCGTTGTTCCTGAACCTCACGCTCCTGGTGATAACGTCCAGTTTTTCGAAGGCAGTATAGACAAGGACCACTTCTAGTCCAAGCACCGGGTCTTCGCAGAAAAGTTCAAGGGTCGTGCAGTCATCCTCGTTCCCGAAAGTGGCCGGCAGCCCCTCCAGCTTCGGCTTACCGCCCGTTATCCTGTGGGACACGTACTGCAGCTTGCTGACGGCATGTCCGTTCACATCGCGGATCTCCAGGCAGGTTTCGCGGAAATCGCCTATCCCGTGCGTCGGGTATTCCTGCGGAAACGTGTCATAGAACGAAAGCCTGTCCCTTTTGTTCTTCGAAGGAACGAACGGGTACTCGTTTATGCGCATCAGGCTCTCCGGCGAAAAATGCATGTCACCGATCCGTCTGCCGAAATATACATGTCCGATGAAATTCTCATCATCGACGATGCCGATGATATATGACGTGTTATTGGCATCGAGCTTGAATATCCTCTTATCTGCGAAATATTTAACTCCCATGGCGATCCTCCCACATCAGGTATTGCCGGAAAATACCGCGGCGTTTTAAAAATCCACCGCTCTGCTGCATATGATATTTTCCCGTCACCGGTTAATTATACCATAAGTTGCCCTTCCCATCGAACATGTCGGAAATTAGGATCCCAAAAATCTTCCCAAACTTTTGCAGCTTTTTTGCGGTCTAAAGAGTATAAAGGATGGAGGGTTGAAGATATGTCATACAGGTCCTGTCGGCCGACGGACTTTGAAGCGTTCGTGACAAGGCATGAAAACAGCCTGTTTCGCGCCGCCCTCGCAATTATGGGAAACGTGTCCGATGCCGAGGATATATTGCAGGAAACATTTCTGCGGGCATACGAAAAAGCCCCGGAATTTGCTTCAGACAAGCATGAAAGAGCATGGCTCATGAAGGTTGCGGTCAACCTTTGCAAAAGTAAACTCCGCTCACCATGGCACAGGCGCAGGGTCGAGCTTACCGAATCATATCCTGCATCCGGGCCGGAACAGCATGAACTCCTGGAGCAGGTCATGGCACTGCCTCCAAAATACCGCACTGTGATCCACCTGTATTACTACGAAGGGTATTCTGCCAAAGAGATTTCGGAACTGACCGGACAAAAGGAGTCCACGGTAAGGAGCCACCTGGCACGCGCCCGTCAGAAGCTGAGATCGGTCCTGGAGGAGGAAGACTATGAAGTCATATAAAGAATATATGGATAGGATAACGGTACCGGGTCCGCTGCACCAGAAGCTCGTATCCCGTGCCTCTGAGAAAGGCACGGCGGGAGAGGCATTCAAAAGCCCGGCACAAGGCACGGAAAACAGGCGCAGGGGCCGGGTCGCAGCATTCAGGCGGTATGCCGCGGCTTTTGCAAGCCTTGCAGTCGTGCTGGTATGCATCTGTGCCACACCGCATTTATGGAAAAAAACCGCTTCATCTGACGGGCAGCCCGACAACACCGGATCCCTGCTCCCCGATGGTTCTTTATCAGAGCCATTTTCGGCACCTTCAGATGAACCTTCAGTTGGATCGTTTACCATTTCAAAGGCAGGATCCGACCCGACTGCCGGAAACGGCGAAACTCAAGGCGATATACAGCACAATGGAGTCCCGCATGTTTCGGATCAAGGCGGAGACCCGTCTGCATCCGACGTGTCCGTCAAATACATCACGGAACCCGATGGACCTGATTCCGGTCCGTTTGGCATCAGCACCGTTTCCCGCAATGACCTGGGCCTTGACGAGGCCCGCGCCGACGCCGATTTCGGCGCTTACCTGCCAAAAAGCGTCCCCTCCGGGTTCGCTTTTGAATCAGCCGTCCGCTTCACTGACAACGAAAGGGACTTCCTCAGAGTCCTCTGGACCAGGGGCATGGATGAGATACTCTGGAGCGTTTCCAGGCTTGAGGAAAAAGACAAGGCGAGGATAACGTCCGTGGCCGACAGGGAAAACTACGACCTTGCGCTGTATCCCGCACCCCGCGCCGGATCAGTGCCGGAGGAACTGATGGAGATCGTGGATGACCCGATTTTCAGGATAGAAGATCTGACGCTCGACGCGGTAAAGGCACGTTCTGTTGAAGTTGCTGACGCCGGCGATATTCCCGGCCCCCGGATGAGCTTCAGCGTATTGTACGGTGATATCCTGGTAAAGCTCAATGTAAAGGGAGCTTCGCCGGAAGAAATCTATGATATCCTGAAAGGAATCGGTGCTTCCCTGTGACCGGTCATTCATCCACATATCCCGTTGTAGTATCGATGACGACGGTCCAGTTCTTCCAGTCGACCCCGAAATCAAGCTCTTTCGCAATGTCCCTGAGCTTGAAGTAATTGTTCCCGTTTATGTTGTAGGCAGTCGGGAAAACTTCGTTATCACCGATAAATATCCTGGCATTCGCAGGCATTGCTTTTTCGTAGGAATCCAGGTCATTTGCAAGCTCACCGCCCACCTCCGTGTAGGCTTCCCCCGGTATTATCGCTATTGACTTGCTCGCCGAGTCCCAGGTGACTTCAAACTGCTTTTCGGTCCCCCTGAGAAGCATCGCCAGGTCACGCAGCTTGATGTAATTATTGCCCCTGATCTTGCAAAGGATGATGTCCGTCGTGTTGCCGTTTACCGATACATGGGTTTTGGAGCACACGGCGCCTGTCCCCTCGTACCTGTACATTTTGCGGATCGTCGTGAAATTTTTGAAATTCTCGCCAAGCAACGTGTCCAGGCAATCGACCTTGTTTTTCAGCACGCCTGTCGAGTCATTATCGACAGCCACCATCAGGAATGCCTGGGAGTTATCACCCGCTGCGATATGCGCGAAGGTCTCCGCAAAATCTTCGCGGAAACTCTGCCGCGCGTATTCCGTAACATAAACCCCGGTGCCGCATGAATCCCATTTCTTTTTCACATGACTGGACCCCTTTTTCAGGTCGAGGGCGTAATGGACCATGTGTCCGAATTCATGCACGAAAGAATAGCTGCCCAGTCTCTCTTCCTTATCATCCCAGCCATTATCCGTCATTGTTTTCAGGACAGCATTCTTATTACTGACCCCGAAGGACCCCGATTCATTGCCCCACATGAGCCGTTCGAGCCTGATAGTCACCGTATAGCCTTTCTGGGTATAACATGAAACGACTTCCCTGACAAAAGCCGCACCCAAATGCGACAGGATCGAATCCAACTGTTCCAGCAGCGACAACTTTTCACTCTCAGTATAATTGGTAACGAAGGTGATGTTCATCCCGTATTTTTTCTGCAATGCCGATGACATCTCCTTAGAAGTCTGTGCGGCATAAACCGGTAATGAGCACATAAAAACTAATAAAACAAGCAGGGAAGATATGATCTTTTTCATCATACCGACTCCTCCAAAGAAATATTACGGCAAACCTGAACGATAATGCCGAAAAACCATCATGCTGACTTAAGTTTATAATACCATCCAAAAATAGTTATCGTCAACATAATCAGCCTGATTATGCAATAAAGAACACGTTGTGAAAAACGCTGACAAGTCATGAAACGCCCGGATTTTTCCATTATATCATCTTTTTTTGCAAACGTGCTGACTTTTCGCGCATTGCATTATTGCACAAAAAACTGCCCGCCTCATCGGCGGGCAGTCCGATGTCATCGCCAGTCAGTTCGGAATTTTAAAATATGCGTCTTCACACAGCATTTGCCTCTCAGAATCCATTTCAAAGGAAACCTGGAAGTCAACCCTGTATGTCTCGCCCGGGACGAAATCCTTGGCTGAAAGATCAAGTCTTTCATTTACCGTGAATTTTCCGCCGCCGCTTATTGTCTCATCCTTTATAAGGGCTATGGATACCGGATATTCTTCAGAATACCTGTATACTTCATTTCCGGCTTCGTCATATATGGCGAAATCGAAATACGGATAATACAAAGTAATCGTGATATCTTCGCTGGTATTGTTCCTCAACTGGAATTCCAGATCAAGTGCATTCCCGTCGACATCAGCTATAAGTGCCGTACTCAGAGCGTTGCTTTCCATGCTGATGCCATCTGTCTTTTTGTCTGAAATATTAATTGTCTTCGTCGCCTGATCCCACGTCACTTCCTTGCCGAATAATTCTGCAGCTTTCCTCAGTGGCACATATGTGGTGTTATTGTACATAAAGTGGTCGAGATCGGTTTTTTCCCCGTTGTACAAAATATTAAGGGAGTTGAGCAGGACCTGGATGTTCGAATTGCCGAATGCATGCGCAGCACCCAGCGCCAGGAAGCATAACATAACTGCCAGTAGTAGTGACATTCTTTTAGTGATCCGCGACATGTGTATCCCTCCAAAATAATATTTTTTACGGCTGTTTTTCTGCGTGCCGTCATATAGAAAACGCTTTTGCCATCCAAAATGTTGCACTCTCCATAATTAAAATAAAAAAAGCCGGTTGTATCTCAACCGGCTTCTTACACCGAATATCACTGTAAAATCACTCGGACCTCAAAGCAACGACAGGGTCTTTCCTGGCCGCACTGCGGGAGGGAATGATGCCTGCGATCAGTGTCAGCAGCATGCTGATCACCACGAGGGCAACAGCGATTTCAGGCGGCAGGTATGCCGAGAGGTTGCTGAGCCCGGTCAGATGATGGAGTATCATGTTGATCGGTATGCACAGCAAATACGTGATCAGTACGCCCAGCAAGCCTGAAGTGAACCCGATGATAACGGTCTCCGCATTGAACAGGCTCGACACATTTTTCTTCGACGCGCCTATGGCCCTGAGGATGCCGATCTCCCTGGTGCGTTCCTGCACGGAAATCAGCGTCACAACGCCTATCATGATGGACGATACGATCAGCGAAACCGCGACGAACGCGATAAGGACATACGTGACCGCGTTTATGATCGTAGTCACAGAGGACATTATCAGTCCGACATAGTCGGTATATTTTATTTGCTTCAGCTCGTCTACGCCTTCATTGTACTCTGCGATGACTTCTTCTATCACATCCTTGTCGGCGAATGACGACGCATACAGGTTTATAGCCGCCGGGTTGCCACGGTCGACAAGGCCAAGCTTTACAAGGTTGTCTTCATAGGTTGAATCCGAATAAACCACCAGTACATCATAATAGGCGGCGCATTGCTCTTCCGTGAACTGTCCCATTGCCATGTCAAGCGCTGCCGCAAGCTGGCCATCAGTCATGGCGCTCATCTGCTCCGCGGCTCCGGCGGCATATTGCGCCCTGAATTGCTCCTCAAGCCCTTTCGCGAGCAGTTCCTGAAGTTCCTGATCGCTCATGAGCGCAATGTACTCTGCTATCTTTTCTTCCGCCATCCCGGTCTGTTCCGCGATCGCCGGGGCAATCGCCGCTTCCATGTCGGCACGCGTCATGCCGGCGAGTGTACCGGTGACGAATTCCCTCACCGTTTCTTCCGAAGGGATGCTCATGATTTTTCTGTATGCGGCCGCTTTGCCGGCAGTGTCGAGCGATGAGACATAATTCCTGAATTCTTCTGCCTTCCTGTCATCGGTCAGTTCCCCATCGGCTACCCTGAACGGCAGCCCGGTGAAAATGTCAGTGGACGGATCTGCAAGCTGCGCCTTTGCAGCTTCAGATTCTTTCGCCCTGTCGATGATATGATCGGTCAGTTTGCACGTATAGCCTATAGACGCGTTCGTCATCGTGGAAATCGTATCTTCAGACGGCTTTGCTATACCTACGATACGGAGTTTGAGCGCATTGTCGTACAGGTATTTTAGTCCTGCTTCGGATTCACGAAGATCGATGTATGTCCCCGTCTTTTCGTCGTAAGTGTAGCAATCGCTGTTGAGGATCGTCCGGAAATCCATATTGCATATATCTTCGTATGACCATTTCCTGATTTCATAGTCCACGGTCTTCTGGTTGAGCGCCGCATCCATAAGTACCTCGATCTCTTTTTCAGACAACAGCCCGAGCGAGTAAAGCGTGAGATCGTCTATCTCATTGTTCTCATCCACGAAAAGCACGAGTTCGTCATATTCGGACGGCCATCTACCGTAAATGATGTCGTACTGTTTTTCAGTAACGCTGTTGACCGGTCTGCCGCCATCTCCCGGTACAAGTTCCTTCCAGAGTGCCATGGACTGCTTCATTAATGAATCCGTACGGCCCATGACCGTCTGCTCCCTCAGTGCCAGCATCGTCGACATATCCATGGCGGCGTATTTTTTCATCACTTCCATCATCAGCGTCTGCCTGTCGGAACGGATGATGTTACCGTCCACATTCTTCGTATATATCAGCAGGTCCAGGTCATAGGAATATTGCACGCCCGACAGCGCGGAATGCAGCTTGCTGTTTTCGTCGGCCCGCTGTGCTTCTATGAATTCTTTGAAAGCTTTCAGGTCATTTTTCTGTGAATCCACTGAATTCATCGCATTCATCATTTCGTAAATCATTGCCTTCTGATAGACTGCATCGTCCTCATGCTCGGAAATCGATTTTGCCTTCCCGAGGAACGTCGAGATCAGCGAGGTCATGTCCACGTTTTGCGCCTCGATGGTCAGCGGATATGAAGCCAGTGTGTCCTCCTGCACCGAATCTATGAAAGCTGTCGTTCCTCTTGATACGGCATAGATCAGGGCTATTCCGATAATGCCGATGGAACCGGCGAAGGATGTCAGCGCTGTCCTGCCCTTCTTGGTAATGAGGTTCCTGAGCGACAGGCCAAAAGACGTGCCGAATGACATGGAAGGCATTTTCTTTTTGTAAATATCCGCCTTCTTTTGTTTTGCCTCTTCAAGTTCGTTCCTGATCTCTTCATCCGTGAGGGGCCGGCTGTCGTCGATGATCCTGCCGTCCAGCATTTTTACGATACGTGTTGCGTATTTCTCAGCCAGGACGGGATTGTGCGTGACCATGACTACGAGGCAGTCCTTCGCAATTTCCTTCAGGATATCCATGACCTGTCTGCTCGTTTCGGTATCGAGAGCACCGGTCGGCTCATCTGCCAGGATGATGTCCGGATTGTTCACGATCGCACGGGCGATAGCGACACGCTGCATCTGGCCTCCGGACAGCTGGGACGGCTTTTTTCGCAGCTGATCCCCGAGTCCGACTTTCTCAAGCGCTTCCCTGGCACGCTGCCTGCGCTCCTTTTTCGAAACGCCGGTGAGTGTCAGCGCAAGCTCCACGTTTGACAGCACTGTCTGATGCGGGATCAGGTTATAGTTTTGAAACACGAAACCGACGGAGTGGTTGCGGTAAGCGTCCCAGTCGCGGTCCCTGTATTCTTTGGTCGACCTCCCGTTGATGACGAGATCGCCGGAAGTGTAGCTGTCCAGGCCGCCGATGATATTGAGCAGGGTCGTTTTCCCGCAGCCGGACGGCCCGAGTATGCATACGAATTCGCCGTTGCGGAACTGCAGGTCGATCCCTTTCAGTGCTTCCACATCTTCACCTGCTGTATGATACGTTTTCGTAATATTTTTCAGTTCAAGCATTGTCACAACTCCTTTACTGTAACTGGTGCATGTATTACTGTACGATGCCCGCTATCCGGCAGGCATTGGCACTGCTCGATCTCAGATCGCCGATAGCCTCCCGGAGGGCTGAGATATCGCTTTCAGTCATCCTGTCCGGCCTTGCTTTTACCAGGAGCTTTTGAAGCCGGGCAATGTCAGCTTTGATCCTTTTCCGTTCTTCTTTCGGCAGCTCTTTTTTGGTTTTGTCAAGAGCCGCCTGCGCGGCAGCCAGGTACCTGTTCCCTTCTGCTTTCAGTTCTATCGCCTGCCGCCGGATCCCGTCCTGTGCCGCATACTGCTCGGCATCCCTGATTGCCCGCTCTATCTCCTCGTCGGACATGCGCTCATTGCCGGTTATGGTGATCGACTGTTCCCGGCCGGTATCCAGGTCTCTTGCAGATACTTTCAGTATACCGTTCGTATCTATGTCAAAAGTGACCTCGATCTGCGGCACTCCGGCCGGGGCACGCTTGATGCCGTCCAGCCTGAACCTGCCGATGCTTTTGTTATCCTTTGCCAGCGGGCGCTCACCCTGCAGGACATTTATCTCTACGCTCCGCTGGTAATGCGCCACAGTGGTGAAAATATGCGAATAGCGCACCGGGAGCGTCGTGTTCCGTTCAACAAGCCTTGTGGCAATACCGCCGTAAGTCTCGATAGAAAGGCTCAGCGGCGTGACGTCAAGCAGCAGGATATTATCCTTCCCGTAAAGCATAAGTGACCCGCCGGAAAGCGTATCGGCCTGTATCGCCGCTCCAAGGGCCACACATTCATCAGGGTTGATGCTTTTCGACGGAATGATCCCTGTCAGCGACCTGACCTTTTCCTGTACCGCCGGTATCCTGGTGGAACCGCCCACAAGCAGGACTTTTGAAAGTTCCGACGCGGCAATGCCTGCATCAGTCAGAGCATTCTTCACCGGGACAGCGGTCCGCTCGACCAGGTCGTGGGTAAGTTCATTGAACTTTGCCCGGGTAAGCGTGTATTCAAAGTTGACCGGGCTGCCGCGGTACTGCGTCAGGTAAGGAAGCGTGATGTAGCTGCTTTCGGCAAGTGACAGTTCCTTTTTCGCCTGTTCAGCTGCTTCCTTCACCCTCTGGAGGGCGACAAAATCGCGCCTTATATCCACATGGTGGTCTTTCAGGATGATGTCCGCCAGGTGGTTAACGATCCGTTCGTCAAAGTCGTCACCGCCAAGATGGTTGTCACCGTTGGTGGCCAGGACTTCGATGACCCCTTCGCCTATCTCGATGATGGAAACATCGAATGTGCCTCCGCCGAGATCGAACACCATGATCTTCTGCGGCGTTGCGTTGTCCAGGCCATAGGCAAGCGCGGCGCTGGTCGGTTCGTTGATTATGCGCAGCACATTAAGTCCGGCAATTTTTCCGGCGTCCTTCGTCGCCTGCCTCTGGATATCGTTGAAATATGCCGGGACCGTGATGACGGCATCAGTTACTTCCTCGCCCAGGTAGGCTTCTGCATCGGCTTTCAGCTTTCGCAGTATCATCGCGCTGATTTCCTGGGGAGGATACAGTTTCCCGTCGATATCCTTTTTCCAGTCAGTGCCCATGTGGCGTTTGACTGACCTGACGGTCCTTTCACTGTTGATAACCACCTGCCGCAGTGCCTGCTCTCCGACAAGCCGTTCGCCGTCTTTCGTAAAGGCAACGACACTCGGCGTTGTCCTGTTGCCGTTTTCATTAGGGATTATGACCGGCTTGCCGCCTTCCACCACCGCGACACAGCTGTTTGTCGTGCCGAGGTCTATTCCTATCGCTTTGCCCATGATAAAAATCCCTTTCCGTTAATGACTCAAGATCCCTTTCTTCTAATGACTGTATAGTAAGCCGTAGAACAGCATCCGGAGCAGATAAAGAAATGCACGGACAGCCATGATTCCAAGGACCAGCCTGCCCATGTAACTGAACGGCGAATGGACGACCACCGTTTCGCCGTACGATGCCTGGGCCCGGTTTTCGCCGGAGTACTCATGCATCAGTTGCCTGTATACAGGGTTCCCCGGATCCATCCGGACAGCCTTCAGTATAAGCTCCTGTGCCATCACAGTGTCGCCGGTCCGATGGTAGGCGACTGCGCTTACATAGTACCACCTGGCATTCCTGTATGGACTTGTCATCCTCGACAGGATAGTTATCGCATCGGAATACCTTCCACTGTTCACCATGTATATGGCGTGTACCAGTTCGTCCGGATCACCGTTCTGCGGGCGCGGAGCAGTGTCATGCTGTCTTGCGCCGAAACCGAAGAAATCGCTGAAATCGAAGCCGAAATCACTGTACCAGCCACCGGTGCCCTGGTACCAGCCATATCCCTGATGAGTTCCCTGCCGCCCGGCCTGGCCGTATCCGCCGGAAGCAGAACGATACTGCTGCCTTTTCTGTTCCTCTTCCTGCCTTGCCCTATATTTTTCCGGATTCTGGAGCATATCATACGCTTCGTTTATTTCATTCATCTTCCGGGCAGCTTCCGGATCATCCGGATGCAGATCGGGGTGGTATTCCTTTGCCTTTTTCCTGTATGCCTTTTTTATCTCATCCTGCGATGCTCCCGGCGATACGCCAAGCACTTTATAGGGATCGATCATACCGTCTCCTCATCTGTCACGTTTTCTTAATGAATTCCCGGCCGCATTTCGGGCAATTGACAGCTATTTTCTTCCCTTTGCCGGGCCTTCTGGTCCGTACGGTTGCCCTGCAGTAAGGGCATCTGAAGTATTTGTGCGTCTTCCTTTCGCGCCACATGTTTCGCCAGAGCGAAAAACTCCCTGTGACCCTGTACCTGAGTTCCAGGTATTTTTGCCTTTCTGCCTGCCGTTTGTATATATTCCTTGAAAATGCCCTGTACCACGTCCAGATCAGCAAAGCCAGGGCAAGGAAATAAAGGAGCCTAAGGAACGGGACAAGCGACAGGAACAGCATGACAAGCCCGGAAACGGAAATGAACCGGGACAGTTCGTCATACCCGTAACGTCCGTACATGAAGCGTCCGATTTTGTATTTCAGATCGTCAAGCCACTTTCTCATGCTGCTTCATCCTTCTGTATCTTTGCTGATCAAATTATATGGATTTATTCTAAACTGAAAATAAACATGGAAGGAAATACCCGTCAAGGCAATGAACGACGGATACCGAACGTGAAATAGTTGTTTCAACACCTGAAACAGATTTCAGGAAAAAGCGGGTATTTCCACGGAGCCTGTCTTATTTCGGGAGAGACACGGTAAATACTGTTTTGCGATTTCCCGATGAAACGGTGACATCCCCGTTATGCAGCCTGACGATAGACTTCACGACGGCCAGTCCGACGCCGTTGCCCTCACCGGAATGGGATACGTCCGCCTGGTAGAACTTCTGGAAGATGCGTTCCCTCAGTTCCGGCGGTATCTCGACGCCTGTGTCGGCTATGGAAACGAAGATGTTCTTTTTGGTTTCGGTAATGGTCACCCGTACCGTGGACCCTTCGTCGCCGAATTTGATCGCGTTGTCTATCAGGTTGATCCACACCTGTTTCAGCATTTCCTCGTTTGCCCTGACTTTATGTTCACCGAAATCAAGTTCCGGCGTAATGTTTTTTTTAGTCCACTTGTTTTCGAGAAGCAGGAAGCAGTTCCTTATCTGCTCGGAAAGGTTGAACTCTGTCACTCCTGTCAGGATCGTCTGGTTTTCGACCTTCGTCAGGTTCAGCACATTGGTAGCCATGGCTGCAAGGCGCATGGACTCCTCTTCGATGATATCGATGTACTCAGCCTTCTGCTCTTCGGTCAGGTTGCCGTGCTTGAGCAGTTTGGCAAATCCAGCGATCGAAACTATAGGGGTTTTGAACTCATGCGAGAAGTTGTTTATAAAATCGGAACGGAGGATTTCCGTCTTTTCAAGCTCCTCTGCCAGATGGTTGAAACTGCGGCTTATCTCTTTTGCGGTAGGATGTTTGCTCAGGTATTTCCCGAAACTGAGGCGGGTTTTGAAATCTCCGGCAGCAAGCCTGTTCATCGCGTTGATGATCGCGTTGACAGGCTTTAGTGGTATCCGGCTCGTGACTGCTGAAAGGACCGCCCCGATTATCACGCTTGCAATCATCATCCTTAATATCAGATGCTGGCCCCTGGGGCTTTCGCCAATGGGCTCGAGATATCCCCGGCGGATCAGGAAGATGATTGTCCCGCCGACCACGGCCATGGTAAGGATAAGAAAGCAGAATACGACGCCTGCAAAAAGCAATGTCAGTGCCAGCCTGTGCTTCCGCTGTTCAGGATTCATACCTTTTTCACCGCCTTGTATCCGAGTCCCCTGACTGACACGATCTCAAACTCTTCCCAACCCTCGAAGCGTTTGCGCAATCTTGCGATATGGACCGTCACCGTTTCCCAGCCGGAATCGCTCTCATTGCCCCATATTTCGTCCATAAGCTGTATCCTGGTGAAGATCTTGCCGGGATATGAAAGCAGTTTGAACAGGAGCATGAACTCCTTCTGCGGCAGTTCCTGTACTTCGCCGTTTTTTGTGACCGTAAGGCTGTCGTAATCCAGCACCACGTCACCTATGACGATCTTTCTTTCGGTTGCGATCTGTGCCCGCCTGAGGAGCGCCTTTATGCGCAGCAGCATTTCCTCCACATCTATGGGCTTTGTAATATAGTCGTCGGTCCCGACGATAAAGCCCCTGTGCCTGTCTTCAGGCATCTGCTTTGCAGATACCATAAGAATGGGCAGGTTGTTGTCCGACTCCCGCAAAATCCTGGTGAATTCGTATCCGTCCATTTTGGGCATCATGATGTCAAGGACCACAAGGTCTATATGCTCCCTGTCCATCACTTCAAGCGCTTCCTCGCCGTTGGAGGCGGTGAAGACGGTATAGTTTTCCGCTGTGAGGACCGCCTCAAGCAGCCGCCGTGTATTTTTGTCATCGTCAACGACCAGTATCCGTACCATCTGCATCTCCCCGGATCCGCAGAATTGAACCTGGCAATCGTGCCAGGATTCAATATAACATTATAGCACATCTGTAAAAATCGCAATCCGGACCCGGTCAGTGAAAAACATGGCTGCATTTTAGACTAGTAACCCCCATAGGTTGCATTCCGGGATGGCAACCTTCATGGGCTGCACTCGGACGTCATCTGCCTGAATCTATTGAGTATTATTTCATTGACGGCACTGCGCTTTTCCATCTGTAACCGTCTTTCTCAAAGGCAACCGATATCCCACGGCTCAAATTTTCGTCATCTTCTATAAGTAAAATGGTTTTCATATTTCTGACCTCTTGTCACCTTCGAACGGCAGTCTCCTTTTATATGATGGCTATAACGGCTTCTTCATCAGGTAAAGAGTATGTGTATCGTAAAACGCGATCCTGTTCCCGGCCTCCAGTACTGCTTCCCTGAGGCCGTTGAAAAATTTGCTTTTGTACGGCTCAGGAATAACGATATGGTCGCAATGGGTACCTGAAAATGCGACATATTCATCTGCGGTAAACTCACGCCTGCCGTGATACTCACGTTTCTCAAATCCGACATAACCGTAAGCGGGCGCGTTCGTATACCTGAACCCTCCATGCTCATATTCGACTTCAGGCCTGAAATACTCGGCATAGACCTGCTGGATCCTGTTGTACAGATCTTCATCCGGTGTTTTGTAATCTCCCCTGGTCATCATCATCGCCAGTGTACCGCCAGGTTCCAGCAGTTCATATGTTTTGGAAAAAGCGATCTCTTCCGGGATCCACTGGATGGTTGCCGCCGAGTATATCAGATCGAATCTTTTGCTGCCGAAATCGTATGTAATGAAGTCATCGTTTATAATGCTGAAGTTCGGATACTTGCCATACTTTTTTCTCATCATTTCACACAGGTTTTCACCAAGCTCGATTGCATGGTAATCGCATCCGGTCTCCAGTATGGGATCCGTTGCCTGCCCGGTCCCCGGCCCTATTTCCAGGACCGTCTTTCCCGGACCTATTCCCGCATACTCTATCAGGTCGGCGAACAGTTCGGCGCAGTAGCGCGGCCTGTATTTATCGAACTGTTCGGGTATCGTGTCAAATATCTTCCTGAATTCCATGTCATTTCGCTCCTTTCTGAATAGTCGAACGGCAGGAACGCCCCGGATCCTAAATATAGTATAATGATTTTATATACGGACTGATAGAATTTTTGTCTTATTATGCAACGAAACCATGAGCATTCAGTATTGTCACCGGGCGCCACTGGTATGCGTGTTCCATCCAGGCAATAGGAGCGCGTTTCAGTACGGGACCTCATCACATAAGCTGCAGTAAATCAGCAGGATTCACTATCAGAACCACTTGTCCGTTTCCAAGCAGAGTGGAACCGGATATCCCTGGAATGGAAGCCAGATGGCCGTCCAATGTTTTCACCACAAATTCCTGTTCATTTTTCAGCTTATCCACGACGATTGCGAAGTTCTCAGCGCCATTGGTCAGGATCACGGCATTCAGTTCCTCTTCCCTGGTATCACTTCCGCCTGCCATAAAAATCCTGCCGAGCCAGTCGATCCTGATCACTTCCCCCCTCAAATATGTAAAGCACTTGCCGTTATATCTGTGGATGCTGCTCCTGTTTATCCTGACTGTCTCAACTATATGCTCCAACGGGATAATATAGGTCTCTCCGGACGCCTCCACGGCCAATCCCCTTGAAACCGCCAGGGAAAGCGGCAGCTGGATGATGAACTTAGTGCCCCTGCCAACTTCACTGTCAAGCATTATATTTCCTTTGATCTTTGCTATATTGCTTTTGACGATATCCATACCTACACCCCGGCCTGATATCTCGGTTATCTGCCTTGCAGTGCTGAATCCGGGAAGGAAAATAAGGTTCATCAGTTGATTCCGGCTCATCCGGTCTGCATCCGCCCTTGTGACAAAACCCTTTTCAATAGCTTTTTCCTTCATCTTCTCAGCATCGATCCCCGCACCGTCATCCTCTATTTCTATATACACATACTTGTTCTTGTTATATGCTCTCAGCACGATCCTGCCGGTCTCCGGCTTACCTTTTGAAATGCGCTCTTCCGGAGCCTCGATGCCGTGGTCCGCGGCATTGCGTATCAAATGCACCAGGGGGTCGCTGATCTGTTCGATGATAGTTTTATCAATTTCAGTATCCTCACCCTCCATGTGCAATTCCATTTTCTTGCCTGTGCTCTGGGCGATATCCCTCACGACCCTGGGCATTTTCTGGAACACAGTCCTGATTTCCACCATCCTGACAGACATGACTGCATTCTGGAGCTCATCCGATATCCTGTTGATGTATGCCCCCACCTCTTTTACTTCCCTGGATATTTCAGGCAGGTCATACTCCATGCTTAACTTTGCAGAAATATGCATAAATGAGTTTTTGGCAACCAAAAGCTCTGAAACCATATTCATCATTTTGTCGATCTTTTCCTGGCTGACCCGGATACTCTGGGTCAGGCTGCTTCTGAACCTCGAATCGTCGGTTCCGGCAGGTTCCTGCGGAGATGCTGATGCAGGTTTCTGCAATATACCTCCTGATTCTGACCGTATCCGTGAAATTTGTCTGCTGATTCCGTCAAGAACGCTGCTGTTCTGCAAGTCTCGCAATTCCCCGGAAGCGGCTGATCTTATGGACGATTTCAGGTAATCCATCACTGCAAGGCTCAAATCGACCAACTTATTGTCAAACCCGCATCCCTTGTCCCTTACCAGGGCCAAAAGGCTCTCATAGGTATGGACGACTTCGGCAAAATCTTTCAGGTATGAATATTCGGGGCTTTTGGCAGGCAATGCAGCAAGGTATATACCCGCTCCGCCTTTAATACTGTGGACAGCCCTGAATATTTCATTTATGGCCTCCCTGTCGCCATTATTTGTGTCAAGCCGTATCAGCAGGTCATTCTCTATTCTCTCGATGTGCTCCGTGCTTTCAAGCAAAAACTGCTCCCTGATCCCTTCTGAAAGACCCTTGCGGAACTCTTCCGACTGCAGGATGAACAGGTCTTCCCCTTCAGGAAGTGTCACCGGGAGTTTGCTGCTTTCTTCCTCTCCGCCCCCACGGTTTTCATACGCCTGCTTCAGGCTATCAATGACGGCCATTTCATTGTGTGGACTTTCAAACTCCAGGTACGTCAGGCCGCTGTCACATGAAAAATCATGTTTGGTCAGCTTATCATGCAGTTCTGTCACATAGGCATTTATAAAGTCCGAATACAGGAGCAGACTGTCTATAGTCTCTTTGCCGGCAGTTATTCTCCGGTCCTTAACGGCATCCAGTATGAGTTCCGTTTCATGGCTCATTAACGTAATGCCCGGTAAGCCGGTAAATGAAGATGCTCTCTTGATCCTGCGGATCTTACCGGAAATGTGGTCTATCAGGCAAATGTCATCCTGACGGACTTCAAGCTCCGCTATTTCTTTCTCAAGCCCTTCAAGGCACTCTTTGCACTCACTGGCGAATAATTTTGCAACATGGATATCTTCAGTATGTATTCTGCTGAACATAATAAATTCTCTCCTTGGACCTAAAGAAGCATTTTAATAGTTTTCACTGAATCATCCACAACAAGGGTTTTTTTCTCCTGCTTCGGCCTTGAATATACGATAGTGTCACCTATCCTCCGGACTTTGTAGGCAGACGTTATCCTTCCCACGGATTCCGAGTGCCCGAGGAATATATAACCCCCGGGATTCAGGGATTCATAAAAGCTCGACAACACGCTTTTCCTTGACTCATCGTCAAAGTATATAAGGCAATTCCGGCAGAATATAAAATCGCATCCGCTGATGCTGCTCATTTCGTCCCGGTCCATCAGGTTGATCCGCCTGAAGGACACAGGTTTTTTGACGTTAAGGTTGATAAGGTATTTATCATTCCTCTTTGTGAAATATTTCTCCAGGTATTCAGGAGGCACATCCCTGACAGACCTGCTTTCATAAAGCCCGATCCTCGCTTTTTGCAGCACATCTGTGTTTATGTCGGAAGCAAGTATCTGTATATCCCATTCTTCAGGTTCGTCAAGCATTTCCAGCAGGATTATGGACAGCGTATAAGGCTCTTCTCCCGTGGAACACGCAGCGCTCCAGATTTTTATTTTTTTCCTGTTTCCTTTTTCCCTTGCAAATACAGGCAGTACATCTTCTGCAAAATTGCGCAGTTGCGGGAAATCGCGAAAAAAATAAGTTTCGTTTACGGTAAGCTCGTTTACCAGCTTTTCAAACTCAGACTCGTCATCCGCAAATTTCAGCAACATGTAATATTCGTTCAGGCTGTCAATCTCAAGTGATTCTGCACGCTTTTCAAGTCTTTTCTGAACATAGTACTTTTTGTTTAGTTCATAATGCAATCCGGTCCTTTTATAAATCAGCCTTGCAAACTTGTCGAACAGCTCATCAGACAATGTCATTTCTCCACCTCTTCTTTACGGCTGCTTTAGCAGCTTCCCTCACCTCTTCTGCAGGCAGTCCGTTCATCTTTTATGCTTCCGATTTTTTGTGCGATCCTCTCCTGCCTGCACCTTTCTTTCTCAGCCAGCAGGTTTTCTATCAGCGATTTGACTTCATGTTCATTGAAAAGATCCGTATTATTGAACATACTGCACACCCTTGCTCCTCCCTACGATCCTCCGGTAAGAGTCCTGAGAATAGAGCATCCCCAAGGTTGCCTCAAATTCAGACCTGAACAGCTTAAAATCTTCAACCGGTTTTATGGAATCAAAAATATTGACTATCCTTCCGGCATCGGGCCCTTCTGCTATGATCCCTACTTCTATGCCTTTGTCCTCCAGCTGCCTTTTGGCTTCGATCAGTGCCTTTACTTCATCTTCATGCAGGATGTCCAGCCTGCTCAAATCGATAAAAATGATCGATGCAGTGGTCTGGTTGACCATTCCTGTAAAATTCATCAGCCTGTCAATGAACTCGTTTTTCTCCGGCTTGAAAATCTTGAATACATGTTTGCCCTTTGCAAAGTTATTTGCCCTTTCTATCAGCTCTGTCAGCCGTCTCCTGATATTTGAGCGAAGTTCATCGTTTATTGCCTCATGTTCGTTATACATTCCCGTGACACAGGAAAAAAACTCATTGAAATCCTTAACGAACGCACTGATCTTATTTTTGCCTTTCATTCTTGCAAATGCTTTTTCAGCTTCTAAGCGCAAAGATTCTATGACATGCAGTTCTTCCCTTTCTGTTTTGTGCTCTTCGGACCTGCCGGAAAACATCCCGTACAGTTTTGTGAAAACTCCCAGGATAGCAACATAGCAAGCCTCGTCGTTATCATTGAAGTAATAATCGTTCTCCTCCAGTTTGCTCCTCGTCAGATCAGCTATGTTTATCTTTTCTACATAAGGCAGGGCAAAATATGTGTAAAGCTCAGCTTCTTCAATATCTGTACAAAGGATTATATCAAGCGTTTTAGCTTCATCGCCCGCATGGCGCCCGGAAAAATAGCTGTCCGTTACGCTTGAATACATGAGCGTCCCTATATCTTCAATGCTTTTAAGGATCATTAAAATCACAGGGGACACCATGGGAGCATCCTCTTCCACGAAAAAGGATATGTAGAATTTATTCCTGCCCTTTGGTTCCCTGCACAGGAGCGAAGATACGATCCCCTCAGCGGGCTGTTCGGCAACATCCTTTTCCCTTTCAGCCCTGTTTGTATTCATAAAAGCACTGACTTTTTCGTTGATTCCTGAGGCAGAGCCGATAATGTCCTGCATCATCTCCGGGGCACCGACGTGTGTGACGTTCCCTTTTCAATTCCGCTTGAAGGCTTTGCGAGCTTTTTTTCCATAATGTCTTACCTCCCAGATTATTAGTAGATTTCACTGGTCTACAAAAAACGTACAATAAATGGAAAAATCATTTTCCGGTTCATCGTACATCCTTGTTCAGTTAAAATGAGGGTATCTGGCTTAATAACACAGATCTTGAGTCAACTGTTCACTTTCTGAACTTATTTAGCTGATTTATTACTGTTTCCGGCTTATACGGCTTGACGATGAATCCTTTTGCGCCGTACAATATCGCTTTCTGCACAAAAGGTTCCTGTCCCATGGCCGAAACCATTATGACGACAGGCTTGTAATCCATTTTCTGAATCTGCGCAATGCATTCGATACCGTCCATTTCCGGCATCGTTATGTCAAGCGTGACAATGTCCGGCTTCAGTTCCTCGATTTTTTTCAAAGCAACTATTCCGTTCTCTGCTTCGCCCACAACCTCGAAGCCATTTTCAGTGAGCAACTGCTTAAGTTGTGCCCTGATAAACGCAGCATCGTCCACGATCAATACTTTTGTCATGTCTTCTCCTTTCGGTGCCTGTTGGTACTTATCATTTATAAAAGTAAAAAGCCATGGTGATCATTTTGCCATGGCTTAAATAATCAATATCATTTATACAAATACACCCTGGCAATCCGACCGTCATAGTGTTGTCCACACCTTAGACTCGTGACTTTGCGTCCTTATTTTTCAATAAGTTTGCCTTTATCAAAAAGTGTTGTATTTTTACTTATTATGGCTGAATTACCATTGTTACTACAGCCATGATGCAACATATTGCCTAAAATGTTGCATGGGTAGTAGCCGGAAAGTCAAATAAATCAAGCCTTGTGCAATTTTTAACAGTGCAATGATCGTGAATCCGCTTTAAAATAAAATGTATCATTTTAATGAAAAACATTAAATTTCGTTGCATGGAGGAGAGTGGGCATATGACAGTTGAACCGATAAGAGACAAGGCAAAAATCAAGCAAATGTATCAGCTTTTAAAAGGAAGAGATGAAAAATATGCTCTGCTTTTTAAATTCGGGCTAAATACCGGACTAAGGAACCTGTTTCCAAGTAAAAAAGGCGGATGTATTGGCAGAATTCAGGCCTACAGAGTCTTGAAGGAATGTGCGGAACTCTTGGGAATACAGAACTTCGGTACTCACAGTCTCAGAAAAACCTGGGGTTACTGGACATATAAAATATCTCTTTATAATATAGGACTGATAATGGATACCTTCAATCACAGTTCTCAAAGTATTACTCTGAGATATATCGGGGTGAATCAGGATCAAAAGGATGAATTATATTCCATGGTGCAGCTTTAAAATACAAGTCATGTTGCAGCCAAAAAATTTTTCTGAATCGGGGCAGGATTTTTTACCTGAATGTCGAATTATGTCGAAAGTAACATTTTAGGTATTTTGTTACATGTTAAATTCACCCATATGGCTGATATGTTCAATAACATAAACTTCTCCGAAGTTGCTGAGTATTATATTTATCCCTGATTTTAAGACAGGGCATTATATAACATCCTTTCCCGAAGTATTGCCAGGCGAAGATTTCATTGCCCGTGTCAGACAGGATTACCGCACATGCAAGCTTAGTGCCGTATTACAGGTTCCTTGTGGAATTGCCGTCGATGGAAAGGAGAGCAGGCCAAAACCTTTGGTGTATTTTATGTTCCGGTTTTCGGAGCAAGTATCTCAAATTTGCCTGTGTGGGATGGCAGATTCAACTAAGCTCCGGTTTCGGTCCAAAACCTCGTGGCAGCACTTTCTGTAACAAGAAAATCCGGACCTCGCACTTTTTTGAGAGGTCCGGATTCTTCTGGTGGAGATGAAGGGATTTGAACCCTCGACTTCTACGCTGCCAGCGTAGCACTCTCCCGCTGAGTTACATCCCCATGCGTATATCGATACCGCATCGCAAACGCATACTAATTTTAATACATAAATGGCCCGGCAGTCAAGGCTGACAAACTGTAAATTTTCATAGAACCCAGGCAAAGCTCCGGGACAGGGTAAATTCCCATGCCGGGTTGGTAAATCTCCCGGGGCTGGATAAAGCTCCGCTCCCGGGCCCGGGTAAAGCTCCCGGGCCCGGCGAACCGCGGAATAGCCTGTAATATCGCCTTAGCCTGTCATCTCTGTTTAACACCTATAATATTCAGATAATTGAGCGTTTTTATGTCATTTTGCACAAGCCCCGATTCTACCAGTGCCTGCACCAGGATCTCGCTGATTTCTTCATCGGTCAGATCAGGAGACGTTTTGATGAAAAATACGTCAGATGTGGCCAGGTTCGCCTTGATCATTTCCTTCAGTTCCTCTGTCGTCCGTGAGTACAGCCCGGCTTTGTAATAGTAGTCCTGCGTCTCGTCGTCAGACGAGTATGCGGCAAATTCGTCGTCCAGCACATAGGCCAGGCTTTCACTGTAGTACTTATTGAGGATCCGGTTGCATGTATTATAAACAGGATATTTCAGGACCTCCTGGTCATTGTTCGTGACGTCGACGTTGTACCACTGGTTCCCGATCATTACCTTGTTCCAGGCGTGAGGCACCATGCCGTTTTTGCCCGTCGCAACAACGGCAGGCACGCCGGCCAGGTCGCACAGCAGCTTGAACGTTTCGGCATAGCTCTGGCATACACCGAGGCCGTTTACAAGGATCCCGTACACGTTGAATGAATCGGCATGCTGCTCCACGAGTTCATCGAGGTCTGTCCCGTCATAATACGCCTGGAGGATCTCATCATGGTACCGCCCGTTTTCAACGATCCAGTCATGGATCGCCTTTTCCTTTTCTTCCAGGCTCATTCCGTCCTGGATAACAGCTTTCAGCACTTCCTCTGCCTTTTCGAGCACCCTGATCTGTTTTTCCAGGCTTTCCTCGTCGCTCAGGCTGTATTTCACCTTGAGTTGCTTATTTACAAAGTCGAAGGTCACATATTCTTCGTCAAGGACCAGGACGCACTGGGTCATTATCATCTCGACCACATCGCGCAGGTATGCGGGATCGCCTGCCTCAGGGTATGCGCTCAGGTCGATAGTGGTTTCATGGTTCAGCATCCCCAGGGCGATATGCTGCGCCAGTGACAGCTGGTTTTCAGGTTTTTCCTCTCCTGTTATATCTATAGCGATCTCATCTGTTGTTTTTGCCGGGACATCCTTGATGGATGGCGAATCCTGGATGTTGATCTTGTCGGTGTTGTCTTCCGCCATTGTCGCCGGATACTGCACTGTCTCGTAGAAAGCTTCTATTTCTTCCTCGGTAGGCAGGTCTTCACCAAGGCATTTGTAACTAAGTCTCAGCCTGATGCCCGGTAATTTCCCATAGAAAGTATACGCGCCCATTGAATCGATTTCGTGATTTCTGAAATCCCATATCACAGGGTACCTTTTAGCAGTTGACATGTCGGCCATCCTGACCTCGACTTCCCTGGGAAGATCAAAGATGGAATATTCGCCCGCCGTGTAGTTCCTTTTTTCACGTGTGGATAAGAACTTCGGCGCTGATTTCGCGTAATCTTCCCCCCTGATGATATTGCTGAGCCTGGACTCCTTTTCCCCCCTGACTGCAACAACTGCGTAATCATATGCATCGCTCAGCAGGCTGTTCATCTGGGAGTCCTTATAGAATTCATCGCTGTCATCTAGCAAGAACTCGGTCTTGTCGGTCCTGCCGAGCTCACTCATACGCCAGTTGTTTCCATAATATACTTTGTAATACTCTGCACCGTCGACATTATCCCAGCACAGCATCATGTTCCCTTCATCGTTGAATTTCACCTTCACCGTGGGGCTGTCGATTTCGGCGGCAATAGTGAACATCATTCGTTTGGGCTTATCGAGGAACGTGACGGTATCCGCCTTGGTATCTATATAAATGACCAGGTATAAAGTTTTTAAACTTCCCCATGTCCTGATATCCTTATGCCAATCATCCGGGTCTTCTGACCTTATATAACCGGTTTCGATGCCTTCCCTGGGATAAGCATTCACCCATTCGTTGTCCATGCTCGGAGCTACCGTCACAACACCTGCCTCGGCATCGTAATTGATCTCTGCACCCACCTCTTTGGTACATTCGCGGTCCGAGTAAACCGCAAAGCATTCATAGACACTGTACTTCCAGAAATCCTCCATGGGGTTCACATTTATCCTGAACTCGAAGCCGTCCGGGATATTGTACATCGGTTCTATATCTTCAAAAGCATCTTCTTCGCTCCCTGCAAACGACAAACCTGATACCCAGGAAGCTTTGAAATACTTGCCGTCATCCTGGACCTGCAGTTCCCCCGAAGGCGACCCCGTCTTCAGCCCCGTCGTATCGTTGCTTTGCCTGGTGTCCGCATCCGCCCATTCTCCTTTCTTATCACCTCCCGTGCTGCATGCCGTAAAGGCACATATCATGCACACAACCAGCAACATAGCAAGAAAGCGTTTCATTTGACTACCTCCTTTAATTTTTTGAATAATCAAACATAATATTTAATGCATGCTACATTTGGACTTTTCAACCAATATTGCCAAACATGCGATTTGGTATGATAGACGTTTAACATGTTGACACAGTTCCCTGTCCTGTGCTATTATTTTCTAAACCGATGAAGAGGGAGTAAAACTGCCACACCTGTCGCACAGAGAGTCGGGGGTGCTGGGATCCCGGCGGACAGGAGCAGACAAATGGGCCTCTGAGGGCGGGGTGAACAGGCTTCGATGCCCCAGTAGCTTTCGACGCATAGCCGGCGTTATCTGGCAGGGGGTGTGATGGCACTCCGCAGAGTGGATGCTGCGTAAAGCATCAATAAAGGTGGCACCGCAGGTTAACGCCTGTCCTTTAGTCAGGACAGGCGTTTTTTGTTTGTAATTGTCAGATCAAAATTCAGAGGGAGGAATGTAAAATGAAAAAAGTTTTCAGGATCATCACTGTATCAATGGTCATCTCCGTATTGGCGCTGTCGCTTGCCGCATGCGGCACAGGCAATACAGACAAGTCCGAAAACAGGACCGGCGTCGGAAATGACAGCGGGAGCTACGGCGGGGACACAGGCAAGGTCATAGAGATAGGGATCGTACAAATAGTGGAACACCCATCGCTGAACACGATCCGGGAAGCTTTCATCGAGCGCCTTGCCGAAAAGGGATATGTCGACGGCGAAAACATCAGGATCGACTATCAGAACGCGCAGAACGAGCAGACCAACCTCAATACTATCTGTCAGAAGTTCAAGGCAGACAAGAAAGACCTGGTAGTGGCTATTGCCACCCCATCGGCGATGGCGGCAGCCGGGGCTCTGACGGATACACCCGTGCTGTTTTCCGCATGCACCGATCCAGTCGGTTCAGGCCTTGTGAAAAGCCTTGACAAACCCGGCGGAAACGTGACCGGCACATCCGACGCCGTATCGGCAAAGAAGATAATGGAACTGGCGATGCGCATAACACCCGGTATCAAAACGATCGGCGCCCTCTATAACTCAAGCGAGTCCAACTCGATTTCCGTTGTAAATGAACTGAAGGAATACGCCTCCGAGAACGGTCTGGAAGTCATCGAGGCTACCGTCACCAATACCTCCGAGGTACAGCAGGCTGCACAGTCGCTGGCATCAAAGGTCGACGCGATATTCTCCCCCATCGACAACACCGTTGCAGCTGCAATGCCGATAGTTTCACAGGTGGCTCAAACCGCAAAAGTACCTGTATACGTCGGTGCTGACTCGATGGTGGCGGACGGCGGCCTTGCCACATACGGCATCAACTACGTGGAACTGGGCAGGGAAACTGCCGATATGGCCATCGAGATAATAAACGGGAAAAACCCGGGAGAAATGCCGGTAAGGATGATGTCCGAGGTCGAGATCTATGTCAACAAAAAGACAGCCGAGGCAATCGGGATAACCTTGCCTGAGGATGTGCTAAATGAAGCTGTTCAGGTATTCGAATAATCGTCCCAATTTAAACCGCAGGAAACATTCTGAATGAAAATTTTTGTATACATAACAATAAATGATATAATAGGTTAAGCACTATAAAGCAAACAGGAGAAGTTGACCATGGCTGATATCATAAAGGGTGCAGCGGAACTTGGCATAATCTATGCAGTAATGGCTCTGGGAGTGTTCATCTCGTTCCGCACACTGAATATGCCTGATCTGACAGTGGACAGCAGTTTCACATTGGGTGCCGCATGCTCCGCCATGCTGTGCGTAAGCGGGCAGCCGGCGCTCGGGCTCATTTTGGCATTTTTCGCAGGCTGCGCTGCGGGATGCGTTACAGCGCTGCTTACAACGAAGCTGAAAATACAGCCTATCCTGTCAGGTATACTGATGATGCTTGCGCTTTACTCGATAAACCTGAAGGTGATGGCTGGCAAGTCGAATATACCTTTGTCGAGGATCCTGGGCGTACCGACCATTTTCAGCCCGTTCCTGGATACTGGTCTGGAGCGGTACATCGCGCTTATCCTGAACACAGCAGTACTTGCGCTGATCATCGTTCTGCTGTACTATTTCCTGAAAACCAGGTTCGGCCTTGTCCTCCGGGCTACCGGCGACAATGACAAAATGGTCAGGGCGTCCGGCGTTGATACAGACCTGACGACGATAGCAGGACTCGCCCTGTCAAATGGACTTGTTGCATTGTCCGGTGCTTTGCTGGCGCAATACCAGGGTTTTGCCGATATTGGCATGGGCATCGGGATGGTAGTTATAGGACTTGCGTCCGTTATAATCGGCGAAGTCATATTCGGCACAGGCTCGTTACTGAGAAGGCTCATCGCCGTAGTACTCGGCGCCGTCACATACAGGTTCATCATAGCAGGCGCACTCGAACTTGGCATGCCTGCCACGGACCTCAAGCTGGTGTCTGCGGCCATAGTTGCTGCGGCATTGTCCATGGGGACCATCCGTGACAAGGTCATATCGCTGGCCGGCAGGCAGGCGGCTTTAAGCAGGTACAAGGGAGGCAGCCGGTAATGCTTAAGATAGTAAATGCAGTGAAAATTTTCAATAAAGGCAGTGTCAACGAAAAAATCGCGCTTGACAATGTAAATCTCGAGATGGCCGAAGGCGAGTTCGTCACTGTCATCGGGAGCAACGGCGCCGGCAAGTCGACACTGCTCAACTGCATAGCGGGCGTGTATGAGCTGGACGGCGGTAATATACTGCTTGACGGCAAAGATATAACAAGGATGCCTGAGTACAAGCGGTCAGCTTATATCGGCAGGGTGTTCCAGGACCCGCTGATAGGAACGGCCTTCGATATGACAATCGAAGAAAACCTTGCGATAGCTTACGCCAGGGGCAAATCCAGGGGACTTACTCCCGGCATATCGAAAGCAGATTTGGCTTTTTTCAGGGAAAAGCTGGCTCGTCTTGAACTGGGACTGGAAAACAGGATGAAGGAAAAGGTAGGCAGACTCTCCGGAGGCCAGCGCCAGGCCCTGACCCTGCTGATGGCAACGATCGTGAAGCCCAAACTGCTGCTGCTCGACGAACACACTGCGGCGCTGGATCCTTCTATCGCCCGCAGGGTCCTTGAACTCACAGATGAAATAGTAAAAGAAAACAACCTCTGCACACTGATGATAACACACAACATGAAAGCCGCGCTCGAGCATGGTACAAGGACCATTATGATGAACGAGGGCAGGATTATCATGGACATCAGCGGAAAGGAACGCGAAAGCGTCACCGTCGAATGGCTGGTGGAACAGTTCGGCAGAAAGAGCGGCGCTGAACTTGACAACGACAGGATGCTTCTCATTTGATATCCATGATATGGAGTAGTATAATTAAGCCGATTGCTTTAGAACAATTCTGAGGAAAGGTGGTGAGAGGTATGAATATGGCCGCATATTACAGCAACAGCGAAGCATATGTGAAATGCGAACATGTCAAAGGCATCGCACATCTGAAAGCGGCGTCAGGAGTGAACTCTGCCCTTTTACCGGTAATTTGTGCCAATTTGGACCTGTTACGGGAGTATTGTGCCCTTTTTTCCGTATCGGATACCTCTCGCCGCAAACATATGCTGTCTGGCATGAACCGCTGAAGGATAGGCATTTCAGCACGTTCTGCACCAGGAATTGCATGAAGGCGCGGACCTCAGCTTTCTATCCGCGCAGTTTGAGCAAACCAGTTTGCCCGGGTATCCGATAGGATGCCTGGGTTTTTTGATGTCCGGATATCCTTCCCGGCTGAAATCGGCCGTGGGTCAAATCATGCACCATTAAAAAACTCATCCGGTAAATTTTCGAAGCCCTTACCAGGAAAACTTCCGAAGGACCCACCCAGGCAAAACTCAAAAAGTTGTCAGCAAAACAAAATTCTGCTTTTGTAAGTTTTGACCAAAGGAGTTGAAACTGAATGTTCAAATATATCAAAACAGCACATATGGCATGCCTGGAGAAAATGAACGGCGGCGTGCTGTATCTTATGCCGGATATTTTTATAAAGATCTGTACTCTCATACCCCTGATATACATGTGGAAGGCGGTCATGGCATCCGGCGCCGACATCGGGATGTCCATGGAACAGATGCTTACCTATGCCTGTGTCGGTGCACTGCTTTCCGACATGATGGTCGTCAGGACACAGGCATCCGGATGGCTCAGCGAAGGCGTACTGATGAAACTTTACGGACGGCCGCTTTCTGTCCTCGGCCAGCTCTTTGCACAGACAGCCGGCAGGTGGATGCCCAACCTGGCATTATTCTCTCTTCCGATGGCGCTGTTGTCACCACTTTTCGGTGTGAACCTCAGGCCGGCATCTCCCTGGTTTGTTGTCAGCCTGTTCCTTTGCATCTCGCTAGGCTTCGCGATCGACATTTTATTCGCCTGCCTGTCCATAAAGCTGAGGAACATGAACTGGCTGATAGACCGCATACGGGCGGCGATCGTCGCGATCCTGTCCGGTACCGTGATCCCGGTCAGCCTTTTGCCGCTCGGCCTGGCCGAATCGATGAAATACCAGCCTTTTGCGAGTCTCGGAGGGGCAACCCTTTCCATATTCACCGGTATTGCTGAACCGGCAGGAGTCCTCAGGATGCAGGCCGTGTGGAATATCGTCCTGTGGCCTGCCGCCCTGATCATATTCAAAAAATCCCAGGAAGGGATGGTGAGCTATCGAGGCTAGGAAAAAGCTGAAGCGGGTACTCAGCTTATTTGCGATCTCAGCGAAAATGGATCTCCTGTGGCTGCTGAGAGATACGAAATACGCCATAGCAGCAATGACAGCCGATATGATATCAAATATATCCGTTGTTTCAGGCGTCTGGCTTATTGCCCTGCGATTCGGCGGCATCGGCGGTATGAGCGTCGATGAGGTATTGTTCATGATGAGCTATTCGACCCTGGTGACAGGTTTGTTCATATTGTTCGGTTCAGGCAACAACATCCACATCAGCCGTATAATCGGCCGCGGGCAACTCGAGCATATGTTCATGCAGCCAAATTCACTGAAGGTACAGCTCATAACCGGCGGATTCGTGCCCTTTACCGGCGGCGGCAACCTTGCCGTGGGATGTATCTTGCTGGTAATATCCATTGCCCGACTGCATCTCCGGGTAACACCGTGGTGGATACTGCGGCTGATTGCCCATCTGGCCGCCACCATGGTGATCATTGTCGCCCGTTCTTACCTCGTTGCGACTGCTTCATTCTATGCGCCGGTCGAAGCCGAAGAAATATCGACCACTGCGATCGAAGGGACCTGGCAACTGAGCACATTCCCGCTGTCCGGGATGCCTGCCTTCATCCAGGTGCCTCTGCTCACCATTCTGCCGGAAGGGCTCATGGCATGGTTCCCTGCATTGTGTCTGCTGGGGAAGCCGCCTTTGAACCTCACGGAATACTATCCGTTTGCATATGCGCTGGCTCTGGCTCTTGCAGCCAAATATTTCTTCAGGAAAGGACTGAATTATTATGTTACAAAAGGCTCAAACAGGTATGTACCATACGGATTTCGCCGTTAACGTCAAAAACGTCACAAAGACATTTATACAGTGGCAGCGTGACAATACGGGCAAGGGGCTGCTCAGGAACCTCATAAAGCCTGAAAAGCTGAAGATAACTGCCCTGGACGACATTTCATTCTCGATTGGAAGAGGTGAATTCGTCGCATACGCCGGGCCCAACGGAGCCGGCAAAAGCACAACGATGAAACTGCTTACCGGCATGCTGTTACCGGACAGCGGGGATATATCGGTCCTGTCCTTGTCTCCGCAGAAACAGCGTAAGAAACTGATGCAGCGTCTTGGCATCCTGTTCGGCAACCGCACGGAACTGTGGTGGGACCATCCGGTCATACAAAGCTTTGAATGGAAAAAGGTCGTCTGGGGGATCCCCGACGACGTCTACAGGAGGAACCTCGATATGCTGACCGAACTGCTGGATATAGGGAAACTGCTCAAAACATTCGCCCGCGAGCTCAGCCTCGGCCAGCGCATGCGGGCGGACCTTGCCATGATGCTGCTCCACAGCCCTGAGATCATACTGCTGGATGAACCGACGCTGGGGCTTGACGTCGTAGCAAAGCGGCAGATGATCAGCTTCCTTAAGATGATCAACAGGGAAAACGGAGTCACCATCATGGTGACGAGCCATGACATGGATGACCTTGAAGAAATGGCAGAACGCATACTGATGATATCTGCCGGAAAAGTCGCTTTTGACGGCAGTTTCGACGAGCTGCGCTCCATCACGGGCAACCCCACAAGGCTGACGGTAACGACGGAAAACGGCTATGTCCCGCAAATCGGAAACGCCAGGCTGATCCAATCCGGAAAAGGCGTCTATGAATACGATATAAACCTCGCTGATACGCCCGTAAAGGATCTGCTCAGCCAGTTGTCGGAAGCCGAGGGCATCCGTGATGTGGAAATAAGGAAAGCCCCGATAGAACAGGTGATTGCCGGGCTGTACAAAGCCTGGAGTTCAGGCGATGAAACCTT
>Ga0209608_1000351_pt1 | contig 47219 bp, 49 predicted proteins | sample AD_UKC130_MetaG_FD_184428 | JGI IMG/M metagenome (GOLD analysis project Ga0209608, IMG submission 184428) | Active sludge microbial communities of municipal wastewater-treating anaerobic digesters from Canada - AD_UKC130_MetaG (SPAdes) (version 2) | ecosystem: Engineered > Bioreactor > Anaerobic...
TTTTGCTTAGCTTCCGCTTCGCGTTGTTCCTTGGAATTGACTTTAATTCGTCTCTACACTGTTCAGTTTTCAAGGATCAAAATATCCGCCGCCTCAGCGGCGACTTTTATATAATAGCAAACCTATATGCAACTGTCAACAAGTTTTTCTATGTTTCTTATCAGCCGGATCGCAGATAGGTTTGTACGCTATCCAATAGAAATCTGCCTGTTATCGTATTAGCCTTATCAACACTGTTACAGGCAGATAGTTATTTTAGCATGCTATTTTGTTATTGTCAACTACCCGGGAATACTTCGCTGCTTCTTTTGACAGCCGTGTATTTGCAGGCTTTCTGTTATTTTTTCAGATCGTTCAGCCTCAGCTGCAGGTCTATAAGATGCTGCTTTTCCTCTTTTATCAGCCTGCGGAATGCATCCTTGGCCTCTACATATACGGAGTTGATCACCATCTCGGTATAAAACAGGATGGAATCCTTTTCTGCCTGTATGCCGATGGCAAGCACATCTGCCACTCCGTTCAGCCTCTCCAGAATCGAATGCAGCTTCTCATCAGTTGGAAAAACGGAGCTCCTTACCATGGCCCTAAGGTATGTGGCCACTTCCGGATCATAGATGTAATCGTCATCGAAGTTCTCCTTTTTTTCGCGGAGCTCATTATATATCCTTCTGAACAGGTCCGCATGCTCCTTTTCCTGCTCAGCCAGCTCCTTCAGCATGTCAGCGGTATCCTTGTCCTCAGCCAGCTTTGCCGCCGCCCGATAAAAGGCTTCCCCCCGCTCTTCGATGGCTATAGATAACTGCAGGGCTTCCAGATCATTGAAGAATTTCTGCGTCATATAGGCCTAACCCCCTAACAATGCATGGCAGTAAAAAATCGATATAATCAAAGCTGCCGCAGCCGGGCTTGCCAACTGCGGCTTTGAAGATTAGTCCAAGGGTTCAAACATGTCCTTTTCTACGCCACATTCGGGGCATACCCAATCATCCGGCAGGTCTTCAAATGCTGTGCCTGGGGCAATACCGTTGTCCGGGTCACCAACGGCCGGATCATAAACGTAACCGCAAACCGTGCATTCGTACTTTTTCATCTTTTATTCTCCTTTCTCTTGCTTGTCAGCAGAGTTTAACTTATACATATATTAACCAATATCAGCAAGGCAAAACAAGCCCTATTTTGCTTTTCACATAAAAATCGAGCAGACCGTTCAGTCTGCCGTCATTTCTCTTCTGCTGTTCAGCATCTGTACTGCCGTATAATAGGGTATGTCCGGTTCCCTGTACTCTCCGGAGGAGTGATAGCCTGCCTTTGCACCCTTGTTCTCTTCGCCCTCCTCCGTCTTGCCATAGCCGCTGCCGTTGCCTTCAGAGCCCGCTTTCCTTTCCTCCTTTGCATCCGCCCTGCTTTCTTCCTTGGCGCTCCTTATTTCCTTGATCCTGGCCCTGAGCTCTTTGATCCTCTTCCTGCGCTCGCTTATTTCCGCACAGATCTCGTCCGCCTTGTCCCCATAGTCCTCACCGCGTATATAGTGGCTGTATATGAGCTCGCCTATTTTTCGGTTCAGCCTCCTGATCGCATCCTCTTCCTTGAATATATCTATGTTCAACCGGCCGGTTTCGATCAGTTCCTCGGATTTGGCTTCAACCTGCCTGGCGACTTCGTTGAAGGTCTTGCCCAGGTTGTCTAGGAATTCCAATAGAATCACCCTCTCGAAATATTATAATAGTAGTTTTATTTCTTTATTACATTATGTAACTAAGGACCCGGTCGTATACTCCAAACAAAAAAGCACCGGCATAAAACCGATGCTTTATAATCTACATGATATCTATCTCCATATTTGCTTTGCGACTGCGCTAAGGCCTTGGCACAAGGCCTATCTTCTTGTATACCTTGCGCAGGGTCTTGTTTGCCAGGTATTCGGCCGTTTCGGCCCCTTTCCTGGCTATCTCAGTCAGATAATCCCTGGAGCTCATCAGCTCATTATAACGGCCCTGGACCGGCTTGAGCGCTTCTACGACAGCTTCACCGACAGCCAGCTTGAAGTCGCCGTAACCTTTGCCCTCAAACTCACGCTCGATCTCATCATAGGTCTTGCCGGTCACGCTTGAATAGATGGTCATCAGGTTGCTGATGCCGGGCTTGTTTTCCTGATCGAACCGGACAGAAGCCTCCGAATCCGTTACCGCGCGCTTGAATTTGCGGATGACCGCGTCAGGCGGATCAAGCAGGGTGATGTAGGCATTTTCGTTTTCGTCTGACTTGGACATCTTGGATGTCGGCTCCTGCAGGCTCATTATCCTTGCCCCCACCTTGGGTATGTAGGGCTCAGGGACCTTGAACACATCGCCGTAGATGCCATTGAACCTTTCGGCTATATCCCTTGCCAGCTCCAGGTGCTGCTTCTGGTCGCCCCCCACCGGCACAAGGTCGGTCTGGTACAAGAGTATATCAGCAGCCATGAGCACCGGATAGGTGAACAGGCCTGCATTTATGTTGTCCTGGTGCCTGGCCGATTTTTCCTTGAACTGCGTCATCCTGCCGAGCTCGCCCATATAGGTATAGCAGTTGAGTATCCAGGAAAGCTCCGCATGAGCACTGACATGGGACTGCAAAAACAGTATATTCTTTTCAGGATCTATGCCGCAGGCTATGTACTGGGCCAGTAATGACAGGCTGTCAGCCCTCAGTCTGGCCGGCTCCCGGCGGATGGTCAGGGCATGCAGGTCAACCACGCAGAAAATGGAATCGTACTCATCCTGCAACTGCGCCCAGTTCTTCAGCGCTCCCAGGTAGTTGCCCAGGGTAAGGGCACCTGTCGGCTGCATACCGCTGAATATTCGCTTTCTTTCACTCATTAAGCCCACATCCTTGCACTAAAAAGTTTACAACCTGACTTTTAAAGCTATTGTACACGCAAAGCGGTTTTTCATCAAGTATATATGGCTCGATTTAAAATTTATTGTTTATTTATTAACAATTTCACCCTGTTATGTTACAGAAAACGTATGCCTTTTCTGTATTAATACAGGCAGTGCAGGCATTGGGTTATTTAGTTCAGTAAAGCAGTAACTTGTTGAATCGCCGGCGATCCCTTGAAAAAACCGCATCCTGTCGTATCGGCACATTTGTCCAGGGGCAGGCCGCATTGAATAGTCCGGTTTTGCTTGAGAGGAACATTCGTGAAAAATTTATCAATCAGTCTTTCAATTGTCACACTATTACAAAAACTTAGGGTGAGCAAACCTTCCCTTTTGGAATATACTGTGATATAATTATATCAAGCGAAAGGTCCCGACATTTCAATGTTTTATAGCGGGAGGCATGTAAATATGTGCAAATACGCGTATAGCTGCAGGCTCTGCAAGCATACCATAGGTGTCAACGCGACATACGAAAATATGCAGGAGGTAAAAGTAGAAATTGCATCCGACTGCCCCAACCTGGGTATGTTTGCAAACAACCCCATCAGGCTGGACGCCATGCGGGAGCTCATGGTACCAAAGCAGCAATCGGATTTTGCAAGATTGCTGGAAGACCACCATCATCTGTCGGACTGCTCGGTTTATGACAGCGTCATCGAAGCCATCGGCAGGGAGATGGGCAGATACTACGAGATCGCCTAAGCATCAGGCTCCGGATCAGGACCAGGCCTTACCGGAGACCTATAAAGCCGGAAGAGTATCGTTATTTTAAAATTGACAAGCTCGGCGTAAAATTAAAGACCAGTCACCACATAACGATGCAGTGGCTGGTCTTTTTGTGTCCTATGAGATCACTCGGTCTCGCCGCACAGCTTCAGGAGATGGTTCCAGCGGCGGTCGACCTCCTGCTGGAGCTCTTCGACCATATGCATGTTTTCCTTTGCAAACAGGTGACGGAAGCGTCCCTGGGACTTGAGGTAGGCTTCAACAGGCAGCTTCTGCTTCGGCTTGTAGGAGAGCTTGTATTCGCCGTTGATCACCTCATAGAGAGGCCAGATGCAGGTATCTACCGCAAGCTGGACGATATCAAAGAGGTCAGGTGTATTGTAACGCCAGCCCCTGGGGCACGGTGTGAACACGTTCAGGAAAGCAGGTCCGGGCGTATAGATAGCCTTTTCGGCCTTTTCGTAAAGGTCCTTGAAGTTTTTGAAGGGAGCCGACTGGGCAACATAGGGAATGTTGTGGGCCACCATGATCTGAGTCAGGTCCTTTTTGAACTGGGGCTTGCCGGGGACGGCCTTGCCTGCCGGGGAGGTCGTGGTATCGGCGTATTTCGGTGTCGAAGAAGACCTCTGGATACCCGTGTTCATGTATGCTTCGTTGTCGTAGCATACGTAGACCATGTCATGCCCTCTCTCCATTGCGCCTGACAAGGACTGGAGCCCTATATCATAGGTGCCGCCGTCGCCGCCGAAGGCAATGAACTTTGTCGTATGGTCGATCTTGCCGGCCCTCTTTAAAGCATTGTAGGCGGCCTCTGCGCCGGAAACAGTGGCTCCGGCGTTTTCAAACGCGCTGTGTATGAAGGAGTCCTTCCAAGCTGTATAGGGATACAGGCAGGTGGAAACCTCGAGACATCCGGTAGCAGAACCGATGACTGCATGATCCTCAGGCTTCAGTGCCCTGAGCACCGTACGGACTACGATGGGAGCACCGCAGCCGGCGCACATCCTGTGCCCGCCTGTCAACCTTTCCGGTTTTTCTGTTGTAGCTTTCAAATTATATGCCATTGCTTCGCACCTCCTATTCCCTTACTCCAAGGTAATTGACTGTGGATTTTACCTTGCCGGTCTCAGCTATTTCCAAAAGGTCCTCGTATACCTTCATGATGTCATCAGTACGTACGTCCCTGCCGCCCAGGCCGTAGATATAGTTGACAGCCTTGGTGTCCCTGGCATGGTCGAACATGGCGCTGCGGACCTCTGCAAAGAGGGGGCCTCCTGCTGCTGAGAAGCTGTCCGCCTTATCCATAACGGCAACGGCCTTCAGGCCTGCCAGAGCCTTGCCCAGCTCTTCAAATGGGAAGGGCCTGAAGACTCTGATCTTGACAAGGCCGGCCTTGACGCCCTTTTCCCTCAGCTCGTCGACAACAGCTTTTGCCGTTCCGGCTGTAGAGTTAATTATAACGACAGCAACCTCTGCGTCTTCCATCCTGTACTCTTCAAACAGGCCGTATTTGCGGCCGGTCAGCTCTTCAAACTTTTTGGCCGTCTCCAGGATGACTTGCTTGGCGTTCACCATGGCCTGAGCCTGCTGGCGTTTATGCTCGAAATAGTAGGGGGGCAGGTCCAGGGGGCCCACCGATACGGGATTGTCCTTATCAAGCAGGTAATGCTCGGGGCGGTACTCGCCGACGAACTCCTTTACCTTTTCGTCTTCCAAAAGCTCTATATTCTCAACCGAGTGGCTGGTTATAAACCCGTCGAAGCATACCATGATGGGCAGCCTTACGTCCTTGTGCTCCGCTATGGGGAAGGCCTGGATCATCGTGTCATAGGCCTCCTGGTTGGTTTCGCAGTATATCTGGATCCAGCCCGAATCCCTGGCGCCCATGGTGTCGCTGTGGTCGTTGTGGATGTTGATGGGGCCTGAAAGGGCACGGTTTACGGCAGCCAGAGCGATCGGCAGCCTGCAGGATGCTGCTATGTACAGCATCTCCCACATAAGGGCAAGGCCGTTGGCCGATGTGGCGGTCATGGTCCTGGCACCGGCAGCCTCTGCACCTATGCATGCGCTCATCGCGCTGTGCTCGGACTCAACGGGAACGAACTCGGTATGGACTTCGCCGTCAGCCACAAACTTTGAAAAATACTGAGGGATCTCAGTAGACGGAGTTATCGGAAATGCAGCAACGACATCGGGGTCGATCTGCTTCATCGCGATGGCAACTGCTTCATTTCCGCTCAATTTATCTTTTCTAGCCATAGTTCATCCTCCTTGTTATTCTTCCACGAAATCAATGGCGTCGAAGGGGCATACCTTGGCGCATATTCCGCATCCCTTGCAGTGGTCGTAATCTATGCCCTCCATCTTGCCATTGCAGACCTTGATCGAAGAGTCCGGGCATACGGGGAAGCACATAAGGCATTGCTTGCACTTTTCACTGTTCCATACAGGCTTCATCGAGCGCCAGTCGCCTGTCCTGAAATCACCGGCATTGCCTGATTCAGTAATAACGCCGCCCGGTGTTACTTCCTTCCACGAGCTTTCGGCGGTAACATTCATTTTCTTTTTCATAGGCCCTTTACCTCCTGCATAGATCTTCTGAGCGCTGCCATGTTCCCGTCAATGACCTGGGGCTTTGATGCGAATTTATGCCTGAAGGATGACTCCATAGCAGTGACAAAAGCGTCTTCATCCATTATTTTCGATACCTTGACGAGAGCGCCAAGCATGGGGACATTGGGGAAATAGCGGCCCAGGGTCTCTTCGGAGATGACCCTCGCGTCTATCGTGCAAACCCTACCCTCGAAGCCTTTCAGGAGAGGCCTGACCTCCTCGGGGGACTTGGTCGAGTTTACGATGACGGCTCCGTCCTTCTTGAGCCCGGCCGTAACATCGACTGATGCCAGAAGTGATTCGTCGACAACTACAACATAGTCGGGTTCGTAAATATTGCAGTGCAGGGTGATGGGATCATCGCTTATGCGGTTGTAAGCCGTGATAGGTGCTCCCATCCGCTCCGGACCATACTCCGGAAACCCCTGTATATACTTGCCTGTATCAAAGGCAGCCTCTGCCAGCAGCAATGAAGCGGTCTTGGCACCCTGACCTCCTCTCCCATGCCACCGGATTTCAATCATTTTGCCCATAAAATAAGATCCTCCCTTCACAACTTGTGGTGATTATTGCCGGAAAATGTCACACATTTTCTGTATTAGTACAATTATCTGTTGATGGAGTTGTATTATAACAGATCCCTTCCCCCACTATAACAGATATGTCTGACATGCGGTCAATGCCGGAAATATCTTTATGTAACAACCGGCCACCGTAGATTATAACAGAACCATATAAGAAGTGTCAAGCAAGGTACACAGTCGTATACACATGTATACCGAAGTGGAGTATACAGGCATGTCTGAGAAAGTGTGAAGGTTTGTCGGGCATAAAAAGAAGTGCCGCGGGATCCCACGGCATTTTTAACAGGCACTCTCAAAAAAGCACGAACTGCAGAAACAGGATCAGTATGACCCCCGGCACACCCAAAAAACCAACGGTCAGCGCCGTCACCGGATTTATGGCCATTGTCACCCCTATAAGCCCGCCTATAAGGTTCAGGACCCACAGGGCGAAACCGCCCAGCAGCCCGTTCACCATCCAGCGCAGCAGGAACTTGAACCTCACAAGGAGCAGCCAGCCTACGAGGTACAGCAGCACAAGCCCGACTGCATATGCAATGACGATATCAAAAGGTATATCAAGGTACATAAGCACCACACCCCAATAAAATTTGCGGCCCTTTTCAGGCCGGGACTGTCTCTATACATAGATATGGGCTTATCCACCTTTTTATGACCTCATTCCAGGCAAAAAGCCGCTGTCATATGCAGCCCTTTGCCAGGCTAGATCACCTGGTTCTGCACCAGGCCCTCCTTTTTGGCCAGATTCAGAAGATACATATACTTGCGCCTGGCCTCCTCGACCTTGTAGATGGCATAATCCACAAGCTCCGGGTCGGAAACGTTGTTGAAATAGTTCTGGGCCGCATACCATTCCTCCCGCGCCTTCTTGACGTTATCCAGGAGGAGGGCATCGTCCTGTGATCCTTCTTCCCCGTCGTATCCTCCAAGGAAAGCAAGCAGGAACCGCTTCATTCAGCTCACCTCACCAGCAATTTTTACTAAAATTATTGCCATAAATAGCCTTTTTTAACCGGCAAGGCGGCATAAAAACTGCTATTTACTTTTCCATATAGTAGCCTATAATAAATGTATACTTGTTCATGGAGGCACAATATGCTCAAAGTTCTTATCGTAGACGATTCTTCCTTCATGCGGATGCGGATAAGGATACTGCTCGAGTCGGACCCGGATATAGAGATAGTCGGGATCGCCCGGGATGGCTTTGAAGCGATAGAAAAGACACGGCGCCTGAAGCCGGACGTGATCACCATGGATCTGAAGATGCCGGGCATGTCCGGGACAGAAGCGGTAGAGAGGATAATGCGGGAAAATCCGACGCCTGTCATCATGATAAGCTCGTTCACATTCGACGGCGCTCAGGAGACCGTGGATGCCCTGTCCAGGGGCGCTGTTGACTATATACAGAAGGAAAGCATCACAAGGGATGAGCTTCTAAGAAAGGTCTATACAGCCCAGAAGGCCCATCTTGATCTGAAAAAGTCAGCCACCACCGAGCCGGCCGACATGGCGTCAAGGTCATTTTCGATCGTTGGCATCGGCATATCTACCGGGGGACCCAAAGCCCTGGCCGAGCTTTTGCCTGCCATCTCTCCGGATATAGATGCAAGCATAGTCATAGCCCAGCACATACCCCCTGCCTTTACGGCCTCGCTGGCAGTCAGGCTGGACCAGGAGGCTTCGATCACGGTAAAGGAGGCGGAGGACGGCGAAGTCCTAAAGCCCGCCCACGCCTATATCTGCCCCGGCGGCATGCACATGACCGTGACCGCGATGGGCACCATAGCCCTGGCTGAAAAGGACAGGTACCCGGATCAGAAATTCAGCCCGTCGGTGGACCTGCTCATGGCTTCCCTGGGAGAAGCTTACGGGGACAAGGCCATGTGCATAATCATGACCGGAATGGGATCGGACGGAGTCGAAGGCGTCAAGGCCGCAAGGCAGCGCGGCAGCTTCATAGCCGCCCAGTCGGAGGACTCCTGCACTATATACGGCATGCCCAAGGCGGTCGTTGAGAGCGGGCTGCATGACAGGATAATCCACCTCGATGATATAGCCCGTCATATAAATGTACTATGCAAGAAAAAATGACCTGTACATTTCTATTTGATTTTTGCTGTACAATCTGCTAAATTTATAGTAGGGCATTTATTGGAAGTGTAGTTATTTTTTACTACAAAATCCGCGTGTATTCGTGCATTTCCGAGTCGAATGTTCGGTATAAATGTATCCGGAGGGGATCATATGCCGCTTTTTGCAATACAGGACGGAAAAGCAAGGAAGCTGGATTTCAAGTCAGTGGAGAATGACCCTGGCCTGCAGCAGTTTATCGAAAGCAACTGCAAGGAGGTCCTGGGGGTCAAATATATAGCCACGGATTTTCCCACAGATGACAGGCGCGGTGACGCCATCGACACCCTCGGGCTCGATGAGAACGGATGCCCTACTATAATATTGTACAAGAAATCGGACAATGACAACATCGTGAGCAAGGCCCTGTATTATATGGACTGGCTCGACTCCAACAGGGAGATATATGAGGAGACGGCTAGGGCCAAGCTCGGCAGGAACGTGCTGATAAGCTGGACAAGCCCGAAGGTCATACTCATCGCCGACAACTACAACAAGTTTGACAAATACGCGGTTAAAAGGCTCGGTGAAAATATAATCCTGTACAAGTACTACTGGTATGAAAGCAACATGCTGTACCTTGAGAATATACTCATGTCCTCCAGGGCCGCCTCATCAGGCCTCAGGGTGATCGAAGGAGGCAGGAGCCTGGCCGAGCCGCCCCAGTATACCCTGGAATACCACCTGTCAAAGGGGACCGAGGCGACCAATGCGATCTTCAAGGAGCTGCGCCGCCTGATCCTGACAACGGACGATGACATATCCGAGCGGTTCACGGAGGAGTATGTAGCCTACTATACGACCAGGAACTTTGCCGAGGTCAAGATCACAAAGACCTGTGTGATGCTGTACCTGTTCCCGGCCAGCAGGCTCCATGACCCTTCCGGCAAGGTCGAGGACGTCCCTGAAAATTTCGATTACCCACTTAAAAAGCGCATCCGCCTGGAAAACCTCGATGATGTCAAGTACGCCGGTTACATAGCCCGGCAGTCATATATCGCCACCCTCTGACCAAGCTGCACATTAGTGCCCCGATCCCTTTCTTTCTTCCCTTTACCCTTATCCCGGGAAGGGATTTTTTGTTTTAAATTTTTATGATCCGGTATTGACACCATAGTAATGCTAGTGTATTATTGTATTAGATTATTAATACAATGATGCAGTGAGGTGGTCGAATGACCTGGGAAATCAAGTCCGACCGGCCGATCTATTCTCAGCTGACCGAGCTGATCAAGCTCAAGATCTGCTCCGGTGAGTATCCCCTGGGCTCAAAGCTTCCTTCTGTCCGGGACCTGGCCAAGGAAGCATCTGTGAACCCCAATACCATGCAAAGGGCGCTGGCCAGCCTGGAGGAGGAAGGCCTTCTCGTCAGCAACCGCACGGTTGGCAGGTTTGTAACGGAGGACATATCCAGGATAAAGCAGGTCCGCAATCAGCTGGCCAGGGAGCATGTGAAGATCTTTCTTGAAAATATGACCAGGCTGGGTTTTGACCACGAGGATATCGTATCGGTCATATCGGAAATGGAAAAGGAGATGAGGGAATGAACAATATTCTGGAGTGCAGGAACCTGACAAAGTTTTTCGGCGGGTTCCCGGCGCTGCGCAATGTGAACCTGACAATACCCGAGGGCAGGATCGTAGGCCTCTTAGGGCCAAACGGGAGCGGCAAGAGCACGTTCATCAAGCTGTGCAACGAGCTGCTGACCCCCTCCGCAGGAGAGCTGATCATCGGAGGGCATAAGCCCGGCGTTGAAACGAAGAAGATAGTGTCCTACCTGCCTGAGCGGACATACCTCAACGACTGGATGAGGGTAAGCGACATCATAGAATTTTTCTCGGATTTTTATGAGGATTTCAACCCCGACAAGGCCCGTGACATGCTCAAGCGGCTCAATATAAGCGACCGGGACCGGCTGAAGACCATGTCGAAGGGCACCAAGGAAAAGGTCCAGCTCATACTGGTCATGAGCCGTGAGGCAAAGCTTTACCTGCTGGATGAACCAATCGGAGGCGTTGACCCCGCCGCCAGGGACTATATCCTTGACACCATCATAAGCAACTACAGCGAAAACGCCACGATCATAATCTCAACCCACCTTATCTACGACATAGAAAAGATCCTTGACGACGTGATATTCCTCAAGGAAGGCAGCGTAGTCATGTCAAAATCGGTAGATGAGATCCGCGAAGAGACCGGCAAGTCCGTCGACTCCTTGTTCAGGGAGGTGTTCAGATGCTAAAGAAGCTTTTAAAGTATGAGATCAAGGCCACTGCCAGGATCATGCTGCCTTTGTACCTTGCACTGATAGTATTTTCCCTGGTCAACCTGGTGGTCAACCCGCTCAAGCTTATCGAATCGAGCGAAAACACGGTGATACAGGCCATCGTAGCCAATCTGAGCATGATGCTCTATATCGTCCTTATCATCGGGATCTCCGTGATGACCCTGGTGATCATGATCCAGCGCTTTTACAAAAGCCTGCTGGGCGATGAGGGCTACCTGATGTTTACCCTCCCTGTCGAGCCCAGTCAGCATATCCTGAGCAAGCTGCTGGTATCCCTGATGTGGTCGGCAGCAAGCTTCCTTACGACCCTTTTGTCGGTGGCGATCATAAGCAGGATACCGGATCCCGCCAGGATCATTGGAGAATTGTACAAAATACTCGTAGACTTCCTGGGCTATACATCCCTGGCCCTGATACCCATATACCTGCTGGCGGCTGCCTGCTCGGGCATAATGATGGTATACACGGCGATCGCCCTGGGCCACCTGTTCAACAAGCACAAGCTGCTGGCATCCTTCGGCATGTATGCCCTCCTGTATATGATAAACCAGACCGTGCTGTCTGTTTGCCTGTTCCTGATCGGGACCTTCATAATGCCCACGCTGTTTATGTCGGAGCAGCCGGCGCCTGAAGTGATCACCTTCCTCATGGCCTTCTTCAGCCTGGTCTCGATCGCGCTGGCAGGCGCAGGCTTTGCAGTCACCAACCACATCCTCAGGAACAAGCTGAACCTTGAATGATCCAAGCCGCCACAAGGCGGCTTTTCTCTGTATTACGAATATATAATGCACAATATAGAAATGTTTTTCGGACAAAATGTGGTTAATAGTTGAAAAAATATCTGTTAATGTTACAATATACATGGATGGACAACATCCACTAGTACATAAACTATAGGAGGGAATCAATAATGAAAAAGGTAACGGCGTTAGTTCTTGCGCTTGTGCTTGTCGGCGGACTGCTCGCAAGCTGTGGTACGGGCAAATATGAGATCGCCCTGATCACAGACAAGGGCAACATAGACGACAAGTCATTCAACCAGGGTTCCTGGGAAGGCGTTGTTGCTTTCGCCAAGGCAAACAATATCTCCCACAAGTACTATAAACCCGAGGATGTAAGCGACGAGGCCTACCTGGCAGCCATAGACCTGGCTGTTTCCGGCGGAGCCAAGGTCATCGTCACACCCGGATACCTGTTTGAGGTAGCTGTTTACCAGGCTCAGACCAAATATCCGGATGTCAAATTCATCCTGCTGGACGGCACTCCCCACGATGCCGATTACAACTATGAGACCAAGGAAAACGTGGCCAGCATCCTGTATGCTGAGGAGCAGTCCGGTTATCTTGCCGGCTATGCCATCGTAAGAGACGGCAAGAGGAAGCTCGGATTCATGGGCGGTATGGCAGTTCCTGCAGTCCGCGCATTCGGTTACGGCTTCCTGCAGGGCGCCGAGGATGCTGCTAAAGAACTGGGCCTGGCCGATGGGTCAGTCACAGTCCTCTACCACTATACCGGTGACTTTGCTGAGACCGATACCAACAAGGCCACAGCCAAGTCAATGTATCAGGAAGGCGTAGAAGTCATTTTCGCTTGCGGCGGTTCCGTTGGCAAGAGCGTCATGTCAGCCGCTTCAGAGGCAGGCAAGCTTGTCATAGGCGTTGACGTTGACCAGAGGTATGACAGCGAGACGGTAGTAACCTCCGCTATGAAAGGTCTTGGCGCTTCTGTTCAGCAGGTTCTCGAAGCTATCTACAAGACCAACAAATGGAGCGACTTTGGCGGGAAAACCACATACTTCAATGCTGCCAATCAGGGTGTTGGGCTTCCCACCACAGTTATAGGCGACAGCAAGGCTGATGCCTTCGACAGGTTCGAATCCTTCAACAAGGAAGACTATGACGCAGTCTATGCAAAACTCGTTGACGGCAGTGTAAAACCCATCAGGGACATCACCATTGAAAATGCTGATGGATATGCTACTGCAGAAGAAATGACAAACGGCCTCGGACTGAAGAAGGTCACAGTCGAGACAAGGCAATAAGCTATCCTGGCTTTACAGCCTGGACCTGAGCTAAGTCCTGAAAGGGGAAAGGCAGCTACCTTTCCCCTTATTCATATTCACACTATTCTAAATTTCAGAGGTTGGGTATGGAAGATAATTATATCATTGAAATGCTTAACATAACGAAAGTGTTTCCGGGCATTGTTGCCAACGACAATGTCACCCTGCGCCTGAAAAAGGGCGAGATCCATGCTCTGCTCGGTGAAAACGGAGCCGGCAAGTCAACGCTGATGAGCATCCTCTTCGGGCTCTATCAGGCTGACAGCGGCGAGATCCGCAAAAACGGCAAGGTCGTGAAAATCAACAACCCCAACGATGCCAATGCCCTGGGCATCGGAATGGTCCACCAGCACTTCAAGCTCGTTGAGATTTTTACAGTGCTTGAAAACATCATGCTGGGCGACGAGCCGACCAAGCTTGGTTTCCTGCAGCGCAAGCAGGCCCGGGAGAGGATAATGAAGTTCAGCCAGCAATACGGCCTTGAGGTCAATCTCGACGCCCTCATAGAGGACATTTCCGTCGGGATGCAGCAGAGGGTCGAAATACTCAAGATGCTTTACCGTGACAACGAGATCCTTATCTTCGACGAGCCTACCGCAGTGCTCACTCCCCAGGAGATCGACGACCTGATGGAGATAATGCGGGAGTTTGCCAGGTCGGGCAAGTCCATCATATTCATCACCCACAAGCTGAACGAGATCATGGCGGTGGCTGACCGCTGCACCGTACTGCGCAAGGGCAAATGCGTGGGCACCGTGAACATCAAGGACACGACCAAGGAAGAGCTCTCCAGGATGATGGTCGGTCGTGATGTCAGCTTCAGCGTCAACAAGGCTGATGCCAACCCGGGCGAAGTGGTCCTGTCTGTCAGAAACCTGTCCGTGCCATCCAGCATCCACAAGACCAATGCCGTCAGGAATGTCTCCTTTGATGTAAGGGCCGGTGAGATCGTCTGCATCGCAGGGATAGACGGCAACGGCCAGACCGAGCTGGTGTATGCCCTGACCGGGCTTGAGAGGCCGTCAGGAGGCACCATCACCCTTTGCGGCAGGGACATCACAAGGGCAAGCATCAGAAACCGCTCCAAGACCGGCATGAGCCATATACCGGAAGATCGCCAGAAGCACGGCCTTATCCTCGATTATACCCTGGAGGAGAACCTGGTCCTCCAGCGCTACTGGCAGCCGGAGTTCCAGAACAAGGGCTTTATCAGGTTCGATGCGATGCGTTCATACGCGACCAGGCTGATAGACCAGTACGATATCCGCAGCGGCCAGGGTCCTGTAACGATAGTCCGCAGCATGTCCGGCGGCAACCAGCAAAAAGCGATCGTTGCCCGCGAGCTTGACAAGGATCACAAGCTCCTGGTGGCGGTACAGCCGACCCGCGGCCTGGACGTAGGCGCCATCGAATACATCCACAGGCAGCTCGTTTCAGACCGCGATGCCGGCAAAGCAGTACTCATCGTATCCTTTGAGCTGGATGAGGTCATGGACATAAGCGACCGTATCCTGGTCATGTATGAGGGCGAGATCGTCGGGGAGCTCGATCCCAAGACCACTACCGTGCAGGAGCTGGGCCTTTACATGTCAGGTACAAAACGCAGTACGGTAAAGGAGATGTCGTATGCATAACGAAAGCCTGTCAAAGAAAAATGTATTCCATTTGAAGAAAATCACAGGAAGCAAAGCCTTTTCCACCTTCACGGCTGCCCTGCTTGCGATCCTTTTAGGACTTGTCTTCGGATTCATTGTTATGCTCATAGCAAGCCCTCCCAATGCTGTGCCCGGCATATTTGCGGTACTGACCGGAGGGTTCAGGCGCATAGCCGACGTGATCTACTATGCCACCCCTATCATGATGACCGGTCTGGCAGTGGGCTTCGCTTTCAAGATGGGCCTGTTCAATATCGGGGCATCCGGCCAGTATACCATGGGCATGTTCTTTGCCCTGTATGCCGGGTTCTTTTTTAACCTGCCCAGGGGCCTGCACTGGATAGTCTGCGTTGCCATGGGCATGCTCGGAGGCCTGCTCTGGGGCCTGATACCGGGCGTATTCAAGGCTCTGCTGAATGTCAACGAGGTCATCACGTCCATCATGTTCAACTATATCGGGATGTTCCTTGTGGATATGTGGATACAGACCACCCCGGGCATGTACGTAGCGGACAAGGCCAGAACAGCTTACCTGCCCGCTTCGGCCCAGATGCCCTCCCTCGGTATACCAAACTCGGGAGTGAACATCTCCATATTCATAGCTATCGCCATTGCGATACTGCTGTTCATAGTGCTCAACAAAACCACCTTTGGTTACGAGCTTAAGGCTACAGGCTACAACAGGCATGCAAGCACCTACGCCGGCATGAACGGCAAGCGGAACATAATCCTTACGATGGCCATAGCAGGCGCTTTGGCGGGGCTCGGCGGAGCCTTTGCCTTCCTTGCCCCTTCATCCATACCGGGCAGCAGCGTCACCTATGAGCCCATCAACGTTATCGCGCCCAACGGCTTCAACGGTATCGCGGTCGCCCTCCTGGGCAACTCCAGCCCCATAGGCATCATCTTCTCGTCAGTCTTTATCTCCCATATACAGCGCGGGGGCACCCAGGCAAGGCTGTTTGGCTATGAGTATGAGATCATAGATGTCGTTATATCCGTTATAATCTACTTCTCAGCCTTTGTCATGCTGATGCAGGAGGTTGCCAAAAAGGCCTTGAGGCAGCTCCTGGATTCGCTCAAGCGCCCCTTTGGCAAGAAAGGGGCGGAAAAAGCTAGTGATGCCCAGCCTGCTGCTGAAATCATGGCAGAGCCCGAGCTATCCGAAGTAGAAAAGGAGGGGCAGAAATGAACTCGAATGACCTTTTGAAGGAGTTTATAGATGTATTCTACTTTATCGTGCAAAACATGCTTCCGGTCGCCATACCGCTCCTGCTCGTGGCCCTTGGGGGCATGTTCAGCGAACGAAGCGGCGTTATTAACATCGCGCTGGAAGGCATAATGCTGTTCGGCGCATTCTTCGGCTGCCTCTTTGTCTACTATGTGCAGAACACGGGGCTGAACCCCCAGGTGATACTCCTCCTTGGCATGGTGATCGGCGCCATCTCAGGCTTTATCTACTCGCTCCTCCTATCCGTGGCGGCCGTCAACCTGAAGGCTGACCAGACCATCACCGGTACAGCCCTCAACCTGATGATACCTGCAGGCATACTCCTCTTCTCCAGGATGTACTTCAACAGTGACGGCGTCACTACAAGGGTAAGGTTCTATATCAGCAAAATACCCGTCCTGGGCGATATCCCGGTCATAGGCAGGCTCTTTTTCCAGAATACCTATATCACGGTCTATATAGGACTCCTCCTGCTTGTGATCTGCACCATATTCTTCTACAAGACCAGGCTCGGCCTCCGTCTGAGGGCCTGCGGCGAGCACCCCCACGCAGCGGACTCGGTCGGTATCAATGTCTACCGCATGCGCCATCTGGGAGTCGGCCTGTCCGGCATACTGGGCGGCATCGGCGGCTTCTTCTATGCGGTCGGTATCATGGATGGCAATGTGAACGGCCATACAGGCGTAGCGGGCTTCGGTTTCCTGGCCCTGGCAGTCATGATCTTCGGCCAGTGGAAGCCGATCCGGATATTCTTTGCAGCCCTGTTCTTCGCCTTCTTCCGCACCCTGGCCCCGTCCAGGTCGCTAATACCCTTTGTGCGGGATATGAACATAAACGCGGCATACTTCAAGATGCTCCCCTATGCGGCCACCATGGTCGTGCTGGCCTTCACCTCCAAGAAGTCCAGGGCTCCCAAGGCAGAGGGCATACCCTTTGACAAGGGGCAGAGATAGGGAAAGCAAATATATGGACATAAAAAGATCGGGATCTCCGTGGTCCCGATCTTTTCTATTTGATCCGTTTCAGTTTGAATGTCTCCTCATTGCTTCCCCATTTTATCGTCAGCCCTACTTCCCTGCCGAAAATCAGCCTTACGGAAGCACTGACTGCGCTGCCTGCGCTGTACCTGTAGCCTTCATCCAGGTACACAGTACCTGAGCTCCCGCCTGACAGGGTCTGCCCAGTAAGGATGTATTCTATCGTGCTTATGCCTCTAAGCTCCTCTACGGGCGTTTTGTCGTTGTATAGATACTGGATGGTCAGGGCTTCATAGTACATGCCGTTGGTTTCTGTCACCGTATAGATGCCCATCCACCTGTAGCCTCTGCCTGAATAAACATATGTCACCATCCGTCTGAGAAGAAAGCACCTGACCAGGGATACCGACAGAAGGACAAGGAGTATAGAAAGCAAAAACATTAGGGTATAGACCTTGTATCTACGGATCCTTGCCATCGCCCTCTCCCCTGATCTGCCCCTTAGCACATCCTTTATATTATGTTATATGGAAAGCCGGCGATATAGAACGATCAAAGTATCATTTCCGCAAAATCTTCTTCATGGCCTTTCCCTTTGCCAGCTCATCGATCAGCTTGTCCAGATAGCGGATCTCCCGCATGAGCGGCTCCTCGATCTCTTCCACCCGGACACCGCAGATCACGCCTTTGATAAGAGAGCGGGCAGGGTTCATCCGGGGAGCCTCCCCAAAGAAGGTCTCAAAGTCTACCTCTTTCTCAAGCTGCTTCTCCAGCCCTTCCTGACAGTACCCCGTCAGCCAGCGGATGATCTCATCCACCTCAGCCTTGGTACGGCCCTTTCTCTCGGCTTTTTGGATATATAGGGGATAGACCTTTGAGAAGGGCATTTTGTAGATATTACGATTGGACATGATGCACCTCTGTATTGGAATAAGTATTTCTTAATAGCTAAATAATGCTCTTATCCTTTAACCTAAATAAGGCAATTATTCAATTTAAATCGCTTCGCCTAAACTGAGCTACAAATGAAGATTCAATATGATCCTTTCTTCTATTCCATTATTATAAACATAAATTAACTTCCTTCTATCGAAAACCGGTCTCGCCTTATGAATAACCCGATGATGATTTGGGCAAACAATAACCTGGTTTTCTGCATTATTGTTAAGTGATTCAACGAAAGGCACTATATGATGAGTCTCTACTATATCAACTCCATATCTGGCGCTAATATTTTCTCCACATATCTGGCATCGATAGTTATAAAGAAGCTTCAAAGTTTCCCCTATTGCTCTGTTTAGCTTACGGATCTTTACTGTTTGATTCACCTTGGCAATAGTAGCATTAATGTCAACTGCATTGTAGTTAATGCTGGCTTCATACTCATGTTCATCTTCGTGAACAATTGTATCTTTAAATATTTTGGTATCCTCCTGTGTGATGCATTCAAGCAGATAAGTATCAGGATACACTGTTGTATAAATAGCCAGATATTCTCTTTTCTCTTCAGGAACTCTGACAAACTTATTGTTCTAAGCCTTCTGGCAATATCGCTCTGGGGATTATATCTTTTTTGCAGGATATCTTTTCTTTTGGGATATTTCCCTTCATCAAATCGCTGATTTTTGAGTATTGCCTTATATGTCTTTCCATCTAATACAAGATAAATCTCTTTCGACTGACCTCTTGGCAAAAATGTTCTAATTGCATTTTGAAAAACCACCTGTATGGTAACAGGTATGTTTACACCTTCATGAAGTACCGACCAGTCTACTTCCTTTTTGTATACATATGAATTGTCGCTTAACATACAACCATTCCTTATACAATAAACCATGTTCCGGCCCGTAATTTTCCTCTTCTGTTCTGATTTTCATAATATCACAGTAATGGTTCCTGTTCCATACAGAATCCATAATCAAAGCATTGCTATCATATCATCTGTAAAATATGGTACAATATTAACGCCCTTAACCAGCAATTAACATTTATAAGACTAAGTAAAGTTGAGGTCATATATCATAATGTTATTGCAAGGCAAATACAACCAAGCCAAAGTCTTTACAGACAATATAGATAATGAGACACTATCCCGGATCATTGAGCTTTGCAACCAGGAATATGCTGCAGAAAGCCGGATAAGGATCATGCCCGACTGCCACGCAGGCATGGGATGCACCATCGGGACCACCATGACTATTACAGACAAAGTCTGCCCTTCTTCTGTGGGCGTTGATATCGGCTGCGGGATGGCTGTTACAGTCATTAAAGAAAAGGAAATAGACTTTGCTAGGCTCGATGATGTGATCAGAGAACACATACCGGCAGGATTTGATATAAGGTCAACTGAGCATCCGTTCACTGAGAAAATCCGGATCAAAGAACTCCTCTGCAGAAAATACATCAATATGGAGAGGGCAGTCCTTTCACTAGGCACGCTGGGAGGCGGAAACCACTTCATCGAAGTGGGCAGAGATGATTCAGGCAGAGTATACCTAGTCGTCCACACCGGAAGCAGGCACATGGGCAAGCAGATTGCTGACTACTATCAGGACATTGCTTACAAAAGACTTAAGGATATGAAAGAAGAGAAGCAGCGCCTGGTAGAAAGGCTGAGAAAAGAGGGCAGAGAATCGGTAATACAGGCAGAGCTGAAAAAGCTCAATGCTTCGAAAATCAAGAAAGACCTGGCCTATGTGCAGGGTTCTGACTTCGACGATTACATCCACGACATGAAGATTGCCCAGGAATATGCAGTATACAACCGTCTGGCTATTACTCAGGTGATCGTATCAAAGATGGGCTTTACACCGCTCGAACAGTTCACGACGATCCACAACTACATTAATATGGATGATATGATCCTAAGGAAAGGTGCAATATCAGCCAGAGCAGGAGAAAAGGTGATAATCCCGATGAACATGAGGGATGGAAGCCTCATCTGCATCGGGAAGGGCAACTCGGACTGGAATTATTCGGCTCCCCACGGGGCTGGACGGATCATGAGCAGAAGCGAGGCAAAAAGATTGATATCTTTATCTGAGTTCAAGGAATCTATGAAAGGCATATGGACCACTTCCGTAGGAACTAACACTCTAGACGAAAGCCCGATGGTGTATAAGCCAATGGAAGAGATAATTGAAAACATCAAAGATACAGTGGAGATACATGCAATCGTAAGGCCGTTGTATAACTTCAAGGCAGGAGGAGATTAATTTGATTTTTGGTAGTGTTAATAAAACAATAAAGATACATGCTTCCTTCCTTGAAGTGATACATATAGGACTCTGAAATAAGACATCACTCATAAGAATTATCTAGGGGGACTTGTAATGACAAAAGAGTTAATTTCAAAGGAAAAGACTGTCGTTATAAAGTGTTTCGGTTCAGGGACTAATGCTGGGAACCCTTATCAGTCCGCATATAGCAAGTATTTAGGTAATAGAATGTGACAAGAAATTCTCTAGTCGCCATTTCTGTCCTCTTCAACCCTGCCCATATAGAAAGGGAAGATCATCTGCCCAATCAGCAGCTTGATCTTCCCTTTGGTATTTCAATGTATCTTATGTCAATGGTTTTTTCACGTGACAAAGAATTTATGTTGGGGACAAGTTCAACTTATCCCTACATCTCTCTCCGCCCGCGCAAAGCCATGCTCAGGGTAACCTCATCCGCATACTCCAGGTCCCCGCCCACCGGGATGCCGTGGGCTATGCGGGTGACCTTTATGCCCATGGGCTTTAGGAGGCGCGATATGTACATGGCGGTGGCCTCGCCCTCCACATCGGGGTTCGTCGCCATGACTACCTCTTTTACACCGTTGTTCTGCACCCTGTGAAGGAGCTCCTTGAGCTTTATGTCATCAGGGCCTATGCCTTCCATGGGCGATATGGTGCCGTGGAGCACATGATAGAGTCCCCTATAGTCCCGGGTGCGCTCCATGGCTATGACATCCCTGGGATCCTTGACGACACAGATGATGGACTTGTCCCGCCTGGGGCTGCTGCAGATGCTGCAGGGATCACTGTCGGTGATATTGCAGCAGATAGAGCAGTATTTGATCCCTTCCTTTGCGTCAAGTATGACCCTGGCGAGCTGTCTGGCCTGTTCCCTGGGCATGTCTATGATATGAAAGGCCAGCCGCTGGGCTGTCTTGCCCCCTATGCCGGGCAGCCTCGACAATTCATTTATTAACCTGGCTATTGGTTCAATATAGTGATCCACGGGCTGACCCCACCACTTTCAATGATATCGTTCCTTGTCGTCAGGCCTTAGAACAATCCCGGAGGCATGCCCATCCCGCCGGTTATCTTGGCCATTTCAGTCTGGACCATCTCATCGGCCTGCCTCAAGGCCTCGTTTACAGCAGCCAGGATCAGGTCCTGGAGCATCTCCACATCATCAGGATCCACTGCTTCCGGTTTTATCTCAATGCTGATAAGCTCCTTCTTGCCGTTTGCTACTACGGTCACCATACCACCGCCGACCGTTGCTTCCACGGTCTTTCCCTCCAGCTCCTGCTGCATTTTGAGCATCTGCTCCTGCATCTTCTTTGCCTGCTTCATCAGGTCATTTAGATTTCCCATGCCGGGAAAACCGCCTCTGGCCATTTAAAATCCTCCTTGAATAGCTTTTTATTGATTATACCACAGGACCTCCTGTTATTCCTCTATTACTTCGACCAAATCCTCACCAAACACCTCATATGCCTTTCTGACTATATAATCATCATCTGTGACATCCCTGTCGTCCTTTGCCGGACTTTGCCGGACCTGCTCCATGCTGCCTACCTGGCATTTCAGGATGATATCCGATCCGGTTATCTGCTTCATCACCTGTTCAAGGTATTTCCTGTTGTCCTCCCGTTCGACCGCAGCGGCATGAAAGCCCTGGTTTTCCGTAAAGCACAGGGTGAGGACATTGCCATCAAGCCTTGGCACAGCCTCGGCAAACATGGAGTATAGGCCCAGTCGTTCCTTTTTGACTGCTTTTACGAACCTTGTCCATGCAGTATCAAGGTCGGGCGTGCCGCCCTTTTGCACGGCAGGCTCGGCTGCTGCCGGTTCCTCTGCCTTTTCCTCCGCAGGCTCCCCTGCGGGTTTATCTCCTGTCTTCCCTGCTGCCTTATATTCCGTTTCCATTACCTTATCTGCCCTGACGGAGTCTTTCTCCACCCTGTATGCCGCCCTGGGCTCAGAGGGCTCCTGGACCTTGAGACTGCCGGCTCCCTTCAGCCTCTGCTCCAGGGCTTCTATCCTGTCAAGCAGGGCATCCAGGGACCCGTCCTCGGAGGACGGCCGGCATATCTTTACCATGGCCAGCTCGATAAGGACCCTTGGCTGGCTGCTGTATTTGATGTCCGCCTCCAGGCCGGTGAGTATGTCCAGGGCCTTGACCAGCCTGCTCTCTCCTGCGGCCTTTGCCTGGGAAATAAGCCTTTCTAACTCCGAGTCTTCTACGTCCAAAAGCTCCGAGGGCTCGTCGCACATCCCTGCCACCAAGAGATTTCTGAAATGGTTGGTCAGCTCCTTTATGAAAACTGTAAGGTCCTTGCCGTCGTTCGACAGCCGGTCTATTGACTCTATCAGCCCTGCCGCATTGCCTGAGAGCATGTCATCCGCCGCCCGGAATATAAAGCCCTGGTCGGCGGTGCCCAGGATCGCCAGCACATCATCATTGGTTATTTTGCTTCCGCAAAAGCCTATGCACTGGTCGAGCAGGCTCAGGGCATCCCGCATGCCGCCCTCGGCCCAGCGGGCTATGGTGTAAAGGCCGGCCTCCTCGACCTCCGCCCCTATCCGGGTGCAAATGGCCTTGAGCCGCTCCACTATGGTCCTTAAGGGGATCCGCTTGAAATCGAACCGCTGGCATCTGGACAGGATCGTAGACGGCAGCTTGTGAGGCGCAGTGGTAGCCAGTATGAACACGGCATGGGCCGGCGGCTCCTCAAGGGTCTTCAGCAGCGCATTGAAAGCCCCGGTAGAGAGCATGTGGACCTCATCCACTATGTAGACCCTGTATTTGCCCACCGCAGGCGGAAACTTTATCTTGTCGCGCAGGTCGCGCACATCATCCACGCTGTTGTTGGATGCGGCGTCTATTTCAATAATGTCCATATTATTGCCGGAGGACAGGCTCACGCATGCTTCGCATCTGCCGCAGGGCCCGTTCTCCTGAAGGTCCATGCAGTTGACCGCCCGGGCAAATATTTTCGCCGTACTGGTCTTGCCGGTCCCCCTTGACCCGCAGAACAGATAGGCATGGGCGATGCGGCCGCTTTCAAGCTGGTTTTTCAATGTGCGGATGACCACGTCCTGGCCCACCACCTCGTCAAAGGTGTCCGGACGCCACTGCCTGTAAAGTGCCGTATAGGTTGACATAGCACACCTGCCTTTGCCGTTTTTGCTGCATATAGCAGCCCACAGTAATTATACCATAAAATAAAAAAGCCATGGCAAGCATGGCTTGTAAAATTTAAGCTGTGCACCTGCCTCCGACAGGCAGCTATAAGCGGTAACCTGGCAGTTAACTCCGGTCAGGCTTCCCTGCGGCACACGGAATGGTCCACTTACTGCTGCTTCCTTCCGGACCTGACAGGGTTCATGGATTTCCGTTGCGCAGGACCCGGCCATCCTCATCACTTATCAGGGCCAGTCCTTACAGGTGCATGCCTCGGGCAGGGATTCAACCCCGCTATAGCGGATTGCGGGTCACAGGGCACCGCTACCTCCCCGTCTAGCACAGCAAACTTTTTACCGGTTTGAAAATAAAAGACCTTTGATGTCCAGGCCTTTAAAGTAAAAACCGCATCTATATTGTTGTCAACAAGCGGAATATTATACAGGCCGGACAAGCCCTTCTTTTCCGCTGCTGATGCTTTTATTGTACTATCAAACGTGATGTGAGTTCAAGTGTTTTTTGTTACCAGTGTGTATTTTGCCTCGATGATGCTTCTTATCTTGTTGGCGATCATTTCATAGGCCACCTCGTTTAGCCCGCCCTCGGGTATGATTATGTCCGCCTTTCGCTTGCTGGGCTCCACAAAGGCTTCATGCATGGGCTTGACCGTGCCCAGGTACTGGTCTATCACGGAGTCGATGCTCCTGCCCCGCTCCTGGATATCCCGCTTGAGCCTGCGGATGAGGCGGATGTCCGCATCCGTGTCCACAAAGATCTTTATGTCCATCAGGTCCACCAGGGCAGGTATGGTGAATATCATCAGGCCTTCAACTATTATGACATGCCTTGCCTCTTCCCTGACCGTCCGCTCCAGCCTTTTATATTCGGTAAAGGAATACACGGGCCTGTCCACGGGCTTGAAAGCCTTCAGCAGCTTGACCTGCTCGACTAAAAGTTCGTTGTCAAAGGCGTCGGGGTGGTCGAAGTTCAGCTTCCTGCGCTCCTCAAAGGATAGCTCGTCAAAGGATTTGTAATAATAATCCTGGCATATAAGGGTGATGTCATCGCAAAAATACTCCTTGAGCCTGTTGGCCAGGGTTGTCTTGCCCGATCCCGTGCCGCCCGATATCCCGATCACTACTGCCTGCTTCATAATGCTTTACCTCATGCTGGTTGTATTATCTCCTGAGATTATATCATCTCCTGCCGGGCATGTGAATATATTTGCCACCTGTCGTCACATCAATATTCGATGTTATTCGGGCGGTTTTATGGTAGAATATAAGCATAGAACCAAACAAATGCAGGGAGGAAGTCATATGGATCTTATAAAGGCTATAGACGAAGCGAAACGATACATAGCCGATAAAGCGAATATCCGGCCGGAGCTGGGGCTGATACTCGGATCAGGCCTGGGCGACCTTGCCGATGAGATCGAGGCTCCCGTTGCCATACCCTATGCTGACATACCCCATTTCCCAGTATCGACCGTGGAGGGGCATGCAGGCCGGCTGGTCCTGGGCACCCTTGAGGGCAAAAAGGTCATAGCCATGCAGGGGCGGTTTCACTTTTACGAGGGCTATCCCATGCAGGATGTCGTGTTCCCCGTCAGGGTCATGAAAGCCCTGGGGGCTGACACTTTGATAGTGACCAATGCCTGCGGCGGCATGAACCCAGCTTTCAAGCCCGGCGACCTCATGCTGATCGAGGATCACATCAACTTTATAGGCACCAACCCCCTCATAGGGAAAAACTACAATGAGCTGGGACCCAGGTTCCCTGACATTTCCCGGGCATACTCCGAGGACCTGCTCAAGCTGGCAAAGGAGACGGCAGCGGGCCTGGGCATTGAGGTCAAAAGCGGCGTATACTGCGCCATCAGCGGGCCGGGCTACTGCACAAGGGCCGAGCTGCGCATGCTGCGCCAGTGGGGCGCTGATGCTATAGGCATGTCCACGGTGCCGGAAGCAATGGCGGCAGCCCATATGTCCATGAAGGTCCTGGGCGTGTCCTGCGTCACCGATATGGCGATCGCTGACGAACTGGAGCCCATAAGCCACGAGATCGTCATGGAAATGGCCAACAAGACGAAACCTAAGTTTATCAAGCTAATCAAGGGCATAATAGGTGCCATGAAAGGATGAATAAAATGAACTCCATAGATAAAAAGACACTGGCTTCTATGATAGACCATACCCTGCTCAAGCCCACGGCCGAGAAAAAGGATGTGGTGGAGCTGTGCAGACAGGCAAAGGAAAACAGCTTTGCCTCGGTCTGTGTGAACCCCTGGTTCGTAAAGCTCGCTGCACAAGAGCTCAAAGGCACTGATGTCAAGGTCTGCACGGTGGTTGGCTTCCCCCTTGGGGCCAACGCGACCGAGACCAAGGCCTTTGAGGCCAGAAAGGCTGTCGAGGATGGGGCCGAGGAAGTGGATATGGTCATAAACATCGGCGCGCTCAAGAGCGGAGACCATGAATATGTGAAAAATGATATCGCTGCGGTCGTGAATGCATCAGGTGACGCCCTGGTAAAGGTCATCATCGAGACCTGCTTCCTGACCGACGAGGAAAAGGTGGCCGCCTGCAAGCTGGCAAAGGAAGCCGGGGCCGGCTTTGTCAAGACCTCCACAGGCTTTGGCACCGGCGGGGCTACCGTTGAGGACGTTGCCTTGATGAGAAAAACCGTGGGAGATACGGTCGGGGTCAAGGCCTCCGGTGGAGTCCGCAGCCTGAAAGACGCGCTGGCCGTCATCGAGGCCGGGGCAAACAGGATAGGTACCAGCTCAGGCGTAAAGATCATTGAAGAGCTGTAATTTCATCAAGGGCAAAGTAAAAACTCAAGGAGATTGCATGGATACACGAGGCAGACGTGTAGTGGTCATAGGCGGAGGCCCTGCAGGCATGATGGCAGCTTCGGTTGCCGGCAGCCGGGGCCTCGATGTCACTTTAATCGAAAAAAACAACAAGCTGGGCAAAAAGCTCTACCTGACCGGCAAGGGCAGGTGCAATGTGACCAACCTTTGCGAGGTCGAGGACCTTATTGCCAACGTGCCTGTGAATGGCAAGTTTCTATACAGCGCCTTTTATACCTTTACCAACAGGGACCTTATTGCCCTTTTGAACTCCCTGGGGCTTGAGACCAAGGTCGAGCGGGGCAACAGGGTATTCCCTGCCTCCGACAAGTCCTCGGATGTCATAAAGACCCTGGAGCGGTATGTAAGGCAGAACAATGTGAAGGTAGTACAGGCGGAAGCGGAAGGCATAGCTGCAGAAGATGGCGCAGTCAGAGGCGTCAGGCTTAAAAACGGGGATTTTCTGCCCTGTGAAAGCGTGATCATTGCGACCGGAGGCCTGTCATACCCGTCAACGGGCTCAACGGGCGACGGCTACCGCATGGCGCGCGACCTGGGGCACACTGTCACCCCCCTGAGGCCCTCCCTGGTCCCCCTGGAGACCCAGGAAGAGTGGCCAAGGGATGCCCAGGGCCTGTCGCTCAAAAACATCGGCATAAGGCTGGAGGACAGGCAGGGACGAATAGTCTATGAGGACTTTGGCGAGATGATCTTTACCCACTATGGGGTCTCTGGCCCGGTCATCCTGTCGGCCAGCTCATATATAGGAAAAGCCGACCCCAATGGGTATCGGCTCTATATCGACTTAAAACCCGCCCTGGATCACGACAAGCTGGATGAAAGGATCCAAAGGGATTTTCTCAAATACTCGCGTAAGATTTTTTCAAACAGCCTGGACGACCTCCTGCCCAAAAAGCTGATACCTGTGATCGTCAGGCTTTCGAACATCCCGCCTGACAAGCCTGTAAACCAGATAAAAAAAGAGGAGCGGCAGCAGGTGGTGATGCTTTTGAAGCAGCTTGCGCTGACCATAAAATGCTACCGCCCGATCGATGAAGCTATCATAACCTCCGGAGGTATTTCTGTCAGGGAAATAGACCCGTCCACCATGGAGTCCAAATTGGTCAAGGGCTTGTTTTTCGCTGGCGAGGTTATCGACGTGGATGCCTATACAGGCGGCTTCAACCTGCAGATAGCCTTTTCAACGGGCTATCTGGCCGGCCAAAGCTGCTGACCCTCCTGCTGTCTCTTATTTTTTACCCTTGCCCTTTGCCTTGCTGTTGCAGCTTTCCAGCAGCTTTTTTACCTTTTCCATGAACTTCTCAGCTTTGGCTTTTGCGTGATCGCTATTGCCCTTCAGCCGGGCTTTTTCATTTTTATCGGCTTTCTTCAATGACTTGTGGTCATCATCGTCATCCTTGTCACGGCCTTTATCCTTTTTGCCGCCTTTGGCCTTATCCTTGCCCTTGTCTTCAGTCTTCTCCTTGGCCTTATCTTTTTTGTTTTTCAGGTCGTTGCCGCATTTATCATCCTTATCACTGTCTTCATCTTTATCATCAGCTTTGTCATTTTCGTCATTCTTGCCATCGCCTTTAGCTTTGTCCTTGCCTGCATCCTGATCACCCAGCCCGTTTGCTGTATCCTGACCGGCCTCGTCACTGCCGGCTTCACCGGGCAGGCTGGCCTGCTCGTCATCAGTGGTTCCAAGATCCTCCTCAGCCCTGTCATCCTCGAAATCCTTTTCAGACAGCCTGGCTGCCTTGAACTCCTCCTTGATCTCAGCCTTGATGGCCTTGAAGACAGCCTTTACACCCTTCAGGGCATCCCTGGGCATCAGTCCCAGGGCCTTTGCGGTCGAGCCCAGCCCCTTATGTGTCCGGAACACTTCCAGCACCTCGTCAAAGGTTTTTTCGGTCTGCAGGGCCATGGCATAGATCGCAAGTATCTGCCTGCTGTTGAATACCCCGTCCGTGTACAGCAGGGCTGCCTTTTCTCCAACGGTCTCCGCAAGTATTTTCGCCGTTACCAGCTTCTTGAGAGAGCATATGCTGATATAGTCCTCATCCGGGATCTCGTCCTCAGTATTGGTTTCATCCCTGTCAATTGTACCGTCATCAAGGCTGTTTTCACCTTCGCCGGGTGTCTGGTCTTCACCGGCCGGCTCACCTTCATTGTTACCTTCATCTTCGCCCTTCGCCTCATCACCGCTGCCTGTCTCGTCCCCGCCTACAGCCTCGTCTCCGCCGGCTTTGACCTCTTCTTCATCCAATTCGACCACCTCGATGGTGACCGACAGGTCTTCCAGGAGGTCCTGCAAGGGGACATTCAGCTTTTCCCGGTCCTCCTCGGGTATCCGCTCCAGGACCCATTTGATGATGGCCCAGCGGTCGGTCAGGCTGCTGCCAAACTGCAAGGCGGCCTCACTTATATCCTTGCCGTCAACTATGGCCTTTTCCAGGACCTGTACAGCCCGCTCAAGAGCCGCCTTGTAGGCCAGAAGCGCCACAGTCCCGTATCTTTCCTTGTTTTTCTCGATCATTTCCCGGGCCTCGGCCAGCCTCTCCTCCGATATGTCGTGGAGCAGACCGGCTTTGGCGACAGTGTTGAATGTAAAGAAGAGCTGCAGCTCCTTCATAAACCTGTCAAATCCGTAAAGCCAGCTGTCCGGGGTAATGCCCGTATCGACTGCAGCATTCCCGCTGCTTTCCTCTGCTGCAAGGCCCACAGCCGGCAGTAGAGTCAGGAGCATAGCTGCTGCCAGCAAAACCGCTATTTTGCGTTTCATTTAAGTCCACCCTTCCTGTGATTTTTCAATCTTTCGATCATGCTCTTAAAATGCTTTGCAAGCTCCTTAAGGTCCTTCTCCCGCTTCTTTTGCTCCTTGAGGTCATTCCTTTCCGTTCCTTTTTCCGCTTTTCCCTTATCCTTATCCTGGTGCTTTTTGCTTTTCTCGGTTTCCTTATCCTGCTTCCTGCTGCTCGTCTCGTCTTCCCTGTCCTGCTTTGCCTCTTCCCCGGCCTGCTTTTTCTCCTGTTTGTCCTTCTCCTTTAGTTCCTTGCCCTTTTCCCGGTCCCGGGCTTCGGTCTCCCTGGCGTCTTCCCCTTTGCCCTTGTCGAAGCCCTTGCCGCTGTTGTTTTCCTTTTGCTCCTTGCCGCTGCCTTTAGTATCGCCGGCCTCACCGCCGCCGGAGCTGTTATCCTTGGTTTTTCCGCTCGCTTCGGCCTTTTTCAACCTGCCCGGCGCGATCCCCTTGCTTTTCGCTTCCTCTCTGGTTTCCTTGTCCAGGACGACCGTTGCGAACTGTACCTGCTTTCCCCTTTCCCCGATGGCCTTCTGCTGCTCCCTGGCCAACTGCTCAAGCTTGCTGTCGACATCCCCGGCCGGGGATCTGTATAGGGGGTAATAGGAAACGACGACCTCCTTTTCCTCATCCGTCCCGATATCCGTATCCCCAAGGGAAGCCAGGGTAAACTCCGAAATGACCTTTTGCACATCGGCCCCCAGATAATCGATCCGGGACAAAAGCTCCACAGCTCCGGGCTCGTAGCCCCTGGCCGACAGGACCCGGTTTTGCCTGTCAACGGCAAACTCGACATCATGGTTTGCTTCGATCGTAATGTAGGCATAGACACGGCTGTCCAGCAACAAATGCTGGCCTGCCGCCATGGCAACCAGCAGCAGGACCGCCGCTGCCAGCGCAGCCACCCGGATATAGCCCGAGCCGGCTTTGGCAGCAGGCAGCTCGACCTCCGCTCCGATGCCCTGGGCTGATGTGCCCCTTATTTTCTTGTATTGGCCGGTGGGGGTCAGGACTATGTACCAGCCCTCGCCCTTTTCGATAAGCACACCCTTCATGCTTGATCACCACTTTGCAGACAGTCTTTGATATAATCCCTCAGGTAGACCAGATCGCTGTTTATCAGAATAAAGCTGGCGAGTATATACTTGCGGTGGCGCTCCAGTGTTTTCCTGCTCAGGCCTGACCAGGCCTCCATCTCCTTCAGGGGAAGCGTTTTCTTTTTGATTATCGAGCTCCTTGCGGCAGGGTCCTCAGCCAGGCGCCTGGCCACCATCAACATCCGCTTTCGCACGTCCGCATGCCTGGGAGAGGCGGCGGCCAGTTGGCTGAAGGTCAGGGAGTATTCCTCCAGGAGCGCTTTATAGATACCTATCTCCTGGCGGAGGTTGAACTCCTCCTCCTGCCGGCAGATGATATCCTCAACCCGGCCCGGCTCAAACTCAGGATCGTCATCCTCCCGGAGCTGGCTTACGGGTATCTCCCTTTCCCTGCGGCTCCTCCTGTAAAAATCGATCAGCTCCCTCTTGATCAAGAGGCCCGCATATGCCAGGAAGGACGCTCCCTTGTCCGGGTCATAGGTGTCAAGGGCACGGTTGAAGGCACCCAGAGCAAGAGCATACTCCTCGTCATTTTCAATGTGGATATAGCTTCCCTTGACTCTGCCGGCTACGCTTGCTATGTAATTGGTGTACCTGTCGATGAACCTGCTCCGAAGCGCATCATTCTGCCTGGCGGCTTCCAGCTCTTTCAATAGCGCATCACCGCTGTCCTCGGAGGAAGCACGGAAGGAAAACAGTTTCAAGGGAGTATCACCACCTGTAATATAGTACGGTGCATGACCATCATTTTCTGGGGGTAGTTGTAACAAATATTTAATATTTCTTAATACAATATTAACTTACCCGGCGTCAGGCATCAAATGCCAAATACAGCCAATAAAAAGAGGCGGCTTTGATGTTGTATTTGTTATGCTCCGGTGCTATACTATGTACAGAACAAACGTTCGCATTGAAAGGAGGTGCAGGGGAGTATATAAGGCTCCTGGGCCATGAAGGTGATAATGAAGCCTGTCAAGATGATCGCATGGTTCAATGAGGATGGAGTTCCAACGCCCGTGCGCTTCAACATCCGGCAAAAGGATGAGTCCGGCCTGACTATCAGGATAGACAAGATCATCCAGAAAAGAGAAGAAAAATTGGCAGGCAACCGTATGCTGGTTTTTACCTGCCAAAGTGTCATCAACAATATTGAAAAATTATACGAAATCAAGTACGAGCTGAGCTCGTGCAAATGGTACCTTTACAAGATCTAAGGCTTATTTCCTGTTGACTATCTTTTCAACCATGGGGGCTCTCAGCCTGGAGGCTGTGGGCATGTTGGATCCGAGCAGGGGCCTGCAGTAGGCCTTGAAGGCCTCGGTCACATGGTTGCCTTCCTTGTTGATGTACTCATCGGGCATATGCTTCGTGAGCGCAGCGATTTCCTTCAAGTCGGTCAGGCGGTAGTCAACGGCATAGTCGCCGACCCTGTGTATCGTTACCGACCCGTCAACATTGTGCAGGAGGGCAAACTGGGCAGCCCTCTCGCCGACTTCCCTTGCCTCTATCTGGTCGACATCGGATACGCAGCCCATGAAGGACCTCTGCAGGTAGCCGAATGTATCGGAGCGGACGCGCTTGATGTTCAGCTTCTCCTTGACCAGGTCGGACAGGAGGTCGCCAAGGGCTCCCGTGCCTGACAGCTGCACGTTGCCGTGGGCATCCTTTTCCACGGTCTTGGACAGCTTGACCATGATCGGCTGGCCGGTCTCGTCCTGGATACCCTCGGATACTGCGATTACGCAGCGGCCATATTTGTCATAGACAGCCTTGACATCGGAAAGGAACTTGTCAACATTGAATACCCTCTCGGGCAGGTAAATGAGATGGGGGCCGTCATCAGCATACCGCTGTGCCATAGCTGCTGCAGCGGTCAGGAAGCCTGCATGCCGTCCCATAACTACGCCGATGTATACGCCGGGCAGGGCGCGGTTGTCAAGGTTTATGCCCATAAAGGCCTGGGCTACGAACCTTGCGGCAGACCCATAACCGGGAGTATGGTCATTGACCATGAGGTCGTTGTCGATGGTTTTCGGGATATGGATCGCGCGGAACTCGTATCCCACCTTGTTGGCTTCCTCGTTTACTATGCGGACGGTATCCGAGGAATCATTGCCGCCTATATAAAAGAAATATCTGACCTCGTGGGCCTGCATGATCTTGAACATTTCCCTGCAGTAGTTCTCATCGGGCTTGTCCCTCGTTGACAAAAGCGCTGACGACGGGGTCAGTGCAACCTGCTCTAGATTGTATTCGGTCTCCTGGGACAGGTCGATGAAGTTTTCGTTGAGTATGCCGGATACGCCGTTGATGGCGCCGTATACCTTGGTGACCCGGGGGTATTTCCTTGCCTCAAGGACAGCGCCTACCAGGGACTGGTTGATAACGGCCGTCGGCCCTCCACCCTGAGCTATCAATACTTTACCTTCCAGCTTCATAGTATCCTCCTCATGTACACGTTTATATATTTATTAGTGCGGCAGCTGCACAGTAATTTGATTTCTCCCGTGCATGTCGCTGTTAAACGGTCCTCAAACCAACATTCATATTATTTTATTTATCTGGAAATGTCAAGCCGGATGCCTGCAACATATCCGGCACATTTTGCGTCTGTATCAATGGATAAAGCCGGTAGATCCCAGACAGGAGGTACGCTATGAAAAAATTTATCATATTTTTGCTTGCTGCATTCCTGGTCACACTGCCAGGCATGGCCCTGGCAGCGGGCAGCGCTCCTCAAACCAGAGACGGATCAGGCGCTTCGCAGCCTGGGACCTTTGGCGGCGTTACCCCTGTGGATCCCCTGCCCTATCCCGGTGAAGTGGCCCCGGTCTATCCAGTCGTCCCGGCATACCCAGGTGACGGCGGCAGCATAGATGTCGACCCGCCATCTCCTCCCACCGGCGGTGAAGTAGTCCCGCCATACCCCGGGACCGAAGGCTCCGGTGGTACAGACCCCAGCGGAGGCTATGACGACCGCGACATAGCAGTCCCGCCGCTCCCGCCTGCCCCTCCTTCGGAACCAGGCCAGATAGACAGCGGAGCTCCGATCCCTGAAAGAACCCTCCCGCCTGATATCGAATACATAGATCCAGAGAAGCCTGCCTCTGGCGATATGCCCATAGGGAACTCGGACAATTCACAGGATGCAAGCCGCGGGGATGTAGTCACCACCCAGGATAAAAGGGCCGAAGGGCAGGAATATGCCGGACCCGCTTCCCTGGTCAGCATCAAGGATCAGGGGATGCCTGCGCTGTTTTATATCGCGGGCGTAGCCGTTATAGTTCTTACAGCTATTGCTGTTGCAGCAGTGATACTGAAGAAGAGAAAGGCCTGATCCGTCTCCCGGCTAACAACCACTTTTTTCGTAAGCCTGCTTCGTTACCCCGGCAGGCTTTTTTCTTTATGGCCGGCAAGCAGGACACTGCCAGGGCTATAAGCTTATGATATCAGGCCGGCTCCATTGCCATCCCGGCCTCATCATAGGCAACCAGGCAGGATGCCAGGGCTTTGAAGTCGGTAACACCGGGATCCAGCCACAGGTCCTCTGCTTCCGGGGTCAGGATCACGGGCATCCTGTCATGTATCTGCGCTATCAGGGGGTTGGCCGCAGTGGTCAGTATGGAAAAGGCAGTCACAAGCTTGCCCTCCTTGTCCGGAAACTCATCATATATGCCGGCCATGGAAAAGATCGAAAGCTGCTTTACATAGATCTTGTGCTTGATTTTTCGCTGTCCATCCTTCTTCCACTCAAAAAAGGCATTGGCCGGTATGATGCACCGCTTCGCCGCAAGGGGATTTCGAAACATGGGCTTGCTGGCAGCCGTCTCGCTCCTGGCGTTTATGACCGGGCTTTTGACGTAGGATGGGGTAAAGCCCCATTTCAAGGCTGCAAGCTCCCGGTTCCCCCTGTTTATCACTACCGGGACCGTCTGGGTCGGGAAGATCTCACCGCCCCAGTTCACATCGGTCCAGCCGTTCAGTATCCTGTATCGCTCGAGCAGCTCTTCAACGTCCGAGTATAGCAAATACCTGCCGCACATATCTATAGCACCTGCCCTTTCTGTATATTTTCCCTCTGAACCAGTATACCACATAGCAGCCGCATGACAACCGCCGGCCTGTTAAGCAGGCATGGGCGGCCTTGCGGGCCCGGCTTGCAGCTTGAGGCTCTGCACTATTATAAGGAAAAAGGCAGGTACCCTTTGCGGGCGCCTGCCTTATTAAGCTCCTGATCCATGATTTACATTGGATCATAAGACCCCAAAGCCTATGATCCTGGTGACCAAGGCATACAGTATATAGAACACGAGACCTCCTGCAGCCACGATCATGAAGCCTGCATCTTCCTCTGCATCGATGGCCTGACGGGCTCCTGACAGGAGCATGAGGAAAAATGCCACCGTGCCTGCGGCTATCAGGTTGTAAGCGAACCTGAAGTTGACGAAGCCGAAAATCAAAGCTGCCACCAGGGCCAAGGTCATCGGTACGGTCGAGGCAGCCAGCGCTGCCAGAACCTTTGGATAGCTGCAGTTTTTCTTAAGCACGACACTGCCGCCAAGGTACACGACCCCGCTCACAGCACCGTACATAACTGCATAACTAATGATTGTACCGAAGAAGCAGCCTGCCCACCTGAACATTCTGCCAAGAAAAATCGTTAGTGACACCGGAAGCTTACCGCCTAAAAGCCTTTCCCAGCCTATGGGCAGAACGTACCAGATGCTCCTTCCATAGATCATTGTGAACACTATAGCGGCCAGCAGCAAATTAACGGCCACAAGGATGAGTCCTGCCAGAAAATTGCCCTTGTCTGCAAAATCCTTGACTGCAGAAACCGGTGCTTTGAAAAAGCTCTTTAGAAAACCGGACAAGTCCGCAAAAACAGGTGATGCCTTTTTAGGCTGTGGAAAATAGGCCGGTGCTGGCTGCTCTGCCGCCTGAGCAGGCGCCGGCTCCTGGGGTGCCTCGGCCAGAGCCGGCTGTGCCGCCTGGACTTCAGCAGCAGCATGGTTCAGGTCTTCTGATGCGCTGGCTGTCTCCATGCAGGCGCAAGGCTTGCCGTCCTCCAGCGGAGAACCGCAGTTTGAACAAAATTTTGCCACTAGATATACCCCCCTCTTTTTGTAATATCCATCCAGTTTATTAATATATATGTAGCATAGCTGTTTATTAGGATTCTATCATGTTTTTACTAGACGCTCAAGTAAAATCACATGTGGATATAAGAGGCCTTCTAACCAGATCTGACCTTTTAAATCGTTATAAAAACAGCCCGGATCAATCCCGGGCTGTTTTTTATGCTTATATGAATCAAACGTCCATATACTGGACATCCTGCAAGCCATCAGCCTCATCCGGCTGTACTTCCTCCTCATTTTCCGCCTGCTCCCTGTGCTTGGCATCGAGGTGCCTAAGCTCCCTGAGCAGCAGGACCCCTGTTACCAGGGAAGCGAGAACGTCGGATGTGGGGCCGGCCAGCCATATGCCCGTAAGCCCCAGGCCAAAGGTCCTCGGAAGTATGAGGAGCATGGGAATAAGGAACAATACCTGTCTTGACAGGCTTAAAACCATGGAATATGCCGGTTTGCCGGTTGCCTGGAAATAGTTGGCGCTGATTATTTGGAAGCCTATTATGGGCAGGGCTGCCATGAAGATCCTAAGCCCGGCAGAGCCCATGGTAAGGAGCTCCTGATCCTTGCTGCTGAACAACTGGATAAGTTGTCTTGAGAAAAACTGTGTAACCAGAAAGCCTGTGCAGGTCACTCCTGTTGCGATCAGTATGGCCAGCTTGAGCGTCTTTATGACCCTGTCGTACTTTCGGGACCCGTAATTGTAGCCTATTATGGGCTGGGCCCCCTGGTTGAGGCCGAATATCGGCATCAGCACAAGCATGCTGAGGCTCATTATAACGCCTATCGCCGCATATCCTGTATCGCCGCCGTATTTATACACGCTGTTGTTCATTATCACATTTAAAAGGCTTGCAGCCATCTGCATGGCAAAGGGTGCAGACCCGATCGCCAGCATTTTTCTTACGATACTCCATTTAAGCCTGAAGTTTTCCCTGCGGTATTTAAGAACACTGTTTCCCCTGATAAAATACGAAACTACCCATACCATACTGGCGAACTGGGACATGATCGTAGCTATGGCTGCGCCCTGTATGCCCATGTTGAACACAAAGATGAATACCGGATCCAGTATGATATTCATGACCGCCCCTATGATCATGCTCAGCATGGCGATTCTGGGGTTGCCCTCAGCCCTGATGTAATGGTTGAGTCCAAAGCTGACATACTGGAACATGGCACCCCATAGAATTATCCTCATGTAATCCCTGGCATAGGGCAGTGTCTCGCCCTTGGCGCCAAAGAGGTCCAGGAGCGGTTCAATAAAGGCAAGGCCGAATATGGTGATGAGGGCTCCTATGAAGACAAGTATCACAAGCCCATTGCCTAAAATAACTTCTGCATCCTCCTTTTTCTGCTCTCCCAGGCGGATGGATATAAGTGAAGCTCCACCCAAGCCGATGAGCATACCAAAGGCCATGATTATATTGAACACAGGCATGCATGCGGTGATGCCGCCTATGGCCAGGGAATTCACCCCCTGCCCGACAAATATCCTGTCAGCTACGTTGTATAAAGAGTTGACTACCATGCCTACTATGGCGGGTATGGAAAATTTCATAAGCAGCTTGAATATGTTTTCCTGAGCCAGTTCTCTGTTTCTGCTCAAATGTTTGCTCCCTTCTGCCAACATATTACACTAAGTTTATTATAGTTACCTTGACCACGTCAACTACCTTGATGATGTGCTTGTCTCCATCGTATTCGACACATCCGGTGCCTATGGACACCGACGGCTCCATGCCCAGGGCATAGAATATGTCATCCGCGGCCGTCCTGAAAAGCTCACGCCTGTCACCTGCGGGTAGCAAAGACCAGTCACCGGCATCCATGCCGAAAAACTCCGATGCCCCTTCGATGGTGCTAAGGGCTGCTGCCAGCTCCTCTATGATAAGTGAGTAATCCCGGGCATATCTGACTCCCATGACACTGACCTCCTGTAAAAGCTTGTCCCGTCCGGCCGCACTGAATTCTGCATTCAAAGCATGCTATTCCGCCACCGGAGGCGGTATTTCAACGAATCTAACGTTCTTTTGCTTGTCGGCTATCCTGTTGACAGCCCATTGGTCGTAGAAGAGCACCACCTGGCGCCCGAACACGTCCTCCACGATGAGGGCCCTGTCCGTATAGGACAGATCCTCCCTTGTCAGCTTCCCATCCAGTACCCACCTTGCCGCGCCAAAGGGCAGCATCTGTACCTGGACATCTACGCCGTACTCATTCTTCAGCCTGTAGGAGAGCACATCAAGCTGGAGTACGCCGACCACCCCGATGATCAGGGTCTCAACGCCTATGTCCGGCTCCTTGAATATCTGGATGGCGCCCTCTTCCGCGATCTGATAAATGCCCTTCATGAACTGCTTGCGCTTCATGGCGTCTATGAACCGCACCCGGGCAAAATGCTCAGCCGGGAATATGGGTATGCCCTCAAACCGGATGTCCATGCCCTGATCACACAGGGTATCGCCTATATGGAAGATCCCCGGGTCGTAAAGGCCGATAATGTCTCCCGGATAGGCCTCCTCCACTATGACCCGGTCCTGGGCCAAAAACTGCTGGGGCTGGGTCAGGCGCACTATCTTGCCGGTGCGGACATGCTTGACGTCCATGCCCTTTTCAAACCGGCCGGAGCAGATGCGGATAAAGGCTATCCTATCCCTGTGGGCCGGGTTCATGTTGGCCTGGATCTTGAATACAAAGCCTGAAAACAGAGGACTGTCCGCTTTGACTATCCCGTCTGCAGTCGGTCTGTCCGCCGGAGGCGGTGACATCTGCAGAAAGCTTTCGAGGAAGGTCCTGACTGCGAAGTTGGTCATGGCGCTGCCGAAGAAGATCGGGGTCAGCTCACCCCTAAGGACCTGGTCCAGGTCAAACTCATCGCCGGCTATGTCCAGAAGCTCTATCTCCTCCATGAGCCTTGAATGCAGGTGATCGCCCAGAAGCTCCCTGAACCGTGGATCGTCAGGGCTTCCGGTGGTCGATTCCACCATGGACCTGCCGTGCTCCCCGCCCCTGAACACCTCTATCTGACCGGTCTTTCTGATGTATACCCCCTTGAAGTTGCCCTCGGTGCCTATAGGCCAGTTCATGGGGTAGGACCTTATACCCAGGACGTCCTCTATCTCTTCCATGAGCTCGAAGGGGTTCCTGGACTGGCGGTCCATTTTGCTTATGAAGGTAAAGATCGGGATGCCCCGCAGCTTGCATACCTGGAACAGCTTTATGGTCTGGGCCTCCACGCCCTTGCCCCCGTCGATTAGCATCACGGCACAGTCTGCCGCCGTCAGGGTCCGGTAGGTATCCTCGCTGAAGTCCTGGTGGCCCGGCGTGTCAAGTATATTGACCCGGTAGCCGTCATAGTCGAACTGCAGGACGCTGGTCGTTACGGAGATCCCCCTCTGCTTCTCGATCTCCATCCAGTCGGAGACGGCATACTTTTTGGATTTGCGCGCCTTTACCGTACCGGCCATCCGTATGGCCCCACCATAGAGCAGCAGCTTTTCCGTAAGCGTCGTCTTACCCGCGTCAGGGTGGGAGATGATCGCAAAGGTCCTGCGCCTTCTGGTTTCCTCCCTTATGATGCTTTCTATATCCAACTCACGCACTTCCCCTTATATCAGTCATTTGGTAAACAAACAGTTTTTATTGTATCCTATTAGCATTATTGCCGTCAACAAGCATCACTTTTCCCGGCATAAAAAGAACCCCGGTAAAATTTGCTTTGCCGGGGTCCATTACATTGTATAAATCGTATGATCATATGGGCAGTATGGATCCAGGAGCCGCCTTTAAACTTCTGATATGATTATACCATAATACAATATATTTGGAATGATTTGAGTATTTAAAAAGGGCCCTGGCAATATCAGCTCAGCCAAGGCCCCATCGTCGGACTACTTCGGTCAGGACCGATTCTGATCTATACATTTCCGATGAACCAGCAATCCTCATGCTTCTATATAGCATGAGACAGGACCGGCAGCCCGAAAGGCCGGCCAGAAGCTATACCAGGGGATCCCACACGGGGACGCCCAGGAAGTCGGCTATCTCGCGGGCATCTTCCTTTATGCGGTCCTTTTTGGTATGGGAGATGAACAGCATACGCTTTTTATTCTTCAGGACGAGGTTTATATCGTAGGCATAGTATGAATTGTTGCTGTATACGACCTTTTCAAGGATCTGTACAGCATATATGCTGTCCAAAGGTACTGTTTTTTTCGGATTTTCGATGTCCGGCTGTTTGTCCTTCGCATTGCGGCCTTTGTAATACAGGCCTTCCTGCTTGTCAAAAACATAAGGTGCCGTCTGGTAGTATAAAAGAAGCAAACCGCCTACAGTGAAAGCCAGGCCCAGGATCAACCCGAGGGATGACATCTCCTTCAAGAACGTATAAAGAAGCAGCAGTATGCCTGCTATAGGGAATATGAGAAATAAGGCTATCGTTGGTGCAGCAGGCCTGTACTCCAGTCTTTCCGCGCTTACCCGTTTGAGCTTGTGGGTCGCGAAATTGGAAGCACCTGTGCTCAGCGGTGTCCATTCTGTCTCCAATGCCATCGGATCATTGAACTGGGTCGGATCTACCGGTCTTTCCTCAAGGTTCCTGTAAGTAAGTCTCACCTTGGTTTTGGTTTTGATTTGCATAATATCATCCTCCTGGTTTTGAATTTACCCGGGAGCATTTACATATTATGTCTTCTGGGCTGATTATAAGATATATTTGAATGGCTATCAATATGTAAATATTTATATGATACATAAAATGAAAAAAGAACCCTTATCGGGTTCTCTCTATATATAAAGGAGGAAATCATGTTATGGCTACTTCCATACCTGGCAAATACCGATGGCCTTGGGCCCCAGGTGGGATCCGATGACCGGGCCGATCACATCAAGCTCCACCGGTATGCCTGGAAACCTCTCCCGGAGCCTGGCTTTCAATTCTTCTGCTTCTTCCTCATTCAATATATGGCATACCGTGATATGGGCTACATTTTCAGGTATCCTGTCCATCATGAATTCCAGGGCTTTGGATTTGCCCCTGACCTTGTTGACCGGAATAAGCTTGCCGTCTACAAAGCCTATTATAGGCCTTACATTGAGCAGTGAACCCAGAAATGCCTGAGCGCCGGTGAGCCTGCCGCCCCTTTTCAGGTATTCCAGGGTGTCGACCGTCAAGTCTGCCCTGGTCTTTTCCTTCTGCTCCTCAATGGCCTTTACTATTTCGCTCCTTGACATGCCCTTTTCAGCCATATCCACAGCCATTTTTACAAGGTACTTCAGATTGGCGACGGTTGTCTTTGAGTCGATGACTGATATTTTGTCCGGCGCTGTCAGCTCTGCTGCAACTGATGCGCTGTTGAATGTACCGCTGAGGGCTGCAGAGATCACGAGACAAATGACTTCCTTGCCGCTGTCGATTGTCTTTTGGAATACTGAGGCAAAGGCCTCTATGGAAGGCTGGGAGGTCGTCGGGAACGACTGGGAGGTCTCGAGCTTGTTGAAAAAGCTTTCAAACTCTCCGGGATAGCCTTCGTTTTCGGTCACCCCCTCAAAGGTGACAGCCAGGGGCACGACCTTTATGTTCAGTGCTTCTGCTTCCGCTTTTGTGAAATAAGCAGTGCTGTCTGTTACTATCTGTATCCTGGACATACACTTCTACCTCCTGGTTCTTCAATTTTCAGGCATAGATTTTATGTGAATTTATAGTACCAGATACTAATATCTGTTGTCAACAGTAGTTAATAAAATAACAAAGGGATGTTTTTCCTGCCCAAATAAAAGCAGGAATATACATCCCTCGGTAAATTCAAAAAGGAAGCGCCTTATAAAATTAACTGCAGCCGCCTGCCAAATTCATAGCAGTCAGATATCAGGCTGCTTTAGCATCAAACCATGTCGGATGAAAATCAAAGGATGCCCATATCGCCTATGTCAGCGATACAAGCATCCTAATTTGATGTGCTGATGTGCGGCTTTCAAAAGCATCCGGCCATTGCTGTCAGGCACCTATCTGGCCAGCCTTTCCACCCTGATGCCGGTCATATGGTCATTTATGTCGAACCGCTCAAGGGCCGCATCTTCTTTGAATACCAGCTCCAGGGCCAGGGTCTCGTTCATGATATAGTCCCTGAATGCCTCGACCGCGTTCCTGACGGCCTCGTCCGCATCCAGCTCGATCCTTATATTGTCCATCAACTCAAAGTCGTTGCTCTTCCTAAGCTGCTGGACCTTGGAGATAAGCTCCCTGGCCAGGCCTTCGTCTATGAGCTCCTGGGTCAGGGTCGTATCCAGGATGACAAAGAGGTTGTTTTCCGTTTCAACGTCGAAGCCTTCCTTGGCTGAGATGGTGATCAGGACATTGTCCTTGTTTATCTCAAATGGCTCGCCATCCAGGTCAAGGGTCAGGCTTTCGCCGCGTTCCAGCCTCGGGGCGGCTTCTGAAGGATCAAGGGCGTTCAGGGCCTGGGTAAAGAGCTTGAGCTTGGGCCCGAGCACAGGTCCCAGCACCTTGAAGTTGGGCTTCAGCGTAAAGTTCATGAACTCATTCAGGTCCTTTGTGAACACTACCTCTTTCACGTTGAGCTCATCCTGCATCAGGGGCACAAGGTGGGCAAGCTCGGCCTCGTACTTTCCGTCGATGTATATGCGGGTCAGGGGCTGGCGGACCTTTATCCTGGCTGATTCCCTGGCCGCCCTGCCCAGGGTCATGAGATCCCTTACCCTGTCCATTATCTCCTCCAGCTTGTTGTCGATAAGCTCCACGTTGGCGGTGGGATAATCGCTCAAATGGACGGAGAGCTCACCGGTCAGGTTTTTGTACAGCTCCTCAGACAGGAAGGGCGCAAAGGGGGCGATCATCCTGCAAAGGTCGACCAGGATCTCATAGGTGGTATTGTAAACAGCCTGCTTGTCTTCGGTCAGGTCCGGTTCCCAGAAGCGCCTTCTGGACCTTCTGATATACCAGTTGGACAAATCCTCGTTCACAAAGTCCTGGATCCTGCGGATCACCTTGTTGAGGTCAAAGGACTTCATATCGGCTTCCACTGCAGCCTTCAGGTTGTTGAACTTGGACAGGACCCACAGATCCAGCTCAGCCCTTCTCTCATAGGGCACAAAGTAGCACCTGGGATCGATATCATCAGTATTGGCATAGAGGGTAAAGAAATTGTAGACATTCTTGAGGGTACCGAAGAACTTGCTCTGTACCTCTCTCAGGCCTTCTATGTCAAAACGGGTGGGTGTCCATGGGGGGGATACATACAGGAGGTACCAGCGAAGGGTATCGGCCCCGTATTGGTCAAAGAGCTCGAAGGGGTCCACCGTGTTGCCCCTTGACTTGGACATCTTATGGCCATCCTTATCCAGGATCAGGTCGTTGACCAGTACGCGCTTGTAGGGCGATTTGCCGGTCACAAAGGTCGACACGGCCAGGAGCGAGTAGAACCATCCACGGGTCTGGTCTATGCCCTCGCAGATGAAATCGGCCGGGAACAGCTCATGGAAGTTTTCCTTGTTTTCAAAGGGGTAATGGCGCTGGCCAAAGGGCATGGAACCGCTGTCGAACCAGCAGTCTATGACATCCTTCACCCTGGCCATAGTCCCGCCGCACTTTTCGCACCTGAAGTGGACCTCATCAACATACGGCCTGTGCAGCTCGATCGTTTCATCTATATCCTCGATGGCCTTCTCAACCAGCTCCCTGCGTGAGCCCACGCTCTCGAGATGGCCGCATTCGCAGCGCCAGATATTGAGCGGGGTGCCCCAGTACCTGGACCTGGATATGGCCCAGTCGTTCAGGTTATCCAGCCAGTTGCCGAAGCGCTTTTCACCGACGAAATCCGGGTACCATTCAACGGTCTTGTTGTTCTCTATCAGCTTATCCTTCAGCCGGGTCATCGCAATGTACCAGCTCGGTTTGGCATAGTACAAGAGGGGAGTCTGGCACCGCCAGCAGTGGGGATAGTTGTGCTCCATCTTCTGGCGTTTGAAGAGCTTGCCCTCCTGGTAGAGCCATTCGATGATCTCCGGGTCGGCATCGATGACGAACTTGCCCTTCCAGGGAGTCTCCGTATATTTGCCTGCTTCGTCGACAGGCTGGAGGACGGGCAGGTCATAGCGCTTGCCCGTCTGATAGTCCTCTTCACCAAAGGCCGGGGCGGTATGTACGATGCCCGTACCGTCCTCAGTAGTCACATAATCGGCCACGGTGACGAAGAAGGCCTTTTTGTCGGTCTTCACAAAGGGCATGAGCTGCTCGTATTCCACATACTCCAGGTCCCTGCCTTTGAGCTCCTCGAGCACCTCGATATCTTCGCCCAGCACCTTGCGGGCCAGGTGTTTTTCTATATAGTAGACCGTACCCTCGTGCCTTGCCTTGACATAGGTCTCATCCGGATGCACCGTCAGGGCGACGTTGGAGGCCAGGGTCCAGGGGGTGGTGGTCCATACGAGGAAGTATTCATCGGCATCCTTGCGTTTGAACTTCACATAGACGGTCGTGGTCTTTATCTCCTTGTAGCCCTGGGCCACCTCATGGGATGCAAGGCCGGTGCCGCAGCGGGAGCAGTACGGGAGTATCTTGTGCCCCTCGTACACATACCCTTCTTTAAAGAACTTGTCGAGGATCCACCATACGGTCTCGATATAGTCGTTGTCCAGGGTGATATATGGGTTGTCGAGGTCGATCTCGTACCCCATGCGCTTTGTCATCTCGCGCCATTGCCTTTCATATTTGAACACGGACTCCCGGCATTTCTGGTTGAACTTCTCGATGCCGTAGTCCTCTATCTCCTGCTTGTTGTTGAGGCCCAGCTCCTTTTCCACCTCGATCTCAACGGGCAGGCCATGGGTATCCCAGCCGGCCTTCCTGTCGACGCGGTAGCCCTTCATGGTCATATAGCGGCATACGGAGTCCTTCAGGGTCCGGGAGATGACATGGTGGATGCCCGGGCGGCCGTTGGCCGTAGGAGGCCCTTCGTAGAATATATAGGGCTTGCTGTCCTTTCTTAGCTCCAGGGTCTTTGCCAGGATCCCGATCTGATCCCAAAACTCTGATATCCTTTTTTCATTTTCGCTGACTGACAGCTCCGACAGCGGCTTGAACTTGCTCATATATTCATCCCTTCCGAAGATATATTTGGTGTTGATGCTTGTTTTGGTATTAAAAAATCCCCTGGCAAAACGCCAAGGGACGGAAATATCCGCGGTACCACCCAAGTTATAAGACGGGTACATCTTATCGCTCGATTATGATAACGCCTGATAATGGCGGGCGCCCTTTACTTGCAGGCAAAGCCGCTTTCAAAGGCCCGGCTCCCGGGTGATCTTCGTATCAGGGAGTCATCACAGCCTTCCACCGATATGGCCGTGTCTCTGTAAAGCCTGCCCCGTACTACTGTCCTGTTCATAGCCTTTTGATATCAAATTTATCTTTTATATTACTAAACATGATGCCATTTGTCAACTTTTACTTGTTAATATGGGACTAATATCATAAAATAGACTTAAGGTTTACAGATATGACAATGAGGAGGAGTGATGGATTTGAACCGGCTCTACAAGCTTGAAAGAAAGTACGGCCGCTATGCTATAGAGGACCTGATGCTGTACATAGTGTTTGCCAATGCTATCGTCTTTATCATAGATTTCCTTATGCCCGCTACCAACCTTATCAACAAGCTGATGCTTTATCCGGACAGGGTACTGAAGGGCGATGTATGGAGGCTCCTTACCTTCCTGTTCGTACCGCCCTCGGATTCTATCATCTGGATCGTATTTGCCCTGTATTTCTACTACCTGGTCGGCACCAGCCTGGAGGACCAGTGGGGCAGCTTCCGGTTCAACATCTACTATCTCATTGGGGTCCTGGCCTCCATCGCAGCAGCCTTCCTGGCCTATGCGACGATGCCGGTTTTCTATGGGGCATATCTCCCTGTGGCTATAACCCCCGAGCATCTGAACCTTTCCTTGTTCCTTGCCTTTGCCCACCTCTTCCCCAACTTCGAGGTGATGATATTCTTTATCCTGCCGGTAAAGGTCAAATACCTGGCATGGATCAACTGGGCCTTTATAATCTACTCCTTAATATTCAACCCCCTGCCCATAAAATTCGCAGCCGTTGCATCCATCGTCAACTACCTGATATTCTTCGGCTCGGACATTATCAAAAACATAAAACTGAAACGGCAGGTGTACAAAAACCGGAGAAGGTTCAGACAGGCATTTAAAAAATAGCAATAAAACAGATATGGATTAAGCTGATTTGCCGGATCAAAAGAGCCGGCCCTGGTCAAAATGAAGTGAACCCCTTTTGTTAGACAAAAATAACTAATGAAAGGGGTCTTCATAATGTCGGGAAAAAGAAAATATACCGATGAATTTAAACATGCGATAGTTATGGAGTATTTAAACGGTCATGAAGGGGGATATAAAGCGCTAGCTGCAAAATATGGAATACATAGATCTATGGTTGAAAAGTGGGTTAACCACTACAAAAATGGTGGAATAGAACAACTTACCTCCGTCCGCCGTACTTACAGTGGAGATTTCAAAATCCATGTAGTAGAATATATGCATCAGAAATCATTGTCTTTAAAATCAACCGCAGCACTTTTTGGAATACAAAACCATTCGACAATTTCAAAATGGGAGAGAATATACATAGAAGAGGGTAAAGAGGCACTATACGAAGAACGGCGAGGTCGGTCAATGAGTACTAAGAAGCCTAGAAAAATAAAAAATAATATCAACGAAAATGAAGATCTTATCGCGGAACTTCAGCGTCTTCGCATGGAGAATGAGTACTTAAAAAAATTGAATGCCTTAATTCAAAAGCGGGAAAAATCGGAACTCAAGACAAAGTAGTGATTATTTCTGAATTAAGGCATAAATATCCGCTTAAGGCTTTGCTAAAATTAGCCGGTGTCGCAAGAAGCACATATTACTATTACTTAAAACATGCGCAGCGACTAGACAAGTACCTCGTCGAAAAGGATGAAATCGTGGCTATTTACCATGAGAATCAGGGGCGTTATGGCTATCGCAGGATCACCCTTGAGATGCGGAATCGTGGCTATGTTATCAATCACAAAACTGTTCAACGTCTGATGAGGCAATTGAACCTTAAAAGTCAAGTGAGGATTAAGAAGTATAGATCTTACAAAGGCGAGATTGGTAAAGTTGCTCCGAATCTAATCAACAGAGACTTTCATGCAGCAGCTCCGAACCAGAAATGGACAACTGATATCACCGAGTTTTCTCTGTTTGGTCGGAAACTCTATTTTTCTCCGATTCTTGATATGTACAACAGTGAGATAATCAGTTACAGTATTAGTGATAGGCCGTATCTTGGACAAGTCATTGACATGCTAGACAAGGCATTCAAAAAGATTCCTGACGGTAATGGACTGATTTTACATTCAGATCAAGGATGGCAATATCAGCACAAACATTATCAGCATCTCCTAAAAGAAAAAGGAATCATCCAAAGCATGTCTCGTAAAGGAAATTGCCTGGATAATGCCATTATGGAGAACTTTTTCGGTTTGCTAAAATCCGAACTGTTGTACTTAAGAACGTTCAAGGATATTGATGAGTTTAGAGATGAACTAGAAAAATACATATACTATTACAACAACCATCGAATCAAGGGCAAACTAAAAGGTCTGAGTCCGGTTCAATACCGGATTCAGACCCAGGCAATTGCTTAACTACGGTATTCATCTTTTGTCTAACATTTTGGGGTCAGTTCAC
>Ga0209608_1000352_pt1 | contig 47207 bp, 38 predicted proteins | sample AD_UKC130_MetaG_FD_184428 | JGI IMG/M metagenome (GOLD analysis project Ga0209608, IMG submission 184428) | Active sludge microbial communities of municipal wastewater-treating anaerobic digesters from Canada - AD_UKC130_MetaG (SPAdes) (version 2) | ecosystem: Engineered > Bioreactor > Anaerobic...
TGGCCATAAGTAGCTACTAAATTACCTATTCCTATTTTTTCTAACTTGATATCTTGATTTATTTCTAGCAAAAACTGTTCAATTAATGGAAATGTACAGTTTTCAAAAGAGGTAACTCCAAAAGAATTGGAAAGATTTTTAATTAAGTCTTTAGTGTCCATTATTCCCCTCCTTATGAGTCATTGACTTATAGTTCAAGAGTCTCAACTAATGCTTTATCTCCTTCTATTCTAATTGATATAGGTGTTTTAGGCCATTCATAGTTATAGAAAGGGATACCTGCAATCTCAACCAAAGGTGATTCCATCTCGTAAGCTATAATGAAGACATTTTTCTTATTTGTTATACCTGCCCTCACTGTACCAAAAACTTTCCCAAAAATTATTACACTTCCTCCTGCATTGACTTCGGCTCCTTGATTCACATTACCAAAAATTATGATGTCTCCAGGATTTTGTACAACTTGACCAGATCTTAAATGTTTTCTATGAATTTTTGTGCTGGACAAAGTTAGTTCTTTGTTTCCTACTTTTCCATCGGGCAACTTACCAAAATAAGCACCTGCAACATTTAAGTCAAAATTCTTCGCAAATTTGATTATGTTGTTAATAAGATTGTATTGAGAGCCATCTTCAAAGTAAACATAAAAACTGTCACCTATGTTAAAAAAACTTTTCATCTTTATAAGTTCTTTTTTAAAAGACTCGAAGAGCTCTTTTTGAGTGTGACCTTTTGTAAAATAAAATATAATTTCTCCGTCAATTATTTTTGCATATACTAGATCATCCATCCTAGCCCCTCCTAAACATACTAATTAAAATTTTTCATCCAGACTACATATATAATAACACAATTTTATATAAAAGATGCCTAAATTTAAAAATATAATCACAGATACTAAGCTTAAGAGAATTGACCCTGACTTAAAAATGTGATACAATCTTACAGAAAAGATTTTTATTAAAAATAAAAGTCCATAGATATTTGGTGTGTTTTATAAAACTAATGCATATTTTGGAGGTGTTTTATGTACGAAAAGATTCTTGATTTTATAAACTTTGGTCCAGCTGGTGCTTCAGATGCACAAGGAGCTGCCGAACAAGCTCAGGCCGCGCCAGGCGGAGGTTTTGGTGGCCTTATATTTCTATTAGTAGTTCTTGTACTTATGTGGGTAATGCTTTTTCTACCTCAAAGAAGACAAGAAAAAAAGCATAAGGAAATGATTTCTTCTTTAAAAAAAGGAGATAAAATTGTCACTTCTGCTGGTATAATAGGTAAAATTGTTTCTATTTCAAACGATACTATCAGAATTGCTACAGGAGATAGAACTGAAATAGATATAACTAAAAACGCCGTAGCTGGTATTTTATCTCCAAAACCCTCGGCTGAAGATAAATTAACAGAAGCAGAAGAAGGTAACCCTGATGAAAAACAAGATGTAGAAAAGAAAAAATAATATTTCTTATTTCTTTTTGTTTTTTATTTTTTACCAAAAAGGGGTGAATTAGTTGAAAAGTCGAAGAATACTACTAGTACTTACTGTGGCGGTATTCATCTTTGCTTTACTTGGGATAGTTCTTCCTCTTTCTGAAAACAAAAACAATATAAGTGTTTTCAAATATTTACCTAACATAAAGTTAGGGCTTGATATTCAAGGAGGAAGTTCTTTAGAGTATAGCATGGTTATTCCAGAAGGAGCCCGTGCCGAAGAAATTGTTAATAACGTCATTGCAGTTTTAAGAAGAAGACTAGATAGTGCAGGATACACCGAAGCGGTCGTTTCAGAAGTTGTAGTAGGGGGAGAAAGACGGGTAAGAGTAGAAATACCTGGAATATCAGATACAAGAAGAGCTGAAGAACTTATAGGAAGCAAAGGAAAACTTTATTTTGCTGAAGTTCTTGAAGTGGTAGAATCAACAACTCCACCTCAAATAACTAGAAATAGAAAGGTTAAAGTTAACGGAGAAGAGATAGATTTATACAGTTATGTTAAGGATAGCAGAAATCCAAATTTATGGTATCGTGTAAAAAATGTATTCGAATTCGGTGATTCACCGTTTCAAATAACTGGTCTAGATGTTACAGACGCTCGTGCATCTTTAAATCCTCAAGGAGCTGGATTTGTAGTTAATTTAAGCTTTAATAATCAAGGTAAGACTAAATTTGAACTTGCTACTGCTAATTTGATAGGCAGGCAAATTGCTATTATTTTAGACGACGAAGTAATAATTGCACCAGTTGTTAGAGACAAAATCACTGAAGGTAGAGCCGAAATTAGTGGTATAGAAACTGTACAAGAGGCTCAAAATATAGCAGTTTTAATTAAATCAGGTAATCTACCTGTTGATTTAGTTAAATTTCAAGAAAGCACTATTGGTCCAACCTTAGGTAAAGATGTTGTAACCACAATAGTAAATGCAGGAATTATTGGTCTCGTAGTTGTAATGATTTACATGATTATATTTTATGGTTGGATGGGATTTGTCGCTGATATAGCCCTTATGTACAATACTCTTTTATTGTTAGGAATCTTAAGCTGGACTGGCGCAATTCTTACTCTGCCTGGTATCGCTGGTATAATTCTAACATTTGGAACTACCATCGACGGAAACATTATAATCTATGAAAGAATTAAAGAAGAGATAAGAGTAGGTAAACCTCCTTTGACTGCTATTAAATTTGGGTTTAATAAGGTCTTCCCAACGATCCTCGATGCCAACATAACAACAGTTTTAGCTGGTATAGTGTTATACTTTTTGACGTCTGGAACTATAAGAGGATTCGCCGTTACATTGATAATAGGAGTTTTAGGAGCTATGTTTACCAACTTAGTAGTTACTCGAGTCATATTAGAAGGATCCTCCAATTTGATCAAACCTGAAAAATATCTGAAGGGTATTGTAGTAGGAAAAGGGGGTAATGAATAATGCCTAACTTAAATATAGTTGGAAAAAGAAAAGTATTCATTTATCTCTCATTAGCTTTGATTATTTTTTGTGTAATAGTAATTTTTGTCAAAGGGTTTAATTTCGGCGTAGATTTTTCTGGAGGGAGTGAAATTGTAATTTCATGTCAAGAAGCATACTCTATTGACCAAATAAGGAATGCTTTACAACAAATTGATCCTTCATATGCTACTGCCAAAATAGTATCGGCAAAACCTTCAGGAGAAAATATCACCAAGAATTTCTATGTCATCACAATTAAAGATTCATTCCCCACGTCCCAGAAAAAAGATGAATTCATTGCTGCACTAGCAGCTAATTTACAGTCTGTTGACTTAGGGGTGGAGCAATTCAATGATGTTTCTGGTTACGCAGCGAAAGAAATTAAATCATATGCTTGGTATGCGATAATTATTACGTTAGTTGTATTGCTAATTTATATTACTATCAGATTCCAATTTTCATATGCAATAGGAGCTATATTAGCTTTAGCTCATGATGTAATAATTACTTTAGGTCTTTATTCATTGTTTGGAATCGAAATGAATTTGATGGCTGTTGCAGCATTTTTAACTTTGGTAGGTTATTCTCTCAACGACACAATCGTCGTTTATGACAGAATTAGGGAAAATAGAGCAAAAAGCAAATCAACACCAATAGAAGAAATTATCAATTCAAGCATAAACGAAGTTTTGGTTAGATGCTTACACACTTCTGTAACAACTTTTATTGTTGCGTTTTTGATGTTAATAATCGGAGGAAGAGCTATCGCTCCTTTTGCGTTTGGTTTAACAATGGGTGTTGTAGTTGGTACCTATTCATCCATATTTATAGCAAGTCCTATAGTTATCTCTATGGTGAAAAATAAGAAGAAAGGAACAAAAAAGGCCTCATCAAAAGCTCGTTAAATCAAAAACTAAATAAAAATATTATAAAATTATAAAAAAGAGCCCGTACGTTTTTTGTCGGGCTCTTTTACTTTTTATATTTTAAACCTTTTTACTAAAGCTTCTAATTCAGATGATAATTCACTTAACTCTTTTGCACTCTCGTTTATCTCTACTGATTGACTTAGTTGTCTGTCTATTACCTTTCTTGAGTTTTCTAATTGTTCACTTATCTCTGATACCGCCCTTGCTACTCGCTCTATCGCTGAACTCATCTCTTGGGCACTCGCACTTTGTTCTTCTGCACTCGCTGTCATGTTTTCTATTCCTTGATTCATCTTCTCTATTCTTTCTCTTATGTTGGTAAAACTTTGAAGGACATTTACCATCTTTTCATTCACTTCTTCTATCGTTTCTACTACTTTGTTCGTTGAGTCGTTCACTTTCTTTGTGCCTTGCGTTATGTTTGCTAGTATCTGACTTATTTCTTCTGTCGCGTTCCTCGATTCTTCTGCTAACTTCCTTATCTCATCTGCTACTACCGCAAAGCCTCTTCCTGCTTCTCCAGCCCTCGCAGCTTCTATCGCCGCGTTTAACGCCAACAAGTTCGTTTGTTCAGTTATTGAGTTTATCGTTTCTACTATGCTTTGGACATCTTTCGCGTTCGTCGCTAGTTGGGTCACTTCTTTTTGGCTTTCTTTTGTCCTTTCTACTGCTTCTTTTACTATCTCACTTATGCTTATTATTGTTTGACTTCCTTCTTGCGCTGCCTTATTTGTCTTTTCTGCTTCTTCACTTAACCTTTGGGCATCTCGAGATACTCCTTGTGCTGCTCTTGCTACTTCATCTACTCCTGAGGTTACTTCTTCTACATTTCCTGCTGTCTCTTCTGCATAGGTCTGTATCGTATCCATTTGTCGTTTTAATTCTTCTGAGTTTTCTCTGCTTGCTTGCGAGGTTTTAGTTAAATTAACTGATGATTCTTGTACTTTGTTTGAAGCTTGCCTTATCGAGCCCATTGAGTTCCTTAGTTCTTTACTCATCTCTGATAGAGCTAATGCCATCTGTCCTATTTCGTCTTTACTCTTCACTTGAAAGTCTACTGTTAAATCTCCTTCTTTGAATTGGTTTATCTTGTTTCTTAATTCAAGTAATGGTTTGGTTATACTTCGTATTAGATATATGACCATGATTATTGCAACTACAAAGGCTAATACCGTTAATATTATTGTTAGTAGAATGGATCTGTTGTTTTCTTTTATTAGTTGAGACCCTAGTGTGTCTTGTTGTTCTTTTAGCTGAGCCCTTTGGTCTTCTAAAAGACTTAGTATCTCAACTCTTAATTGTTCCATTTCTTGGATTATTGGTTCTTGGGATTCGATTGCCTGAACAATATTTTCGAAAGTTGCTTTGAACTGAGCAACAAGTTCTTGAATTTCTGCAAACTTTTCCCTTAAATCATCCATTGATATTCCGTATTGCATGGTCAATAAATATGAATCTAACTGATTGAAAGCTGCCAAAACAGAATTTTTATCCCCTTGAGATTTTGATTTAAAGTATGTAGATGAAACTTCAACAAGATTATTTAAACTCTGTAAAAAACTGTCTGAATAAAATACTAATGTCGAAACAAAATTTTTCTGTGCTAACTCCTTAAAGTTAATTATAGATTGTGATAATTCATCATGTATATTCTTAAAATCTTGACTAATTAATCTTTCCTTTTCGCTATTTAGTTGAATTATACGATTAAAATTATTCTCATAATCATTTATCTTATCGATTAAACTTTCAAGGCCATTGGTTCCCTCAATCTCAGTTGAAGTAGAAATAGCATCTTGTACATAAGAAATACTTGTAAGAAAGTTCTCTGCTATTTGTTCATCATAATTTACAACATAATCTTTTAAAGCAAGTGAAGCGTTAAAAAAGTGGATTTCTACTTGTGAGATAACGTCAGTTCGATCTGACAAAACAGTATAGCTTTCTAATCCATCATTTGATTTAATTAAGGAAAAGATATTAAAAATAACTGTTACAGCAAAAAAAGCCAGCATTACAAAAATGATTAAAAAGATTCTTCCTCTAATACTCTTTGAAGACATAACGTAATACCCCCTTTAGTTTTTGAATTTTTATTTTAATACAGTTTTTAATTACATTGTTCTATAATGTATTATAATATATTTAAGATAAAAACCACAAAGAAGAATTAGTTAGTTAAGGCGAATCATTTCACCTTACTACCCAAAATTGAAGGAGGTAAGAAATTTTGCAAGGAACTATAAAAATCTTAGGTGTACAAAAAGAAAAACAGCTCTATTTAGCTAATTTAGAAGATTCTCCTTTTTATCCAGATGGAAAAGGCGGGCAACTTGGAGATAGAGGGTATATAGGAGACGCAAAAATAATAGAGGTACGTGAAGATGCTGTTTTGTTGGACAAAGAAATAAGTGAGGGAGAACATATTTTTGAGATAGATGAAGAAAGAAGATTTGAGATATCTCAGCAGCACACTGCTCAACATATTCTATCCGCCGCCTTCGAAAAAATAGCTCATTTAAAAACAGTTGGCTTCAAGATGGGAGAAGAACATTCAACCATAGATTTAAATAGTTCTGAATTTAGCGAAGAAATATATACTGAAGTAGAAAGTCTTTCAAATAAAATAATTTCAGATTGCATCGATGTAGAAGAAATAACTGTAAACAAAGATGAAATTGATCATTTTACTTTACGGAAACCTTTAAGTGAAAAGATCGAGGGGCCTGTAAGAATTATAAAAATTGGAGAATTTGATGAGTCGGCGTGCGGAGGCTTTCATGTTAAGAACACAGGTAATATTAATTTAGTAAAGATCATCCATACAGAAAAAGTTAAAGGAAATTTGACAAGAGTTTATTTTATTGCAGGAAAAAGAGCTTTAAGAGATTACTCACTGAAACATAGTCTTCTAGAAAACCTTTCTTTAAAACTTACCTCTGGTATTTCTCAATTGGAGGAAAGGATAGAAGCGCTAATTCAAGAAAATAAAGAAACTAAAAACAAAGTTAAAAAGATATGTGAATATGCAACTCCTTTTGTTGTTGGTGAAATCATTAAAAATCCTATAATTATTCAAGATTACAGGATAATTTATTATAAAAAAGAAAACGAAATTGCTGACTTTATTAATAGTTTTATTGATTTAAACGAGTACACTTTAATAGTTGAAGATGAGGAAAACAGTACTTTTATGATGTTTTCAACAAGAATAAACTGTAAAAAATTTATAAATAAATTAAAGGAAAAATACGAAATAAAAGGTGGAGGAAGTGACGTTAGAGGAAACATTAAAGGGCAGATAACTCTCAATCAAATAATTGATAATTTAAAAGACTATTTAAAATGATTCTGCGGGTGTTTTGGAGTGTAGTAATATCTTGCTTGTCAACCACCCACCACTTAAAGAAGTGGGGGCTTGTAAAAGCTCTAGTTGACTAGCCTAAGTCTTAACTGACTACGTTGGGATGGTCATGATACCTTAGTGTACTCCTCTAGCACTATGCTCTATCGTCGGTGGTTAAAAGTTCTAAGGGGTAGGAACGGTGCTGCTGACATGACAAGCCATTTCAACATTGGCGAAGAGGCACTAACCCTTTTTTAAAAAGGAGGTACGAACCTTGAGAGTGTTCGTATTAAATATGCGTGGCAAACCACTTATGCCATGTAAACCACGAAAAGCAAGATTGTTATTGAAACAAGGTAAAGCCAAAGTTGTCAAACGAGATCCATTTACTATCCAATTGACAATTGCCACTGGGGAAGCAAAACAAGATATTTCTCTTGGTGTGGATTCAGGTAGTAAATATATTGGTATATCTGCAACTACCAAAAAACATGTTTTGTTTGAAGCAGAAGTTGAACTCAGAAATGATATTGTAAAACTTTTAGCTGATAGGAGACAATATCGTCGAAGTAGGCGTTATCGCAAAACGCGGTATCGTCAAGCAAGGTTTTTGAATCGTAAAAAACCTGAAGGTTGGTTAGCTCCGAGTATACAACACAAAATAAATAGTCATATCAAAATAATAGATATGCTAACCAAGTTATTACCAATAACCGATATCACAATTGAGGTTGCAAGTTTTGATATCCAAAAAATCAAGAACCCAGATATTCAAGACAAAGAATATCAACAAGGTGATCAGTTAGGCTTTTACAATGTAAGAGAATATGTTCTGTGGCGGGATAATTACCAATGTCAAGGTAGAAAAGGATGTAAAAACAAAATACTGAACGTTCACCACATCGAGTCTCGCAAGACAGGTGGCAATTCTCCAAACAACCTTATAACACTTTGTGAAACGTGCCATAATGATTATCATGCAGGTAAATTAAAGTTGAACTTAAAACGTGGCCAAATGTTTAAAGATGCAACATTTATGGGCGTTATGCGATGGGCAACTTATAATGCACTCAAAGAGTTATATCCAAATGTTAAATTGACATATGGATATATAACCAAACACAAGAGAATCAAATATGGTCTTGAAAAATCTCATAGAATGGATGCTCGATGTATTAGTGGTAATCCTTTGGCGAAACCATTAGATACCTATTATTATTTCAAATGTGTTCGCAAACAAAATCGTCAGCTACACAAAGCCACTCCATCTAAAGGCGGTGTTCGTAAAAATAATAAAGCTCCAAGATATCTACATGGTTTTCAACTATTTGACAAAGTATCTTACCAAAATCAAGAATGTTTTATATTTGGTAGACGAACTAGTGGTTATTTTGATTTACGGAAATTAGATGGGACAAAAGTTACTGCATCAGCTAGTGTCAAGAAATTGAAATTGATTGAAAGAGCAAATACATTATTATGTGAAAGGAGGGAAGGCAATTCCTCCCCTGCTTACACTATCGTTTAGAAGCAGGGGTCTCCTTGCCAAATTTATGAACTTGAAAAATATACTTGAATTCTAAAATCGAGCTTTTATTTTAGATCACTCCAAAGCACCCATATTTTTTATTTTTCCCAATTTTTTACTCTTTCTACAGCTTTCTTCCAACCTGAATACAAAGTTTCCCTTTCTTTTTCTGACATATTGGGTTGAAAACATTTTTCACACTTCCAAATCTTTTTCAACTCTTCTTTGTCTTTCCAATATCCAATCGCTAGTCCCGCCAAAAATGCTGCACCTAATGCCGTTGTCTCAACAATCAATGGCCTTTCTACTTCGATTCCTAATATGTCGGCTTGAAATTGCATAAGAAAATTGTTTTCTGATGCCCCTCCGTCTGCTCTAAGCTTTCTTAATGAAAGATCGGAATCTTTTTCCATTGCTTCCAACACATCTTTTGTGCTATAAGCAATAGATTCTAGGGTAGCTCGTACTATGTGTTCTTTTTTTGAGCCCCTTGTTAAACCAAATATTGCTCCCCTCGCATACATATCCCAATGCGGAGCCCCTAGACCAGTAAAAGCTGGAACAAAATAAACTCCCCCGTTGTCTTCTACCTTAGTAGCAAAATATTCTGAATCGGCAGATGAATCGATCAATCTCAACTGATCTCTCAACCATTGAACAGCTGCACCTGCAACAAATACAGAACCTTCTAGGGCATATTCAACTTTTCCGTTCAATCCCCAAGCTATTGTAGTTAATAATCCACTTTTTGATTTAACTGGAATTTCAGCAGTATTTAGTAACATAAAACATCCTGTACCATATGTATTTTTGGCCATACCTTTTTCGAAACATAATTGTCCAAAGGTAGCAGCTTGCTGGTCTCCAGCAATTCCACTTATTGGAACATTTGCTCCAAAAACACTGGCATCTGTATAACCATAGATTTCACTTGACTCTTTTACTTCAGGTAGTAAAGATTTTGGAATATTTAATATCTTTAGTAAATCATCGTCCCATTTTAAATCGAAGATGTTGTATATCATAGTTCTTGATGCATTACTATAATCTGTTACATGTACTCTTCCTCTTGTGAGTTTCCAAATTAACCATGAATCAACGGTCCCAAATTTTAATTCTCCTTTTTCAGCTCTCTTTCTAACTCCCTCTACATTATCTAAAATCCATTTTATTTTAGTACCAGAAAAATATGCGTCTATCAATAAACCCGTTTTACTTCTGATCAATTCTTCATAGCCTTTTCCCCTTAACTCATCGCAAATTGATGAAGTCCTTCTATCTTGCCACACTATTGCATTGTAAACCGGCTCACCCGTTTTAGCATCCCAAATAATTGTTGTCTCTCTTTGATTAGTTATTCCTATCGCTGCTATCTGTTCGGGTTGTATATTAGAAACGCCTAAAACATTTGCGATTACTCCTATAGTTGTTCCCCAAATTTCATCAGGGTTATGTTCTACCCAGCCAGGCTTTGGATAAAGCTGAGAAAATTCTCGTTGTGATGAGTTTACTATATTTCCTTCATGATCAAAAATCATTGCTCTAGAACTTGTTGTACCTTGATCTATTGCTAAGATATATTTTCTCAATTTTTTAACCTCCTTACCTAAAAATGTGTCATTCCTTTTATAACTAATCTTTTTAAAACTTTCTATAGTTTAAAAATCCATATTATTAGAAAAGATATCAATCCTGAAGCAAGTGGTGTTCCTATCCAACCAAATACTATTTTTAGTATCAATTTATAATCAAAAGTCTTGGTTCCAGTTGCCAGACCTACCCCTATAATTGATCCAATAATAGCCTGAGTGGCGCTAACAGGGATACCTATAAGAGAAAATATCCATAATGATATGGAAACTCCAAAAATGGATATAGCAGATGAAAAGTGGTCCATTTCCAAAATTCCTTTCCCCACTGTGTGCAAAACTTTCTGATTTGTTGTCAGTATGCCAACAGCTATAGCAATTCCACCTATCATAGTTAAAATCGTTGGAGTGAACAAAATATCAGCAAATACTCCTGTTACATTAGCAACATTGTTTGCTCCCAAAGAATACGAACTATAGATGATTACAATCCATGTAAGAATTTTTATAAATCTATCTTGACCAGCTATAGTTAAAAACTTTCTAAACAATAAAGAAAGTGCATTATACAAAACAAAAGAAAAAAACATTGCGCCAACAGGGGTTAATAACCAAGATACTAAAATTCCTACTAACAACCCAAGATTCACTTCGCCTTTTAAAATGGTTGCACCAATTAGGGAACCTACAACAGCTTGGGTAGCTGATGCAGGAAGTGCAAACAAAGTCATTAAAAACATGGATAAAAACGCACAAAAAAGCGATAAGGAGAGGAATCTAATGTCTAGATTGGTTAACTGACTTAAAGTTTTTAAACCAGCTTTTCCTCCAACAACAGCTCCTAAAAAAACGAAAATCGCTGAAACTATTCTTACTTTTTTGTAAGAAACAAGTCCCGAAACAACTGGGGGTCCAAATATATGACAAGCATTGTTAGTCCCCAACGACCAACCTAGCAAAAGAGAAGGTAAAATATAAAAAAAGATCATATAGGAAGGTTCCTCCCTCAAGAAGCATTCAAAATATTAATAAAAAAAGCCCATTTTTGCTATCTTATCTAGCAAATATAGGCTTTTCTCTTAATCACCAGCCAAAATTTTATAGTTTTATAATATAATTTAAGCGTTTAAACTATAAATATTTTATCATTTATGATTAACATTTGTCAAAGTTAAATAAATTCATTTATAGTGAAAATAAAAGGATTAAAAGGCTTTATTTAGTAATTTTAAAGTTTCTTACACGTTTTCTTTTTTTGTGGAAAAGTGGTATAATTACATCGTGTGTAAAAAATTCAAAATTATTTGTTCAGCACTCAGAAAAATTTTACAACTAGCTACGGCATTAAATCAGCAAAAGAAGTTCGATTTTTTAAAACAGGCGTTCACGTTTTAGGGTTACGTGATGATGGAATTGGCTTACCTTCAAAAGAATTAATAAAAAAGGATTTTTTTCTGTTTAAAAAAAGAAATGTTAATTTAATATCGATAATTTTAGCTATTTAAAATTATTCTTTAAGATTATTTAAAGCTTCCTTAGATAGTACATAAGAAAATTAATGTTAAATATCAGGTTTTATCTGATACAAAATTTTTTATTATGTGATATAATGATTTGATTGCTTATTATACTTTTTCTAGGAAGGGGGAATTTAGCTTGAATCAGTGTTGTTCTAAAAAAGGCTATTTTGCGATCTTTTTTTACCTCATCTTGCTAGTATCTTCTTTTGCAAGTTATTCAGTTATAACTCATACAGTTCAGCAAAACGAAACTCTTTTCAGTATTTCTATCAAATATAACGTATCTATTTCTACTATTTTCGATTGGAATCCAGGAATTTCACCTAATACTTTAAAAATAGGTCAATCATTGAAAATACCTCAACCAGATGGTTATCTATATGAAGTTAAAAAAGGTGACACCCTTTCATCTGTTGCAAAATTATTTTTTGCCGATGTTGAAGACATAAAAAAGGCTAATGACCTTTCTTCTAGCACTATTGTTATTGGTCAAAAGATTTTCGTCCCTAGTAAAATAATTGGAAAAGGTTTCAACAATGAAAAAAGTATCATTTGGCCAACTTACGGAACTCTTTCGTCTTTATATGGCTATAGAATTCATCCTATAACAGGCGAAAGGATCCTTCATAAAGGTGTAGATATAGCAGCTCCCATAGGAACACCCGTATTTTCTGCAGAAGACGGCGTGGTTGATTATGTGGGAGAAAATAACGGTTACGGCTTGATGATTCAAATAAACTCTGGTAAAGATTCATATATTTATGGACATTTATCTCAAATCAATGTTTACAGTGGACAGTACGTTAAAAAGGGTCAATTGATTGGGAGAGTGGGTAATACTGGAGTTAGCACAGGGCCTCATTTACATTTTGAAGTACAAAAAGGCAGCAAACTTTATGATCCACTGGTTCTTCTTCCATCTCGTAGCAACATTTACGTTTTGGACGAAAGAGAAAGCACCTACGGTGTCGGAGGAGAATAATTTAATTATTTAAATTTTTATTCAACACTATCCTATTCCACGTTTTATACGTTTGTTCTAAAATATATCTCTCTTTTTCTATAGCATAATGAATTTTATTTTCAATAGCAATTTTGTAACCTAAATCTAAAGATCTTAAAGATTCTTCTCTTAGTTTTTTCACCCCTTTATATTCCCTGTCATCTCCTGCGGAATCGGAGATGACAAGGATTTTTCCAATTTGACCCATGTATTCATAGCCGCTCGTATGATAATATACAGCTTCATAAATTTCTTCATCTATTTTATACTTCCGCTTCAAAAATTCTGCACTGATCATACCGTGTAAAAGTATTGGAGCAGACATTTCAAATTCAGTTATAGGAATACTGTAGATTTTTGCTATAGTGATGAGTTTGGAAGGTTCAACTTCACGAAACAAATCATGACCAAGTGCTGCTATTCTTACTCTTTCTTGAGAAACTTTATGTATCCTTGCCAAACGTTGAGAAAAATATACCACATTATATACATGATTTAACCTATCTGTAGATTTTATCATTATTTTTAAATACTGTTCTAAATTTGATATAATTTCTTTCGTATTCAAAATCTAGCCTCCTGGTAGCAGGACTATCGCTCTGAAACAAACACAATATATTAAAAACCCGTTAATTTTAAAGCCTTAAAAACACTATACGGAGGAGTGCTTTATTTTATATAAATGTCTTCATAATTTAGACTACACTAATTGCATCTCCTGAATAACTTTTGTAAAATGAAAGTTAAACTCAAAAAATAATATAATCTTCTCCTTCTACTTCTAAGCCAAGCATTGTCTCTATATCTTTTTCTATTTGTTCTATCAGATCCAGTAGGTAATCTTTATTTTTACTTAAAGAAGCAATATATATTTCAAGGTGATTCTTCGAATCGTTGTAGTTCCCTTCTATAATTGAAATATTATATTTTTTTTGTAGTTTATTTGTTAAGTTTTTTACTATAGACCTTTTGTCTTTCAAGGAATTCATACCAAAAAGCCTTATCTTCAATTTTAATTTTAGACAAAACATGTTTACTGTCTCACCATCTTTTGTATTCTATTTTATTTAAAAGATATTCTTCAAATCTAGCCATAAGAAATAATAAGTCAGATAATCTGTTAATATATTTTTTTATTATTGGAGAAACTGGTTCCTTTTTATCTAAAGAAATAATTCTACGTTCAGCTCTTCGTGCAACTGTCCTGCATATTTCTAGTTTTGATGATTGAATTGTGCTACCAGGAACTACAAAACCTTTTAGTTTTACTCTCTTCTCAAATTGTTCAACATAATTAGTAATTCTTTCTACATCTGCTTCTTCTATTGGATGAGGATATTGCTTGTCTTTTGAAGCTAATTCTCCACCCAATCTGAACAGATCATTTTGTATCTCATTCAATATTTTTTTGACTTCTTGTGAATTTACGTAATGCTTTGCTTCAGAAATAAACGCATTTAATTCATCTATAGTTCCATAAGACTCAACTCTGAGGTCATCTTTAGATATTCGTTCGCCACTCCAAAGGAAAGTTTCTCCGTTATCGCCTGTTTTTGTAGATATTGACATGTTTTATTGACCTCCTTTTTTCAATATCTATAGCTACTTTAAAAATTCTAAAACTTACGTTTATTAATATTTTAAATTTGAATTTTTTTAAAAAAATCTCTTTCTAAAAACACTCATGTAGAGTATTTCTAAAGCTTAAAATTAAAAAGTTTCCAAATCTTGTAAGGCTAATTACCATTTCTTACTAACTATTAACTTAGAAAAAAAGGGAAAGATATGCTAAAAAGCATATCTCTATATAAAAAGATTTCTTGCGATTGTTTTTTCTTTTTAATTATTTACCTTGAGCTTCCTCTTCTCTTCTTCTTTCCTCGATAATTCTATTTTGTATATCAGGGCTTACTTCAGCATAATGTGAAAGTTTCATGTTAAAATATCCCTTACCTGATGAAATTGAACTCAATCTTGGTGAAAAGTCTAACATTTCTGCTAAAGGAACCTCTGCCATTATTTTATCGTATCCTTTTCCTACGGATTCCATACCCATAGGTCTTCCTCTTCTTGCAGTTATCTCACCAATAACGTCTCCTGTGTATTGATTTGGAACAAAAATTTCTACATACATTATAGGTTCCAAAATCACTGGAGAATCATTTTCCATAGCTATTTTAAAAGCGTTTCTAGCCGCAATTTGGAAAGATATATCCGAAGAATCAACTTCGTGATAAGAACCATCATATAGAATAACCCTTACATCGACAACAGGATAACCAGCCAAAACTCCTCTTTTCATTGCTTCTCTTATTCCTTTATCAACAGAAGGTATATAATTTTTAGGTATAACTCCACCAACAATTTTATCGACAAATTCATAACCTTGACCTCTTTCTAAGGGTTCTATTTCTATCTTAACATGACCGTATTGACCGTGACCTCCTGTTTGTTTTTTATGTTTATATTCAGCTTGTGATTTGCTTCTAATTGTTTCTTTGTAAGCGATCTTAGGTTTACCTACTTCAAAGTTTATCCCAAAAGTTTTCTTTAATTTTTCAATCATAATTTCCAAATGAACTGTACCCATGCCACTAATAACAGTTTCAGCAGTTTCTGGATCAAACTCCCACTTGAATGTCGGATCTGATTCGGCAAGCTTTGCTAAAGAATCTGTAATTTTGTCTATTTCATTCTTGGATTTTGGAGTTATTGCTTTTGAAATCATGGGTTCTGGAAATTCTGGTAGTTTTATCGTAAAGGGAATTTCGACAGAAGAAATAGTTTGATTAATCTTACTTGTCTTTAATTTAGGTATTACAACTATGTCACCAATATTGGCCTCTTCTATTTCTTCGTTTTTTTCATATTTGGGGATATATATATGAGAAATCTTCTCTTTAGTATTTTCTTCAACTATATAAATAGACGCTCCACTTTTTAACGAGCCCCTTAAAATCCTTATATAAGTCATTTTACCAACAAAAGGATCAACTTCATTTTTTACTATAAAACCCAAAAGAGATTCGTCATTTTCTAAGTCTATTTCTTGATTTTCGTTTGTATAGAATGTCCTTTCCACAGGAAGAGCCCCTATATCTTTTATATGAGACACCAGTCTATCTACTCCAATATTCTTAATAGCTGATCCAAAGAGCACGGGAGCAACTTCTTTGTTCACGTAAGCTTGATGAAAAGCTGATTTTATTTCGTCAGGAGTCAGTCCCTCTTCTCCTGTTTCAAAATATTTCTCCATTAATTCTTCACTGCTTACTACTATATCTTCAATAAGCTCAGAATGATATTCGGTAAAATAAGGTTCAACTTCTTGAGGTATAACTTGTTGTTTAGCTGGTTTGCTTTTAATGCTTGAATAAATGAATGTATCTTTGGTTAGAAGATCAGTGACACCTTTGAAAGAGGATCCTTGACCAACTGGTAATTGTAGAGGAGCTATTTTAATGCTATCTCCAAAATTTTCTCTTAAATCTTGAATTATATTTTGAAAATCAACTCCATCTTTGTCCATTTGATTTACAAAAAACATGATAGGCTTGTCTAAATCTTGAGCCATATGCCATATTCTTTCTGTCGTAACTTCAACACCTGAAGAAGCATTAATAACAATTACAACATTATCTACAGCTGTTAAAGCTACTTGTATTTCGCCTATAAATTCGGCAGAACCCGGAGTATCAAAAAAATAAAACCTTGTATCATCGACATCGAGAGAAAAAATATGGTTGGAAAAGGTACCTTCTCTTTCTTTTTCTATTGGATCTCTATCCAAAAATCTTTGACCTATTCTGTCCGCAGTTGCGTAATTCATCAAAAGTGCATCAGTCATGACGGTTTTTCCGCACCAATGATGACCAAAAAGACCGACAATTCTTTTGTTGTTAGGATTATTAATGTTCATAGTATCCCTCCGTTTTATTATCTATTTTTCGTAAACACTTATTAACACAGGAATATAATCTCTTGTTTTCCCATTTTTATAGTTCTGTATATCTCCATTATAAAATACTATCGATGAACTTCCTCCATCTAGTAACATAGCTTTCTCATAGATCCCTAAATTGAGTAAAAACTTTCTTAATTCGTCGTATGTTAAGCCTGAATCCGGATTATCATATCCTTCAATAACCATAAATGTGATCATACCTTGTTGATCTATTGCAACTAAAGTTCTAGAAGTTTTTCCATACACTATACCATTGGAATAACTCCTTTTCTCACTCTCATACTGCTCCTGAGTGTAATTCGGATATAGTAGAATTGGGCCTCCTTCTAATAATAAGATGGGATTTCCAACTATGTTATCACTCTTTTTGAGCAGGAAATTAATCTTAGAACCAATAGACACGTTCTCTAAATACTTTTCATACTTCTTGTCAATTAGAATAAGCTTTTCCCCTTCTTTCGGAGTAGTTTTTTTCTTTGAAATTAGTTCGTTGTTTTTATTAAACAAAAGAAATACATAATTATCTTCGTTTTCTTCAATTTTTCCTTTGTATTCATACGTATATAGTTTCACATCGCCTTTCCAATTCGAATTAATTGATTTAACCCAAAAAAGGAGACCATTTATTTCCATTTGATATTCTAATTTTACGTAATCAATGTCTACCTCGTTTTTTTCGTTTATAATTAAAGCTGGCCTTGAGTAAGAACTCAAATGTAACAATTCCCCACCTGAAATGATGTTACCTACCGGCTCTAATGTTTGCGTATCGAAAAAAGAGGCATTGACAGAAAAGATAGGGTTTTTATTCTTCAAAAAAGTGCTTACATTCGAATAAGTACCTAAGTTGTTTAGATCGACTTTTAACTGGTATTTTTTTGGATCAACGCATAATTGATATACTTTAATTTGTTGACCATTGAATGTTTCTACTCTTTCTGAATAAGAAAGCCCTTCTTTTGATAATTTACTACTTGGTACCGGGGATAAAAGCGGGCTAGCTTCAATATCTTTGGTTTTTAATTTGACCTGTAGATCTTTTCCTTGGATATTAATATTATATTCAAAGTCACTTCTAAATCTGAGATAAAACGTATTATTTGAATAAGTGTAATCAGCATTCGCTGGAACAGTTGTTATCGGGCTAACCGGTTTTATGGTTAATAAATAGTCCCCCGCACTAGATATTTTAGTCAAAGTTATAGAGAAATCATCTAAATAACTATCCAAAGAAACCGATATTTCGTTTGTTGAAACTTTCAAGTTAGTTATTTGAGGTAAAGTAGAATAGAAAAATATATTCTCATAATTCTCGAAATAGTTTAACTTTAAAAAAGAAGCTAAAACATCTTGTCTTATATACACGTTACCGTTTGTAGTTACCACAGAATCATTGTATTTATCTATAAAATTGATCTTAGAATAAAAATCATTTAAACTAATCTCTAAAACATCTTTTTTATATATTACGTAAATGATTCTAGATGTTTTATTTATAACCATTGAATCATACTTCGACAGATCTTCAACGTTAATATAATAATTCGTTTGACTCTTTATGGCATCCATATGAACAGGAGATTTATTCTGAAAAATAAAAATTGCTTGTGCAGCAAAAGTATTTATAACCAATAATATAAAAAGAAATATCATGATAATTTTTTCCATTAATTCTCCTCCCACGCCACCTTTGATAATTAAAACTTCTCTCTAAAACTACTCCAGTACATCAAATATTATATCATTGCTGACATATGAAGGTATAACTTCTTGAATTAAATAAGCTTGATCTAATAGATCCAAGGCATATTCCACATTACTATTTTGAGAAATAAACAGTGTAGCTATTGTTTCATCTTTTTCTACTTTATCTCCCAATTTTTTAAATATCTTCAATCCAACAGATAAATCTATCGAGTCCTCTTTTTTCTCTCTTCCAGCACCTAAATACATGGACGCCATTCCAATTTTTTCCGTATCTATGTAATTGACATGACCTGAATTTTTCGCTTTGAAATCAACAGTATTCTTAGAGATACTTAAAACTTTTTCTGGATTATCTACAACTTTTTCATTTCCACCTTGAGCTTTTATCCATTCTTTCATTTTTTTTGCAACAACCCCGGCTTCTATGTTTTCAATTAACTTTTTCTTTGCTTCTTGATAGGATATTATACCAGCTAAATCTGCCATATGTGAAGAAATCTCTATACATAGCTCTGTAAAATCTTTTGGCCCTGTACCTTTAACAGTATTTACAGCTTCTAACACCTCTAGGGAATTTCCTACTGTCTCACCCAATGGTTGATGCATGTTAGTGATTAAGGCTTTTGCCTTTCGATTATGCCTTTTTGCAATGCTTAGCATAATTTTGGCAAGGTTTCTTCCATCTTCAATACTCTTCATAAACGCTCCAGATCCTACTTTTACATCTAATACGATTCCATCGCTTAACACAGCAAGTTTTTTACTCATTATACTAGAAGCAATTAACGAAAGTTCTTCAACTGTTGCAGTAGCATCCCGCAAAGCATACAACTTTTTATCTGCTGGTGCTATGTTGGCAGTCTGACCAGCTACCACTATTCCCACTTCATTAGCAATTTTATAAAACTCATCTACCTGTAGATCAGTTTTAAAACCTGGGATAGCTTCTAACTTATCTATCGTTCCACCTGTATGACCTAAAGACCTTCCTGAAAGTTTAGCAACTTTTAGGCCCAAAGAAGAAACCATTGGAGCTATTGCTATAGTAGTTTTATCTCCAACCCCGCCCGTGGAATGTTTGTCTATTTTTTCCCCTTCAATTTGAGAAAGATCTATTATGTCACCACTCTCTAGCATTATTTCAGCAAGATTATAACTCTCTTCCTCTTCCATATGTCTAAAAAATATTGCCATTAGCCAAGCCGCAACTTGATAGTCAGGTATTTCGCCTTTTAAATATCCTTCAATTAAAAATTGTATTTCCTCTCTAGAGTTCACTCCTCCATCTCTTTTTTTCTTTATAATATCATAAGCTCTCAATTTGTCATCTCCTTTTCGTACTTAGAATCAGAATGAACAGGAAAAATTACCCTAAACAACGTCCCATTATTTTCTTCACTATCCAAAAATATCCTAGCTCCGTGGTTATCCAATATGGTCTTTACTATATACAGACCTAATCCAAATCCCGGTACTTGTCTGGTTCTTGATTTATCAACTCTATAAAAAATATTAAATATCTTTTTTAATTCTTTGGATGGTATACCAATACCGGTATCCTCTACTTCAAATATCACTTCATTATTTTCTTTGTACAATCTTAGCCAAACTTTTTTTTCACCTTTTTCTTTTAAGGCAGTATATTTAAAAGCATTGTCTAAAATATTGTAGACAGCTTGCAATAATCTATCTTCATTACCAACGATGTATATATCGTCTTCAATTTCTCCAATAAATTCTATACCAGTTTTTTTTGCGACTATTTTAAAAAAGTCGCAGGCTTTTTTTACTGTATTTGAGAAGTTAATTACTTCAAATTTCTTTTCTTCTCCTACAGCTTTTTCTAATCTTTGAATATCTAAAAGATCGTTAAACATTCTAGTTAATCGGGCTGTTTCTTCTTCAATTTTCTTCAAGAATGAACGAGTTTTCGCATCTAATCCTTTTTCATTCAATAAAATTTCTAAATATCCATTAATTACCGAAAGAGGTGTCCTCATTTCATGAGACATTATTGTCAAAAATTCTTTCCTAAGATTTTCTAAATTAATTTCTTTAGTTATATCAGTTAATATTATAACGCGATAATTCTCCACGTTGATCGATTTTACTTTACAATTAAAATATCTTTTTTCTGGATAGTAAAACAGAATCTCTTTTTCTAGGTCTACACCTTTTTTAAAACTTTGAATTACTAAATCTACCAAATCATGATTATCAACTACTGCTGTCAAAGACCGACCAACAAAATCTTCACTATTAAAAAGATATTTTGCAACATTGTTTGCAAAATCTATCCTTGCTATATCAGGGCCCTTGGAAGAGACTAGTATTACCCCTTCAGAGAGTGCGTCAAGAATGGAAAAAATGTTCCTTCTTTTATACTTTTCTAATTTATATTTTTCTTCTAAGTTTTTTATATAATGATTCAACTGGTGCAATAAAAAGTCGTCCAAAGGATTATTTATATTTATTTTTAAAATTTTTGCAATTTCATCTTTAAACTTTTTGTATGATTTCTCTAAATTTCTTTTTTTAAAATAAAGATATAAAGTTATAACATTTAGAACACTAAGCACAACTATAACGACTACGTATGCTTTTGCCAATCTTGCTCACCTGACTTGTCTTGAAAATTAGAAAAAAGAAGAAAGACTCACAAAAATAAACAAGAAGTTTAAACAAAAGAAAGTCACCTTTAACGTAAACTACCCCCAATTAGAAATGGTTTCTTTATGATTGATAATATAAATACGTCAGTTTTAGTGAGTGTTTTTGTTTGCACTTTTCAACTTTTATAATAAGTAACTCAAATAATTTTTTATTTATGAACTTACATCATCTATACTTGAAGATCGCTTTAAAATAACACTTTCTTTAATTATAACATAACCGTTTAAAAATTTGTCAATTTATAACAGCTCAAAAAAATAGCAGGGGATTAATCCCCTGCTATTTTATTATTTAAAATTCTCTTTCTTTTCCTGGATCTCTGAACTTATAGCCTTTTCCTCTGACAGTTATTATGTATTTTGGATTAGAAGGATCTTCTTCGATTTTAGTTCTTAACCTTCGTATATGGACATCAACCGTTCGGGTATCTCCGTAATAATCATATCCCCATAATTTATCAAGTAAGACATCTCGGCTGAAAACTTTTCCTTCATTTTTTGCAAGAAACACCAATAAATCAAACTCCAATGGAGTTAAATTAACTGGTTTGCCTCTTACCCATACTTCCAATCTTTCGGTATCTATTACTAAATCTTTTGCAGTAATCTTTTTTGGTCCTTCTTCTTTCATTTGAGCAGAAGCAGCTTGTCTTCTGAAGATACTCTTTATTCTAGCAAGAAGCTCTCTCACATTGAAAGGTTTAGTCACATAATCGTCGCTGCCTAATTCTAAACCAGCAACTTTATCAGCCGCGTCGTCTTTAGCACTTAATATAAGTACAGGGGTGTTACGATAATTTTCGTTGGATTTTAATACCCTTATCAAATCAAATCCATCCATTGAACCCGGTAACATAATATCAATGATAAAAAAGTCGACGTCCTTTTCTTCCAATTTTTTCAAAGCTTCGTCAGCTGAGACAGCAGTTACGACTTCATAACCTTCCTTAGTTAAATTTAAGGATAACATTTCAGAGATCGCAGGATCGTCTTCGACAATCATAATGGTCTTTTTTGCCAACTTACTCCCCCCTTTTGGGATAATTTTATTTTCTATTTTGATTTATTAGCTCTATAAAACTATTTTTGTAGACACTTATCTATCTTTTCTAGATCTCTGATAAGTTCGAACAATTTATTTTTTCATTTATGTTCTTTTTTAATATTTTTTTTGACACTACGTTTCTAACAACTTCAAATTGAGCAACCTTTTCCACTTCATCATATACTTCGCCAGAGAAATAAACTTTATTTCCTAGGACATCTATAATTCTTAATTTTATAAATACTTTAAAGGAATAAGGAGTAAAAGAAAAATGTTCTATCTTACTGTAAGAAACTACCGAAACAAAACTTTTGTCTAAGCATCCTCTTAGAACATCATAGCAGCATTTATGTATCTCTTCTAGAAGAGATACTGGACTGAGTATGTAAAAATCAATCACATCACTATCTTCAGACCAAATATAACTTTCATCCCTAACCTTAAAAGAGTAATTAAATTCTTTACCCTTCAATAAATTTATTTTTTCCAATGAAGTATTCATAATGTGGCGTCCTTTCATATTCTGGTGTTTTTGGATAAAATAAACTATCAACTAAATTCTCTAGTTCTTTAACGTCTTTTTCAAGAAGATTTTTTAACTCTTCACCAGAAATCGCTTCTTTTTCTAATAAATACTTTGCTATTAAATCAAGCTTTTCTTTATTTTCTAACAAAATAATTTTTGCTTTTTCATAGCTATCATTTATCAATCTTTTAATCTCAAAATCAATTTCCTTTGCTGTTTCATCTGAGTAATTTACTTCCCTAAATAGTTCTCTAGCCAAGAACGTTTCTTCACTTTCATCACTCCAAGCAACTGGCCCTATCTTTTCGCTCATACCTAATTCTGCAACTACTTTTCGTGCTATTATCGTCGCTCTTTTGAGATCATTTTCTGCGCCAGTAGTAATATCTCTAAAAACTATTTCTTCAGCTGCTCGCCCTCCAAGTAACACTACTAGGTCATCTAAAATTTCAGATTTACTCATTAAATATTTATCTTCCGTGGGTAATTGAAGGGTATATCCTAGAGCGGCATAACCTCTTGGAATTATAGTAACTTTATGTACTGGATCTGCATTTGGAAGAAGAGTGGCTAGTATTGCGTGGCCTAGTTCATGATATGCAACTACCTCTTTTTCTTCTTGTGATAAAATTCTTGTTTTTCTTTCAGGGCCAGCAATAACTCTTTCGATAGCTTCTTCACAATGAGCCATTGTTATATATTTCTCGCCACTTCGTGCAGCTAAAAGAGCTGCTTCATTAACTAAATTTTCTAAATCTGCTCCCACAAAACCTGGAGTTGCCCTAGCTAAAACATCTAAATCAACATCAGGGGCCACTTTCTTTCCCCTAAAATGTATTTTTAAAATTTCTTTTCTTCCTTCGGCATCTGGAATATCTACAACAATCTTCTTGTCAAATCTTCCAGGCCTCAATAACGCTCTATCCAGTACGTCCGGTCTATTTGTTGCTGCCATAACTATTACACCAATATTTGGATCAAATCCATCCATTTCAACTAATATAGCATTTAACGTTTGCTCCCTTTCATCGTGACCCCCACCAAGCCCTGCTCCTCTTTGCCTTCCAACTGCATCAATTTCATCAATGAATATGATCGAGGGGGCATGAGCTTTAGCCTGATTAAAGAGATCTCTGACTCTAGCTGCTCCAACTCCAACAAATAATTCAACAAAATCAGAACCACTTATATAAAAGAATGGAACATTTGCTTCTCCTGCCACAGCTCTTGCAAGTAATGTTTTTCCAGTTCCAGGAGGCCCAACTAACAGCACTCCTTTAGGCATCCTTGCTCCTAGTTTAGTAAAAGCTTTCGGATCTTTTAAAAACTTAATAATATCTTGAAGTTCCTCTTTAGCTTCCTTTACTCCAGCAACATCATCAAAGGTCACTCTGTTTTTTGAATCAGTATATTTTTTCGCGGGACTCCTTATAAAAGTCATTCCTTCAGTAGGCGATCCTTTTGCTGGCCTAAGCAAAAGGTTCATCATTATTATAAAGAGAAATAACGGTAGGAATATAGTTAATAAAGTAACCCACCAACTATTTCCAAAACTTTTAACATATTGAACTTGTATACCCTGACTCGCTAATCCATAAACATATTGTTGATCACTCAAAAGGTTTGGTGCATAAGTTTTATAAAAAATTCCTTCTTTGCTTTTAGCTCTTACATATCCGGAATCATCAATTTCGATTGATAGAATTTCACCTTTTTCTATCATCTGAACGAGTTCGCTATACTCAATTTTTGTAACATCTTTGGTATTCAAGAGACTACTTATACCAAGGTATATAAATAGAGCTATTAAAATGTATATAATTAGTAGTCCAAATACATTGCTTTTTTTCTGCAAAAACAAGCCTCCTTTCTAATGTTCCAAAAGTTTTATTCTTCACGAAATTACTTTATCAAAGCTTTGTTATTACTAAAAAATCTTTGTCCTTGACAACTTCTAAACCTTTCAGTATCCGTCTACCCCCGCTTCTCATCAACAGAACTTTCTGCGTTTCTTCCATATTAGGAGGATACTCTTGAAATTTTAAAAATGTTAACCTCAAAACTTCTGCATCAAAAATATCTTTTTCTAACTTGATTTTGTAACTATTATCGTTTATTTTATGAGCACGTTCTTCAAACTTTTTCTCAACTTCATTTCGATACTCCCAAACTGTAGTAGCTAACCTAAAAAAACTTTTTTGATAACTCGGATTTATCTCCTTCATCTTTGGACAAATTTCGTATCTTATTTTATTTCTAGAATATTCAAGTGAATAATTATATTTATCTTCCACGTATGGAATGTTATTTATTTTAACATAATTTTCGATTTCTTCCAAATCTACACATAACATAGGCTTTGCTAAAACCCCTTCTAATGGAACCATCCCTGCTAGTCCATATATGCCTGTGCCTCTAATAATCCTATAAATCATCGTTTCGACTAAATCATCCATATGGTGGGCTGTCGCTATTTTATCATAGTTTAACTCTTTCATTTTTCTAAAAAAGAAGTTGTATCTCAATTCTCTTCCAGCAACTTCAATTCCTACTTTGTTTTCTTCTGCATATTTAAAAACTTCTTTTCTTTCTACAAAGAACGGAACTTTTAATTCTTTACACATTTGCCTTACAAATTCTTCGTCATCTGGTGCTTCTTCTCGCATTCCATGATTTAGATGAGCTACAGCTATTTCAAATTTATAAATCTGCGATAATTTCGCCATGCAATTGAGTAAGCATACTGAATCTTTACCCCCAGATACACCTAGTAATATTCTATCATATTTGTTAAAAATTTTATAGTCTTTGATGAATTTAAAAATCTTTTTTTCAAATTCATGAAGTACCATGTATTATCCTCCAAAAAACTTCAAATTTACTTAAAATATAAATAATGATAAGTAAAAAAATTTTTAGCGTCATTGGACGCCGCTACTCATACCTTACTTTTCTAATTTTTGGAGCCGGCGAAGGGATTTGAACCCCCAACCTACTCATTACGAATGAGCCGCTCTTCCGTTGAGCTACGCCGGCAAAATAAAAATACATCTTAAAATAAGATTTATTAACGTACTGTTTATATTATACTACATTTTAATAATTTGTCAACTATATAATTCATTGAAATAAATAGATTAAGATAAAAATATCTTGTGTATTGCTAAAAAAAATGTTATAGTCTAATACTTTGTTAGTCCATAATACTATCTGAGTATTTATTCTTTTTCTAGTTGAATTCATATAATTTTCAATTAATCACTCAATTAGTTATCTATCAAATGACTTAAATTATCTCTACCTCCTTCCAAAAGAGTCAGGAATATGTTATCATTAACAGTGACTTCAAATCATGATCTAACCAATTGTTTTCACGGACATTTAATATGATCTAACGCAATGTCTTTACAAAAAACAATTTTTATGGTATAATAAGTTGAACATTCGAATTGGGGACGTGGTGAAGCTGGTTATCATGCCGGTCTGTCACACCGGTGGCCGCGGGTTCGAGTCCCGTCGTCCCCGCCAGCTTGATATTTCATCCTTAGTTTTTTCATTTTACTATCCACCCTTTGATTTCACTACTTTTTATATTTTATTTATTCAAGGACGCCCTAGTGGGCGTCTTTTGTCATTTATACAGAAGACAACTAAAAGAATGTTTTGCATGGTTTGCTATTTGTAAGTTATTTCTGTGATAATTATTTTTAAGCTTAATTTAAACTTTATTTATTATTATAAATTGTGGCTTAATAAGAAATATTAAGTTAAAAATTATAATAATTTTGTATAAATAAATTTAATTTGTGATATAATTAAAGTGACAGATATTTTACAAAATCTAACTAAAAATACCCTATAAAAATAAAACTTATGGGGTTTTTGTGTTGTAATCTTTTTAAAACATAATTGTAAAATTGACGAATCAATATGGTTTTAAGAATTGAAATCGTGTTTGAAGATTGATTAGATAATAATCACATTATACTAGCTAGACCTTTCTTAATTATCTGGACATAAGAAAAATATGAAGGAGGCTTGACATACATGAAACGTCAAGTAAATTATGACTTCTATATCGAAAATCTTCAAGAAATGGCACAACTTTTTCAGCAAATCAATTGGGATGAAAGCGAAAAGGATTTTCTGGATAAGTTATTGAAAATTGCAATTAAGATAATTCCAGAAGCTGAATGTGGTTCTATATGGCTAATTAAAGGAGCTTTATATAAAGCGATTGTTGGTGAGGGTTACAATCAAGAATTATTGTCTAAAATGGAAGTGCCAGTAAGTGATGCCTTTGTAAGCAAGTATATGAATTCAGATATTTTAGAAGTTAAAAATATTATTGATTACAATACACCAGAAACAGATTTATACAAAATAAGTAAAATGATGCACAAAAAAAATAACAATATGGTTACTTTGATTGCTACATTGAAAAATGGCGATCAGGTGGCAGGTCATATTTACATAGATAGTTTTCACATTGAATCTTTTGATGAAGGCTCTAAAAAGATTCTTGAAATGTTTAGCCATCTAGCTTCAACCTTCCTAACTCTTAAATTTTTAAGAGATGCTGAAAGAGAAAGTGCTGAATTAAACGCTAATTATTTAAGTTTTATTAGCCACGAACTTAGAACGCCTTTAACTGCAATTATAGGTTTTGCCGAAACAATTTTAGCAAACAAAGACATGACAAAGAAGGAAATCATAAATATTGTAAAGAAGATACTTTTATCTGCAAAGCATATGAACTCACTAATTGAAGATATTTCTACGTTTAACAAATTAAATAGGGAAACAACTCTTCACCTGGAAAAAGTAAATCTTAAAAAATTGATCTATGAAGTTTTATCTATATTGGAGGTCTCTGCTTCACCAAACGTAGAAATAGTGTTTAATTATCCTACCGATATTCCAACGGAAATAGAAACAGATAGTACAAAGCTGAAGCAAATTTTAATGAATATCATTGAAAATGCTATAAAATATACTAATCAAGGATACGTCCGTATCGATGTTAATTATGAAAATAATACAAAACATTTTATCATTACCATTCAAGATACAGGTCCTGGAATTCCCGAAGAAGAGTTAAAGGATATATTTAAGCCATTTTTAAGGCTAGCAAAAGACAAACCCGGCAGTGGATTGGGATTAGCTATCGTGAAAAAAAATATAGAAATATTAAAGGGAGACATTGAAGTCGAATCTAAATTATCTGTGGGAACTACTTTTAAAATTAGAGTCCCCGCCTTCTTAAGTTCACTGGTGAATTAGCATTGATCACCATAACATATATTGTGAAAAAATTTAGGAAACAATACTTTTGAATTTCCTCCTAATTTTAGAATCCTATCCATTTCTTCGATTTCTAGGAGTATTTGTTCTATAATTTTAAGATCATAAATTTTTGATATATTTATCTTTCTTTCTTTATCAGTTTTAAAATTGAAACCCAAGAAATTTGCCACTCGTTGCTGTGAAACTTCTGCCTCTTTGCTAATTTTTGATATTTCAGGCCATGTGTAAGATGGTTGATTTTTTGTACTTAGTGTGTTTAATTTAACAGAAAGTAAATCTAAGAAATAAGTAAAAAGATAACTGTTTAAAGCGATTGGAGAAAATTGAGGAGAATTTGCCAAAACAGCAAATTTATCGATCGTTTGTGAAAAATCTTTTTTTACTAAACTATAACAAAGCTCCTCATAAGTTATTGCTGGAAAAACAGAAAGAATTTCTTCAACCTCGACAAGGTTAATTATTTCATTCTCAGTATATATAGAAACTTTTTTAATTTCTTCATATAACAACTCTTCATTTTTCCCTACAAGTTCCAGAAATCTAAAGGCAACTTCTTCATCCATGCTCTTACCAAACATATCAGATATGTTTTTTATAAATTTTAGCCAAAGATCATCTTGCCATGGTGATGGCAAAGAGAATTCGAATTTCTTATCAAATTTTATATTAGTAAGACTTTTACTTTCTTTTTTAGTATCTACAATAATTGTTCCGATAAACGAATCTTTTTGCTTTGTTAAAAATTTTGTTATTTTTTCTTGTTGATGTATCTTGAATTCGGAAAATTCAAAAAAAACTACAATCTTTTCTTGAGCAAATAAACTTCCCATGGTGAAAATCTTATCTAATAATTCATCATCATAATTTTCGGGCGAAATTCTTATCAATTCAGCATTTTTGTGTTTATTTAAAATTTCCTCTATTTTTTTGTTCTTTAGGATCTTTGAATCTCCTAAAATGAGAATTGTTTCCATTGAAGTGAATCCTCCATTTTATATAAAAAAGTACAGTTTAATCTACTTTTCTTGGTCATATATATTTTAAGACATTTATTCTATGTATCAACAGAAATGAATAGAAGGTCTCTACCTTTGTAACCCTTTTAAATTTAAAAAGTTCATAATAATCATTTTTTACTTAATAAATAAGAAGGCTGTACCTCTGTAACTATTTTAAAATCAATTTTTTCTAAAAAATCATGTTTCTAATTCAATGTATGCAATTGAATTATTTTAAAATCATCCAGGTATGAGTAAGGTTCTATAGATTGTGATACTACTTTATCACCATTACCTGTTATAATTATAGAATTTTCATCAATACCCAAGTTAAGCAAGACATTGAAAGCCTCTTTAGGAGAATAGCCTATAAGATTCGGCATTATATTTTTAAAATAGACCTGAATATTATCGGTAAAATTATTTTCACTAGGTTTGAAATAACGATAAAAGATATTTGTGACTACAGGCGCTGCAACTTCTCCACCATAGAACTCGTCTTTGGGATTGTCTATTATTACCAAGGCAGTATATTTAGGGTTTACAACAGGATAAAAACCCACAAATAAAGAATAATAATTTCCTTCAATATAACCAATTCCACTTTGGGCTTTCTGAGCAGTTCCTGTTTTCCCCCCAATTTTTAGCCCTTCTTTGTAAGCCCTCTTTGCAGTACCTTTCAAAACTGTATAACCTAACCAATCCTTTACTGTTTCGGCTGTAGGTTCTGATATTACAAGCCTTTCTTTTGGATTACTATCTTTTAAAAAAGAGGGTTTTACATATTTCCCTTTGTTAGGAACAACATTAAAAGCGGCTATCAATTGAATAGGTGTAACTCCTATACCTTGACCTAGTGATATCTGATATGGTGTAATTGCATACCATTCTGATGGATGAGGAAAAACTCCATTAATTTCCCCTTTAAATTCTACTCCTGTCTTATTCCCAAACCCAAACCCTAAAAGTTGTTCATAAAGCCACAACTCAGAATATTCCTGAAGTATTTTTGTCATAATTTTTGAAATAACTATATTTGATGAATACACTAAGGTTTCTTTTAAGCCTATCTCTCCAAAACCATACCCCTGTGATTCCGTTATTTTAAAATTGGGATTGTTGGTGGGAACATATTCAAGTCCAGAATAAAACTTATCATTATAATTCACCACATTTTGGTCTAAGGCAATAGACATGAGTATTGGTTTCAGAGTTGAACCTGGTTCAATATAACCCATGTAACCAATATTCCAGGGATATATAGAAGCACTTGCTTTTATTTTCCCCGTATTTGTTTCCATTATTATCGCAATTCCACCTTCTGCTCCTTCTTTTTCTACAGCTTTCGATACTTCCTCATAGGCTATTTGTTGCATTTTTAAATCAATGCTTAATCTTATAGTATCATTACTTTCTAACAATTTTTTTTCATACAAAAAAGGTTCTATTCCATATACAGTCTTGTCAATTTTTCCCAAAACCTGGGGTAAGGAAAAGATTTCATTGTATACGCGAATGTTTACAGGATATATCCTTGAAAAATTGTTCAATACTCCCAAATCTAAATATGCTTCTGCATAAGTTTCATATGTTCCCCATTTTAGAAACTTTTTATCTTTTAATTCTTCATCGTTAAATTTTTGATTCAAAAGAAATTTATATTGATAATATTTGTTTCTTCGTTTCATAAATTCTAAATCTATCCAGGCCTCGAATTTTTCTTCGTTTGTAACAAGAAAATGACCCTTGTCATCAACAAGGGTCGCTAGTTTTTCACTTTGCAAGGTAGTTGAAAGTTCTTTAAAGTCTTTTTCCAAAGGATTATTATATATAAAAATGATGACTAATAAGCAAATGTAGGAAAGAAATAAAACTAAAGAAAAAATTCTTTGTTTAAAATTCATGTTTTCTACGGCTCCATAATTTTTAATATTTCTAAGTAATTTTCAATTTGTCTATCTAGTGATTTAATTTTTTCTTCCATGTTTATAACATCCATTTCAGACCTAGAAATTATTGTTTTATAATTTTCGATATTCTTTCCAAAATTAAGAAACAACGTAAGCCAAATGCTAACTGCTATAAAAACCAAGAAAACTAACAATATTAAAACAACATCAATAGCCTTAATTTTTGACCGTGTTCTTTCCGCTCCCTGAGTTTTTTCGATTGTTTTGTCTGGCATAAAAATCCCCCCCAATTGAAGTGATTTTAATCGGTACCAATGAATTCAGCAATTCTTAGTTTTGCACTCCTACTTCTTGGGTTTCTCTTCTTTTCATTTTCTGAAGGTAAAATGGGTTTAATGGTAATGAAGTTATAGCTTTTATTATTTTTGAAAAAGTTTTTTACTATTCTATCTTCTAAAGAATGAAAGGTTATTATAACCACTCTTCCATTCTTCTTTAAGAATTTTTCAAATTTATAAAGTACTTCTTCTAAATTTTTTAGCTCATTATTTACTTCTATTCTTATTGCTTGAAATGTTTTAGTCGCAAAATGTGTTTTCCTTTTGTATATTTCAGAGGTAGGTAGCGCCTTTCTTATAGCATCTACAAGCTCAAGAGTTGAGTTAATTGGCCTGTTTCTTACAATACTTTTTGCTATCTTATGTGCATATTTTTTTTCTTCTCCGTACTCAAATATTATCTGTCTCAATTTTTCTAAGGGATAATTATTGATTATATCTGCCGCAGTAATTTGACTTTCCGAATCCATTCTCATGTCTAAAGGTTCATCTTTAGAGAAAGAAAAACCGCGATTTTCCCCTTTTAATTGAAAGGTTGAAACGCCTAAATCCATCAAAAAACCGTCAACTTTTTCTATCCCTAGTCCTGTTAAAACAATATCTATATCTTGATAAGGTGCTTTTATTAGCTTTATATTGTTTAAATGCTCTTTTAATTTATTTTCAGCTATTTGCAAGACTTCGAAGTCTATATCTAAACCGATAACTTTCGCTTGATCTTCACAAAATTCACAAATAGCTTTAATATGCCCTCCCTCTCCTGCTGTACAATCGACGTATATTCCATCCTTTTTTGTGATTAAATAATTAACAGTTTCATTTACCAATACACTAACGTGTGAATCTTGATATTCTCTTATATTATACACCTCTCTTGTTACAATTAATGATGAATATTAAATAAACTTAAAGTAAATTTTATTGTATTTTTGCAAAATATAACAATTCTGCTTCTATAAAATCATCTATGTTCCCATCTAAAACCGCCTCTGCATTTGACATTTCATAATTTGTCCTATGATCTTTAACAAGAGTATAAGGGTAAAGTACATAGGATCTAATTTGATTTCCCCACGAAATATCCTTTACTTCACCCATCAGTTTCATTTTTTCTTCTAATTTCTTCTGTTGTTCTAATTCATATAGTCTAGCCTTGAGAATTTTTAGAGCATTTGCCTTGTTCTGATGTTGAGATCTTTCACTTTGGACTGCAACAACTATACCTGTAGGTAAATGCGTAATCCTCACTGCAGAATCGGTTTTGTTAACATGTTGACCACCGGCACCACCTGCTCTATATGTATCGATTCTTAAATCTTCTGGTCTTATTTCTATTTCAATATCATCTTCAATTTCCGGTACAACAGATACAGAAGCAAAAGATGTATGCCTTCTCCCATTCGCATCAAATGGAGATATCCTAACCAATCTGTGAACGCCTTTTTCATACTTTAATTTACCATAAGCATATAAACCTTTGATTTTAATGGTGGCACTTTTTATACCAGCTTCTTCGCCTTCTTGACAATCTAAAATCTCCACTTCATATCCGTTTTTTTCCGCCCAGCGGATATACATTCTTAAAAGCATAGAAGCCCAATCTTGCGATTCAGTTCCTCCTGCTCCTGGATGTATGGTTAAAAAAGCATTAGCATAATCATATTTCCCAGACAAAAGCATCTTTAATTGAAATTCATTAACCTTCTTTTGGATTTTTTTTAAAATTTCATCTACTTGCTCAAGAATAGTAGTATCTTCCTCTGAAAGCTCTATCGCTACATCTAAGTCTTCAAATATATTCTCAAGTTTTTTGAAATCTTCTATTTCATCTTTTAGATTTTGAGCCTTTTTTGATACTTTTTGAGCATTCTCCGGATCACTCCAAAATTCCGGCTCTGACATAATCTTTTCCAATTCCTTAACTTCTTTTTCTTTTTCTTCTGAATTAAAAACTTTTTTCAGGTCTTCAAATTTTTCTTTCAATTCATCTATTTTTACTTTTACTTCATATTCTATCATCTAACCACCTCATAAACTTCTCAACTTCTCAGGTTTACCTTTTTATCTTTTAACCTTATATCTTTTGTGTAATTTATTAGAAGAACTACTGTCTGTAGCTTTGGATTTACTTCTCTTATCTTCAGCTGTTACTAAATCATTGTGTATAAAGTTTAAGTTAGCATAAGCTTTCAAAGCTTCTTTTTCTTCTTTTTCCGGGATAACCCTTGCAATTCTCATTAAATAACTTACTATATCATCGTATATGTTATCGACCATTTTATCAAAAAGTATATAAGATTCTCTCTTGAACTCCATTACAGGATCTTTTTGACCATAAGATCTCAAGCTCACTGATTCTTTCAGAGCCTCTATAGAATCTAGATGATGTCTCCATTTGTCATCTATTATTCTTAACATCACAAATTTTGCAACTTTATTAAAATCTTCTCCAAATTCTTCTTTTTTCTCTGAATATCTTTTCCAGAATAAGTTGAAAACTTCTTCTTTTATCTCTTCTGGGCTATTCCCTTTTAAATCTGCAATAATCAAATACTGCTTTAACTTATCAGAAAGTGCCTTCTTATCTATATTTTCTTCGTGTTCATTCCAGAATGAATCTACCAATCTATCTACCACATCTGTAATTATTTCTTTCATGTGCCCATCATAGTTACCTTGTTCTAATATCCAATCTCTGTGATTGTAGATAACTGTTCGTTGCTTATCCATTACAGAATCAAATTCATACAATCTTTTTCTGATTGAAAAATGTATCCCCTCGACTTTCTTCTGGGAATCTTGAATAATGCGAGTCAACATTTTGTGTTCAATAGGCTGACCATCTTCGATTTTTAACGTATTCATCATATTTTTCATTCTGTCTCCACCAAACAATCTCAACAAATCGTCTTCAAATGACAGAATGAATCTAGATTCACCTGGATCTCCTTGCCTCCCAGATCTCCCTATCAATTGATTGTCTATTCTTCTACTTTCATGTCTTTCAGTTCCAAGTACAAAAAGCCCGCCTAATTCGGTAACTCCTTCTCCTAATTTTATATCTGTTCCCCTTCCAGCCATATTTGTAGCAATCGTGATAGCATGCTTTTGACCAGCTTTTGCAACAATTTCTGCTTCTCTTTCGTGATGTTTAGCGTTTAAGACTTCATGAGGTATTCCTCTTTTTTTCAGCATGTTACTTAAAAGTTCACTATTTTCAATAGATGTTGTTCCGACAAGGACAGGCTGACCTTTTTCATATCTTTTAGCTATCTCTTCCACTATTGCTTTGTACTTTTCTTCTCTTGTTTTAAAAATTAAATCATTTTCATCTTTCCTAATAACTGGTTCGTTTGTTGGGATAACAACCACTTCGGTGTTATAAATCGATTTGAATTCGTCTTCTTCCGTTTTAGCGGTTCCTGTCATTCCTGCCAACTTTTCATACATTCTGAAATAATTTTGAAAGGTTATTGTAGCAAAAGTCATACTTTCTTCTTTTATCTTTACTCCCTCTTTTGCTTCAATAGCTTGATGCAAACCTTCAGAATACCTTCTTCCTGGAAGTAATCTTCCAGTAAACTCATCAACTATAATAACCTCGCCATCTTGAATTATATAGTCTCTGTCCCTTCTAAAGAAATTCAAAGCCTTCAACGCATTTAGCAAATGAAACAAATACTGTATATTATTGGGATCATACAAATTGTTGACAGACAACATTCGTTCAGCTTTTGATATCCCTTCTTCAGTCAACGCAACTGTCTTTTGTTTTTCATCTATTGTGTAATCTTTTTCTGGGACAAATCTCTTCGCTAAGCTTGCAAATCTTCTGTACAACTCAGAAGGAGTGTCCGATGGTCCTGATATTATTAGAGGGGTCCTTGCTTCATCTATTAATATTGAGTCAGCTTCGTCAACTATTGCATAAAAATGACCTCTTTGTACCTTGTCTGACTTATCGTATACAAGATTGTCTCTTAAATAGTCAAATCCAAATTCATTGGCAGTACCATAGGTCACATCTGCCTGATACGCCTTTTTTCTTTCTTCTCGATCCATATTTGCTTGAATATATCCCACTGTCAAACCTAAAAATTCGTACACAGGTCCCATCCATTTAGCGTCTCTTTTTGCTAGATAATCATTGTGTGTTGCGAGATGAACATTTTTCCCTGTTAAGGCGTTCAAATAAATGGGTAATGTTGCAACCAAAGTTTTACCTTCTCCTGTTTTCATCTCGGTAATTTTCCCTTCATGTAACGCTATCCCGCCCATTATTTGAACGTCAAAGTGTCTCATATTTATAGTTCTTCTTGAAACTTCTCTAACTACAGCAAAAGCTTCAGGAAGTATATCATCTAGGCTCTCACCATTTTTTAATCTTTTTTTAAATTCTTCGGTTTTTCCTGCGAGCTCTCTATCACTTAGAGAAGTCATCTCTTTTTCAAAATCGTTTACAGTTTTTGTTATTTTTTCATACTTTTTAAGTAAACTTTTATTCTTGTCAAGAAATCCAAACATCATAAACGTTCCACCTCTTTCTTTACTTCAGTTCAAAAGTTAAAATATTGTAATTTTTTATCGTACTTTAATTTTAATAATATAATTACCATTTTTTTCATACTCTTGCTTAACAATAAAGCTATCTATCGAACCATATAAATTTTTAGCCAAGTATTGAGATAAATTTAAAATAAAAACATTAACTACTTCTTCTTTCTCCTCTATTATTTTATAATAAGAAGTATTCTTTAAACGTGGTATTTCTGAAAAATATGTGTTAACTTTTGTAGGCTCAACATTTGAAAAAATAAATTCATTATCTGAAATATACAAAAAAACAAGATCTCCAATATTTTCGTTGGTGAATTGATAAAATATATAATTTCCAATTTTCCCTTTTTTAAGATTCCTTTCCTGAGCAAATATTTCTATTTTTTCTCTATCTATGGAAGACTCAAAAAATATAAATAATTCGTCGTTTGTTATACCACGCCCACTTACAGCTATAATTTCGTCTTTTTCAATAAGATCCTTGATAAAATATAAAGCTTTTTCACTTTCTTCATCTAATGGTAGCATAAAACTCTTAAAATACGAAATAAATGACATTTTATCTATCAGTTCTATAGCTACTGCTTCTCCAAAAAAACTCTTGTTTTCTAGCTGAGTTAAGTTAAAGGATCTGTTACTACCTTCATAATTATTAGACTCAAATGTAATAACAAAAGTTCTAGCTTCAACTGAAACAAAAAAATCCCATGTTTCATTCTTTCCAATAAGATTTTTTGTGCTTCCTGTTATTAGAAAATTTTCATCAAAATCATTCTTGGTCGGTTCCATGTTTATGAAAATACCTTCTTCATTTTTTGTTACTCTATAATTTTTATCATCTAAATTATACAAACCTTCTCCCATTTTGCTAGCGCCAAAAACTTTAATCATAAGTTCATCAAAAACTTCGTATTCTGTGGAATATATAGCAATTCTCTCAGAATCAAGGATCAGTTTATATAATAAGTTAAAGTAATTTGGATTAATAATATCTTTGAAAGTATAATCATTTTGCAAATAGAATACAACCGAAGAATTAAGAAAAGCCTGAAAACTATTTTCATCGGTCTCTAAAAGCCTTGTCCACAATTGCCTAAAATAATCTAATCCTAACCCTTCTGTTGAATTTAAAAACCTGAAGAAGGGAACGGTTGAATAAATTTCCTCATAAGCTTTTAGCAAACTATTTATCTTTATAACAGTTGCAGAAGATAAAGAAGTAATAAAGAATATCATTATAAAAATGAGTAATAGTTTTTTTATTATTTCACACCTCCATATTTTGATACACCTTTGTATTCTAAAATTCTATTTAATGTTTATTATAAAAAATAAGTTCAGATTAAATTTGAGCTGCAATCCTATAACCACCTGAAATTGAAATATTCATTTTTCAGAAATTTTATCTTGAACATTTTTAATTTTTAAATTTCTATTCCTAAAGTTATTCTAACTAGAAAACCTATAAAGAAGGTTAATCCCGCCACACCAAAGCTAATACTCGCCATTTCTAAAAATCTTTTTTTAAAAGGTAAGTCTTTTGCGACAGAAATATAAAAGTTAAATCCTAAAATTATTATAACTGCTATCGCTAAAGTCAATATCAAACACAAAAAATATTTTTTTGGTATTATCAAATAAGGCAAAATCAACAAAACTACAGTAATTATGTAACTGATTCCTGTATAAGTAGCTGATTTCAGGGCATTTTTATTTCCTTCCGCTCTTTGAGAAAGATATTCTGATGCCGCCATAGATAACGAAGCCGCTATTCCTGTTATCAATCCTGAAGACGCTATTAAAAGGCCGTTTTGCAACGCAAAAGTTAAACCCGCTAAGGCACCGGTTAATTCAACTAAAGCGTCATTTAATCCTAGAACTATGGATCCTGTGTAGTTCAATCTTTCTTCTTCTATCATCGATAATAGCTCGGCTTCATGTTTTTCTTCTTCTTCTTCTATTTTTCTGGCTTCTGGAATAACATCAAATACCTCTTTGTAACTGGTTTGTGCCCTTTCCTCACCTCTTTCCATTAATTTAAGACTAAAAGTTAAACCTAGGATTTTAGAAAGTAGAACATAAAACGTAACTTTCAACTTATTTGGTTTTACATCAGTTTGTGTATAATTTTTCAAAATGTTATAATGCTTCAATTCTTCTTCGGCTATCTCTTCTAAAATTTTCTTGTTTTGTTCATCTTTGATTGAATTAGCTATCTTTTTATAAATCATATATTCAGTAATTTCATTCTTTTGAAAAATTAATAACTTGTTCATTATTTCTTCTTCGACCATTGATATCTCTCCTCCCCTTCTTCTTCTTTATCAAAACTTTCATAAATTTCTTTAATCTCTTTTTCGTAAGTCTTAAAAATCTCTAAAAGTTTTGGATTAAAATGTGCGGGTTTGGTTCTTGTATCTCCTTTTAATAAAATTTCTAAACTTTGTTCATGAGTGAAAGGTTCTTTATAACTTCTTTTTGATCTCAATGCATCGTATATGTCAACCAAACCAACTATTTGAGCTTCAATAGGAATATCATCATTTTTAAGTCCAAAGGGATAACCACTTCCATCATAATGTTCGTGATGATATAAAGCAATTCTTCTTGCTGTTTCAAAATAATCTCCTGTAAGTAAATGTTCAGCATACAAAGGATGCTTTTTTATCTCTTCCCACTCACTGTCTGTTAATTGTTCCTTTTTGTTTAGGATAGAAGCAGGTATTAAAAGTTTTCCTACATCATGTAAAGGAGAGAAAATCCTTATTTTTTCAACTTCTTCTTCTGACAATCCATATTTTTCTGCAAGAAAGGCAGATAGCTTGCTTACCCTATGAATATGCATATAGCTATTTTCATCATGAGACTCTGCAATAAGAGCTAGGTTGTTAGTAAAATCAATGTATGCTTGTCTAACTTCTTCTGTTTTTAGTCTATTTAATAAAAAAACTTTGGCTAAATTTATAAAATTATCAAAAAAATCAATAGACTCCTGTGAAAATACTTTATCACTCCCTTCTTTTATATCAAGAGAAATATCTAAATATCTCTTTTCATCAATTTTAATTACCTTTAATATTGTAGATTTTATTGGCTTTGAGTATTTGTTTATTGATGATAGTATTTCTTCTGGCATCCTGTTCATATTAGATAAAGAAATATTTTCGACTACTTGTACTTCTTGCGTAAAAAAAGCATACTCTCTCTTCAACTCCAGACTATTTAACCCTGAAACATCATGACCAATAGCTGCTAAAAACTTCCATTCATCACCTTCTATTAAAGAAACACTTCCATAATCTGCTTCGGGTACTTCAGAGATCAGTATATTTAAAAACTTTTGGAAGAAAATTTCTACTGGTACTTCCTCATTTCCCATGTCTGAAATTATTACTAATAAATTATCTATCTTTTTTCTTAAAAGCGCGATATTTTCATAACTTTCTCTTAATTCTTCGTTTTGAGCAATCAACTGTTCATTTGAAGATATAAGTTGTTCATTTGCAGCTGCCAGTTCCTCGGCAAAGTTCTGAAGCTCTATCTCGTTTTCTTTCAGCTTTTTCAACAGAATATTAACCTTTTTATTTTTATTGATGATTACAATATTTATAACTATTAAAAAAACTATAGAAACAACACCAATCCAAAATAAAACGGGATATTTTTTATAGAAAGGTATAGGTTTATTTAAAACGATTGAATTGGGCGGAAGAGAATTTAAAGAAATTTTAAATTTAACTAATTGAGGGTAATTAAACAAGTACTTGTTTTCCAGTAGGTAATAACGCGGCAAATTTTTGATATCTGCTCCCGATAAAATATTTAATACAATTTCTCCTGCTTTTACTCCTTGGTCGAATGCGCTTGTTATCTTGCCGCCAATCACATTATAATCCATGTAGACACTCAAAGTAGTGTAAATAGGTATTTTGTCAAATTGTTCGATAAAACGTCCAATTTGATCGAAACTATAGAAAACACCATTCTTATCTTTATTGAAGCCTAAAAGAATAGCTATTGAATTCTTTACCGGATTACTGAGATTTTCGTGTATTTCTTCTAAAGAATCACTTAGAAATATAAAATTTATGTTTGGAAAATAAGGAATTACTTCTTTTCCCATTTCTTGTCTTACAAGAATACTGGTTTTGGTGTAGTTGTCTATTATTACGTAAACATGCTTCACATCTTTATGAAGGCTCAGCGCTGTAGACAATGTATCTCTTATATCCTGAGTTTCTACAACACCGGTTGCAAAATCTTTACTTTCTAAATTGTACTCTTTATAATAATTAATACCACAAAACACAACGGGTATACCTTTGAAAAAAGTTTCATAATTTTCTAAAACGAAATCAAAAGCATCATTATCTAGAGCAATCACAGCATCTAAATTTATATTTTTAAACTTTTTGAATAAATAATCTTTGAACAATTCCAAAGAATAGGGATCTCCAAATCTTTTGGAATCTAAATATTCAACATAAACTTCTAATTCATATTGTTTACTTAATACAGAATTAAGGCCTTCTAATTCTACATCAGACCAAGATAATCCTGGGTTATAAGAGTTTAGAACCAACACAGAGTTTTGAGAAAAGAGAGTTAGACCAAGTTGTACTACCAATAAAATTAACAAAAATATTTTAGTGTATTTAATGGTTTGTACCCCCTTTACCATTCAAAAAACAAACTTTCTTTGCTTTTTGAATTTTAGTTTAGTGAGCCTTATACATTAATCCCTTGTTTACACCCCAGACATTTCAGTTCTTACATATTTATTATAACATCTTTCATTTACAAATAATTACTAAAATTGAAAAAGAATGTGATACATTGAGCAATCATCTTCTTATATTTTCAATCAACAAGCCTTTATACTTAAAACATAATCTTTGTTAACATAAAATTATTCTATTCTTATTGTATTCGTAATTTATTTTTTTTATGATATTAGTGATTGTTGGCTCAAAATTTTGATTAATGTTTGAGCTACCTTAATGCCTGAATGTGCTCCTCTAGAGTGTAGTACCTATAAAGTGACTATAACCATAAAAGGTAAGGAGGGGGTAAAATGTCAAAAGGTTGGTTAATAACTGTTGGAATTTACCTATTACTGATGGGGATTATAGGTCTATTTGTAGCATCAATGCCCACGTGGCATGCGTGGATTGATTTGATTGTTGCAATTATCTCCTTGATCGTAGCTTCTACGGATAAGGGCAAAAAAGGTTCATCGTGAGGTAACAGAAAATATAGAGTATAAAAATAGATAAACAAAAAGGGCGTATAAAACTGCCCTTTTTGTTTTAGATTGAGATTCTGAAGGAGTGATCATGTGCCGTTTGATGGTTTAGTTTTATATAAGGTTTTACGAGAAGTTAAAGACAACATTTTAGGAGAAAGAATAAAAAACATTTATCAACCTGTATATTACCAAGTTTTGTTACAATTACCCAATAATTTTTTATTGTTTTCCCTTCAAAATCCCTCTTATATGCTTTTATTACCCGAAAAACCAGATATACCTATGGAACCTGGGCATTTTGCACAGTTTCTAAGAAAAAGAATTAGAAACTCAAGGATATTAAATATAGAACAATTAGGGTTGGATAGATTAGGTTTTATTGAAATAGAAGGCTACGATGAAGAAAAATCAGAAAAGGTTATGTATAGGTTGTATTTTGAATTGATGGGTAGAAACTCCAATCTTATCTTAGTTAATGAAGAAGGCAAAATTGAAGAAGCTTACAAACATGTGCAAGACGAATTTAGGCCAATTATACCTGGCGATAAATTTGTACCCTACTACGACGATTCAAAGCTAGATATTTTAAACGACGATATTAAAACCTTGGACAAATTATCTTTAGACAATTTGATGGGCTTTTCAAAAAAATCCAAAGACTTTTTAAAAATTATAGGTATTGAAAAAGCCGTTCATGATCTTAGGGGTCCGCATTTATATTTTTACCAAGATAATAAAAAATATGATGCTGTAGCTATAACTCCTAATAATTTTGTGTATGAGAAACTTAATCCTTCAGAAGCCTTACTTAAGGTATTTCAAGAAAGAGCTAATCGATCAAGATTCTTAGAGATGAAGAAAAAACTAGAAAAAAATGTTAAAAACCTTATTGAAAAAACTGAGAAAACTAAAGATCTGATTTTAAAAGATTTAGCTGAAGAAGCTCGCTTGAAAGAGCTTGAAACAAAAGGTAAACTACTCCAGAGTTATTTATTCCAAATAAAAAAGGGAGATAGATATCTTCCTGTAATTGATTGGAACACTGGGTTAGAAATTGTTATAGAAATAGATCCTTTGTTATCTCCCACTCAAAATCTTCAAAATTATTATAAAGAAATAAAACGAATTAAGAAAAAAGTTGAGTTTGCAAAGGAAAGAATTAAAGATATTGTAGAAGAATTAGAATATCTATATCAACTTTTAGAAACAATTAACTTAGCTGAAGACATCGAAACTCTAATAGAAATAAGAGAAGAAATGAAAGAACAAGGTTTAATTAGAGAAACTAAAAAACCTCAAAGAGAAAAGAAGATAAAGTCCACATATAGAAAGTTCGAATATGAAGGTTTTGAAATACTAGTAGGTAAAAATAACAAACAAAATGATGATTTGACACGTTCTGCAGCCAGAGAGGACGTATGGCTTCACACACATGAAATTCCAGGTTCTCATGTGATAATTAAATCCTCAGGCCAAAAAGTACCTGAGGAAGTAGTTAAATATGCAGCAAGAATAGCAGCAACATTTTCAAAAGCTAAAATGTCATCGAATGTTGCAGTTGATTACACTCAAAGAAAAAATGTCTGGAAACCTAAAGGAGCTAAACCAGGAATTTGGCTTTATGATAATTACGAAACAATTATTGTTGAACCCTTAGAAGACATATAAAGATATGTTTTAAATAATTTAAAAATCTTCATAAATGTGTTCTTTAATTTTTATATCCCAACAATCGGGATATTCTCCTAGTACAGTCCATAACGTAGCCTGCAAATTCTTCAACACTTACTTCTTTAGCATGAGATGCACTCATAGAAATACTTACAGCTGCAATAACTTGATTATCGTAATTAAAGATGGGGGCCCCTATGCAGTAAATCCCATCTTCATTTTCTTCATTATCTATTGCGTAACCCATTTTTTTTATTTCGGTTAACTGTTTTTTTAATTCCTTAGGATCTGTAATTGTATTTTTACCTCTTTTTTCTAATTTTACCGCTTTTAAATACTCTTCTAATTCTTGTTGTGGTAGATGGGCTAAAATAGCCTTTCCAAATCCGGTTGCGTATAAATTCATCCTCATTCCAATCCTTGACATCATCGGCAGAGAGTGGGGACCCTCAATCTTTTCAATGTATACTCCTTCATAACCATCTTTTACCACAAGGTGGACAGTTTGACCTGTTTTTACCATGAGATCAACTAAATGTGGTTGAGCTAAGTCTCTGAGGTTTATTTTTTTCAGGATTATACTTCCATACTCTACGAGTTTGAAACTGGGAATGTAAGTCCTATCTTTATTCTTAGTTAAAAGTTCTCCTTTGTGTAAATCATCTAGATACTTATAGGCATTAGAGATTGACATATCAAATTCATGAGCAATTTCTGTTGCACTTACTGGTGTAGGAGAATTAACGATATAATCAAGCATGGCTATAACATTTTTAACAGTTTGAATTTATATTCACCTACCTAAAAATTTCTATCAAATATCTACTATAATTATATTATATTTTTGCCAAATCATTTTACTTTGTAATTACAAATAGGTAAAAAAAGCTTCCTTTACCTAGTAATTCCTTTTTCATTCCCAAAAAAGGAAAGAAGATCCTCCCATGTGGGTAACCCTTCCACATCACCCTTCACAGTCAGTGCAAAAGCTCCTGCCGCATTTGCTAATTTAACAGCTTCCTGCAATGTATAACCTTTTATTAGTCCAGCTAAGAATCCAGCTGCAAAGGCATCTCCTGCTCCAATTGGATCGATGATCCTTTTGACTTTAAATCCGGGAATGTGTGTTGTTTCCTCTTTTGTACCTAGAAAAGCACCATTTTCTCCTACTTTCATAACAACTATTTCAGGACCTATATCCAAAAATGTATTTAATATTTCCTTTTCATCAGAAGACCCTAACAAAATTTTTGCTTCACTTAGTCCTGGCAATAAGATATCTGATTTACTGATTATATCTAAAATAGTTTCTTTCATTTTTTCTTTATCATCCCAAACTTTAAACCTTATGTTTGGATCGAAAACTATTTTCAAATCATGCTTTTTTGCTATTTCTATTGCCTTATATACTGTTCTACAACATGATTCGCTCAAGCCAGGAGTTATACCTGTTAAATGTAAATATTTTGCTTGAGCAATATAATTTTCATCTAAGTCGCTTTCATCCATAAAACTTGCTGCAGATCCTTTTCTGTAATAGTATACCACGCTTTCCCCTATTTCCACCCTCTCTTTGAAAAAAACACCGGTGGGATGATTTTCATCCCTTTTTACTTGAGAAACATCCACACCTTCTCCTCTAACAAAAGATTCTATGTAATCTCCAAAACCATCTTTACCTAATTTACTAATCCATCCTGCTTTTAGACCTAATTTTGAAAGACCTATAGCAACATTTGATTCAGCGCCTCCAATATGTTTATTAAATTGATATATATACTTTAAAGGCCCTGTCTCTGTAGGTACAAAAAGAACCATCGTTTCGCCTAAAGTTACTACATCCATTATAATCACCACATCCATTATTGTTTTAGTTTTTAATTTTTTCTTTAATAAATTTTCTCATCTACTTTTTAGCTTCTCTGATTGCTACAACAAATTTTCTAGCAGTTTCTTCAACTTCTTCATAGTTAGCTTCTCGAGCTCCTTTAGTTAACTCAGCGCCGACTCCAACTGCTAAACAACCTGCTTTAATCCATTCAGCGACATTTTCTAAATTTACCCCCCCAGTCGGAATAATAGGTGCATAAGGAAGAGGACCTAAGATAGATTTAACCATTGAAGGACCAAAAGCACTGCCTGGAAACAATTTTACAAAATCTGAACCTGATTCCATTACTTCGATAATCTCTTTTATAGACATTGCTCCCATCATTGTAACTTTTTGGTACCTGTTACATAATTTTACCATTTCAGAATTAAAGTAAGGACTCACAAAAAATTCCGCTCCGGCTAACATAGCCGCCCTGGCACTTTCTGAATCAAGTACTGTACCTGCCCCAATAAGAATTTCACCATTTGGATAACTTTTTTTTAGCTCTTTAATTACTTCAATAGCACCTGGAACAGTCATGGTTATCTCAATAGCATCAATTCCTCCTTTTTTTACTGCATTCGCAATTTTTATAGCCTTTTCGGGAGAATTTGCTCTAACAACAGAAATTATTCCTGTACCTACAATGCGCTGCATTACTTTTAATTTTTCCATGTAGACCTCCTTGCTTAAAATTTTATAGTTGATTACCAAAAAATGGCCTGCACTTAATATGTTAAAAATAGGGTAAGATATGCAGGCCAATCTTTAAATCAGAGAGTTAAAAGAAATACTGCATAAATTTTATTTCTCTAATTTAATATTTCCAAAGTTTACTGTGCTCTGATAATTGTTACCAGTTGGATCATTCCAAGTTAGTATTCCTACCCTTCTTCCAGCTGCACTAGCATCGTTAACTTGAACGTCAAAGCCTATAACTTCTCCACCAGATGGTGTAATTGTTTTCCAAGAAATAGCAGCTTCAATTATGTATCCTCCATCTATTACTTTAGCTGCTGTTTTAAAGTTTGCAGCAGATGCACCTGTACCAAAGGATTGCTCATTAACGTAGTTAACTCTATATTGTGCATCATCCACTTCGTAGAACCCTGTTTTGTTGTTGTTTTCGTCGATGAAAAATTCTACTGAATCTTGTTCCCATGGATCTGAGTGATCTTTATTTAAAACAGGATCAGATACTATGGCAAGAACATAAAGTGCTTTTTCATCCCATAAGACTTTAAAATCTGCTTTAGCATTTTGAAGACTTCCAGAAACAACTGTGTGGGTTGAATAGGTTTCTGCCATTTCCCAAATATCGTCTATTTCTGCATCAATAATTGGTGTTCCATATTTTGCAGTTCCTACAGCAGCAGCTTCTAAAACAAGTATCCCATAATTTGCAGTACTTTCTTTTTGTTGGTTTGTAGTGTCATTCCAACTGTACATTTTCTTGCCATCTATTACCGCAATATCAAAACCTATGGATGAACCTTTTTCAAATTTTTGAGGGAGAGTAATTGAGCATTCAAAAGCATATTTTTTATATCCAGGGCTGACAAAATGCTTAATTTCGATTTCATCTGGTTTATTTGTTTCAACTGTCCAATCAGTTCTAATAATCACCCAAACATCGTCATCTTGTAAGTAAGGAGTTTTGGCGTTGTTAGGATCGATGAAAATTGCTACTCCATCTTCTGGATCCTTCGTTTCATCTCTTACATCTCCATAAATAAACAATGTGCCTTCATCCCATATTATTCTTGCATTTAATCTTTCATTCCCTTGATCATCAAAAATTTGTAAAGGTGATGAATACAAGTAAGAAGCATCCAACATGCCAAAAGGTATCGCAGTACCTTGGGCTATGGAGCTTTTTTTTGGAAGTACTGTTAGTACGAAATCATCAATGTAAAAATCTAAGGCAGCATTTGGTGATTCAACATAAAAGGTCAATGTTTCAACAATTTCTCCTGGTTCAATTGTGTAAGGTCCTTCAATTTTCGTCCATTTATTTGAGGGAACTGTTTTTTGCCATGCAATTGAGTTATATCGAGTTTGTTCGTCTGAAGCAAATTTTCTTTCCATAGTCAAAGTTATTATCTGATCTTGCCCGGTTTCTTGGTAAACCCAAATTTCAAAGTTGTAGCTAAAACCTGGAGTTAAAATATGCTTAAGATCAATTTGAGCTCCGTGCCAACCACTTTCTCTGCCGCTCACATATAATGAGTATTTGCCACTATTTGCTACCTTATCTGTTCTAGTTATAGTGACCGGAGTACCTCTTGGTTGCCAGTTGTCCAATCCCTCTTCAAAAGTCGTTTTTAATAAAATATTTGACATCGACATTTCATCATTTAAAACACCAGAAGAAAACCCAAACGTCAAAAAACCCAAAACTATTAACAACAAAGGAATAATTGCATTTTTCATTTTTTTTACCTCCTTTGAAATTTGAAAATAAATTTGGAGTCCCCCAACCTTATTTCAAAAGTTGGGGGAAATAATATCATTGAATAAAAAATTGC
>Ga0209608_1000358_pt1 | contig 46889 bp, 39 predicted proteins | sample AD_UKC130_MetaG_FD_184428 | JGI IMG/M metagenome (GOLD analysis project Ga0209608, IMG submission 184428) | Active sludge microbial communities of municipal wastewater-treating anaerobic digesters from Canada - AD_UKC130_MetaG (SPAdes) (version 2) | ecosystem: Engineered > Bioreactor > Anaerobic...
TCCCCAATTCAAACAGGGTTTCCTGCAGGCCTAGTACCAAGTCTGCCAAATCTTTTTTCTCTGTTACGAAAGTTTCTATTACTTTTTCAATTTTTCTAAGCCCAAATTCGTTAAAATGTTGTATACTATTGTACATAGAAGATGATCTCCTTTGTTGATGTGTTTTTTTGAGCGATTATATATTAACAGGATTTCATCTTCTTTTCTATTGTTCTTCCAGATTATCCCTTTAAATTCCCTACAGTAACTTTACGCTAACTGGTCTCCTGCCGACCCGTGTCCCGAAACAATTTGTACCAGCCAGGCATTATCTACACGGAATTTCCTGGTTGATTGCGAACCCCGCATTATGTGCCGCGCAAGAGCGGCTCTGAAGGATCAGAGCCGCTCCCGATGGCGATGCTTTATATAAGTGATCGCGTTGTCCCGGTCAGGACATCACAATGTCCTGACCCATCACTGCTTCCAGAGTTCGATCCTTGCCTTGACCAGTTCGGTAAACTGTTCGTTTGCTTTCTGGACGCCTGCATCTTCCAGCTTCTTCATCAGTTTGTCCCAAACGGCATCGAACTCGGACGGATCAGAAAGTACAGCTTCGGGTATTCCACTCTGCATTATGTCCATGCACTTGTTGTAGATGATCGACAGTTCACTGTCGGCTGCGAACGGGATCTGCCATGCCTGGCCCCACGCCGACTTTCTGAGTGCGCTCATCGGCGGATAGAGATCCTTCCACATCTTGACGCCGTATGCTGCAAGCACTTCTTTCTCCGCTTCGTTATAGTTGGCTATGATCTGCTCAGGAGTATTCGTTGTGTAATACTGCCCGGTCGCATCCTTCCTTCCGTCGCCGTATTCCGGGAACGGATAGGTGTATGCGCCGACGCCGGTCTCCTTGGACCAGTTCTTGTTGTTGAGCCTTTCCTGCCACATCTCTTCCGTTATGACCCTCTTGCCGTCCTGGATGATGTAGTGTTCGCCCTCGATGCCCCAGTGTGTGAGTATCTGGGCTTCGTCAGTACAATACCAGTCGAGGAACTGGAACGCTCTCAGGGGATCCTTGCAGCTTACAGATATGGCAACACCCTCGCCGCCTGAATAGCCCCAATCCTGGAAGTCCGCACATACGTATGACTCATCAGCCTGGATCGGGTACACTCCATAGCTTCTCCATATATCTCCGCTGTCCCTGATTGCATTCTGGGCTTCCTGCATCTGCCAGGTCTGGTCATTGGTTGCGAGCACCCTGCCGCTGGCGAGCTTGGCGACATACTGGTCGTACTTCTGCACGAATGCTTCAGGATCCAGGAGCCCGATGGCATTCATGTGGTTGAGCCACTTGTAATAGATCCTGTGGTCAGGCAGGTAGAAACGGAACGTTGCTTCGTATGTATCGGGATCCACGTACCAGTTGCCGTCGTCGGTCTTTCCGGTGACGAACGCTGCCATGTTCCCGACGGCACACTGCCAGCGCCAGTCGTCTGCTATGGTGGTCAAACCTATGGTCGGCTGCCCGTTGATGGTAGGATATTTTTCCTTGTAAGCCTTGATCAGGTCTTCCGCATCCTGCAGGGTCTTGAGCTGCGGATATCCGAATTCCCTTACGACAGCATGCTGGATCCAGAAGCCCATGTTGGGAGTCCATCTCTCAGCGCCTACGCCATAGCAGCCGAGATAGTAGATATGAGGATCTTCCGGTGTATACCTGAGTCTTACCAGGTCTTCGCCGTACAGCTTCTTTACGTTCGGTCCGTATTTCTCGATGTACTCATCCAACTGTATGTACGCACCGGCTGCAATAAGCTGGTTCTGCTCCTGTCCTCCGACATAGATCAGGTCGGGATATTCGTTGCTGGCGATCATAAGACCGACCTTCTGGGAAAGATCACCCACCGGCCATTCCTGCTTGATCGTCACGCCAGTAAGCTCGGTGATCTTCTTAGCGACCGGGCTCTCCCAGTTTTCGTAATTGGTATTCGGCAACTTGAGGAACATGGTGAAAGTAATCGGTTCCTTCGACATTACCGGAACCCCGTCCGAATCACCGGAAGGAGCCGTGTCATCAGAGCCTGCAGCGGTACTGTCAGCCGGTTTATCCGTGCCGGCCGTTTTCTGTCCACAGCCCGCCATCACCGAAAAGCATAGGATGACAGCAAGCATCACACAAAGATACTTTTTCATATACATCCTCCTTTTTTTTATATAATGCTCTCGAAAACTCGTATTGCTTTCGAGGTCTCTATTTCAGGAGCAAGCTAATTTAGCTCACCCCTAAAATCCACCAATATTTTCCTTAAAATTTTCCAATAAAATTATCCTAATTTTAGCCATATATGGCACCAATCTACCTTGACTTTTTCACAGCGCCCCCAAAATCGAAGTGGGTGGTAATATTTACCATTACTTTGATTGTGGAGGTTTTATTTATGCTGCGTAACTTTGAGTCTCACACTTCTTATCAGGAAAACCTGAAGCTTCATCTCCTGCTTTTTTGGGAGACCGATAGGGGCAGGGTCACGGATATGGAAAAATCCATATCCAAGCTATACCTTCTCAATTTGGATCCCCTGCTCCCTATCATTAAACCCCTTTATTCTAATACCGGCTGTCCCGCCAAGAACCAGCTGGGTATTATTCGCTCTCTTATCCTTATGCTCGACCAAAAACACCACGGCATTACAAACTGGGCCAAAAAAGTGGCCAACGACCCCCTCCTTTGTGCTATTTGCGGATTCCAATATGGAAAAGCCCCTTCCGTCGGTTCCTACTATGACTTCATTAAACGTCTATGGAAAGCTTCTCATAAAATCCATGTCGCCAGGAAAAAGAAACTGAGGCCTTTCAAGCCTAAACCCCGTAAGAAACTCAAGGCCGGCCAGAAACTGAAACCCAAGCACAACGGCATCGTTAAAAAGTTTGCCAGAATCGCCATGAGAGACGCACTCCCTGAGTATCGTCCCGAACAGATCTTCCAGGAATTCCTTGCCCGCTGTGTCGTTGATGTTTCCGCCAAAATGGGTATCTTGGGCGATGTGCAAAAACTTTCTGTCGCCGGTGATGGCACCCCATTCTATTCCGGTGCTTCCCATTACGGTACAAAGGTCTGTGATTGTAAAAAACACGGTGTCTACGATTGCAAGTGCCCCAGACGTTATTCCGACCCTGATGCAAGATGGGGTTGGGACAGCTACAGGGAACAGTGGTTCTATGGCGATACCCTCTTTAACATCACTGCTTCCGACAGTCCCTATGACCTTCCCATTTACCTGCGTAAAGCACAGGCTTCAAGACATGACAGCATCCTTGCCGTTTTTGCCATGTCTGAGGTAAGAAAACTTTATCCTGACCTTTGCATCCGTAATTTTATTGCCGATGGGGCCATGGACAACTATCCCACCTATGAACTCATGTATCATTGGAACATCATCCCATTCATCCCCCTTGATGCAAAAACCAAACAAACTCTTACCAAGCTGCCTCCGGGAATTATCTGCCTTGATGATCAAGGCAGGCCTATCTGCAAAGGCGGTATCCCTTACGAAGACTGCGGCTACTCCTACCCCAAAGGTATCAAGTACAGGTGCTATTTCGACTGCCATGACATTGAAAAACCTTGTCAATGTACCGATTCACCTTATGGAAGGACTGTCTATTTAAAGCCCAAAGACGATTTCCGGCTGATTACTCCCGTACCCCGCGGCTCTGAAGCTTTTAATGAAAAATTTAAAACACGCACCTCTGTCGAAAGAAGCCACAAAAGGCTCTTTGAAGATTACGACATTGAAGAGTACAAGGCCAGAAGCTCCAGGCAGCGGTTTGCATTGGCTACTTTTGCTGCAGTGAATGTCCACTTGGACGCTTGGGTCAAGCATACAGGCTTTAGTATAATTCCTTTGCTTGAAGAACTTTCTGGCAAAGCAGCCTGATAGCTACCGAGTCTTTATTGTGATGAACCAATGGCCTTCTCATAGGCTTTGCTTTGCTATGCCCATTTTCAGAAAGTTATACAGCATATTCGTTTATCAAGGTTCATTTCGTCAATATGCATTTACTTTTGTCAGTCTCTCAATGTTACTTTATCCCATTAATTAACATTCAGCAGGTTTTCCAGTTACTTTTCGAGACTATTCTTATACTAAACCCACGGGCCCGTCGGGTTTAATACTATGCAGGTTTTTGCAGGGTTTCGATTGTCAAGCCTTCGCCGGATGTGATTTGTCAAGCCTTTACTGCTCCTATTGTCAAACCTGTTACGAAATATTTCTGCAGGAACGGATAGACCACGAGAATTGGCACGGCTGCGACTATCGTTATTGCCATGCGTATCGACTGGGGTGATACGAAGCTTCTTCTTGCCAATGGCGAATTGGGGTCTATACGGCTGGCATCCTGGGCAGCAGAAGTATTGGTGAGAACTTTCATCAGTTCGTACTGCAGGGTGCTCAGTTCCGGCTTGCTGCTCGCATACAGGTATGTATCCATCCATGAGTTCCACTGGCTGACTGCAACAAAAAGCGCTACGGTAGCAATGACTGGCTTGCACAGCGGCATAACGATCTTTCTGAATATGGCAAAGTCATTGGCCCCGTCTATTTTTGCCGATTCCTGCAAACTGTATGGCAAATTATCTATGAACGATCTGACTATTATCATATTGTAGGTATTTATCAGGCCGGGCAATATATACACCCAAAACTTTCCTATAAGCCCCAGGTGCCTCAGATTCATGTAGTCCGGTATCAACCCGCCCGATACGTACATGGTGATGACAAATACCAGCGTAAAGAACTTCCTGTATATAAATTCCTTCCTGCTCAGCGCATAGGCAAGCATACAGGTGCTGACCGTCGACAGCAGCGTCCCGATGACGGTCCTCAGGACAGATATGAGGAAAGCATGGGTCAGGTTGCTGTATTTGAATATCTCCCTGTAATTGTCCAGCGTGAATTTCCTCGGTATTATATGGATGCCGCCCCTCATTGTATCAACGGATTCATTTAGTGAAATGGCCAGCACGTTGAGGAACGGATACAGTGTAATGACCAGTGTAAAGGCCATTACCAGGTATATGAATATATCGAACACCACATCAAAAGCTTTTTCCCTGATTCTCATCAACGCGGCACCTCCGTCAGATTATCTGGCCACTGCCGATCCTTTTAGCCAGCCTGTTTGCAAATATTACCAGCACAATACTTACTACTGACTGGAACATACCGATGGCAGTGCCATAAGAGTATCTTGCCATGGAAATCCCGTAATTGAGGGCATACAGGTCAATGGTCCTTGAATAGTTTTCCACGATATGGTTCCCCAGCAGGAACTGGCGCTCAAAGCCGACCGACATGAGCCAGCCTATATTCATAATCAGCATTACTATCAGGGTCGGCGTGATTCCCGGTAATGTCACATGCCATATCTTCCTCAGCCTTCCGCACCCGTCGACGCGGGCAGCTTCATACAGTTCCTGGTCTACTCCCGTGATTGCTGCCAGGTGGATGATCGCGTACCATCCAACTTCCTTCCACATGTCCGCGGCGATATAAATAAACCAGAAAGCTTTCGGCATCGACATGAACGGCACGGGCCTTTCCAGCCCGAACACTTTCATAAGTATGTCATTGACCACGCCTCCGTCTGTTGAAAGCATCTGCGTGATCATGCTTGCGGCGATTACCCACGATATGAAATGCGGCAGGTATGATATCGTCTGCACGGTTTTCTTGAATGCCATGTTCCTGACTTCATTGAGAAGAAGTGCGAAAACTATGGGTGTGACAAACCCGATGGTAATGCCAAGGAAACTCATCGCCAGCGTGTTCCTGAGAGCTATGTAAAAATCCTGTTCCCGGAACAGTATCTTGAAGTGCTCCAGCCCCACCCACTCCTGTTCAAAAATCGGCTTGCCTGGCTTGTAGTTCTGGAAAGCCATCGTCCATCCGTAGAGCGGCAGATACCTGAATATAATGACCCAGATGAAAAAAGGCACGGACATCATCAGGAGGTACTTCTGGTCCGCCAGCGTCCTGAAATGCCTCGAGATCTTGCTCTTGGTTGTGACCGTCCTGTGCAGTTCGAGTTGACTGTTCATTGCCTGCCCCACCTATACATTACTTAAATTATGGAAACACCTAATGACATCATTATTTTACAGAACGGCCGCAAATAAATGTACCCGTTGAATTTTACATAATTCCTTAGAAAATTAGACATTTTCACCAGGATATTTTTCTTTCCTGAATTCAGATGTGCTGATACCGACATTCTTTTTAAACTTGTAGTAAAAATAATCTATATTCCGGAAACCTGTCTTCAACGCTACATCTCTGGCCCTGTATCCCTGGAGCAGCAGCCGTTTTGCATGTTCGATCCTGATATTCTCAAGGTAGGTGTTGAAACGGCAGCCTGTGTGCTGTTTTATGACCTTCCCGAGGTAACAGCTGTTGTAGCCGAAAAGGCTGCCCAGCATTTTAAGGGTGAGATCCTGCTGGTAGTTTTCATCGATATATCTTATTATCCTCTTGATCACCGTCTGGGGATCCGCATCGGAAATGGCCTGCGATAATATCTCGATCTGTGCGGCAATGTAAGCCTCCAGCTGGCAGATATCCTGCCTGTCGTATATGCCCGCGACCCGTTCGTCATCCGGGGGCAGTTTCGCAGAAAGCGCGGGGTACCTGGCCAGGGCTTTTGCGTAAACCGCATTCAGCAGGTTGGAGCAAATACCATATATTTTCATCTCGGAATATTTCCTGTCCCTGAGGACCCTGCAGATCCAGGCAGCCAGTTCCCTTATCCGCCCCGTATTCGTCACTTCCGCCGCCGCATACAGGCTTTCGATGCTCCTTGCGATATCTATCTCGTACCTGGCTTTATCAGCTTCGCATGGATCGCAAAAGATGCTGTCATCTTTCAGTTCATCCCAGCTGAGTATTTCCGTATTGTCAAAATAGAACCTTTTATCCAGCAGCCTGACGGCATCTGCATATGAACTGCCGATGTATACGATACCGTCTGCTTTCCGCCCGACAGCTATTACCGTCTGCAGCCGGTGATTTGAACGCAAATGATCCACAGCCTCCTTCAGCAGCCTGGCACTCCTGTCGATATCGCTGTCGGCAAAAACTATGCACATTTTGCCGTCCATATCGAATACAAAGCTGTCATTCCTGCTGTCCCTGAAAAGCAGCGCATCTGTTTCCCTGATGATCGTGTCCAGGCTGTACCCGGCAGATTCTCCCGCAAAATGCACGAGGGCTGCCTGGAAAAACCGGGAACCCGCCATTCCCAAGGCTTTACTGTCCCACTCAGCAAATTTTTCACTGTCGCCCTTCATCAGTGCCCTGACCATGGAATCCCTCGTGAGCACCTGGGCTTCGCTGAGGCTTTTCCGGACTTCCTTCTCCCTGTGTATCTCTTCCCGCAGCTGTACCAGGTTCTGTATCAGTTCCTCCTCGTCCACCGGCTTGAGCAGGTAGGAATCCACACTGAGCTGGATCGCCTTTTTTGTATAAGTGAAATCCGAATACCCGGTAAGTATTATGAACCTGGAAACTGCACCGTTCTGCCTGGCTGCTTCTATGAATTCCAGTCCGTCCATCTCCGGCATCCTGATGTCCACGAGTACGAGATCGGGCTCAAGCCTTTTTATCATCTCCAGTCCTTCGATCCCGTCGGCGCATTCACCGCAGATCCTGTATCCGTATTCATCCCACCTGATGATCGTTTTAAGGCCTTCGCGCACTTTCGGCTCATCGTCGACGATCATGACCTTGAGCATATCAGTCACGGTTTTCCTCCTTCCTCGGCAGCCTGATGCGAACAAGGGTCCCTTCGTTTTCTGCGCTTGTAATGTCCAGGCCGTAGGCCTCGCCGTAGTATAGCTTTATCCTGCTGTTGACGTTCTGCAGGCCTATATGGATCCCGCTTTCCTCGCCATTTCCGTCCAGCATGCTGCGCAGTCGTTCCAGCCTGGTCCTGTCCATACCGACCCCGTTGTCCCGGACTGAAATGACCAGGAATCCATCCTGTTCCTCGACACGTATCGTGACCCTGCCCCGGGTCCTTTTGCATTCCAGGCCATGCACGAATGCATTTTCAACCAGCGGCTGCAGCAGCATCGGCAGCATCCTGTATTCTTCATAGCCTTCTGCGGCTATCTCTATCTCATAATCGATCTTGTCCTCAAAACGGTATTTTTGCAATTTCAGATAGTTCTTCATGATCTCAAGCTCGGATTCCAGCGTAACCGTTTTGCTTGTAGCCTCCAGGTTCCTGCGCATCAGCCGCGCCAGCAGCTTCACCGCGCCGGCGGTTTCAGCGTCGCCTTTCGAATGGGCCCGCATCCTTATGGTTTCAAGGACATTATACAAAAAGTGAGGATTTATCTGGTTTGCCAGCATTTTGAACTGTATCTCCCTCTGCTTGTTCCTGAGCTGCTCCTTCAGCAGCCTTTCCTCGTAGACCTCATGTATCAGCTGTTCGAAGCTTCTGACCATTTTGAGCAGGTCCACGTGGAGTTCGCCTATTTCATCCATACCCTGTATCTTGTCACTGATATCATATTTGCCCTCCACGACCTTCCTCATTTCGGATCTAAGCCTTATGATCCTGTTGCTGAGGACATGCGAGAAAAATACGAGCAAAACAAGCGATATCGCGAAACTCAAGCCCATAATGCTGAACCCCAGGGTACTTATCTCTTCCGCCTTTTTGGTGATGGACTGCACGGGGACTATCGTATATATGTTGAATATGCTGCTGCTTGTCTTTGGCACGAACGAATTGGTTATTACCTTCGATGAATCCTTTCCCCGGTACAGATCCCGGAACTGGTTGTTCACGGTTTCCGATATGAACTGTATGCCTTCGTCCCACGTCTTTTGGCCGATGAGTTCACTGTGGTTCGAACTCACGATGTGGGCGCTGTCGACGGCTATTATGGTTTTGTAAGGCTCTTCCGCAATGATGCTTTGCAGGAAACTGTCGCTGATTTCTATGATCAGGACGCCGAGAGGCTGGTTCAGGTCATTTTTGATGAGCCTGGTCAGGCAAAGGCTGTCCCGGTCGTACAATTCGTTCCTCATGTACTGCCATACGATCTCCCCGTTTTTTTCCATTGCTTGCACATACCATGGCCTCTCCGTTATATCTCCCTCGACGGGTATGAACTCCCAGTTGTCCAGGAGCGTATTGTTGCTGGTATAAATCATTATGTAACGTATTTCCGCATAATCGCGCCTGTATTCCGCAAACTCGCTGAAATCGAAATACTCCCGCACAACGTCCCACCTGGTTTTGTAATCGGTTGAAAGAATCCTCTTGGTCCGGGCGCAGAAGTATATCCTGTCCGATACCTCGGTGACCCTGTTTGTCAGTTCGTTCAGGCGAAGCTGTATGCGGTCCGTATTGGTGCAGGCCTCCTTGATGGCCTGCTCTATTGCCATGTTCCTCATGCCGTTGGTCAGTATCATCCCAACCATGAATATGGGTATCAGGACAACGATGATATAAGTCCAGATAAGTTTTTTCCTTATCTTGAGATCCCGGAATCTCCTGACCGGCATGTCAATCAGGGCTCGCTTCAACCCGGCCAGCCTGGCGAAACGTCCCCGGTTGCCGGAACCAACGGCAGGTATATTGCCATTCATCTGTCCAAACCTCCGAACAAGGTACGGCGGCACTCCTCAGTAACAGGTAATCCTCTGTGGTTGAGGAATGTCACCGTGTCACACGTTCAATCTATGGTCTTGTCGATGGCGAAACGTATTATCTTCCTGGATGTGTTCTTGGGGAACTCCTCTTCGCGGATCTTTACCTTTTTGACTGCCTTGTATGAAACCATCCTGCTGTTGATCTTTTTGATTTCTTCTTCGAAGTACCCCTGTACGTCGCTGATGCCTTTTTCTTTCAGGGCGTCGAAATCGGGGAAAATCTCCGCGACTATGACTTCCTTGCCGCCCTGGGAACGGCTCTCGCCAGCATACACGACGCATTCGTTGACTCCGAATACCTTTGAGATCTCTGCCTCGATCTCTTCCGGGTAGACATTCTTGCCGTTGCTGAGCACGATTATGTTCTTCAGCCTGCCCGTGATGTACAGCCATCCGTCTTCGTCAAGCCTGCCATAATCCCCGGTCCTGAAAAATCCTTCTTCATCGAATACTGCCGCCGTAGCTTCAGGATTCTTGTAATACCCGAGCATGACATGCGGTCCTTTGACACATATCTCGCCTTCCCCGTTTTCGTCAGGATCCTTTATCTTTAACTCGGAACCGAGGATCGGAACGCCGACGCTGCCTTTCTTCTGATACTTGTTCCTGTTGCAGGATATCAGGGGAGAACACTCAGTTATGCCGTATCCGTTCAGAACGGTGATCCCGATGGCCTCAAACGTATCTATGATCTCCTGGTCCAGGTAGGCCCCGCCGCAAATGATTAGCTCAAGTTTTCCTCCGAACGCGTCGAGGACGCTTTTGAACAGTTTTCTCCTCAGATCGATCCCGAGTTTGCGCAGGAAATTGCTTAACTTTATCATCCTGCGCAGCAGTTGTGCACGGCCGCTCTTTTCCGCCGCCTGCCACATTTTCTTGTACAGCGTTTCAACGAACAGCGGCACCAGCACCAGGTGTGACGGCTGCTGCTCCTTTATCTCATCCGCTATATATTTGAGGCCGCTGGAAATGTAGACCTCACTGCCCTGCGCATAGTGGCCCGTGAAGTTCACGGTGGATCCGAATGTGTGGTGCGGGGGCAGCACATTCATCGTTTTCCTGGTGATCGAAAACAGGTACATCCCCTGCGTCATGTCGGAAACGATGTTTTTCTGTGACAGCATGACTCCCTTGCCCTTGCCCGTCGTACCTGACGTGAACACGATGGTGGCAAGCCGTTCCCGGTCGATCTTATATTCATAGTAGGAGTTATCGCCGCTGTTGAAACGCTCCCTGCCCCTTGCCACGACATCTGAAAGCCTGACGGCTTCTACGATGCCAGGTTCACCCATGCAAATCAGCGTTTTGATGCCGGGTATCCGGTCCCTGATCTCCCGGATCTTGTCCTCAACATCCGGGCTGTAGATGATGTACTCACAATCGGCAAAATTTAAGATGCCTGCGATCTCATCAGGCGGAAGTTCCTTGTCGATCGGCACCACGACAGCACCGATGGCCATCAGGCAAAAATAGGAGCTGACCCAGTTATATGAACTCTCTCCGATGAGAGCAACGTGCCTGTCTCTCAACCCCATGCTTATCAGTTCGGTCCCCATATGACGTATGTAATCCCTTGTTTCAGCATATGTTACTCTCACAGTGTCTTTATCTTTCGGCGAAAGTTTGTATGAAAACGCCGTCCTGTCCGGGAACCTGTCTGCCACGTTCTCGACCATTATCCTGAAATCTTCGAAAACTGTAGTTTCATACAGAGGATATTTTACATCGGCCATTATGGTGCTCTCCTTCCTTCCATATATCATACAGAATATATTGCCACATATACTCGTATGACAACTGGTATTTCAACGTTTTGGATCATGCCGGCAAAAGCAGCGGCTTCAGGAAGTGTGTTCATATGCAATAACGCATCAATGACAGACTTCAATAATATAATAATGCTTATTCAAGCAAATAGCAATGAAATATCGTTCAGACCTTTTTCCTTATCTTCCCGATGACAAACATTACCACCGGTATCACGAACCCGAGCAGAATGTTGATGAACAGTGCTATATCCTCGGACAGCCTCTCCATTTCGAACACACTGTTTGCCATGACCATCGAAAGAAAATACAGGAAAACCGTATAAATGCTTATCAGCGGCTTTGTATCGGACAGTCTGAAAAATGATTTCAGCACGCTGAGTACGCATATGATGAAGAAGCAGATTATCATAAAGTCTGAAAGCACCCATACCGAAACAACTATGGATTCGACCTTTACGAATATATTGAAAACCGATATCTGCTTGACCGCAGTAAGGTAAGGCAACTGGGTGCGCTGGGCGATCCTGTAGCTGAAGGTGCAGATTATGGATACCAGGATGGAGAGCTGCACGGCAGTATTGAAAAATGCCGTTTTTATACCGATTTTGCTGATGCTCTCCTTGTTATTTATCCTGTCGCCGAATATGAAAAGAAAACTGAAATACACAATTATACCGGTGGGTGCCACACTGGCCTCAATAACCGGCAATATGCTCCGGACGCTTATGGGCGTCAGGAAATCCATTCTGAAATTGGGTATCATCATTATAAAAAGCAGGCAGAAAATAAGTACAAGGAACGGAAGGACCACTTCATTGAACCTGGCCAGCGTGGGCAGGCCGGACCTCATAGTGTAAGCCACGACAACGAGCATTGATATGATGAATATTCTAATATCAGTATTGACATATATCGCTCCTACGAGCCTCATGGCAAAATACCTGATATACAGTGCATTCAGTACAACCAGCCACAGCAGGTAAACGACCAGGACCGCCGTCCCGGCTACGGGGCCTGCAATGTCCCGATATATATCCATCAGGGTATTATCCTTATATTTCCTGTAAAATGCCTGCCACACCAGAACCAGCAGTATCATCAGGACAAGTGTGACGAGCGGCGACAGCCAGGCCGCCTGCTTAGCCTTTTGGGCGGCATAGGCAGGGATAAGCCTGATGGTTGGGGTGAAAGTCGATGTCAGGAATATGAATACCGCCTGTCTTATTGATATTTTTTTGCTGTCAGACAACATATCGTACCATTCCCATCACAACTCAAGCCCCAGGAGTTTATAAGTGTAATAGATCAGGCTTTTCTCATGCGGGGTCAGGATGTAGTAAAGCCCTATGGCAAGAGTCAGGAGAGCTATCGCGATAAAAACGGCGATCTCCCTTACCTGTTTCCTTTTTACCATACCCGGCATTTCAATAGCGCCGACTGCCGCCACTACCGCCGTAAATAATATAACCATCATCGTCATTTTATATCCTTCGCTCCTATTGGCTGCTTGATGTCATACGTCCTGCTTACGTTAGTCCTGACGGTTACCTCGAAATCGATTTCCGAAAATATGTCCCTCCAGTTCTTCTCCAGGTAATCCTCCCACTTGCAAGGATATTTATGCATAACGGCATCGCCTGCAGCAAAGCAATCCAGTCTTTTCTCCCGGGCAAATTCTATGACTTTCATTACTTCATCCATTATGAGCTGATTGGACTGCTCTTCAAGATACCGCAGGCTCTCATGGTCGAAAACGCCCTCTGACGACTGTATTTCAGCAATATTACACTTCAGATCGATTTCTATGGCGACACGGAGTTCTCCGTCCATCAGTTCAGGTTTCATTTTCCTGTTGCTGCTTATGAGTTCAAGGGCGACCATACTTCCGTTCCGGGCCCGGACATTCAGTACTCCTGATTTTGCCATGTTCCTGAGAAAACTCAGGCCTCTTGCCATTTCCCTTTCCAGGTATCCGGCCAGCCTGTCGCCCTCGAATATGGCAAAGCCTTCAAGGGCGATATCCATCCCCTCATTATGGCCATCCGAGTTTTCTGTTTTCTCTGTCAGCTTTACGCATGGTATATACAGGGACAAATACTCGGTATCAAGTATGTACATGATCTCCATCAGATCGACCCTGTTTATCATGGACAATCCCCAGTAGTGCTCCTTTATGCCCTCCAGCCTGTCAAACACGAATTTGTCACGCGTATTGCCCTGCCTGACCATCTCACCGGCATCAGTCCCTTTTACGACGAACACGTTCAGATTGAGGCGATCCTCCGGGTCGCGGGTGAAAAAGTCCAGGTATTTCAGGATGCCGTCTTTGGCAGCTTCCTCGCCGATAAGGATATATTCGAGGTGTCCGAAAAACGGCCTCTTCTCGGAATATGCCCAGAAGTTGCGCGCTGCTTCGAAGCCTGTTCTGCCCTCGGAATACATGATTTCGGACAGTTTCTGTTCGGGCCCGCCTCTTTCTCCCCCGGTCACGATCCTCTGGGTAGCTATCGTAAATCTTATTTTGCCTTCGGGAGCTTTATCGATCCCGACCGCACGTATGAACTCTACATCATTGATCTGGGTAGCGTCGAAAAAGGCGATGTTGCAGCCTGTCATCACAGCCGCCCCCAATATGGCAACGCAAAGCAGCAGGAACATTTTTGCATATCTCACGCCTATCCTCTCCTTTTCTTGTTCGTGGTCCTGAGGCTCATGGGACGCTTTTTCTGAGAAGAGAACGGGAAGCGGAAAACCGCGTCCTGCATGTTCTTGCCATCTCCTCCGACAAAAGGCGAAAGATATGGTACGCCGAACACTTCCATGCTGGAGAGGTGATGCAGCAGGATTATCGCCCCGATGCTCAGTCCATAAAGCCCTATGATGCTGCTGAAAATGGCGAATATGAACCTCCATAGCCTAAGGGCATTTGAAAAGTCCTGGTTGGGCATGGTAAAGGAAGAGATCGCAGTAATAGCAATAATGACCACTACGGCCGGAGAAACAAGCCTTGCATCCACAGCAGCCTGGCCGACGACTACGGCTCCGACCACAGAGACTGCCTGCCCTATAGTCTTCGGAAGCCTCAGCCCCGCTTCCACCAGTACTTCGAATGCCAGCAGCATGAACAAGACTTCTATGAAAGTCAGGAACGGCACACCTTCCTTAGAGGCCGTGATCGCCAGCGCAAGGTCCGTCGGTATCATCTCGATATGGAATGACGAAACTGAAATATAAAATCCGGGCAGAAACAGCGTGACGAACATGAGGACATAGCGCAGGGACCTGATTATCGAATTTACGATAAAACTCTGCGAGTAGTCCTCAGGGGCCTGCAGGAATGCTTCGAACGTACCCGGTACCACGATGGATACGGGGATCCCGTCGATGATAATGCCGACCCTTCCCTCAACGATGGTGGAACAGAACTTGTCAGGCCTTTCCGTCGTGATCACCTGGGGGAAAGGCGACATCTTGTGGTCGATGACGGCTTCCTCGATGATCCCCGTCGACAATACAGAGTCGGTTTCCAGGTTGTCCAGACGCCTTTTCAGTTCATCCACGATCCGCATATTGGTCAGACCCCTGATATATACGATGGCTATCTTCGTTGCGGTCTGTTTCCCTGTCTTTATTTCCTCGATGACAAGCCTGGGATTTTTCATCTTCATCCTGACAGAAGCCGTGTTTGTCCTCAGGTTTTCCACGAAGGAGTCTTTCGCACCCTTTATTACGTTTTCACCTGTAGGCTCCGTTATGCTCCTTTCAGGAAAGCCCTTGATGTCGAAAGTTACGGCTGTTTTATCATCATCGAATATCAGCGCAACCGATCCGTCGACTATGTCATGTACGCATTCGGAGAAAGTGCGGCGTACTTCCATGGAGGCATGGTAAATCACGCCATGTGCTATCCTGTCGATTATTTCGGATGTGCTGCCGCATTCGCCAAGGCTGCTTTCCTGTATCAGCGGCTTCATTATATAGTCGTCCACCGATTTCGTGTCGACCACTCCGTCCACGAACACCATTGTGACAGGCAGGTCCTTCCGGCCGTTTATGTTCAGCTTGCGGATTACAATGTCGCTGCTGTCGCGAAACATCCCTTCGACATTGGCTGATGTAAGCCCCGGCTCCGTCCCGGACCGCTCGTCAGACAACTTCGCGTCCGTTTGGGAATTGCCGCCCGCCGCTGCATCACTGCCTGCCCCGGATGCCTTACTGTTCTCCGGCGCAGGTGAAGTATCGGTTTTTTCTGCAAATCTGCTTCTTCTCATCGGTTTATTCTTTCCAGGATCTCTGAGCATGGGGATCACGTTCTCCTCCGTCTTATGAAGTATTATTTGCATATGATACATAAGACATGCAGGAGACGATTGGAAGTCCGAACACTACCGAACCGGTTCGTCTCGCTCAGATCCGCATCTTGCCATGCTTCACGCGGCCGCAGTCCAGTGTTTTTTCAGAAGATATGAAAAAGGGACGCACCATTGCATGGTGTGTCTCCTTTCCTTGGTGAGCCATCGGAGATTCGAACTCCGGACACCTTGATTAAAAGTCAAGTGCTCTGCCTGCTGAGCTAATGGCTCTGGCTGGGATGGCTGGATTCGAACCAGCGAAATGCAGGAGTCAAAGTCCTGTGCCTTACCGCTTGGCTACATCCCACCGTCTCTTCAATGCAAAGTAAATTATATAGGCCATATATACATTTGTCAAGCTGAAAAACCATTGGAAGACCGGTCTTAAGCCGCATTCGCACTTCTGTCCGGCACATTGTCCTGACTGCCGGTGCCCCCATTGGCAGTTGTTGCCGGATCCCCTTTCACCTTGCAGTTATTCATACTTTTTGATCATATTCAGTATGTCCTGGCCCGTCTTGCCATGGCTCACTATTATTCTCGGCAGGTCGGCCATGTCGGTATCCTTTCTTATCAACCCGGCCCGTACCATGAACTGCATTTTGTATCCGTTATCCTTCAGGAACTTCCGGGTGGCTTCCGTGGCTTTGCCGTGCGGGTACGCGAAGGCCTTGATCTTTCTTTCACCCAGCTTTTCATCAAGCAGTTTTTCGCCCATGGCGACTGATTCGCTGAATTCCTCGGGCGACATCGTGTCAGCCGGCCTGTGGATATATCCATGGTTCTGTATTTCCACGAGTCCGCTTTCTTCCATCTCCCTGAGCATGTCCCATGTCATCCAGACCAGGCTGTTTTCATTCCAGCGTCTGCCCGGCTCATCCGTTATCATGCTGCCTGTTGCAAATATAACGGCTTTGGCATTGTACTTTTTGAGTATCGGATACATTATGTAATAGTTGCTGTCGTACCCGTCATCTGCAGTTATCATGTACGGATTCGGCGGCAATGCCCGGCCTTCTTCGATGTATGCCCTCAGGTCCTCAAGCGAGATCGTATTGTATCCCTTTTCCGACAATGTCCTGACATGATCTTCAAACTGGGCTTCTGTCACGGTCGTGCTGTATCGTTCTTCAGGCACGTTGTCTTTCATGAAGTGATGATACAGCAATACCGGTATCCTGACATGCCTCCCGGCCGGCCTTTCGGCTCCTGCACCTGCAGTTTTTGCGGGACTTTCGGCGGCATTGCCGGTATTTCCGGTACCAGCCGCGGCGTCTTGACCCTCTTCAGCAGCACCGGCAGGTCCTGTTTCCGTTCCGCCGGCCATAGTCCCGGCTCCTCCACCGGTTTCAGCTTCCGCTCCGTTTTCAGTTCCGGTTACTGCTCCTTCCCCGGTTTTAGTTTCTGTCCCGGTCCCAGTGCCAGCCTTAACTGCAGCCTCAGTTACGATTTGAGTCTCATCCCCGGTATCAAACCCAGTCCCAGTCCCGGTCCCGGCCGGACCGGCGCCATTTCCATCCACGGCTCTCACTGTTTCCGATACCGCCGTATCGACGGAAGCTGCTGTACCGGCAGGTCCTTCTCCTGGTACAGTGCCGGCTTCTGCCCGTGTTTGATCCGCGTTATCAGCACCGGTCGGCGCACCTGTCTCTGACACACCGACCCGCACTTCATTCAGGACGACCGCTTCTCCGGCACAGCCGGCAAGTATAAGGAAAACGGGAATTATCAGACCTCGTATGATCCATTTCATCCTTTTGACCCCACATTCCCCATGCGGCAATATTTCCTGTATCGGTTCCCATGCCCTTTGCCGATGGCCATGTATCCATACATCGTCCGGGCCCCGTCAAACAGGCAGTTGAGCATTCATGCCAGTAAACCTGTGTCATTCTCCTCAGCTTAATTCTATTACATGGAAGCGATTGCGTAAATGCTGAAAATTGACGTGATATGATGTTTTTGACATCTGCACGGATCGGCACCATATGTATCAGCTCCGTATCATGGGTATGAAAAAAGAGGCTGTATCGACAGCCTCTTTCGATGGGGTGAGCTATGGGAATTGAACCCATGACCTCCAGGGCCACAACCTGGCACTCTGACCAACTGAGCTAAGCTCACCGCATATATGCGCTTTGACAGCGACATATGCTATTGTAAGGCACACTGCATGTTTTGTCAAGTGCAAGTTCTCTCCGGTATTTTTCTGCTGCAGCATCCACCGCTTCAGCAGTGCCGATCATTCAATGTTTTCAAGCTCCTTCAGCCATTCTTCGGCTGAAGCGTCGCTGGGCATGCGCCAGTCTCCCCGCGGTGAAAGGCTTATCGTACCGACTTTTGGGCCGTCGGGCAGGCAAGAGCGCTTGAACTGCTGTGAGAAGAACCTCCTTATGAATACCTTCAGCCATGACAGTATCGTATGTTTATCGTATCTGCCCTCAAATGCATGTTCCGCCAGGTACAGGATCTTTGCAGGCGAAGCTCCGTACCGCAGCATGTGGTATATGAAAAAGTCATGCAGTTCATACGGGCCGATTATATCTTCAGTCTTTTGCCTTATTTCCCCTTTTTCATCGGGGGGCAGAAGTTCAGGCGTCACCGGCATATCAAGGATATTCATCAATACCTGCGAAACATCCGCATCATCAGCGTTCTCGGCAGCATACCTCACCAGGTGCCTGACGAGTGTTTTCGGGATCCCGCTGTTGACGGAATACATCGACATGTGGTCCCCGTTGTATGTGCACCACCCGAGAGCAAGTTCGGAAAGGTCGCCTGTGCCAATAACAAGCCCGTTGATCTTGTTGGCCAGGTCCATGAGTATCTGCGTGCGTTCCCTTGCCTGGACATTTTCGTACGTCACGTCATGCACGGAAGGGTCATGGCCGATGTCTTCAAAGTGCTGCATACATGCCCTTACGATATTGATTTCCAGGAATTCGGCCCCGAGCGCCCTGATGAGCCGTACAGCGTTTTCATACGTGATATCGGTGGTACCGAACCCGGGCATGGTCACCGCCAGGATATTTTCCCTCGGCAGTTTCAGCAAGTCGAATGCCTTTGCCGTGACCATCAGCGCCAGCGTGGAATCAAGACCTCCCGACACACCGATCACTGCCCTTTTTATGCCGGTGTGTTCAAGCCTTTTTGCCAGTCCGGCGGTCTGTATCGCAAATATTTCCCTGCACCTTTCATCTCTTCCCTGTTTGTTCGAAGGGATGAACGGATGTGGATCCACATGCCTCGTCAGCCTCATTTTCTCGTTCCTGCAGAGCGTGAACGGTATCTTCCTGAAATCCCGCTTTGAAACACCGTCCATATAGCTGGTGTTCTTTATCCTGTTGTTCTGTATGCGCTGGATGTCGAGTTCGCTTATGATCATGTGACTGTCGCGGCGGAACCTTTCGGATTCACACAAAAGACTCCCGTTTTCAGCGATCAGTGCATGGCCGCCGAATACCACATCAGTGGTGGACTCATGGACCCCGCTCGATGCGTAGACATAGCCTGCGATGCACCTGGCAGACTGCTGCCTGACCAGGTCTCTCCTGTACTCAGCTTTCCCGATCACTTCATTGCTGGCGGAAGGGTTGAATATGACGGCAGCACCTGCCGCAGCCAGGTATGAGCTGGGAGGGACAGGGATCCATAGGTCCTCGCATATCTCTATGCCAAAGCTGACATTGTCCGGCTCCCGTGAAACGAACAGAAGATCAGTCCCAAACGGCACTTTCCTGCCGAACATCTCGACATAGTCGCTCTGTGCAGTCCTTGCCGATGCGAACCAGCGCTCCTCGTAAAACTCGCTGTACCCCGGTATATATGTCTTAGGCACTATGCCAAGTATCTCTCCGTCCTGCACCACCGCTGCACAGTCGAACAACTGGTTGTCCAGCAGCAGCGGCAGCCCGGCTATGGCGACGATCCTTAGACCCGCGGTCACCTGTGCGATCTTCCCGAGTCCTTCCAGTGCCGACCGAAGCAGCCTGTCCTGCTGGAACAGGTCCGCACAGGTATATGCAGTGATGGACAGTTCCGGGAACAATACTATCTCGACGCCCGCATCCTCGGCATCCCTGATCATCTCCGCGATCTTTCCGGAATTATAGCCGCAGGCTCCTACCCTAAGTTCCGGTACGGCCGCAGCGACCCTGATGAATCCGTGTTTCATATCCGCTCCCGCCTCTTTCCATTCGATGCATCACGTCGCTCCAGAATGCGGCAGGCGGTCTCCGGACCCGCCGGAACCGCCGCCCTGTGCCTTCTGTTGCTGTCTATATTATAGCACTTATATACATATTTGGATACATGCCGCATTGCATTCCTCAGTGCGCGCCGCAGCAAATGCATTGCCGCATGCAGCGAAACACATAAACGCCCGTGGTTTTGTCCACAGGCGTTTATTTCCCTTAGCCCCGTCCGTGCCATGCAGTCCGGCAGCTTTTGCAGCCTGACAGGGCATTATTGCAGTCTGTTTCAGGACGGGCTCTTCGGCCTTATCAGGCACTCTGCCTGGTCAGGCTTTCCCGCTGAGTTTCTCCAGGTTCGCGATGCGCGCGAGGACCTTTTCGTACATTTCGCTGTACTTCGCCTTCTTGGCCCGCTCTTCTTCTACAACCTTCGCGGGAGCCTTGGATACGAATCCCTCGTTGCTGAGCTTGCCGTTGACCCTTTCAAGCTCCTTCTCGAGGTTTTCCTTCTCCTTCTCCAGCCTCTCAAGTTCTTTTGCGATATCAACGAGGTCTTCCAGCGGGACGAATATCTCAGTTCCGGGCACCACGGCCGTTACTGCGTTGTCCGGAACACCGGTCCTGTCGGCCTGGATGAGGATCTCCGAAGCGCCTGCAAGGCGTTCGATGAACTTCGTTCCGTCCTTCAGTATCCCGCGTTCGGATTCGCCGGCAACGAATATGATCTTTATCTTCTTTGCCGGAGGCACGTTCATCTCGGCTTTTATGTTCCTGACCGCCTTGATGGAGTCCATGACGAGTTCCATGTCCTTCTCGTCTTTGGTGAACGCCATGCTTTCATCATATACGGGCCATGCCGAGATCATGATGCTCTCGTCCTCATTGATGAGATGCCTGTATATCTCTTCCGTGACGAATGGCATATACGGATGCAGCAATTTCATTGAGATGCCGAGGACATGGTTCAGCACCCATTGTGCCTCAAGCCTTGTGGGATCGTCCCTGTCGAAGAGCCTGGGCTTCACAAGTTCGATATACCAGTCGCAGAACTCCTCCCAGATGAATTCGTATATCTTCTGAAGCGCGATACCCAGTTCGAAATTCTCAAGGTTCTCTGTCACTTCTTTTGCGAGTGTGTTGGCCCTGCTGAGGATCCATTTGTCCGCCGTCGTGAATTTGCTCCTGTCGACCCTGCTGAAGTCAACATTCTCATCGAAGTTCATCAGCACGAATCTCGCCGCGTTCCATATCTTGTTTGCAAAGTTCCTGCCGGCCTCCACTTTCTCCGACGAAAACCTCAGGTCGTTTCCCGGCGAATTGCCGGTTGTCAGTGCGAACCTCAGCGCATCGGTGCCGTACTGTTCGATAACTTCCAGCGGGTCTATGCCGTTGCCCAGGGATTTGCTCATCTTCCTGCCCTGGGCGTCCCTGACTATGCCATGGATGAATACATATTTGAACGGTTCCCTGCCAGTGTGCTCGAGGGCCGAGAATATCATCCTGGCTACCCAGAAGAATATGATGTCATACCCCGTAACGAGCACGTCCGTAGGATAGAAGTACCCGAGGTCTCTCGTCTTTTCCGGCCAGCCAAGCGTGGAGAAAGGCCAGAGCGCGGAACTGAACCAGGTATCCAGCGTGTCCGGATCCTGTTCGAGGTTGGGTGATCCGCATATGGGACACGTATCAGGCTGCTCGCGCGCTACCGTCATCTCTCCGCATCCCTGGCAGTAATACGCGGGTATGCGGTGGCCCCACCAGAGCTGTCTCGATATGCACCAGTCCTGTATGTTCTCCATCCAGTTGAAATATATCTTCGAGAACCTTTCGGGCACGAACTTGACTGTCCCGTTCTTCACTACCTCTATCGCGGGCTCTGCCAGCGGCTTCATCTTTACGAACCACTGTCTCGACAGGATGGGCTCGATAACAGTGCCGCACCTGTAACATGTGCCTACGTTATGCTTGTGGCCTTCGATTTTCACAAGCAGGCCGAGTTCCTTCAGGTCCTCGACTATCTTCTTCCTGGCCTCGTACCTGTCCAGTCCGGCATACCTGCCGGCATTCTCATTCATCACGGCTTTGTCGTCCATGACCCTTATCTGCTGCAGGCCGTGGCGCTGTCCTACTTCGAAGTCGTTGGGATCGTGGGCCGGAGTTATCTTCACGACGCCCGTCCCGAATTCCTTGTCCACGTAGGAGTCCGCAATGATCGGGATCTCCCTGTCCATCAGCGGCAGTACTACCGTCTTGCCGATAAGATCCCTGTACCGCTCATCTTCCGGGTTGACGGCAACGGCAGTGTCGCCGAGCATCGTCTCCGGCCTGGTGGTCGCGACCGTTACAAACTCGTCGCTGTCCTTTATCGGGTATTTTATGTGCCAGAAGCTGCCTTCCTTTTCCTCGTATTCAACTTCAGCGTCTGATATGGATGTACAGCACTTGGGGCACCAGTTGATGATGCGGTCGCCCCTGTAGATGAGGCCTTTCTCATAAAGCCTGACGAAAACCTCGAGCACGGCCTTCGAAAGGCCCTCGTCCATGGTGAACCTTTCCCTGTCCCAGTCGCACGAGCTTCCGAGCTTTTTGAGCTGCTCCACTATCCTGCCGCCGTAAACTCTCTTCCATTCCCACGCCCGTTCAAGGAATTTCTCCCTGCCTATGTCTTCCTTTTTCAGGCCCTCTTTTGCCATGGTTTCAACTATTTTGGCCTCGGTGGCTATGCTGGCATGGTCAGTTCCCGGCAGCCAAAGCGCACAGTAGCCCTGCATCCTTCTCCACCTGATAAGTATGTCCTGCAGTGTATTGTCGAGGGCGTGCCCCATGTGAAGCTGACCGGTGATGTTCGGCGGCGGTATGACTATGGTGAACGGCGTCTTGCTCTCGTCGGGTTCGGCATGGAAATACCCCTTCTCCATCCACTCCCTGTAAAGCCTGTCCTCCACCTGTGACGGATCATATTTTTTTGCCAACTCATTTATCCTTTCCATCAGATCTCCTCCTGGCTGCAGTTGTTATCAAATTCTTCATATTCATACGATCAATCGTAACGGGCACAGCGCTTACACAGGCATGCGGCCATTCAGTGTATGTCCGGCTGCAGCCCCGCCTGTATCCTACATCCTGTTGAAAGCGATCAGAAGCAGTATCACTCCCGGCAGGAAAACGAGCATGCCGTAAAGCTTGACGTTAACTGTCGCTTTCAGCATCCTGTACTCTTCCAACTCCGATTCATCCAGCTCCGATTCATGCTCCGTCGTTACTTTTTTGTCAAGGCCGAACTTTTTCACGATCTTTTTCGCCGCTGCCACCATTGCCACACCGGCAGCCATAATGAGCCCGGCCAATATTTCGAGCACAGGCATATGCCACTCCCCTTCAATAACAAAGCCCTTCATCCTTGCTTTTGGACGAAGGGCATGCTCCGCGGTACCACCAAAATTCCCTTTACAGGGCACTCACAGGAATAACGGTTCCTATGCCGCTGCAGTTGTTCCGCCCGCCGGCGGCTTTTTGCTGCAGGACTCCCGGGCGACCTTCAGCAGCCTTACCCCGAAAGACCTTCCAGCCCACGGGTCTTTCTCTCTTTGGGGCAGATCCCTGCCTACTCCTCCCGATCAACGCTTTTGTCGTTTTTCAGCAATTTTGTCTACTATGATATATGAAACGAAAAATAGTGTCAAGGGATTTGCTCCATTCTCAAGGTTGTCCTCTATGTGCTGTATCCAATACATCCAGTGCCGCATGATCATCCTTCGGTCCCGTAAATGTACAGGCCGCGCTTGCAGCAATGATCAGCACGACGGCAGCCAGCGCAGGTATGATCACTTTTGGTTTTTTTATGATCATTTCTTCACCTTCTTTTCAGCTTCGCGCAAGATCGCATACAGTTCATCTATGTCTTCTTTGGTCAGGGCCTTCTGGCCGGCCATTGATGCCACCATCATTCCGATACTGCCGCCATAGACCCTGGACAAAAAACTTTCAGTCTCATGCGCAACTGCGTCCTCCTTTTTCAGGACCGGATAATAAAGTTTTGAACGGCCGCCCTGCTCAAAACGGACCACACCCTTCTTTTCCATCCGGGACAGCATCATGAATATGGTAGCCTTCGTCCATCCCGTATCATCTTTCATGGCAGACACAAGCTGTGCGATCGTACGCGGCGATTCCTGCCACAGCAGGTTCATCAGCTTCCATTCGCCATTGGACAGACTGATCGGTCTAGTCAAAAGTATTGCCTCCTTAAATTTGGTTTACACATGTTATCCCAAGTATATGCTTTTGGATAACAAGTGTCAACCCTTATATTATTTCTGTTGAACCCTCCGAGTATATTATGTATAATTTACTTGTTTAAAGCAAAAGGTAGAAAAGATTCTGTACATGAGTGGAGTGTTTCGATGAATGTTATAAAAGGCGGAGTTACTGCTCCTGAAGGTTTCTTTGCAACCGGCGTGGCATGCGGCCTCAAAAAGGACGGAAAGAAGGATCTTGCCATCGTCTGTTCGGAGGACAGCGCTGCGATTGCCGGCGTTTTCACTACCAACAAGGTCAAAGGGCATTCGCTGCAGTTGACGATGGAGCACATGAAAACAGGCTACGCAAATGCGATCGTCATCAACAGCGGCAACGCCAACGCCTGCGTCGGAGACAGGGGCTACGGGGACGCACTTAAGATAGCGACAGTCACATCCGAACTGCTTGACTGCAGGCCGCAGGACATCCTGGTGGCATCCACTGGAGTCATCGGAGTTCCCCTCAATATGGATGCAATCATTCCTGCCCTTGAAGAACTGGTTTCAAACATGGATCCCGACGGCGGACATGACGCCGCGGAAGCGATCATGACTACCGACACCATCACCAAGGAAGTAGCCATAGAACTTGAATTACAGGATACGCGCGTTGTGATCGGCGGCATGGCCAAAGGTTCCGGCATGATACACCCCAACATGGCAACAATGATAGGCGTCATCACCACTGACGCCAACATTTCCCGAAAGCTGCTGGACAAAGCGCTCAGGACCGTTGTGAAATCCTCTTTCAACAGGGTCACCGTAGACGGCGACACCAGTGTATGCGACATGGTCGTCATATTCGCGAACGGTATGGCTGAAAACCCCAGCATAATCAACGAAGGAGAAGATTATGAGAAATTCGTCAGCGGTCTCGAGTACGTCTGCACATACCTGGCAAAGCTTATCGCCAGAGACGGTGAAGGCGCCACAAAGCTGGTGGAAGTCGCGGTGGAAGGGGCCGAGAACCCGGATGACGCTTACAGGGCCGCCTGCGCGGTAGCAAAGTCGCCGCTGGTGAAAACGATGATGTTCGGAAACGACGTCAACTGGGGCAGGATAATAACGGCAGTCGGCTACTCAGGTGCAGAATTCGATCCCGCATACATCGATATATATATTGGAGATATGCCCATGTGCAAAGCCGGATGCGCAGTCGATTTCGACGAAGCGGAAGCCCGCAGGCTGCTGGAGCAGGATGAAGTCAGGGTGCTGATAAGGCTTAACAAGGGCGTATATTCCGACCGCGTCTGGACATGCGACCTTTCATACGATTATGTAAAGATAAACGCAAGTTACCGCACATGACAGCCGATATACAGAATAGATAATACCTGTGACAGGGAGGGGTCAAAGTGGGTGTGAAGCAGTACGTGGTGTTCCTGGTCGACGGCGATGAATTCGGACTTGAAATAGAGAAGGTCAGCATAATCGAAAGGATGCTCGATATTTTCAGGATACCGAACACGCCGGACTACATCGAGGGACTGGCCAATCTGAGAGGCAAGGTGCATACCATATTCAATCTCAGGAAGCGTTTCCATCTGCCCTGCCCCGAATTCAACGAAGACATGAGGATCATAATCGCGAAGACTTCCGACGATTCTGTTGTCGGCCTTATCGTGGACAGTGTGCGCGAAATAATCAAAATAGACGACAGCCAGTATGAACCTGTGCCATCGGCTCTGGCGACCGTCAGGGACAAGTTCCTGAGCGGTACCGCAAAGATCGGCGACAGGTTGATACTGCTTCTCGACCTGGACAAGGTCATAACAGAAGAAGACATCCCGCCGGAAAAACCCGCAGTGAAAACCTTTGCAAAGAAAAAAGGCTGAGCACCGGTTCCTGAATCAGCGATATGCAGATCATACCCGAACGCCTGCTATATGCAGGAACCTGACATATGCAGGTTCAAAGTCCGAAAGCCGGTAATAATCGGTATCGAACGTGTGGGCAGCCACCAGTATGTCTTCCAAAGCCGGCGGACCGGAGACTTCCACGATGACCGGCGAATGCTGGAAATGCATGCTGTTGGAAAATGACAACTGAGCGATATCTCCGGGCCTGACGTCGGAAATATCCACTTCCTCCGCAAAAGGCCCTTCTTCTTTGTTATTCACGAGAAATTTGTACAGGTAGTTCACCCCGGTCCAGGAAGCAGTCCTGTTGTATGAGTTGATATAATACCATCCGTAGACCGGTGTAAAATTCATTACCCCGCTTCCCGCATATATGCACTGCGAGGCAAAATTGGTGCAGTCTCCTCCAAGCTTCTCAAAGTCGTAATAAGCAGGATTCCTTCCATAAGCCCACTTGTGCGCATATTGGACAGCCCTGTCCCTGTCGTACGGCTTTATCGTCCTTTTGCCGCCTTTGCCTGCATAATACATCCCAATCTCCCGCCAGCAACAAACAACCTGCCTCTGTCATCTTATGCAGAAGAACAGGGAACGGGAACACTCAAGAAAAATGAGCCTCAATTAAAAAGCTGTCGGGGACCCGCACCATTGCAAAGATATGGTACGGGATCCCGCGACAGCCTGTTCTGTGCAATGTCCCTAAGTACGGACAGCAACTGCACATCTGGCAAAGTCAGGCATTATTCCTCGAGTATGTAGCTGTTGAGCCATACTTCGAGCATTTCCTGCTTGCCGGACTTGATCTCGACTTTGCCGAGGTCCATCACATACTGTTCGAGTTCCTTGAAGCCGACCTTGCCTTCGACGATGTCCTTGCCGATGCCGGTGGTGTAGCTCGAATACCTGTCGGCTATGAACTTGTCGAACTTGCCGTCCTCGATTATCCTTGCAGCCACCTTCAGGCCCTTTGCGAATGCGTCCATGCCTGCGATATGGGCGATGAACATATCTTCAGGCTCGAATGAACCTCTCCTGACTTTCGCGTCGAAGTTCAGGCCGCCCTTCGTGAAGCCGCCCATCTTGAGGACTTCGAGCATTGCAAGCGTCGTGTCGTAAATGTTCGTCGGGAACTGGTCGGTATCCCAGCCGAGCATCAGGTCGCCCTGGTTCGCATCGATGCTGCCGAGCATGTTGTTGATGCGCGCCACATGGAGTTCATGCTGGAACGTATGCTGTGCCAGTGTCGCATGGTTCGCCTCGATATTCAGCTTGAAGTAAGGATCCAGACCGTATGTCTTGAGGAAGCCTATAACTGTAGCTGAATCAAAGTCATACTGGTGCTTTGTGGGCTCCTTCGGCTTGGGCTCGATCAGGAACTGGCCGTCGAAACCGATCTCCTTCGCATATTCGACTGCCATCCTGAGGAAACGCGCCATATTGTCGAGTTCTAATTTCATATCGGTGTTGAGCAGTGTCTCATAGCCTTCCCTGCCGCCCCAGAATACGTAGTTCTGGCCGCCGAGCTCCTTCGTGATCTCCATTGCCTTCTTGACCTGGGCAGCGGCATAAGCGAACACTTCAGCATGCGGCGATGTGGAAGCGCCGTGAGTGAACCTCGGATGTCCGAAAGCATTGGTGGTTCCCCACAGGAGCTTGACAGGGCTGTCCTTCATCCTGTCCTTGATCGCTGCGACGATGATGTCGAGCCTCTTGTTGGTCTCTCTCAGCGTATCGGCCTCGGGAGCTATGTCCCTGTCATGGAAGCAGAAGAACGGTACTCCGAGCTTTTCGCAGAATTCAAAGTTCGCTTCGACTTTTGCCTTTGCCAGGTCCATCGGATCAGAGATGTGGCTCCAGGGCCTGATGGCAGTGCCGACCGGTCCGAACGGGTCTGTTCCGGTTGCCTGGAAAGTATGCCAGTATGCGACGGCAAACCTCAGGTGATCCTCCATCCTCTTGCCCGCCACGACTTCATCCGGATTGTAGTATTTGAATGCCAGCGGGTTGTCGGAACCTTTGCCTTCGTACTTGATTTTTGGTACGCCCTTGAAATACTCAGCCATGATATAACCTCCATTTTTGATATATTTTGACCTGCGCATTGGTCATGCGCCGCAATGAACAGCCTATCTTCCAAACAGCTTCTTGATAGGGATTATCGCCGCCCCAAGCGTGGAGGCCCGCTCGCCCAGTTTCGATATCACGATCTCGACATTCGAGGCAGGCCTTTTGAGTGCCCTTGCATCGATGATCCTCCTCAGCGTATCGAGGACAAGGTCGCCGTATACGGTGAAGTCCTTGCCAAGGACGATCCTGGACGGATTGAGGGTATTGATGATATAGGACAGGGCTATGCCGATATAGCACGCAGCATCTTCGAGCAAGCCTGTCGCCGCCGCGTCTCCCGCTCTGGCGGCTGCCGCTATATCCTCCAGTGTGAGTGCGTCGACATTCTCCACTTCACTCAGGCTTGAAGCTGTACCCTGCCTTACGATCCTCCTGGCCTTTTCGATGATGCTGCCGGTGGAAGCCAGTGTCTCAAGGCATCCGCGGTTGCCGCAGCCGCACCTCGGGCCGTGTTCGTCTACGACCAGGTGGCCGACTTCGCCGGCACTGCCGCTGGTGCCCCTGTAAGGCATCCCTCCGGTGAAAATGCCTGCCCCTATACCCGACTTGATGTTCAGACAGACAAAGTTGCTGGCTGTCTGACATGACCCGATCCAGTTTTCGCAAATGGCGGATGCCATCGCCTCATTTTCTGTATATACAGGTAGTCCGATCTCTGCTTCGAGCATCCCGGCTGGATCCGCGTCTTCCCATCCTATATTCGGGGCCAATACGACCCTGTGTGACTTGGAGTCCACGATCCCGGGCACCGATATGCCCACGCCCAGCAGCCTTTCCTTGCTTATGGAAAACTTCTGCAATGTGTTCCTGACACACGCCGCAGAGGCCATTACTGTCATCTCCGGCGTATTCACACGCAGAGGGACAGACCCCTCGTGAAGCACCCGGCCGGTAATGTCCATCAGTACGAACTGTACCGTGTCGACCTCTATATCCAGTCCTACCGAATACCAGGAGTCAGGCTTCAGTTCCAGGAGTACGGGCTTCCTTCCGCCGCTCGACTCGCCTGTCCCGATCTCATGGATATATTCCTTTTCCATCAGGGACGATACGATGGCTCCTATGGCGGTAGGCGACAATCCTGTTTCCTTGGAAAGTTCCGCTCTCGAAACAGCCTGTTTCGTGCGGATCAGGTCCAGTATCCCGGTTTCGTTATAAGCTTTGAGAAATTTGCTGTTTCCGGTCCTTCCTTTTGTCATTCGCTAACCTCATATGCTTTTCATTATCTGCGCCAGATCCTTGAAGTCGTTCTTCAGTGATTTGTAAAGCTGGCAATACAGGCTGTAGAATTTCGAATAAACTTCAGTGTTCGCCGGAACCGGCTGCTGGACTTCGACCGGCTCGATCGCCACGTCGCATGCCTCAGCCACATCCTTGTAGACACCGGTGCCCACTCCTGCGAGCAAAGCAACGCCCAGAGCAGGACCTTCACTGGAATTGGTGGTTGTTATGGGAAGACCGAAAACATCAGCCTGCATCTGTTTCCACAGCTTGCTCTTTCCGCCTCCGCCAGAAGCACGCACCTCGCTGATTTCCACTCCGAGGTCCGAGATAATGCTAAGGCAGTCCTTAAGGCTGAAAACAACGCCTTCCATGACAGACCTGATCATGTCGCTCTTTCTATGTACGGTTGAGAGTCCGAAGAATACGCCCCTCGCGTCAGAATCCAGGTGAGGCGTCCTTTCGCCGATAAGGTACGGCAGATATATCAGCCCGTTGCTTCCCGGCTTCACTTTTTCAGCTTCCTTGTCCATCAGTACATAGGGGTCAGTGTCCATCAGGTCGGCAACATTCATTTCATCCCTGCACAGATTGTCCCTGAACCATTTCAGGGAGAATCCGGCTGCCTGTGTGACACCCATGACGTGCCAGGTGTTCGGGACAGCATGGCAGAACGTCTGGAGACGTCCCTGAGGATCTATCCTGATCTTGTCAAGATATGCGAATACGACGCCTGAAGTGCCTATTGTCGAAGATACGACCCCTGGTTTGACGATGCCGTTTCCGACAGCGCCTGCTGCCTGGTCTCCGCCGCCGCCGACCACCGGAGTCCCGGCTTTCAGTCCTGTCGCCTCGGCAGCTTCTTTGCTGACATACCCGCTGACCTCCTGGGATTCATACAGATCAGCCAGCCACTGCTTTTCTATTCCAAGCTTTGAAAGCACTTCATCGCTCCAGCATCTGTTGGGAATGTCCATCAGCTGCATGCCGCTGGCATCGGAAACCTCAGTGGCAAATTCGCCCGTCAGCCTGAACCTGACGTAGTCCTTCGGGAGAAGGATCTTTCTGATCTTTTCGAAAACATCAGGCTCGTTGTTTTTCACCCACATGATCTTGGACGCGGTAAATCCTACAAGCGCAGGGTTTGCCGTTATCTCTATCAGCCTTTCCGCGCCGATGATCGATGTTATCTGTTCACATTCAGCAGTGGTCCTCTGGTCGCACCAAAGTATGGATCGTCTCAGTACCCTGTTGTCCGCATCCAGCACGACCAGGCCGTGCATCTGGCCCGACAGCCCGATGCCGCTGATATCTTCAGGTTTCACTCCGCTTTTGGCCAGTACTGCACGTATGCCGTCGCAAGTGGCTTTCCACCAGTCCTCAGGATCCTGTTCAGCCCATCCTATCTGAGGCTGGTAAAGCGGATATTCGTTGAGCGAGCTTGCAATGGTCTTGCCGTATTCATCGAATAAGACTGTTTTGGTGCCCGATGTTCCAATGTCAATACCTAACAGATAAGCCATAATCTCCCCTCCCGATATCTTTTTAATATTACATTATTAAGTATACTATTTAAAAAACAGCAAATCAATTAAATAAGTCAATATAAATAAAATTTTTGGATAAAACGAAGCCATGCGGATCAGAACGAATAGAAAAAAATAAAACCTGATGGGAATAATAAAATGATTCATATCGCTAAATAATAATCCTGAAGTCAAATCATAAGGAGGCTTGACCATGAAAGCACAAAAAATGGATCGTCCCAATGAAGGCATAATCTGTTCCGTGGACACCTGCTATTACTACATGCAGGGCGACCGCTGCAGTGCATCACAGATACATGTCGGTCCGAGGGGCTCCAGGTCATCCGAGCAAACCGACTGTGATACTTTCCATTACTATAAAAAGGACAACAGCTGACAGTAACTGATAAGCGTTTCTGACCATTCACCGGGCTCCATGAGGCCGCTTCGGCGGTATCCTCATGGAGCTTTTGTAATCGCACTTTGCCCAGGGGCTCAATAGAAGCAGCTTCCGCCGATGAACTCCCTGATGATGGAATTGGCGGGAACATCCTTTGCATCTATAGGCAGGAAATAACTCAGGAATTCTATGAGCCGCCTTGCTTCTGAGTATTCGGCACTGCTGTTGTCTATCTCCATCAGCAGCGGCTCGGCAAACGTCTTCAGCACGCCGAGTTCATACATCAGCGCCGAATTGAACATCACGTCGGCACTCTCCTGGAACGGGAAGATATTCCTCTCTTCGCCGCGCCTTACGGACGGCCACCTTTTTATAGTACTCACCGCGCTGCTCGCCCTGAACTGATGGTCCCTCACTATCCGCCTGATGATCCGGTTGTCCGTCGTGGGTATCCTGTTATGGTCGTCGATATTCATCGACGTAAGCGCACTCACATAGATCTTGAACTTGCTTTCATGCGGTATCTCCGATGTGAGCCTGTCATTCAGGCCGTGTATGCCCTCTATTATGAGCACATGATCTTCGTCTATCTGCAGCTTTCTGCCGAACGGTTCCCTCATGCCAGTGTTGAAGTTGAATATCGGCAGTTCCACCTCTTTTCCCCGGAGAAGGTCATTGAGCTGCCTGTTGAACAGTTTCACGTCTATGGCTTCCAGCGCTTCATAATCATAATCGCCTTTTTCGTCCCTGGGGGTATTCTCACGGTCGACAAAGTAATCATCGAGGGATATGGTCACAGGCTTGAGACCGTTGACCCTGAGCTGTATTGAAAGGCGCTGGGCGAACGTGGTCTTTCCCGACGAAGACGGTCCGGATACGAGGATGATCCGTTTTTTGTGCCCGCTTTCTGCGATCATGTCCGCTATGCTCGCAATTTTCTTTTCGTGCAGCGCCTCCGCTATCCTGATTACTTCTGCTGCCCTGCCTTCTTTCACAAGAGCGTTCAGCTGGCCTACGTTCTCGATTTCAAGTATTCGGCCCCATCTCTTGAACTCAAGATATATGTTGAACAGTTTTTCCTGCTCAATGAATTCAGGGAGCGTCCGCGGCGAAGACTTGTCGGGGAAGCGTATAACTATCCCGCCATGGTAGTATTTGAGTCCGAAGACCTTTATATATCCGGTATCAGGAGCCATATACCCGTAGAAGTAATCATCCATGCCATCGCAGTTGTAGATCGTCACGAGCTGTTTGTTCCTGTGTTCAATTGCACGGTACCTGTCCATCCTTCCTGTGGATTCGAACAATGCCTCAGCTTCCTGGACAGGGATTTCCCTCTTTTCAAAGGGCAGAGCCTGATCAGCGATCTCGTGCATGCGTTTCTCCAGGAGTTCCACTTCCCGGGGCTCGAGCTCCCTGTCCCCTCTCAGTTCACAGTACAGGCCGCCGCCCACGGCATGGCTTATGATGACTCTCCTGTCCGGGAACAGGTCGTTGGCCGCTTTCATGAATATGAAATACAGGCTCCTCCTGTATATCCTCATCCCGTCTTCCTCGGTCAGGTCTATGAAGCTCACATTGCAGTCATAATCCAGCCTGTATGTCAGCTCCTTTATATCATTGTCGACCCTCGCCGCAATTATCGTCTCACGGCGGAGGTGCTCGAACTCACGTGCCAGTTCGAGCAGTGACGTGCCTTTCAGGACTGTCGCCGTTTCTTTTGAATCCAGCGTCACTTTTATCTGTTCTTTTGTATATGCCATTTGCTTTCTCCTCACTTTTACGGATAATGCTTCAATTCTATTATAGTATATTTATCAGGTGTTTGACAGGAATGTTCGTAATGCGTTAATATGAAATGAAAAATTTTATCGGGGAATGATCGTGAAAATGGGTGAAAGAACTGACTTGGACAGGATCGAAAAAATAAGGACTGAAACGGAACGAAGAAGGACTTTTGCAATCATATCGCATCCTGACGCAGGAAAAACGACGATAACTGAAAAGCTCCTGCTGTACGGCGGGGCCATCAGGCTCGCAGGCGCCGTAAAGGCCAGAAAATCAAGGAACTATGCCGTTTCGGACTGGATGGAGATCGAAAAGCAGAGGGGTATCTCTGTTACCACCAGTGTCATGCAGTTCGAATATGACGGATATTTCATAAACATACTCGACACTCCGGGCCACCAGGATTTCAGCGAAGATACCTACAGGACGCTCATGGCGGCAGACAGCGCCGTCATGCTCATCGACGGCGCGAAAGGAGTGGAAGCGCAGACGATAAAGCTGTTCCATGTCTGCAAAATGAGGGGCATCCCGATATTTACATTCGTCAATAAAATGGACCGGGCCAGCAAGGATCCGTTTTTACTGATGGAAGAGATAGAAAACGTGCTCGGTATCCGCTCATATCCTATGAACTGGCCCATAGGTACCGACGGCGACTTCAAGGGCGTATACAACAGAAAACTCAAGCAGATCGAACTCTTCGAAGGAGGAAAGCACGGCAGTACCATCGTGAGCTCCGTAAAAGGTTCTGCAGACGATCCGGTTTTTGCCGATCTTCTCGGAAGCTATTACCACAACAGGCTGCGCGAGGAAATAGAACTGCTGGACGTGGCCGGAGATGAGTTCTCCATGGAAAAAGTCCTCAGCGGAGAACTGACCCCCATGTTCTTCGGAAGCGCCATGACCAACTTCGGAGTACAGCCGTTTTTAGAAGAATTCCTGAAAATGGCTCCGTGCCCCGGTCCGAGGAAGTCTGATGCAGGCGAGATCGACCCCCTGTCTGAAAACTTCTCAGGGTTCGTCTTCAAGATACAGGCAAACATGAATCCTACGCACAGGGACAGGCTTGCTTTCATACGCATCTGTTCCGGCAGGTTCACGAAAGGCATGTCGGTCTGGCATGTACAGGCAGGCAAGGAGGTAAGGCTTGCGCAGCCGCAGCAGTTCATGGCACAGGAGCGCGCAATAGTGGAAGAGGCATATCCCGGAGATATAATAGGCGTGTTCGATCCGGGCATATTCAGGATCGGCGATACCCTGTGCGAAGGGAGCAGCCGATTCAGGTATGAAGGCATCCCTGTATTCCCCGCAGAGCACTTTGCCAGGGTCTCTCCGGCTGATTCCATGAAAAGGAAGCAGTTCGTCAAAGGTATCAACGAGCTTTCGGAAGAAGGCGCGATACAGGTGTTCAGGCAGCCGGATTCCGGAATGGAGTCGGTAATAGTGGGAGCTGTCGGCGTACTGCAGATCGAGGTGCTCGAGCACAGGCTCAGGCATGAATACGGCGTTGAACCAAGAGTCAGCCACCTTCCATACAGGCATGCAAGATGGATAGTTTCTGAAGTCGGCGATCCCGGGAATCTCAGCCTCACAAGCTCAACGACGGTGGTCGAGGACAACTGGGGAAGGCCGGTGCTGCTCTTTGAAAACGAGTGGAATATCAGGTGGGCCGAGGAGAAAAATAACGGCCTTGTCCTTACCGACATCCAGGGAGCCATGGCCGACCGGCATTCATGAAATCCGGCATCACCGGGAATCGACCTGTGCGGCGCGCGTTTGCTGCAAAATGCCAGCAAATGGAGTTCGTCATCGCTTTAACATGGTGCAGGATTATTGTATAATATTGTATAATATATAGAAACAGGCAGAATAAACAGATATAAAGTCAGGTACGGTCATATTCCGCTAATGTTCACTATAAGGCAGCAATGGAGCGGTTATATGAATCTTCAGCCTATCAGTTGCGGCACGGTCAACGTGCCTGCCAACCAGAAACTCATGCTCGAAGGTGAAACGCCGGATTCCCTGAAACTGTTGCTTCAGGGAAAGATCGAGGCTTACATTTCTCCGGCAGGAATGCAGCAGAGGTCATCGGATCCGGATGACGCGGTCCGTGCAGGATACAGGCTCTTCGATCTGGACCGGAACATTTTCATTGGAGCCGGTGAACTGTTCGCCGGCAGGCAAAGCCTGCTGACATACGTGGCAGCGTCGGACTGCTGCCTTTGCTCCTTCCCTGCGCAAAACACGCAGGATGTCGTGGAACTGGTTACGAAACACAAAGAATACGGCGCCTACATAATCGATTCGATATCGGACCTGATACTGAACGCATACCAGGCCCTTGACAGTGCTCTCTCATACTGCAACACCTTATATGGCATATACAGCAACCTGTGTGCTTACTATGTTTCTCTCTGCAGCAAACACGGATTTCCCGGGATTCCCGGGAGCATTTCCGCGACGGGCGGCCATACTGCATCCCGCCTTATTGAAAAAGGGTCCGCGATACCTTCAGCATTCAGCAGACAGTTCGTCGAAGCCCCGGAAACGGGCGGACCGGCTCTCACGCCCGAAAACAGCGGATTAGATGAACAGGTCCGGTATTACCGGCAACTGAACAACATTTCACCCAACATCAGGAAACTCTTCTTCGCATCGGACATATATGTCACCGGAAAGCACGCGGAAGAAGCCGCAAAGTGCCTGGTAAGCATCGTGGATGGACTGCGCCGCGTCTTCAGGCACCTTGAAGATACGATCGGTCTGCTTTACGGGACTGAAGGAAATGACGCATACAATGCATTCATACAGGCTGCGTTCAGGATGAAGGAAATGGGTCTTGACCATGCTCCGGCCCTGGATGCCGCATCATACATTTATGATAAGCTGAAGGAAATATCGTCCCACATTGCTTCTGTATACAAACACGATACAGGAATAGACTTCGGTTACCTGGACCATGTCCATTCGGACAGGACAGCCGTACTTTCATCCATTGCAGCTGATGAAACCGGCATAACCGTTTCATCAGGCACCATACTCAGCCTTCCCGAGGAACTGCAGAACAGTGCGGCGAGGATCCTGGAATACGCAGAAATCCCTGAAGACAAGGCAACTTTCTTCCTTATGAACATGACCGCATTCAGGAATCTCAGGGACAGAACCTCTTCGGACGAATCCGCCAGGGCCGTCAGGAAAGCTGTAGCCGATATGTTTTTTGACATTTACGCCGCGGTCTTCAGGAAAGCAGTCAGGACAAAAGATGATTCAAGGCTGGTCAGGATGTTCCTCTCCTACGGCTACATGGACGAGAAACTCCTGGATCCTGGCCAGACCATGGCGATATACAGACTGGCAGGCATGAACCATGTTTCAGACGGCACTGCCAATGTATATTTCCTCCACGAGTGGCTGACTGAAATATACAACATGACCAGGGACCCGTCAGTCGACAGCTTCGGCAATGATTACGCAGATACGTTCAGGGAACTTAAAAGGCAGGGCCGGCTGACTGACAACGACAAGGCTGCCTACATGAGCAACCGTGAGGACAGGCTGGACTTCGAGATAAATAATATGGTAAAAACCAACCACAAGCTGGTCCAGGGAAAAATATCAGAGTATTTCCCCATATTGCACAGGGATGCTGCGCCTTACGACCCATGCCGCTCGTTCGTGTCCCCCTCCCTCATCTGCGAGAAGCTGAACAGGATACTTGAGATCGATTTCTCGCTCTTCCACAGGGAGATAAATTACATAAATGCCGAAAAGGGCATCGAGAAAGAACTTGTGATGAAAAAGGTGATGCCCGACATAGTGATAATGCCCGTATACGGCACCAGGGCAATGATGTGGCAGGAGATCGCCGGAAGGGTAAGGAGCAGCCCGGGAAGGTTCATAGTGCCTGTTTTTACGGATGAAAACCTGGAAGATATGATGGTCAGGCTTGCGGGCAACTTCAGATGGGAACTTTGCAGGACCATGATGGGCCCAGCCTGGAACGACATCACGCAAAGCTCCCTAACATCCGAATATGCGGATTATATCCAGTTTTACCGCAAGAACCGCGACCTTACCGAAGAGGCGAAGGAAAAGGTCAAGGCTCTGATAACGAAGCACAATAACAGGCTGCGCGAAATATTCACCGCGGAATATGAAATATGGATAAACAATGAATCCAACGGGAACCCCAGGCTCAACAGGGTAGCAAGGAGCATTTTCATGAAGTACTGCCCGTTTTCAAGGCCGATCAGGGAATACCTTGCAAAGCAGCCGATCTATTCCGACCTGCTGCAGCAGTTCAGCATCCAGCGAGCCAGGAAGGCAAAGGAACTGGAAAACAGGTACAGGACATACATCCGGGCACACGGTTCACTGGACCCTGTATTGCAGGAAAACCTGGATTTTTACAGTCTGCTGTGATCGCCGCATCCGGCAGACTGATTTATCCCGGATGCGGCCTGATCATCTGGCGCGGGGTATCATGCTTGCAAAGTTTGCTTTCTGCCTGGACAGATAATCCTGGAACAGGTACCTGGTGGCTACATCATAGTGTGTCAGTCGGAGGCCGTATTCGAAGCAGTTGTTCACCTTCTTTTTCCATACGATCATGCCGCTGAGGTAAAACATGTTCTTATCAGTGATCAGATCGATGTCTATCTGCTCTTCCTCATCAAGCTCGGTTTCGGAAACGACCATCATGCCATAAAGGCTGATATTCCTCACGAGCATGTGCATACGCTTGCTCGAGAATTTTTTACGAGCACTGATCATAAGAGATACGGGGAACCTTTCAAAGACGCGCCTTTCCACAGGCACCTCTTCATCGCGCATATACAGCGAAACGATGCCAGACTTCGTGTCGATGGCGGTCACTTCCGCCGATGCGGTCTGTATGTCGTTTGCGTCAACAGAGATCAGTACGACAGGGTCAAGTATCTGGAACATATCTGTTTTTCTCGAGACAGGCGAGATCTTGATAATTTTGTCTGCCAATTCCACCACTTTGCATCTCAGAAGGTAATCGATACTGTAAATATTAAGGAGCAGTTCATGCTGAGGATCTATTACCATAGTGCCTCCGGAAACACAACAGCGCAACATCGCGCTAACCTCATGGAAATATTTTAATGCTTTATCTGTATTTTAGCAAAATGCCCCTTATTTATCAATCATGCGGACCTCCCGGAACCATTCACACAAGAAGCTGAGTTAACATAATATACAATATATCGGAGGTGATTTTATGCATTCACATTACTATCTGGGCAAAACAACGATCGACGACCGTCACTGGCATAACTATGAAGGCATGACAAGCTGCGATCCCGATGAACCCGGACATATCCATTACATGAGCGGCAAGACGTCGCTTGAAGACGGACATGTCCATGAGTATCACAATGCCACCGGGCCGGCTATATACGTGGGCGGCAAGCACTACCACATGTACTGCGCCATCACGAAGGAAGCCGACGGCCATGTGCATAAGTACGAGGACGCCACACACAAGTACTATGGTGAATATTTCGAGAAGTGTCCGCACAAAAAAGACCCCTGCAAATGAAGCACCGGACGTACAGGTATAGAATATTTACAGAAGAAATATGAAACGCTGCAATAAAAAACAAGAAGGCAGTCATACGAAAAGGCAATAACCACACAGCCTTTAAGGCAGCATCCGCATGCAGAATGCTGCCTTATGCTGTTTTTCTATTGCCGGACCAATGTAACAGATACTTCAGATATGGCGTATCCCGACATACGCCGTCAACAGGCCGGGCATCATACTGTGCTGGTTTACGGGTCAGTTGGCTGAAGGACATTGCAAATAATATTCCAGTATTTTTTGCTCCTTTATGACCTCATATCCCATACGTTTATATATATCCAATGCCCTAGGCATAAGCCGGGAACAGTGCAGCAGTGTACGTATCACACAATCATCGATAGAGCTTTCTGCCGAAAAACATCTGATCCGAATGGTTACATTTATAATATATTTGACACAAAGCAGTTATTTCCATGCCATTTATTGCTATAGTTTTTATTTCAGGAGAATCAAAAAACATGATAGCATCGATGCCGTATCCCATATCATCCGTTTAAGCATCAAAGAAAAACCCCGTGAATCGACAAGGCTGGTCAGCACATCTTTCATGGCCGTGGAAAATGTGGTGTCAGCACTTATATACTCATGAATTTCAGTAAAGGCCAAAGGTCTCTTCCTCAAACTCGCGCAAAAAGGTTTCCAGCTTTTTGATCCTGGGTTCAGCCATGCGTTTAGCCGAATCCAGTTCCAGCAGGGCTGAAAACTCTGCCAGGTGCTTTTTCAGTGCCGCAATGGCTTTTGTCATCTCTTCATGCTGTTTTGAAAAATCACGCGCGACTGCGATAAATCCGAGATAATCGACCGCATCGGCATTCCTCAGCAGTTTTGTTTCATTTGCCGTACCCTGTCCGCACTTATCGTGGTATCTGACTGCTTCTTCTATTGCACTGATTTTGTAAGCATCGTTGATACTGTACTCTGCTGCGAGAGCCGGCACAATTTTGGCTGATTCCTCCGCATGGTCGAACTTCCCTTCGGGCCGGTACGGCTTGAATGCGCTTATATCGTGAAAATAACAGGAAAATGTCAGTATGTCTTCGTCATATGCCAGGTTCTCTTCTTCGGCCAGTTTTTTCGCGATGACAAGGCAGCGCCTTGCATGGTTGAGTATGTAAGTCCCGCCCAGGTCCTGCAGATGCCTGTTCATTTTTTCAATATCCAGCATGATCCTCACCTCACAAATACGTATTCGAAACAGGTGTTTATCTGGATGTTATGTTTTACCTGTTATATATTAAAATAGCAAATTTTCCCTCACTATGCAATTATATCAATAATATCCCCGTCCGTAGTGCCAGGTGCTCCTCACTGTTGCTTTCCCGGCCTCATTCGCCCGGCCAATAATCCGTCCGACATGCATTGTTCACAATTTGTTAATTGATATGATCCATATGACCAACTATAATATGGTAATAGCTATAATATGGCAACAGGTTACGTAAAATGAAACACATCCTTATAATCGACGACGACGTCCATATCGGAAACATGCTCAGGGAAGTGCTCTCCAGGGAGGGCTACAGGGTATCGCAGGCTTATTCGGGAACGGAAGCCCTGATGACGCTTTCCGCTTCAAAGCCTGATCTTGTTTTGCTCGATCTGATGCTTCCAGGGCTCTCCGGTGAGGAAGTGCTGCCGAAAATCAGCGGGATACCTGTTATCGTTGTAAGCGCAAAGGCGGATTCGGACAAAAAAGTCGAACTTCTGCTTGGGGGCGCGGCAGACTATGTGACAAAACCTTTTGACACAAAGGAACTGCTCGCCAGGATCAAGGTGGCGCTGCGCAAGTTTTCCGCCCCGGCAGATATGGTTCTGTCCTTCGATGACCTGAAGCTCGACATTGCGACACGCACCGTTTTTGCTTCCGGAAAAGAAATCAGGCTTACACGAACGGAATACGCTATTTTGAAGGTATTAATGCAGAACCAGTCACAGGTGATCGCGAAATCCATCCTGCTTGACCGGATCAGCGAGGACACGCCTGATTGTACAGAAAGTTCGCTGAAAATGCATATCAGCAATCTGCGCAGGAAACTTCGCGACATAAGCGGCAGGGACTATATCGAAGCGGTATGGGGGATAGGTTTCAGGCTGAGATCCGAATAATTTTACCGTTTCTTTACGCTTTTCTTTACCGCTTTCTTTACCTTTTCCCGGTAGAATGCAGGCATCAGGACGAAAGGAGGCCCGTAAATGGACTATGTTCTTACTGCAAATGCCCTGTGCAAGCAATATGGGCATTTCAAAGCACTGAACGAACTCTCCATGCACGTCCCGAAAGGAGCGATCTACGGCTTTGTCGGGAAAAACGGCGCGGGAAAAACGACCCTGATCCGCATCATTTGCGGCCTGCAGTCACCCGCTTCCGGTGAATACGCCCTGTTTGGCACCGACAGCAGGGACAAACGCATCACCAGGGAGCGCAGGCGCATAGGGGCAGTAATGGAGACCCCGTCCATCTACCTGGATATGTCGGCGGAGGAGAATCTGAAAATGCAGTGCCGTGTCCTCGGTATACCGTCTTTTGAAGGCATCCCGGAACTTCTCAGACTGGTCGGGCTTGAAAGGACCGGCAGGAAAAAAGCAAAGGATTTTTCCCTCGGTATGAAGCAACGGCTCGGGATCGCACTCGCCCTTGCCGGTGATCCTGATTTCCTGGTACTGGACGAGCCTGTCAACGGCCTTGATCCGCAGGGCATAATCGAAATACGGGAGCTTATCCTGAAGTTGAACCGGGAACGCCAGATAACCGTGCTTATCTCGAGCCATATCCTCGGGGAGCTTTCAAAACTGGCAACGCATTACGGCTTTATCGACAACGGGCGTATCGTGAAGGAAATCAGCGCTGCTGAACTGGAAGCAGCCTGCAGGAAATGCGTGCGTGTGGAAGTAACAGGTACGGACATCCTTGCCCGCGTACTCGACAAAATGGGTATAGAGTACAGGATCATCGATGACAGGCATGCCGATATCTTCGCAAAACTGATCGTATCGGAACTGGCCCTTGCTCTCGAAAAAGAGAACTGCCGGCTCATTTCAGTACAGGAGCGCGATGAAAGCCTTGAAAGCTATTACGTGAATCTTGTGGGAGGCGGAAGTCATGAATAGGCTTATATCTGCTCATATGACACGGCTTCGCAGGGACAAGGTGTTCTGGCTCTGCCTGGTAACTATACTGGTCTATGCCATTGCATATATGCTCAATGGATGCAGGCAGGCCGCAGTTTTATCCGAATTCAGTTACACCCTTGACAAGTATTACTTCCATTTCGCACTGACTGCAGGCGGATTTATGGCAGTATTCGCCGGTATGTTCCTGGGTACCGAGTATAGCGACAGGGTGATACGCAATAAGGTAATCGCCGGTCATACGCGGACAGCCATTTACCTGTCTAATTTCATTGTAACTTTCATTGCCTCGCTGGCGATGTTGTTTACATGGATCATCGGCGCCATGGTCGGCATCCCGTATCTTGGGCCATGGGAAATGGACGCCGGGCAGCTGATGGTTTATCTTCTGGTCGCAGTACTTTTCATCGCGGCACTTTCTTCCATCTTTACACTGGTTGGCAGCCTGTCGTCAAACAAGGCAGTTACAGTGATCGTCACCATCATACTGTATTTGGTCATGCTTCTCTTTTCCAGCATGATATATAGCAGCCTCATGGAACCCGAAATGCTGAACAACCTGGTCTTTACAGGCGAAGGTTTCGAAGTGGACGGCCAGATACCCAATCCGAACTATGTCAGCGGGGCAAAACGCATGGTATACGAGTTTATCAACGATTTTCTGCCGACGAGCCAGGGAGCGCAAATGGCGTTTGTTGAAATCGCTGACCCGGTACGCATGATGCTGTCATCAGTGTTCATAACAGTTTCGGTAACGCTGTGCGGGCTGTTTTTCTTCCACAGGAAGGACATAAAGTAAAGGAGTGCGATAATGTTGTTGCCATGGGTCCTGTGCGGCATCCTGTCCGCGGCCGTCATTGTGATGTGCGTTAAAATCCATATCCTCAGGAAAAGCACGGCAGAGATCTGTTCGGAACTCAGGGATCGTCTGGATACTGATACGAATACCCTTATCTCAGTATCTTCAAATGACAGGCATGTGAAGCGCCTTGCCGTCGAACTGAACATGCATCTGCGCAGGCTGCGGGAGCAGCGGCACAAATACCAGCCCGGGGATTCGGATATCCTGAATTTATTATAGCCAGCGATATGGCAAGGTGAGTCGCAGCAAAGGCCATTACTTACCTCCTCAAGGCATAGCTTGCCCTTTCGGTCAGATAAACTTTACCAAATTATACTATAAAAATCGATCTTCTATCAATCAATTCCACAAGCCTGTGCCTTCCTGCGGAGGCCGGCACGTACCAATAAAATCAGACAGAATATTTTATATCAGCATGCAAAAGCTAATATAAATACATAATCACAAAGGAGTTGGAATTATGTTTAAACATGAAAAGAACCTTCTGCATGAGGTCAGGGTAGATGCACCAAACCCAAATTATGCAGCTATGCTGCAGGAACAGCTCGGCGGGCCCCAGGGCGAACTGAAAGCAGCACTGCAGTATCTTTCCCAGAGTTTTCGCATTAAAGACCCCGAAATCAGGGATCTGTTCCTTGACATTGCTGCTGAGGAATTAAGCCATATGGAAATGGTTGCTGCTGCCATAAATATGCTGAACGGCCATGCACCTGATGCAAATAACGCAACGATCGGCAATGTAGAAGCACATGTATTGACAGGACTTACTCCTATGTTGAGCAATGCATCAGGCTACTTATGGACAGCTGCCTATATAAATGAGACCGGTGACCTTGCAGCCGACATATTGTCCAATATCGCAGCGGAGCAGAGAGCAAAGGTTGTTTACGAATATCTCTACAGGCAAATCAACGATAAAGGCGTAAGGGATACGATCGACTTTTTGCTGAACCGTGAAGAAGCCCATAATGCTATGTTCAGAGAAGCATTCAACAAAATCCAGGATACCGGTTCACTAAAAGATTGGGGGATCACAAAAGATTCTAAGCTGTATTTCAATCTTTCAACACCGGGCGGCCAGTTTTTCAATGCTGATAACCCACAGCCGCCAAGCTTTAACGATCCAAATCAGAGAAATAATTAAATGCAAGAATTTACAGACAAATATAGAAAACGTCATCTGCGAAAACGCAAAAATCGGGCTGAAAAACACACTTTTCAAGCCCGGTTTTCGCTCGTTTTTCACTTCAGTTCCGATATTATGGCCTGGCTTTAATGCCGCATGTATTGCGGACCTTTTTACACACCGGTCCGTTTTTTACTCATCCAATGTCAAACAGAACCTCATGAGCACTGCAGCTACCTCCGCCCTGGTCGCCGTATTCTTCGGGGCAAGGATGCCATTTCCATTCCCCGATATGAAGCCGGCGTCTGCAGCCCAGCCAAGTGCCGGCTCCGCCCAGTTGCTGACCTTATCGGCGTCCGGGAAGCGCAGGCTAAGGTCTGTATATCTCTGGATGCGATCATATCATCGCAATATTTCAAAATTCCTGCCAGTATAATTACTCCCATACTCCCATGAAAAAAGGCTGTCCCATAATCAGATTCTATCCGATTTTGAGACAGCCCTTTGGTGAGCCATCCGCGACTCGAACGCGGGACACCTTGATTAAAAGTCAAGTGCTCTGCCAACTGAGCTAATGGCTCATAACTTATCATATATACCTGCGCATTTGTGCCGCACAGGTATATATGATACAGCATCATCATCAGTTTTGTCAACCACAGATTTTAGTATTCCCGTATATTCCTCAGCCCTGTTTTGACTCGAGGTAATCGTTGAGCTCCTTGACGATCATGTCAACATCGACGCCATGTACCGCACATGCTTCCTCAAGGCTTTCGCCTGAAGATGCAGGGCAGCCGAGGCAGTGCATCCCTATTTTGAGCAGTATAGGAGCTGTGCCCCTGTCAAGTGCCAGAATATCAGCAATGATCATATCCTTAGTTACCTTTGCCATGACTTAACCTCCTGGTTTTTAAAGTTTGCGCTATCCAAATTACAGTTTATTATACACTATTGTTTACTTAAAATATACCCTGTTTTGTTACGGATAATCGAACTATGGTCAAAAGAGCATCAACCCTCGCGTTTTTGCACGAAAACGCGCTGAAAACTTTCACGGCCTGAACTGTAAAGATCCCTGCCCTCGCTGTCCGTTACGACGACAACCGGAAAGTTCCTGACAACGAGCCGTCTCAGCGCTTCAGGCCCCAGTTCCGGGAAGGCGGCGATTTCCTCGGAAATGATGCACCTGGAAAGCAATGCGCCGGCACCACCCACGGCACCGAAGTAAACTGCCCCGTATTTTTTCATTGCTTCCACCACCTCGCCGCTCCTGAGACCTTTGCCTATCATCCCAGTAAGCCCCAGTTCTATAAGCCTCGGCGTATATGCGTCCATCCTCCCGCTGGTGGTGGGTCCGGCGGAACCGATAACCTCCCCTGGCCTCGCCGGGCATGGACCGACATAGTATATGACCTGATCCTTTATGTCAAAGGGAAGCTCCTTCCCTTCATCCAGCATTTCGATGAACCTTTTGTGCGCTGCATCCCTGGCGGCATAGACAACTCCGCTTATTTCAGCATGGTCGCCTGCCTTAAGCTTTCTCACAATATCTCTCGTCAACGGTGTGTTCAGGGTTATCACGTTATCCATCAAAACTTCCTCCATTCAGCGCTTTTCCCTACCCGGAGCATAGTCTGCGATCCCGGGCTTACAGCAAACTCAAAAGCTCCTGCGCATGTTTTGGGCCGGCACTATAATATGCCCTTCTTTGGCTGCAGCCTGCGCAGTGTGCAATGAAGCATCCTCAGATCACGGCCTCGGCATGCCTGGTGACATGGCAGCTTATGTTTACAGCCACCGGCAGCCCGGCTATATGGGTCGGGAAAACCTCAATATTCACAGCCATTGCCGTCAGCCTTCCGCCAAGTCCGGCAGGGCCTATGCCCAGCCCGTTTATGAGCCCAAGCAGTTGCTCCTCGAGCTTCCTGATCCTTTCGTCACTGTTCCGCCTGTCCACGGGACGCAGCAGCGCTTTTTTTGCCAGCAGCGCAGCTTTCTCCATCGTCCCTCCGATGCCGACTCCGACCACTATGGGTGGACACGGGTTCGGCCCGGCTTTGTCCACCATTTCCAGGATATATGCCTTCACACCTTCGATCCCGTCTGAAGGCTTCAGCATCTTTACCCCACTCATGTTCTCGCTTCCGAATCCCTTAGGCGCAACGGTTATCCTGAGCCTGTCCCCTTCGACGATGTCGCAGTGGATGACAGCCGGGGTGTTGTCACCTGTGTTTTTCCTGTCAAACGGATCCGAGACAACTGATTTCCGCAGGAACCCATTCTCATATCCCCGTCTTACACCTTCGTTGACAGCCTCGTACAGGCTGCCTCCGGTGACATGGACATCCTGGCCAAGCTCAATGAAAACTACGGCCATACCAGTGTCCTGGCAGATGGCCATGCGCTCGCGGGCGGCGATCCTGGCGTTTTCCACCAACTGGCAAAGCACTCTCCGTCCTGTCTCCGATTCCTCATGCTTAATGCCCTCTTCAAGGGCGGCCATTATATCGGCATTCAGTTCATAATTCGCCTGCATGCAGAGCTTCTCAACGATTTCAGTTATCTGCGACACATCAATTTCTCTCATCGCTTCCTCCCGGTCCGGTAAAAATGCCGGTTGCGACCATGCCGGCCGCCTGGTCTGCTGATAATATGATATACGAGTTGGAGCATCCAGGCAAGATTGTACAGGCATGGTGACGTCAGCGTTATTTCCGGGGCCGGAATTACCGCGGTGACTGAGTTAACACAAAATTCACAAACCTCAAAAGACTTTTGATATGGTAAGTTGTAAAATTAATTGCCCAAACATGATAAAAAAGAAGTGACTCAAATCAGAACCTCTGATAATGTTTTAAGTGACAAAACCAAAACATATTGGAGGGTCCGAAATGAGTCACCTTAATAAT
>Ga0209608_1000362_pt1 | contig 46612 bp, 42 predicted proteins | sample AD_UKC130_MetaG_FD_184428 | JGI IMG/M metagenome (GOLD analysis project Ga0209608, IMG submission 184428) | Active sludge microbial communities of municipal wastewater-treating anaerobic digesters from Canada - AD_UKC130_MetaG (SPAdes) (version 2) | ecosystem: Engineered > Bioreactor > Anaerobic...
CGGCGCCATTCCCAACAAAGGATTACTGGTCTCCATCACCAATTTCACTCCGGACACCAGGATAAACAAGGCCACCAAAACGCCCATATATCCATCTAAATTGTAACCGGTCAAGCGGGTCAAAACCATGGCTAATAACACGGCAGAGGTCGACAGGATATCATTGCGGCTGTCAGCTGCGGCAGCTGTAAGCGTCAGCGAATGGATCAGCTTGCCAATCCTTCGGTAAAACAGGCTTTGCCAAAGCTTGATCAGGATCGACACGACCAATACTGCGACAGCGACCCAACTAAACTGTGTTTCCTCCGGAACCAGTATTTTATGAACCGAACTTTTGATCAATTGAATGCCCAAAAACAATACCAGGAATGAAACGGCCAACCCCGACAAATATTCCATCCGCGCATGACCGTAAGGATGTTCAGCATCTGCCGGTTTTCCGGAGAGTTTAAACCCGATCAGGGTGACCAGAGACGACGCCGAGTCTGACAGATTGTTGACCGCATCCGCTGTAATGGAGATACTGTGAAATAAAGTACCGACCGTTATTTTAATCAAAAAAAGCAATATGTTAGAGGCGATTCCTACGATCCCGGCAAACTTACCATAGTGTTCTCTCACTTGGGCATCGCTGATATTCTGATAGTCTTTCACGAACAGACGAATAAGCCACTGGGTCAAAGCTAACCCTCCGTCAATCAAAAATGTGAATAAGGATAGGTACTATTCCTTATAATATATCATTGAATAAAGTAAAAAGCTAACCAATATCCGAAAATACTTTTCTTTTTTCAAAATTTTAACTGGCACCTAATGAATCCCATAAGGAGGTATAGGAATGGACAGCAAAAATTGGCTGAGCCCCTTTCGCAACGATTTTTTGGGCGACCGGTTTTTCAACAATTTAATCCCTAAAAGCTTTAACGACTTTTTCAAAGCCGATTACTTTGGGCCTTCAGTCGACTTAAAAGAAACGGATAATGAGATCATCCTACGCGCCGATATTCCGGGCGTCAATCCCGAAGATCTGGACATTACCGTCGATGAAAATACGATCATCCTCAAAGGCGAAATTAAACAGGATCAGGATCGTAACGAAAAAGGCTATCATATCACGGAACGGCGTTATGGCAGTTTTTACCGGACCCTTCCGCTCCCTGTCGCCGTTAAATCCGACCAATCCATCGCCCGCTATAAAAACGGTGTACTGGAGCTCCGGGTCCCCAAAGCAGAACCTACGGTACAACGGGGCTTCAAACCTAAAATTCAATCGGACGATCGGACCTTACAATAAAACCCAAGTAAACACGAGAGCCATCCAACCAAGATGGCTCTTTTTTCTTGACAACAACCGTATGGCCCTTGATAAGATAGATTTGGATTAGGATAAGCAACAGCAAGGAGGCACAATCATGAATTTTATCCGAAGAAACGGACCGGGATTAGCCTTTGCGGTGGGATTGGCGTTAATGGCCAACTATTTCGGCCACCTCTTTCCCATCGTCGGCGGCCCGGTCTTTGGTATTGTATTTGGGCTGTTCATCGGCAACCTATGGCCTAAACCGAAAAGTGTAACTCCAGGACTGGCATTTACGTCCAAAAAAGTGCTCCAATGGGCGATCATCGCCTTAGGGGGAGGCTTAAGTTTGTCCCAAGTTTATAAAGTCGGACTTAATTCCTTCTCAGTCATGATGTTTACCCTTTCGGCCGCTTTTATCACCGCATACGGATTTGGCAGGTTGATGCGGATTCCGGTTAAATTGACCAGCCTCATCGGCATGGGCACTGCCATTTGCGGCGGTTCAGCCATTGCTGCCATCTCCCCAATTATCGAAGCGGAAGATCAGGAGATCGCCTACGCCATCTCGACGGTATTCCTCTTTAATATCATGGCTGTTTTGATCTTTCCGCCCTTAGGGCACTTTCTTCACTTTTCAGATCAAGCTTTCGGCTTATTCGCAGGAACTGCCATTAACGACACTTCTTCCGTTGTCGCTGCCGGTTATGCTTACAGCAATGCAGCCGGTGCCTATGCCACCATCGTCAAACTTACCCGGACCACGATGATCATTCCGATCTCGCTGATCTTTGCCGCCGTGGTTGCATTTCGGAAAAAACGCACCTCCGGTAAAGATAATGGAGTTAATTACCGTTTTAAAGCCATTTTCCCCTGGTTTATCCTCTGGTTTTTAGCTGCGTCATTGTTAAATACCGCCGGAATCATCGCCGGGCCTACCGCTGCTTTATGTACAGAAACCGGTAAATTCCTTATCGTCGTCGCCCTATCCGCCATCGGCCTTAATTCCGACTTTAAAAAAATGATGAAAACCGGGTTTAAGCCGATGCTCCTCGGACTCATCGTATGGGCTAGCGTGACGGTGACGAGTATTATAGTGCAGTTTGCAACGGGGCAAATTTAGATCATATAAAATTGCCCGTTATAATCTCACAAAAACTCGAACCAATTTAAAAATATTATGTGTTTTATCAGGTATATAGCGGCCACTGCCGCACGATAAATTTCCATCTTTCAAGTTTCATATTACCCCTAGAAAAGACCCTGATATTATTTCCGGCAGGGATGCCGGAGCGCGGAATGGATACATGGATGTATCCTTGACGTCGGCGTCGAAGCATCAACAAGCAACGCCGCCATGGACGGCAATTCCAGAAGGAAGGGACCCGCGGCCAGGATGGACGCGGGATAATGGGGGTTTGGGGGATTCCCCCAACCGGGGAGGTCAGAGGCGAACGGCGTCGCCCCTGATTCGGAAGGTGCAGGAGGGCGAACAGCGCCTCCTGTCGACAAACGAAACAAAATTTAGTGTTTCACAAAATATATTACACCAGCATACAGAAACAAGCTTATATCCGTTTTCCACAAAAGACCAAACACAGAATTAAACACAGCACCTTCTGCCAATCCAAAGATTAAACCCCTGTCAAAACCAACCGGATTAAAACCCGCCAGATGAACATATAAAAAACCCCCATCAACGGGAGTAAAATTAAAAACAGAAAAAATTATTAATTATTATGTTTTCCCTTTAAACTCCGTCCTGCATTTCGGACAGATGATAATGAGCTTTCCTTTTCCCCTCGGCACACGCAGCCGTTGCTTACAATTGGGGCAATGATAAAAACGATAGATCTTGGCTTCAGCCCAATTGCGCTTTAACTGATTCAACCACGAAACCATCGGGCTAATCCTGGCCATGAACTTCTCGTTTTCCATCCGCCGTTTGTAAATATTTCTGGATAACATTCGAAACAGGGCGAATCCAAGAGGAAGATAACTGATCAAAATTAATAAAGGAATACGGCATAAATCACCTGTAAAACTTAATATCAGCGAAACTACTAAAAGGAACAGCGCCAGTTGGTCCCCGCCATACCTGCCCGTCATGAATCTTCTAAACCATTCCATTCTATGACTCCTTTAAGAAACGATCTCCCATAAAAAACTGCTTCTTTAGGGATATCTCTGATATGTTTAGTTTATCATGACCGCTTCCCAATGACAAATCATCCGTTTCCAACCGGCCTAAGCTAAATTACGTATTTAACCCAGGTGGCAATTCAACCGTTTTATCCGTCAGGAACATGGTAAAATGACACTTACAATAAAGGTTTCCTGATTCATTCCGTACCTCGACTTCACATCGGACGATGGTTTTGCCATGGGAGATCACCCGGCCCTCGGCAATCACCTTTCCTGATAAAGCCGGTTTAATATATTCGGCATTACCGCTCAGGGTAACTGCCTGTCTGCCAAGGTAAACTGTAGATGTACCCGCTGCAGTATCGGCCATGGTATAGAGAAGTCCCCCATGCATACTGCCAAAATAGTTTTTTCCGGTTTCATCAAGATCCAGTTCTACCTTAGCGTATCCCTCTCCCAATTCCACCAGCTTTATTCCACTTTTAGCGGAAAACATGTCCCGGTGATTAAACCATTCTTTAAATTTTTCCAAGTTGATCATGGTGTAGCCTTCCTTTAACCATAAAATTCTTCACTATTCAAAATAATTTTAAAGGGCAAAGACGTGTCCGCTTTGCCCCTATTTTCAGATTAAGCCGTTTCAATCCGGCTGGCCGCTTGCAGGCCAAGTTTTTCAATGGCTTGTTCCCTCATCTTGTACTTGAGGACCTTTCCTGCGGCATTCATCGGGAATTCAGTCACAAATTCGATATAGCGCGGTGTCTTATGTTTCGCCATATTCGCCCGGATATAATCCTTCAATTCATCGGCTGTCATCGTCACACCATCCTTAAGGATGACACACGCCATAATCTCTTCTCCGTATTGCTGATCGGGGACGCCGATGACCTGGACATCTTTAACCTTCGGATGTGTATAGATAAAGTCTTCGATCTCCTTGGGATAAATATTCTCACCGCCCCGGATAATCATATCTTTAATCCGGCCGGTAATCTTGAAGTTCCCATTGGCGTCACGCCGGGCCAAATCGCCGGTATGGAGCCACCCGTTTTCATCAATGGCAGCTGCCGTTGCCTCCGGCATCTTGTAATATCCCTTCATGATATTATAACCGCGGGCTACAAATTCACCGTCCACCCCGTCCGGCAGGTCCTCTCCGGTTCGGGGATCAACGATCTTGCACTCCACTCCCGGAAGAGGCCGACCGACCGTATTCACCCGAACTTCGATAGGATCATCCACACGGCTCATGGTACAGCCAGGCGAGGCCTCGGTCTGTCCATAGGTGATGCAGATCTGGGACATATTCATCTTCTCCATTACATCCCGCATCACCTTCACCGGGCAGGGGCTTCCCGCCATGATCCCGGTCCGCATATGGGAGAAATCGGTCTTGGCAAAATCCTCATGCTCCAGCATGGCGATGAACATGGTCGGTACGCCGTGGCATGCCGTGATCTTCTCTTTGTTAATGCATTCCAGGGACAATCTAGGTGAGAAATAGGGTATCGGACACATGGTCGCCCCATGGGTCATAGCAGCCGTCATCGCCAAAACCATGCCGAAACAGTGGAACATCGGCACATGGATCAACAACCGGTCTGCCGTTGAAAGGTCCAAACAGTCCCCAATAGTTTTCCCGTTATTGACCACATTATAATGGGTCAGCATAACACCTTTCGGGAAACCGGTGGTCCCGGAGGTATATTGCATATTGCAGACATCATGACAATTGATGGCCATTGCCCGGCGGTATACCTCTTCAACCGGCACGGTTTCAGCGAGGGCGACCGCCTCATCCCAGGACAGGCAACCTTTCTGTTTGGACTCGATGGTGATGATATTCCGTAAGAAAGGCAGCCGCTTGATGCGAAGGGGTTTACCGGCCTCAGCAGTTTCAAGCTCAGGGCAAAGTTCCTTAATAATTTCAACATAATTGGAATCTTTATACCCGTCAATCATCACCAAAGTATGAGTATCGGATTGCCGCAATAGATATTCAACTTCGTAAATCTTATAGGCCGTATTGACCGTTACCAAAACAGCCCCGATCTTAACCGTTGCCCAGAAGGTGATAAACCATTGGGGGACATTGGTAGCCCAAATCGCCACATGATCCCCGGGTTTAACCCCGATGGCAATCAACGAACGGGCAAAGGTATCCACATCGTCCCGGAATTCCTTATATGTCCGGGTATAATCCATTGTTGTATAACGAAATGCATACTGATCGGGGAATTCATCGACAACCCGGTCTAAAACCTGCGGGAAAGTCAGATCGATCAGCGAATCTTTTTCCCAAATATATTTTCCGGTTTTGGTTTGATTGTCAAAGAGCCGCCCTCTGGTCGCACTCTTTTTGATGTATTGCCGCATAAAGTTTTCAAAATGAGGGAAGACAACGCCGGCATCATCCAGATCCTTCGCCCAGCGTTTGACCCATTCCAACGAGATAAACCCGGAATAATTGATAGAGTTCAAAGCCCGCATCATCCCATCGATGGGCAGATCGCCTTCGCCTAACATCCGGTACTGAACGACGCCGTCCACCATAACGGAATCCTTGATATGGACATACTTAATGAAAGCCCCGAGATTTTGAACTGTTTTTTCAGGGGTTTCCCCGGCATAACGATAGGGATGGTGCAGATCCCACAAGGCGCCTACCGCGTCACTGGCCACATGTTCTAAAAGCCCCCGAAGACGGGACGTATCAGCATAAACGCCATTGGTTTCGATCAATAGTGTAACCCCGTTAGCTTCGGCTACCGGAATCAATCGCTTCAATGCCTCCAAAACCACATTGTCGTCTACTTCCTCCGTAACCTGAGGTTCCAGATCTCCCAGAACACGGACATAAGGCGTACCCAATCGTTTCGCTAAATTGATATATTCCACGATCTCCTGATAATTGGCGTCAGCCTTCTCCGGAAATTTCAAACAGCAACCCGAGGAAAGACACGGAATCTCCAACCGCAAGTCTTTGAGTTTTTTGACAGTGTTAGGCAGTTCACTTTCTGTAAAGGGTTTAGCTTTCACTGCGAAAATTTCTTCTCCCAGGCCTCGGATTTCAATTCCGTCAAAACCCAGGTCTTTAGCCATGGCATAAATATCAGGCCAATTAAAATCCGGACATCCAAGCGTCGAAAAAGCTAATTTCATGAAACAATCTCCCCTTCTAACATTAATTATTTATCTGTCAGCATCACTGCAAAAATCCTCGGCTGCTTAAATCACCCAAAATATTGAAATAAAACGCTTTCATCTCTCTCATCAAGAGACGAAAGCGTTACTTCCGCGGTACCACTCTTATTGGTATTAAACCCTCTTTAAGCATCCTCACACCGAATGCCCTCTCATGGTAACGGCGAGAAACCCGGTCCTACTTACGCACTTTGGAACTGCCAAAGCTTCAGCGAACTGCTCCAGGGGGAGCTTCCTCTGTACCGTGTACTGTTTTGCACCGACCAACAGTTCTCTTAAAACACCGGAAACAGGGTACTTTTCCCTATCATCGCATATAAAATAATATTGTAGTACATATTTATTATGGAATTATCAAATTTTCCGTTCCTTGTCAAGAGGAAGCTTCCCTCGAAGTAAAATCCCATCGTCATCTATCTCCTTTCAATACAGCAAATAAAACGGCTGCTTTCAACCTGCAGCCGCCGGAAAAAGAGTCATCATATGTTAGAATCCATCAACTTGCGCACTTCCTCTTTGAATAAATTGCCTCTTTCTTTATAATTCTTAAACATACCAAAACTGGCACAGGCAGTCGAGAGAAGCACTACCTCACCGGGAGCCGCCCTTTCAAAAGCTGTCCTAACGATCTCCGTCATATTTTGGCACCCGTAAACCAACTCTGGAATAGGCAGTCCAGATTTGGCTGCTACCTCCTGGAGCTTTTCGCCGATCTTCGGCCCGGTCACTCCGATCAAGATCACCGTTTTCACGGAACTACGCAAAACCTCTTCCGCCAGAACTGTAAAATCCGCCCCTTTATCAGCCCCTCCGGCAATCAGTACAATCGGCTCGGTAAAGGCTCTAATCCCGACAATAGTGGGATCCGGGGCAGTCGCAAAGGAATCATCAAAAAATTGAACCCCGTTTACAGTTGCCACATATTCGAGCCGGTGTTCCAGGCCTTGATAACCGGAGATCCCATCCCGAATCGACCCCAGATCTGCCCCAGCCATCCGGCTGGCCAATGCGGCCGCCGCAATATTTAACAGGTTATGCTCCCCGCGAACCTGAATGGATTCACTGCTAATCAGCTGTTCCGGTTGGCCGTCCAGATTCCATAGGATCTGATAAAGTCCATCCCGCCGTTCAAACCAGGCCCCTTTCGGCTGCTGCTGATTCCCATAGGTCAACAGTTGCCCCCTGACCAAGGTTTCCAGCTCCCGGCTGGTAGGATCAGCCCTGTTTAAAATAGTGACGCCCTTTCCATCCTGATACCGGAAGAGATTGGCCTTTGCCTGAATGTAGTCGGATCGTGATTTATGATAATTGGGATTGACCGGATCCGCCGGAGCCAAATGATCCTCAGTAATGTTAGTAATCACCGCAATATCCACGCTCCGGTCAAAATCCTCCAGTTGAAAGCTGGATAACTCTAAAATAACCACATCATCCGGTTTCAGCTCTTCCAGAAATTCAAAAGGCGCAATGCCGATATTTCCTCCCAAAAAAGCCCGGGTGCCTTTTTTCTTTTGGCTGAGATGAAGAATCCGATGAATCAACGAGGAAGTGGTCCCTTTTCCTTTCGTCCCGGTCACGCCAATGATTTTACAGGGACATAATTCTAAAAACAGCCGCATGGCACTGGTAATCTTCACTCCAGCTGCTTTAGCCCGCTCCAGCCTGGGATCAAACAACGGCAATCCCGGCGAACGAAACACTTCGGTGAAATCAGTCAAATGGTCCAGATAATCTGCACCCAGCCGGAACTGGATACCACGTTCTTTCAATTCATGATACCGGTCCCCCAGAGCCGCCGGTTCGCGGCTGTCACAAACCGTCACTTTTTCTCCCCTAGCCAACAGATATTTAACCAAAGCCAGATTTTCGATACCCAAGCCGAGTACGGCACGTTCATTCATCGGTTTATATCTCCTTCACTGTCAGGATAAACAACGCCATCCACATCATATTTGACTGCAAATCATTTCAGACTTCTTCATCCTCAGGAATGTAGCGGAACCAATCGAAATCCGCCGGTATCCGGCTGCCGCATCCGCCATTGTTGGCATAGATACCGACCATCGTCCCGGTATGGCGCTTTCTCTCCTGAGGCACCCCTTCATCGCTTAAAAAGGTACAATCGTCAATCTGCCCGACCGTCGTCCATTGCTCCCCGTCATAGCTATAACTGAACATCCGGGTTTGACTGCGGGTTTGCACCCGGAGATAAACCACTCCGGCCGATACGGTTTCAGTTTCCGCAACAACCGTCACCACACCGCCCCGATTTTCAATCAAACGCATCCGGGGGCCATCCTCATATACTATCCCAAATTTAATGTACGTGGTGGTACTGTAATAACAGGTCAGTCCAGCCTCTTCCCCGTTACGACTAGGATGAAACTCCAGTTTGGTAATTGCCGTATAGCGATGGTCCTTTTCCCGCCTGACCAACGTATTCTTGGCCTTTCGGAGATTTAAGTCCCAATCACCGGTCCAAATCCGCAAATATCCAGGACGTTCCGTTAGCGACCAAGCGCTGTTATCGGGGTTTCGAACAAATTGCCAGTCCGGCCCCAGGCTTGAGCTATCAAAGTCATCAAAGTCTCTCACCGGCACAAGATGTTCCGGTAAATTTGGTGCATATTGAATTTCACTGGGGCCCCGCCCTTCATTAACGAGAAACCAGCCATCCTCGGTCCACCGCACCGGATCCAAGGCAGTTTCCCTGCCGAGAGTCGTAAAATTGCCCTGATTGGGCCGACCGCACAGATAAACCATCCACCAGTCCCCTTTTTGGGTTTGAACCAATTTTCCATGGCCTGTCCGTTGAATTTTGGCATTAGGATCCTTCTGCATCATCACAGGATTATAGGGACTGGGCTCGTAAGGGCCGTACAGATGTTTTGAACGGGCAACGGAGATCCGGTGACCATAGCCGGTGCCCCCTTCTGCCAAGATTGCGTAATAATATCCGTCTTTCTTTAAAATATGGGGCCCTTCCGGGCAGCGTTCTCCCGTGCCGGCCCAAACCGTCACCGGTTCGCTTAATACCCGGTCGCAATCATCGCTTAACTTCACAAGGGTAACGCCAGGCGCGATAACTAAATAATGGGACCCGTCATCATCCACAAAATGCGACGGATCAATATCATCAACCTCAAGGCAGATGGGTTTCGAATAAGGCCCTTCAGGCCGTTCTGCCTTCATCACCAACTGTCGCCGCATCACCGTCTTCCCCGGTTCCAGCCCGTTTAACCGAAGCGGTGCAAAAATATAAAACACTCCGTCATGGTAAGAGATATCCGGCGCCCAAATTCCATGGGAATCATAAATATCCGAAATATCCAGATAATCATTGCTGGTAATTGCATGGCCGATAGTCTCCCAATGGACCAAATCCCTTGAATGGGAAATGGCGATGGCCGGAAAATATTGAAAGGTGGAATTGACCATATAATAATCTTCCCCAACCCGGATGATGGAAGGATCGGGATAAAAACCCCGATGAACCGGGTTGCGATAGGTTCTATTGGAAATCATCGAAATCTTCCTCTCAGTGGTGGGTTGAACGATTTATATTCCAAACTGAAATAAAACATTTCAGATGTAACTTGTCCACAATATGCCTTTCTTAGATGATAACATTAAATCTCTAAATCAATCCTAACAAATCTCTTAAATACTTCTGAAACGATTTTCATAATCTCGATGAACTCCTGACAAAGACACTGGCTGAACCATCAGCATATGATAGTACTAAAGCCTAAGAAGGGAAGATTGCATATGTATGATCCAGCAAACCAATACCCCTATCATTGTTGGGGTCATGTTTTATATCATTTCGACTGTTGCCCTGACTATCCCTGTCAAAACAATCCCTATCTTTGGGGAAATATTCAGCTAAAGGATTATGGACCTGAGCCCTTTGTCATCAATATCAATGAAGCCACAAAGCTTAACACCAATTTTCGTACCGCGTTGTGGACCGGCTGCCACTTACAGTTGACCTTGATGAGTATCAATGTCGGTGAGGATATCGGCCTCGAAATTCATCCCCATCTTGATCAATTTCTTCGGATTGAACAAGGCCAGGGACTGATGATGATGGGTACCCAGCGGGACCGGTTGGATTTTCAACGTCACGTTAAGGATGACGATGCCATCATCATCCCGGCTGGAACCTGGCACAACCTAATCAACACCGGCCAAATCCCCTTAAAACTCTACTCCATCTATGCCCCGCCTCAACATCCCCGCGGGACGGTTCATGTGACGAAGCCTGAGGAAGATCATGACCATTAAGCAACTGATGAAATGAAATTATCTCATAAATCCTTATCGCATATTGATTCATGAAGCCGTTGCCGATGGTTCAATCCATGTCGCTCTTCGTTTACCAATTTTACCGCAAGCAAATTTATCTTATTTGAGATTGCCAATATTTAATCGGCCTGTCGGCCTATCGGAGTGAGCTCTATGAACGAGTCCTTCCCAAAGGGGTTTGTGCGGTCAACCCCTTTGGAATCCCCACCGCCGGGGAGTGAGACTCCCCGGACCCCTGCAACAACTCCGTCCATCCTTGGACTTCGAGAAGTAAGGCTTCGCCATTGCTATGACTGCCGCCGCATCCATTACGGCAGCTTCAGGGTTAATAGTGATTGCCGACGGCTGTGATTCATCCGGAATCAAAGCCGCGAGCCCGCCATCCATAGCGGGCTACTCTTACATCAATTTCTCTTGTGCAGAATAAAAGTGAAGTATTCGGGAATAGTGCGTCCAAAAATGCCCTGGTTCGGGAGATCCAGATGGGCGAAGTATCTCCCCATTCTTATGGCTTATATCAGCTTACATCATGCAGGATTCCGTAAAATCATCGAAGAATGCATTCATCCTATTATAAAAAAAAGACAGCCTTCCCCTCGGGCTGTCGTTTATCCGATACTGTCTTTCAGTTTCTTAATTTGCTCTTCCAAAGCCTGAATCTGTTGCTTAATGTTTTTTTGAGGGGCAGCTGAAAGCTGAGCGGCTTTCAACGCCAGCAAATCTCCGATACTGGTAAGGAAAGCCCCCAAAATATTCAACTGGTCCGCACTTAAGTCATCGGCGATCAGTATCGAAATCAAGGCAGTAACGAGAATCAGTTGGTTATCTGCACAAAATGAAGTGGAAGCAGCCATACCAGCACCCCCACTCTAATATATGAGGTTCCTCCTTTTCCAAGGGATAAACCAAAATCACGATTTTCAACCTGAGCTCGCAATCATTTACAAGTCAAGGCTCACACATAGCATAAGATCGACTTTTCGAGCCAATACAAAAACAGACTGTTCGGAGCCAGTTTTTCATAGGTTTTCATCTGTAAATACATGCCGAGGCCATCCGAAACATCATGCCACAAATCCGTAAAAACCACATCAAAACCGCCCTTGGCCATATGGTTTTTGGCATAATCAAAAGCATCCGTTTGGAGAATCGTAATCTTGTGAGCATTTTTAAATTGAGGCAGAATATATCCGGTAAAGAGATCAATAATATCCCGGTTGCTTTCGACTATCGTGACGCTCTCCACATTTTCCTTCTCCGAAACCATATAAGCATAATACCCCAGGCCCAAACCAAAGGTGAGAACCCGTCCCCTCGCCTTATCCACCGCTTCCCGCATGGTTTCAATTTCATTGGGGGTAATCGTCATCCAGATCCTGCCTTTTTCCAAAATGGCCGGAAACCGAAATTCCGTCCGGAAAAAGCCGATCTGCGGGATTTGCCTCCCCTCCCGGGTTTTGACAATATCGTTGCAGACAAAACCCTCAAAGGGTTTATAAGATTCATATTTTAATTCACTGTTTCCAATTTTAACTGTGGGTATCTTAATGTTTTGATAATAAGGATTACTGTAATATGCCGCAGGATCCAGTTGATGAATCATCGGAATAAAATAATCAACGAACAAATCCTTATCATCCTCTTTGGCCTCTACGTCCAAGCCAAAAGCCGTGGCCAATATGAGCGCAAATGCATATTCATAAGACACGCCGCATTCCACAATGGACTCAATTTCCTCATTAACAAAATCGGGCATATGATTTAAATAATGACTGAGCAACGCAAATATTCTGTAATTGTCTTTTTTAATCTTTTCATTCCGTTGTTTTGGTTCTTCCATGGAATCCCTTCCCTTTTCAATTATGCATCTTCATGCAATACGTTCCTTACCCTACAAGAATTACCTTCGACTCCCGCCTTGCAAAACCCTCTTTCTTAATATTTTTGGCAATTAGCACACGGATTTCAGCCCATATTCATACAATGTACGGAAATGGTTGAAGTTCGACCAATTCTGTTCGTTTGAATCGGGGTGAAAATTGTGTTGTCCGATCAGGACTTTGTCAGACAATCATTGGAACTGAATCTGTTTTTCCTCCGCATCATGAAAGAACATGCCTTCTTCATCGAAGCTGCGTTCCCATGCAAAGATTCGGCCATGATTCACCATGCTGAAATGCTTAAAAACCAGTTAACCATGGTACTCAGTGAAGCAGTCCGCCTTGCCGACGGCGTCCTTTCCCGGAATTTTTTAGCCGGCGGCGAAATCGTGACCCCATATACCTTGGAAGCCGAAGAACTTACTGAATTTTATACCGATGTTTCCCTGAACACCGATATAACCCGGGCTGAACTGTCTCTAGTCGGAAATGATTATCCTCATGTCCATTCCCTGGTGGACCCTGTAGCCCAATTAAACCAACAGGCAATCAGAGTTACCCAAAGCTTAATTGACTTCAAAGTCACCATCTTAAACGATGTCCTCCGTTGCCGTCTCTTTACCCTTAACTACCCTCTGTTGATCGAACATATTTTACGGGAAGCCCGGCTCTTCGTCAGCATGCTAGAACGGCTCCAATGCCGGACCATGATGGATTTGACATCTGAAATGATCATGCAGGAAGCCTTCTGGAACCGGATTATGGCGGAGCATGCCAAATTCATCCGGGGCCTGTTGGATCCCACGGAAGTCCAGTTGTTCAATGCTGCCGATCAGTTCGGCCATCGATTTGATATTCTGACCGCTCAGGCCGAAGCTTTGCTTCACCAAATCGCCGATTTACCAGCGGTTACCGAGGAAAGCAAACAAGCTACGATCAATATCCGTGATTTCAAACGTCAAGGAACGGAAGGACTGATTACCTGCACCATTCGTTCCATTATCCTCCCCCTCCTGGGCGACCATGTCTTGAGAGAAGCCAACCATTACCTGCGGTTGCTAAACGTTTTTCAGTCAGGCCGACATTAGAAAAGAAAATATTCGGGATATGCCAGGCTGGCATATCCCTTTTCTTGACCTTATTAAAACCCGTATTACCGGACATCCTCCTAATCCAGCTCTACTGCACCGGTATAGAGCTGATAATATCTTCCCTTCATCGCCAACAGTTCTTCATGGGTACCCTGTTCCACGATCTCCCCTTGCTCCAACACAATAATTCGATCCGCATTTCGAACTGTCGACAGCCGGTGGGCAATGACAAAAGTGGTCCGGTTTTTCATCAGCTGATCCATGCCCCGTTCAATATATTTTTCCGTGCGAGTATCGACGGAACTGGTGGCCTCATCCAGGATGAGGATGGGAGCTTTAGAGATCGCAGCCCGCGCAATATTCAGAAGTTGACGCTCTCCCTGGCTTAAATTGGCCCCATCCCCCTCTAATATTGTGTCATATCCATTGGGCAATCTCTCGACAAAAGAATGGGCACAGGCGATCTTCGCTGCGGTGACAACTTCTTCATCGGTGGCATTCAGCCGGCCATACCGGATATTCTCCCGAACCGTCCCGGAGAACAAATGAGTATCCTGAAGCACCATGGCAATATTGCTTCGTAATGAATCTTTCCGGATATGTTTAATATTGATTCCGTCAATCAGAATTTGTCCTTCGCCAATTTCATAGAATCGGTTGATCAAATTGGTAATAGTGGTCTTCCCGGCACCGGTGGAACCCACAAAGGCAATTTTTTGGCCGGGTTCAGCCTGAACATTGATTTTTCTGAGAATAACTTTATCTGGATTATAGCCAAAAGTTACATCCTTCAGCGTCACTTCGCCTTTAACTAACCGAGCTCCTTCCACCCGGTTGGCTTCAGAGCAGATAGCAATGGCATCTGCAGGATCAGCGGCTTCCGGCGCCTCGTCCATCACTTCAAAGACCCGTTCAGCCCCTGCCAGCGCCGAGAAGATCGTATTCATCTGCATGGATAATTCACTGATGGGCCTTGAAAACTGCCTTGAATAATTCGTAAAGATAGTCAAGCCGCCGATATCAAAATCGGACGTCAGGCAGAGAATACCGCCAACCGTGGCAGACAAGGAGTAACTAACCTGACTCAGATTGCCCATCACTGGCCCCATGATGCCGCCGAAGAATTGAGCTTTAATTTGCTTTTGCCGCAGATCATCGCTGAGTATTTCAAACTCTTCCGTCACAGTTTCTTCATGACAAAATACTTTGATGACTTTCTGCCCGGTCACCATTTCCTCAATATAGCCGTTGACTGCACCAAGGGCCTGTTGTTGGGCTTTGTAGTATTTACTGCTTTGCTTACCGATCATCCCGCCAACGTAGAACAACAAAGGTACCGTAAGTATAATCACCACAGCCAAAATCCAATTAGTGATAAACATTAGGATGATGGTTCCAACTAACGTCAGCACACCCGAAAAAATCTGAGGCAAAGTATTGTTGAGCATTTCGCCGACAGATTCAAGATCATTGGTAAATCGGCTCATCACATCCCCATGCGTATGGGTGTCATGATATTTCACCGGCAGCTTTTGAATCTTACCGAACAACTCTTTCCTGATCCGAACCAAGGCATTCTGGGAAACTCCAATCATGATATGCTGTTGGAGATAAGTACAGATGACACCGACCACATAGATACCTGCCATAATCAGGATACCTGTTAGGAGGTTACCCATTTTCTCCGCAACCGTTCGATGGGAAACCAAATTGTTAATAATCGGCCGCAAAAGATAACCGCCACCCAGGTTAGACAGGGTACTGCCCAGTACACAGAGGAAAACGATGAAAATTTTAATCTTATCCCGTCCGATATAGGCCAACAGCCTATTAATAGTGGTTCCGGCATTTTTCGGTTTACCGCCGACCATCCCGGCATGGGGACCTTTCGGCCCACCGGGCCTCATCTTGATATGACTGGTTTTGAGCCCTCCGCCACTGGAATGATTAACGTTTTTACTCCCATATCTGCGTAATAGTTCTTCTTTTCTCTTTTCGCTGATCATGATGCCGTCACTTCCTTATCCATCTGCGAATAATAAATTTCGGTATATGTTTGACAACTTTCTATCAGTTCCGAATGGGAACCTATACCGACGATCTTTCCGTCATCCATGACGATAATCTTATCCGCATCAATGACCGAAGAAATTCTTTGGGCGATAATGATCTTGGTCGTCCTCGGCAATTCGTTCTTAAAGCTTTCCCTGATCTTAGCCTCTGTCGCCGTATCCACGGCACTAGTACTGTCGTCGAGGATCAGAATCTTCGGTTTTTTCAAGAGAGTTCTGGCAATAGACAAGCGTTGCTTTTGTCCGCCGGAGACATTAACCCCGCCCTGACCAAGCTCTGTTTCATACCCTTCGCTAAATGAAGTGATAAATCCATGAGCCTGGGCATTTTGGGCAGCCTGGTAAACCTCATCGTCATCTGCAGCCTGGTCGCCCCACTTCAGATTCTCCATAATACTGCCGGAAAACAGGACATTTTTCTGGAGAACGATCCCAACTCCATTGCGGAGATTATGCAAAGCATAATCCTTCACATTCACATCATCCACCAGGACTTCACCCCGATCCACATCATACAATCTGGGAATCAGCTGCACCAAACTGGATTTTCCGGAACCGGTGGAACCGATGATCCCGACAGTCTCTCCCGGCTCGATCACAACATTAATATCCTCCAGGACCCACTTTTCATTGTTCTTATAATACTTAAAATAAACATGTTTGAATTCAATTTTTCCCCGTTGGACTGTGGCTTCTTTTTTCAATGCGTTATCATCCGTCAGGTCAATAACGGTACACATGACTTCATCGATCCGCTTGTACGAGGCAAGAGCTCTGGAGCCGCTCAAGATAACCATAGAGACCATCATCAACGAGATGAGAATCTGCCCTACATAATTGACGAAAGCCGTCAGCACCCCGGTGGTCATGCCGCCTACGATAACCTGTTTTCCGCCGAACCATACTACAGCCAAAATGGTAACATTCATCGCCAACGTCACCACAGGCATCGTCAAGATGACCACCTTCATGGCATTGACAGTGCTTTCTTTCAGCTCCCGATTGGCATCGGAAAACTTCTCCTCTTCAAAACTCTCCCGGACAAAGGATTTGACCACCCGGATATTGATTAAATTCTCCTGAGTAACGGTATTCAGAGCGTCCAGCTTTTTCTGCATGGCCCGAAAACGGGGGAAAGCAATTTTTAAAATGAAAAAAATAGCCAATGCCAATAAAGGAATGACGCAGAAGATGACCATGGCCAGTTTCAAATTTAAGATAAAGGCCATAATCAGCGCTCCAATCAGCATCCCAGGCGCTCTTAAAGCCAATCGCATCATCATCTGGATCATATTTTGGACCTGCGTGATATCATTGGTTAACCGGGTAATCAACGAACCGGTACTATAGCGATCAATATTCGTGAAGGAAAACCTCTGAATCTTCTTAAACAGATCTTTCCGCAAGTCATTGGCAAATCCCGTGGAAGCCTTTACGGCAAAATAGGCGCCTCCCACGCCTCCTGCCATCATGCACAGCGCGGTAATCATCATCGTGATCCCCATGGTGATAATATAGGAGATACCCCGGCCGCCGGTTACGCCTTGATCAATGATTTGGCTTAATAAGAGAGGCATCACCACTTCACCGACAACCTCGATAATCATCATAATCGGCCCGATGATAAATGCCGGCAGATAGGGTTTCACATATTTCCAATAACGGTTCATTTCACGGTATCCTTTCGGACTTTAATTTCATCTTCCATCTTGCCGAGGTTAGCATTCAGCTTTTGCAGCAAAATTGAAAGCATGGTTTTCTCCTCTTCCGTAAACCCTTCCAGCACTTTGCCTTCTGTCGTTTCAAAGATCTGTTTGCTTTGTTCGACAACCCGATTCCCTTTCTCCGTGATGGTGATTTGGTTGAACCGGTTATCCGTTTCATCCATGACTCTTTGGATATATCCACCCTTCTCCAGCTTTTTTAGAGATACTGCGATAGTGGCTGGAGATATATCCATGGAACGGGCGATCTCCGCCTGTGAAGCATTGGGCTGATGGGAAATTTCCATCAGCAAACGATGCTGGGCTTGGTAGACTCCGGTTTCATCCAGATAATGCTGCATAAGTTTCCGGTGCTTTTTGGCAAAATCAATAAGTTGACGAATAATTCGCTTATTGGTGACTTTATCGTTATTATGATCCATCTTCGTAAATCTCTCACCATCATTTTGAAAGTTTTTGTTAGTTTGCTAATCGTTAACCTGATAATGATTAGCTAGCTAACTATCTCTAGTATAGCATTTTATATTGACCGGCGTCAATTTTGGATATGCCTCCGTTATTCTCTAACCTATAAAAAAACGGACCCGGAAACAGGTCCTTATGCAGTATTTAAAACTGGAGGCTATTATACGTCGCCATGTTTAAACAGCCATGCCCGCAAATATTGTAAATTTTCCCGGTCCGGATAATCCGTTTGACACTGAATACTTTCCAATTCCCTTAATCTATCGGGGTCTGCCGTAAAATAGATGATTAAATTTCTGATAAAACGCATCGTAGCCGGTGTAATATAATGTTCGATCCCTTCCACTTGTTCTTCAACTCTGGTATTTTCCTTAGACAGATTCAAAAACTCTTTTAATTTTTCATCCCGCCAAACCAAAAAACGGCCATATTTCATGCCTTTCTCCGTCAACGCAATATGTCGATACTTTTCATACTTGATAAACCCTGCTTCATCCAGTTTTTGGATCATCCGGGTCACTGAAGACGGCTTAACATTAATCGCATTGGAAAGATCCACCGGACGTATATACCCTTGTCTGGAGACGATCCGAAAAAACATTTCCAAGTAATCTTCCATACTTTCGGTGAGAATTAATTCTTGAGACATAGGCATCCCCTGTTCCTAAAGTGGCGGTGTATTTCACCGCCACCTTTCATCGTTACACTTTTAGCCTATGCTAAATATGTTTCATTCAGAACTCAGAACAGTCCCAATCCACGAACGATCTGGGCCACCACAAAGCAAACGGCAATGGCGATTCCGGTCGGTATTAATGCGGCCAACACAGTCCATTTGAGACTTTGGGTCTCTTTACGAATGGTCAATAACGTGGTTGCGCAAGGAAAATGGAGGAGTGAAAAGAGCATCATATTGAGGGCTGTCAGCCACGTCCAGCCGTTGTTCACCAACAATTCCCGCAACGCTTCAATGCTATCTAACTCCACCATCGCCCCTTCAGCCAAGTAACTCATGATCAAGATCGGAACCACAATTTCATTGGCAGGTAAACCCAGAAGAAAAGCTAAGACGATAAACCCGTCGAGCCCAATGGCACAACCAAAACCTTGTAACCATCCTGCCAAATGTGCCAAGATACTCAAACCGCCAATCTGAATATTAGCTAATATCCAGGCCACCATACCCGCCGGGGCCGCCACAACCACCGCTCTCATCATAACGAACAGGGTGCGGTCAAACACTGAACGAATGAGCAACGATCCAATCTTTGGAATACGATATGGCGGCAGCTCCAACGTGAAGGTGGAAGGTATCCCTTTCAACAGGGTTTTAGATAATATCCAGGAGACAGCCAACGTCACGGAGACTCCTAAGACGACCACCCCGGCAACCAACGCCGAAGCGGTAAAACTGTTATAGTTACTTACCAAGAGTCCCATGAATATTGCAGCCATTGCAATCATGGTCGGGAACCGGCCATTGCAGGGGACAAAGTTATTCGTTAAGATAGCGATTAACCGCTCCCGGGGAGATTCAATGATCCGGCAGGCAATGACTCCCGCAGCATTACAACCAAATCCCATACACATGGTGAGAATCTGTTTTCCATGGGCCCCCGCCTTTTTGAAGAGTTTATCAAGGTTGAATGCTACCCGGGGCAGATAGCCTAAGTCTTCGAGGAATGTAAACAGCGGAAAGAAGATGGCCATCGGCGGCAACATAACCGAAACGACCCATGCTAAAGCGCGATACATACCTAAAACCAATACCCCATGAAGCCAATCAGGAGCGCCTGCCCACTGAAACAACGCAGTTAACTGGTCCTGCAAACCAAAGAGAAACTCCGCTAACAAAGCCGAAGGAAAGTTAGCCCCGCTGATAGTCAGCCAAAAGACTACACTAAGTAAGGCAAGCATTAGGGGATAACCCCAAATCTTAGACGTCACAACATTGTCGATCATCCGATCCACGTCTTCCGCTTTACCCTTTAATTTTACCGCCTTTTCAGCGATATCCTGAGCCTCGCGATAAATCGTCTGGACGATCCGGTCCCGGACCGTACCCATTTGGCTTCCTTCTGCTTGAGCCAACTGAAGGAGCCGATTAAACTCTGCTTCCAAATGAGCCACAGCACTCTACCTCCTTATAGGTTTCAGACACGGGTTGATCTTTTGGTTCCATTCGTTGCAAATAATTTCGCATTTCTTGAATGATCGTGGTATCCCCGTCTAAAAGGCGAAGCGCCACCCATCTGCTGTTGATCCGGCCTTGAAACAGATTTTCAACTTCAGCTTGAATCTTTTCAATAGCAACCTCAATGTTTTCGCTATAAACCATCGGTTTAGGATGATTGCATCGTTTTCCAAAAACAGTTTGATGAATGGCCTCTCTCAGCTCTTTTAAGCCTGTCTTGTCTCTGGCAGCCGTGGGAATCACGGGAATGCCTAAGATATTTTCCAAAGCAGCGATGTCGATCTCAATTTTCTTCCGTTTGGCTTCATCGATTAAATTGAGGCAGAGAATGGTTTTAGGCGTAATCTCCATGACTTGTAAAACCAAATTTAAATTCCGTTCCAGACATGTCGCGTCCGCTACAACTACTGTTGCATCCGGATCACCAAAGCAGATAAAGTCCCGGGCTACTTGTTCATCGGCGGAATTAGCCAACAAGGAATAAGTTCCTGGTAAATCTACCAAGGTAATGTTTTTATGACGATATAGATAGTTGCCCTTAGCTAATACAACAGTTTTTCCAGGCCAATTGCCGGTGTGTTGATTAAGCCCTGTTAAACCGTTGAATACCGTACTTTTTCCGGTGTTGGGATTGCCAGCTAAAGCAATGATTGCATCAGCTTTCACCGAACTTTGGTTTAAATCTTCTAAAAATGCATAAATCCCTGTAGATTTTGCGGTGAGTCCCATTTTTATCCTCCTTATGTATCCCATCCGGCAGCCGCCAGTTCTGCCTGCCGTTTATCCATTTAATCCAATGAACGTACTGTAATTTGTCGGCTTTCCTCCGAACGTAGTGCAATCACTGCACCACGGATTTTATAAGCGACCGGATCTCCGGCCGGACTTTTTCGAACGGCTTCAACCACTGTCGATGGAACCAACCCCAGATCTAAGAGGCGATTACGCATCGAACCCACCGACCCGACACGGACAACTTCGGCCCTCTTTCCGACGGGAAGCCGGGTTAACTCAAACTCTGCAGCACTCACTAAACCCTTCCCCCCTTTCATGTTCTTCTGTTAGCGGCCACAAAACAAATCCGTTTCAACCAAAAGTTTTGCTCTCAGCTAACGTTAGTTCAATATATGACGAAGGCCCGAAAATGGTCCCTTTGAGAAAACAAAAACTACCGTGTAGGTAGTATTTTCGTTGCTATTCCGGGTTTTTTTACAGGCCTTCGCCATCAGCCCTTCGACGGTCAATTCAGCCACCACTACCACCGAAAACCGAAGTTGAAACAGATATACATTAACAACTAAACCAAGGATTAAAATCTCAACTACCAAAACCAACCGGGCTAGGCCCGATTCACGACCGTAAAAAAAGAAACCCCATGGCTGGGGTTTACGTTAAACTTTAAATTATTGGGTTTTTCCTTTTCCTCTTTTTACTCCATTCGCCTCATTGCTTTTAGAACCATTTTTTCCCGCATCAGAACGTATGACTTCTCTCAACTGTTGGAAAGGTTTCGGCAAGGATATGGTGACGCTCCTAATTTTCTTCCATGGCCCGCGGTAACTGTCGCCTTCAAAGATTTCAGCTTTCCAATGCTTCGAATCGTCTCCAACCATCTTCCAAAATACCGCTTCGTTAGTATATCCTATGGTCCCTCTAAAAAATATATTGTCTTTCGAATAACCCGGAGGCAGTATTCCGATGGTTTGAACAATTTCATCGCCAACAATGGAATTATTATGATCCATAAACAAAACCCGAAAATGTTTATTTATATTATTGGGCGACAGATTTTTCACTTTGAACCGGATTTCAGGCAACCACAAGATATCGTCCTCAGTTTTACCTCTCGGGACCTTCGTCCAGGTTGTCATAAGGTTTTGTAAATCATAAATCTTAGCTTCTTTTTCTTCTTTTGTTTCCGGTGTCCTTTCAACCGGAGTTTCTCCCATATTATCCGGTTGAGTTTGTGCTGTTATAACGGATTTCACTTCGGCAGCAATCTCCATTACCTGACTTGGTGCCATTACTGCTACGGCCAGAAAAACAACCACAAGTGCGCAAAAAACCCCCGTAACAATGGCTATTACCGTTTTCATATCCGAGCCCCCATATTAATAGTCAATACGGTTATCGGCAAAAACCAAGGCAAATAAAAGTTAAAAATTTCCGTCCGCCGTGTACAGAGATGAATTGGTAATTTTGAAATGTAAATAACGCCTTCTGTCGTCCAAAACCACTGGTGTTCATTTAAATAATAGGCCAATCTGAAAATCATAATCCGCAACTGCCAAAATCAACCGATTTAAAGCCCGCTTTGCGAGGGAAGTAAAAAAACTCCCCTGATTTAAAAGAGATATCAAAAATTAAACCCTCTACTTCATCCAAGCAGAGGATCTTTATGTTTTCTAGTTAACAATCTTTCTTATATTCCAGTATATCCTCAAGGGCACAGTCAAGATAATCACATATCTTTTCTAAAACTTCATAATCAACCCGCCGGGTTTTATCATAATACAAATTTCGTACTGTATCTCTTGCCAAACCGGTACCGCGAACAACATCAGCCATTTTAAGTCTTTTTGCACCAAGAATGGTTGACAATTTACTATGAATGCCCATTTACCGACACCTTTACCTTAACATTGATAAATGTATTGACAAAATTTCCATTTATTTGTATTATGTATATACGAACCTACATTGTGTATGCTTATATAGTCGAATTAACTATATTTATATCCAATTAAATACCACCTAAACAATCCTGGTTTTCGTGCTATTTGATTGGATACCGGACGAAAGCGCCAAATACCCCGAACCACTAATCGCGTCTCCTTCCAAATCCGGATGAGTGGTGAGGTCTAGCGTGCGTTTTCGTCCTCCTAAATTCAGGAATATTATACCATATTCCATTCACAATGCAAAATGGGGCATTTTTCAAAAAATCAATAAAAATTTGATAAATAAGAGAAGAACGCCATGACCATAAAACAACAGCATCATCAACAACTTCAAATGGCCAAACTGGAAACCAAAATTACCGATGCCCGAAAAAACCTTCACTCTCTTTGGGAATCAAAAGGCTATACCGACGACGAAGTGCTGGATGCCAGTATTAAACTGGATCAATTACTCAATCAATATCAGCGGTTATTTTCAAAAAAGTAACCATGGACTTTTCTTTGGAATTTGTCAATCAGAGATTTTAGTTGATATTCATCAATAATTTTTCATACACAAAGCATAAAAAAGAAGGCCCTCCAGGTAAGGTGGGCTCGTGACTTTGATTCAGAATGAATCTCAGCCATCAGCATCGAAGAATCACAAACGGACACCAAAAACTAAACCCTCAATATGTCTGTAGCCGCATATCAAGGATTTATCTCATCCAAAGCAACAATATACATTAATTCCCATTACATAACCGTACCAGCTCTGCCACAACTTTCTCCAATTCATCCACCATTCTCTGGGGACAATAGGGTATTTTCCGGTAAACCTGGATTATCTCCTGGTAATACCATAACATCCCCTCTTTGCCAGTTTTAAAACGGCTCCACAGTGCTTCCCCGATTTCCCGGTAATCCGCCAGGAACGTCCGGGCATTATGAAGTTTATCGGCAACTGATACCTTTATCACTGAAGGCGAAGCTTCCGGTAGATGGGCCAGATACTTCCTTTTTCTTTCCCACCACTCGGGTTTGGGCGTTTCGAAAGCATCCGAGCATCCTTCAACAATAGCTGCTACCTCTGAGCCAAACTCTTTCCGGATCTCTTCCAACCGTTCCCGTCCGCCCTGGTCTTCCACGGCATCATGGAGCAATGCCCCGATGGCTTCCGTCTCATTGCCACCCGCCTCCAATACCAGAGCGGCAACTGCCAAAAGATGCGAAATATAGGGAACCCCGCTTCCTTTTCGGACTTGTCCAGCATGAGCGCGGTGGGCGTAGGTTAGGGCTTTTTCGAAGTTACTTGTTAACATAGTGGGTACTCCTTTCAAAAACTATACGATTCATATTGAATTCCGTGACGTTCACACCATTCTTCAAACTTGCTGACTGCCTGATCGCTCGAAAAATGTTCTTTAACCAACCGGATCAGGATAATGTCCGGGTATTTGTACATGGTTTCCAACCGTTTCAACCGATCCGAAGGAGTCATTGATCTCAAAAGGGTTAATACGTTCTCCTTTTGCTCGGACGGCACCGTCCGCCAATATTCGTAATCGGATTTACCGAAAATTTCTTCAACCTTCTCGCCCAGATCATGCCCATGGATGACCAGATTTCCGTTATCCGGATCAATATAGGTTTCAATGAAAATTTCAATTTTCTTCAGTTTCTTTTTGCATAAATCAACCCGGTGCATTGATAGGAAAAAATCTCGCTCCCATTCCGTGGCCACCGTTAACAACTCCTTTCTGTTATAAACAAAATTTTATTTATCACTTCTCAACATGTTTTATCACATGAACCCTGTCATCCACCGCAGCCATAAAAACAATTTGTTCGACAGCACCCGGTTGCAGTTCGACGTCAAAGAGCAACTTTCCGGCCTCCGGCCGTTTCCATGCATGGGATGCTTCTTTAACCTCCGCCGTATCTGGAATCCGGTGCAGCACACGGATGAGAGCCGGTTCATCTTTGTGGTTTTTCAACATAATCTGCCACTGTTCCTGCCATATGCCCCGGTTATTGCTTTTACTTAAGCACTTTCGTTCACACCACAGGTCGAAAGCTTCTCCAATATAAAGCCTAATCCTTTCATCTTTTGGCGTGTGATCGATCTTATCCTCGCCGACAAAGGTCAGGCCGCCGTCGGCTTCATCCCGTTGATATACCTTAAAGGTTCCGGCCGGAAACGGCATCCCCAGTCCGTTTTCGGCGGTATTGTCTATTTCGAGCACGATCCGGACATCTTCAGAATAAGGAGCCACTTCATAATAACGGCGGTAAGGCACCTTGTCCGAACCAAAAAGCCGGAGTTGTTTCGATTGGTTATCTTTCAGAGTCGTGGTCCCCCGGAAAGTATAAAGATGATAATCTGAGAAACTCTTTTCTTCAACATCCTGGCTGCTTTGTTCATGCAAACAATATATTCGTTCACCGAAAACCTTATCCAGATCGGGAAGGGCTCGATTCACTTCCCCGGCCAACAGTTTTAACCGCATATCGGAGAAGGTGATCCCCGACTCGTTATGAATCTCCACCCAGGCATCCAGCCCCAAGGTTTGTCCTTTAAGCTCCGCCACATAATTGGCTTCCCACGATAAACCTTTGGTTAAATAGGACACGTTGATTTCCTCGGTCTCGCAGGGCCGGATTTGAAAGATCAAGGCCGGTCTAACCAACAGTCCCTCCGGCAGTTTCGGCAAAACCAGTTCCCCTTCAGGATCCACCAACACCTCTCCGGTCATTACATCTTCCAAAATCAGCCCCGGCCCGGCTGATAACAACCGGCATTCCCGATTTCCGGGAATATCCCTCACCTTAAGATACACTGTTTCCCCAACATACTTCCCCAGAAGTTTGGCCTTGTCTACCAGGTCATATTCATAGTTTACTTCAATCACATCCACTCCCTCGATCCGCAGCGACTCCACTTCCATCCGTTGGGCCACATCGAAAAACCGAATCCGGTTCTCATCGCCCGTCAGATTTAAAGCCCGCCGCTCGGCAATCAATCCGAACCCGTCATGGTAAATGGTCAAACACAAATCCTTATCATCCTTCATCGTACACATTTTCATTATGAAATCAGCTCCTTTCCGTTCTACGCCTATCGTAGCACAGCAAAGGAGCTGAATATCTGGACCATCAGTCCATATCGTTAACTTTCGGGGCCAAGCAAACGCAATCCACACTGCTCCAAAAGCAAGTTAACCTCCACCGGCGGTATCCCTTTCTCCAGACAATACATTATTAGATAGTCGCGTTTAATATGCTTGCTCAATCCATATTCAAGGTACCCCAATAAACGCTGGGTTTCTTCTACCGTTAATCCCAGGACGAATGCGAGACTGATCACCGTATCCCGCCCCGGCTGTCTTTTGCCGGCTTGAATCTTATAAAAGGTATTTTCCAGGAGTAACGCTTTTTCGCATAACTCCCGTTTTGTCCCCTTCCATCTGGACTGCACCAGTTTCGCCAGTTCCCGGGTGAAATCATCTTCCTCATCCAGTTCCTTCAATTTCTCATAGGACCATTGGGCCTCATGGAGAACAGATGGCAAGATGAAGCGGTCTTTTACCTCATATTCAACATCGTCGGCTGTGAAGGTCATAGATTCAACCGTGTTTAACAGTTCAGTTATCCACGACGGCAACTTCTGCTGAAGGCTATCCGATGGATTCATCGATTATTCCTCCAAATCAAAAAGGAATCGCGCAGATTAAAGCTGCGCGGGGGATTAAAATGATACTAATCATTTTAAAGTATTCCTAAACGTTATTTAAGTGCTAATTCATCGAATCATACTTCACAATTAACTGAATCTATCTTCCGCAACATTGGAAAAACCTACATTCATATTTGTATCATAAATAGTTTCCGATACCCCCTGTATTCTATCTTGATTTTTTGGCAATTCGAACGGCTTACCTTCAGGGTTATATGTCAGGTTGAACACAAGATCGGAAAGCCACTTTTTAAAAGACATATTATCATTAAACTGCTTGAACAGTTCCATATTGTCTGCCATGATAGAAAGAATAACCTGCTGTAGCGCTCGTTCACTCTCAGTGCGTGCTTCTTGTTTGTCGGAATTCTTCATAGCATTCTGATATCGCTTATCTTTAGACACCATCGCAGGTATTTCAAGAATCTGTCTACGGACATTGTCAGCATCCTTCCAGTCAATATTTCCGAACATATCGTTGAAAGCTGAAAGTATAGATGAAAGTAAATCCATTTCTGGTTCGACAATATGTCCTATTTTGCCAGTTGGAACAGGAGAAATCTCTTTGTCCTCATCTTCTAACTTAATTGACATCACTTCACGCGCTTCCAGACGATAGCTATCCAAGTCAATTGCATCAAGAATGCCTTGTGAGAAATCATCTTCTCGCGGTGCAGGCAACTTAGGGATAAGCAGATTTAAGAAAATAGAAAGCTTTTCCCAGTCAGCATTTCCGTATGGTAAAATAGCTCCAAGAAATCCATATGTGCGCACAAAAGATTTTGCAGCGCTCTTGAACTTGATCTGGTCATCCGTTTCGAGTTCTTTATAAACCGAAGCACAAGCATCCAGAATTGGATCGAGTCTATCGCGACCAGCACCATTCAGATACAAATCAACCAGCTTTTCAACATGCTCTAAGGAATAAACTTGATATCCCTCCATAAGCGCTATTAAGTCATAGAGCTTATTGGGGTCGGTCTCACCAGACAAAATGGTCGTGCGATAATATCGTGAAAATGCTTCTTCAATAGTAGATATTTTATTTGCAAAATCCAATACAAAAGTATCGTATTTTTTAGGACAAGCACGGTTAAGACGAGAAAGAGTCTGCACAGCTTTTATATCATATAGCACTTTGTCTACATACATCGTATGGAGCAATGGTTCGTCAAAACCAGTCTGGAACATATCAGCAACAATCAGAAAGCGATATGGATCTTTCTTGAACATTTTCGGAATCGATGCGTCCGGGAAGCCATTCATTGCAGCTGAAGTTAGCGCCGGTTCCTGGTTTTGATACTTGCACTCACCTGAAAAGGCAATTATTGACTTATACGGGCTGTGACGCTCAGATAAGCACTTGTTGATTGCATAATAATACTCGATACAACGCGGAATACTGGCCGTAACTACCATAGCACGTGCTTGACCGCCGATTTTCCCTTTAGCGATAACCTGTTCGTGGAAATGTTCTACCATCATCTGTGCTTTTTGAGAGATCGTGTAGCTGTTACTCTCAACAAACGAACGCAATTTCTTCTGTGCTCGTTTCTTATCAAACATTGGATCATCCTCAACAGTTTTCCTCAGTCGATAGTAACTGTCGATAGGCGTGTAATATTTAAGAACATCCAGGATAAAGCCTTCTTGGATTGCCTGTTTCATCGTATAGACGTGGAACGGCCGATACTTAGTTTTATCCTCATCCTGGTAAGGTATTCCGAATGTTTCAAGGGTCTTATTCTTTGGCGTAGCAGTAAAAGCAAAATAACTGGCATTCTGCAACAGCTTTCGACCTTCCATCATTGCATTGATTTTATCTTCATTATCCATCTCATCGTCTGAGGCAAGACCAGAAAGCGCCAGGTTCATCTGCGCGGAGTTTCGTCCGCTTTGTCCGGAGTGGGCTTCATCAATAATAACAGCAAAACGCCTACCCTTATGTTCAGCGCCAACATCAGAAACAATATATGGAAACTTTTCAATAGTAGTAACTATGATTCGTTTGCCTTCCTGTATGGCTTTACGGAGATCTCCAGAATGTTCAGCCCATGCCACGGTGTTCTGTACTTGCATAAACTGTTTAATGGTGTCGCGAATCTGTTTGTCCAGAATCCGTCGATCGGTAACCACAAGAACGGAATCAATCATCGGACGACCATCCTTTTCAAGCCCGATCAACTGATGCGCCAGCCATGCGATGGAATTAGACTTACCACTGCCTGCACTGTGCTGGATAAGGTAGCGCTTACCAACACCATTGCGTTTTACATCATCAAGAAGGCTTTCAACCACGTCAAGCTGGTGGTATCGAGGAAATATCTGCTTTATGGATTTTTTCTTTGTTTCCGGATCGACCTCTTCAACCACCTGCGCATAGTTTTCAATAATGCGGCAGAGCTTTTTTTTCGAGAGGATATCCTTCCACAAATAGTCGGTCATAATGCCATCGGGGTTAGGCGGATTGCCCGCTCCATCGTTATAGCCTTTATCAAAAGGCAGAAACCAGCTGTTTTTTCCGTCCAACTTTGTGCAAAACTTGACGCGGGCATCGTCCAAAGCAAAATGAACCATGCAACGCTTAAACTGGAAGAGCAATTCACGGGGATCACGATCGTTCTTGTATTGCTCTACCGCATCGTCCACTGTCTGCTTTGTAAGCTGGTTCTTCAATTCAAAAGTGATAACCGGCAGGCCATTGATAAATATGCATAGATCCAGAGCAAGCCGCGTTGCGTCCGTCGAATACTGCAACTGCCTGGTAACGCTGAATATGTTCTTTTCATGCATAACTCTAGCCTTGACATTATTCTCCGTTGGTGTTAGATAGAACATAATTAGATCGACTGGGTATATCTTGATACCATTACGTAATACATCAACAACACCGCGCTTGGCAATTTCGCCTTGCAGACGGTTAAGGAACTGCTTCTTTTTGAGGTCAGCCTTAAATACACCCAGCTTTTCCATGGAGTCTGGCTGCGTGTCCTGAAGGAAACGAAACAGGCGAGTTTCATCGATGGCATATTCACGGTTATAATCCGCATTTGTACCCTGTTCATAGCCGTTATGATTAACAAGCCAATCAACAATTAGGATTTCAAGGCCGCTTTCTCTTGTATTGGTCAAAGCAGTCATTATTCCACCTTCTTTTTGTTTATAGTAGTGGCCGAATAAATTCTATAAGCGCCGTTAATGCCGCAGCAAACTCAGCCGATCCTTTTAGCATTTTCAAACCAGAAACTGCTGTTTTCAAAAAACCTTTCCTAGGCTTCTCAGATTTTACTTCTTCTTCAACGACTTCTAAATTGCTTTTTAGAATCTCGGCATCATCGGGTGAAAAACCATCAGCGTTATTTCGAACAGCCTGTATCAATTCTTCGAGTAATCTAATATCAACTCCAACCGTATTAGTTGCCGTAATAGAAGCATTGTCGCTAGCTATATTAACCTGTCCATTCTGTACCGAAATGGAGTATATAATTTTTTCATCAATTCCCATATCAATTCCTATCTTTGTTAAATATCTTTCTATATGATTAATAAGCACCATAACGACACGATCATTAAACCCTTTTATCTTGTCTTGATATTTTGTTGAAGATGAGTAACCCCGAGCAATACCTAAATGTATTTGTATATTATTTTCAGCGATATAATTAAGAATTGCGAAAATATTTCGAACTTCTTCCTCATCTGTGTTCCCAAGGTCAAAAATGCATCTTCCATAAGAATGGCTTATCTCATTAAACTCTTGTTCCATGTCTTGCTCAAAAGCGCCACAGTCTTTTATATATTCATAGATAATGGAGGTGTTTTTTATGAACGAAACAAACTTTGATACAACATTTGTATAATCCTCGAAATTTGCTCGCAGAAGACGATTAGAAATACTATTAAAGTCATACATAATTTTTCTTAATTCTGCTCTATTCAACTTCATAATTTTTCACCCCACAAAACGGGCAGTAGCACCCGGTCATTTTGAGAATTGGCTTAACTTTAGCAGTACGTTTACAGCAAGGGAATGATACAATTTCCATCGCCTCAATGCCAGAACATAAAGGGTTTTCAAACACATGTTTTGGTCGCTTTCCAGCTTTAAAAGTAACAGGTCCGTTACAAAACTTCCGTTCCATTTTCTTGAATTCGTCATAAAGCATGTCCATAGCTTTGTTTTTTATCATCGCCATAGCTAATTCTAGAACATCTTCTGTTATATAGTTTTCCCCCACAAGTCCACAGCTTGGACAAAAGATATGCAATACCTCATTATCCTCTATATCTGTAGGAGTAGCTTTAAAATATGTTCCACAATTCGGACATTGCAATAGTACATACCCATCATGATCTGCTGGTATAGAAATTCCCATGTTAAAATCGTTGCTCATATTATTCCATCTCCAACTCATCACTTACTTCTTCCGAGTAGGGATTACCATCTATTTCGTCGTCGGACTGTTCATCTGATTCTTCTTCCACATACTCATATTCCGGGATTTCAATGCCACGAACATCAATTTGACCTGTAGCAACATCGGAAATGAGACGAATGCGAAGCTCCTGTAAAAGTCTAATCTCAAACTGAATATTGTCTATTGTTTTATTGATAGAGGATTCATACTCACACAGGAAATGAGTTATTTTAAACTGCTCAGCTCTTGGGGGGAGTGGTAACCAAGTTTGTTTAATAATATCCTGACTAATATTGGGTTGGCCACCACCTTGGCTTTTTTTAATCCAATAAGATTTGCAAGCCTTAAACAGATAATATGCGTATATAATGTCTAATCTATTATCAATTTCAGACAAACAGCAGCAAGCTTGATTACAGCAAGCACGAATTCTCGAAATTGCTAGGTTGCCTATAGAGGCACCATACATAGCTATTACAATCGTGTTTGCTGGATATATCTTTAAAATAGAGTAATCATCAATAGCTTTTTGAGATACAGCTCTTTCTGTCCCATCAAGATACATTGAATCGGAGTATAAATCACCAGAATTAATCCAAGGAATGGTACCATCGTTATAATATATTAAATTGCCGCTAGATGGAGTTGTTCCGCTACCAATTCTTTTAAATAACCTTACGACCTTATCTTTATTCCATGCGATAGGTAAGGTATTCACCCATTCAATTCTGCTATTTTTCATTGGTACATTAGGATCGAGACCTTTTGTCACAGTATTGTAAATAATTGCTTCTTTCTGTTCATTTAACAGGGTAATTTGCTTCTTCTTTACTGTGATTAGCTTGTTTATTTTTGAAACCTGCCAATCCAAGTAGCGAACAATCTGTTCTTGTTCATCACGCGGAGGGACTGGAATTTGGTGGTTTTTGAGTTTATTATAATCAATATTTTGTCCCTCACGTATTCCTGTAACGCAAAGCTGAAGCAATTCTATAAACAACCTTGATTTTGCTAGATACCTGAAATAATGAGGTACAATCATATCTTTGGGTATCATAATCGTATACGCTGGACTAATAATTCCTTGATAATATGCGTATTCTATTCCACCTTGAAATGAACGTAAGCTTATAACAAAGTCTCCGACTCTAACAAGTTTCAACAGGTGTAAGTCTTTCATTGCTTCGACAGTCCGATTGCCATATACATGTTTTGGAACAACACCCATGCTTTGTGAAGCAACTAGTAACGGCTCATCTGGATAGCCCTTTTCCGATCGCTCTGAAAAAAGATATTTTATCTTTCTTGAGTTCCAATGCGACGGTATAGACGAAAGCCATAATTCCGATAATGGTTTGTATGATTCATATTTCTTCATCCCTCAAACCTCCATATAATTTCTGCCATCATGCCTTCCGTTTCTCTTTCTAGGGCTTTTAGGTCAGCAATAATTTCATCTAAAGAACGCAGTTCAACCGGTTTGTAGAAATACTTGGTAAAGCTAATCTCATAGCCGATCTGTGTTTTCTTTTCATCCACCCAAGCATCAGGCGCATACAGAAGCACTTCGTTTTTCATGAAAGCTTCAATACCACCTTCATAGGTAAACGGCACGATTTCAGTATCACGTAGATCGGGATCCGGTTCTCCATCAATCGGCTTTGCAGTCGGATCTTTTTCGGTAATATAGGGACGTACTTTTTTAAGCAGCGCCGCCTTCAGCTTTGTCGCTTTGGCAAATGCCATCCAATCATCCAAAGGAACATCCTTCGGTAATTTATTGATAGCCTTTTCATATTCCATTCGTTCATCGGCATTTCTGAAAACAGAATCCGGAATATGTCTTTCTGGAAAAACTCGCAAGCGGAGCGGTCTCTCCACCGTAATAGCCCAGTAGCCAAACTCCTCATTATTAAAAATTCGGCTTACTTCGCTTTCTTCCATTTCCATAAAAATGCGTACAATCTCTGCACGGATTTCCTCTGTAAGCTCACAGTTTTTCTTACCCATATTTTTACGAAGGGGAGACTTCATAGCCGTCGCATCGATCAATTGAATTTTGCCCTTACGACGCTCTTCTTTTCTGTTTGACAAAACCCAAATATATGTACCAATACCTGTGTTGTAAAACATGTTTTCCGGCAAGGCAATGATCGCCTCAACAAGGTCACTTTCAATAAGATATCTGCGTGCATTGCTCTCACCACTTCCTGCATCGCCCGTAAAGAGGGATGAACCATTATGTACCTCAGCAATACGACTTCCCAGCGGTGTATCTTTTTTCATCTTTGCCACATTGTTCAGCAGGAACAGAAGCTGGCCGTCACTTGTCCTCGGAATCATGGAAAGCTTTTCGCCGTTTTCAAGATAAACATTAAATCGAGTATCCAGAATATCTTTTTTACCGCCCATCTTTTCTGCATCGGTTTTCCAACTCTTACCGTAAGGCGGATTAGAGAGCATAAAATCGAATTGACGGGTTGCATTCTGATCGTTTGACAGCGTGGAGCCAAAGCTAATATGATCAGCTTGATCTCCGTCTCCTTTCAGCAGCATATCCGCTTTTGCTATTGCGTAAGTCTCAGGGTTGATTTCTTGCCCGAAAAGGTGAATCGACACTTGCTTGCCAGTCTTCTCTGCAAGCTTCATCAACCTCTCCTGTGCGACGGTCAGCATACCGCCAGTACCACAAGCACCATCATAGCAAGAGTAAGTGGCATCCATTATTTTGTCGGCGATAGGAATGAAAACAAGATCGGCCATAAGTTCAACAACATCACGAGGAGTCCAGTGTTCACCGGCCTCTTCATTGTTTTCCTCGTTGAATCTACGGATAAGCTCCTCAAAGACTGTGCCCATGCCATGATTGTCAAGTGCCGGAAGCTTAATCTCTGTTTTGCTATCGTCTGTATAAATCGGCTTCGGGCTCAGATTAATAGCTGGAGATACAAATTTTTCAATGACTGCACCGAGAATATCGGCGTCAATCATTGTGTCAATCTGATTTCGGAACTTAAATTTATCAAGGATTTCCTGTACATTAGGTGAAAAGCCGTCGAGATAAGCTTCAAAATCAGCCTTCAAAGTTTGCTTTTTGGCACGACTGGTGAGATCACGCAGACGGAATGGAGAAGCATTGCAAAATGCCTGCCCTGCAGCGTTGCAAAGTGCTGGCCATTGATTAGTGATACCTGCAGCATCCAGCATTTTCTTCATATCTAATACCGCATGCTTTGTATCCTCAAGCACTGCATCAAGTCTACGGATTACGGTCATCGGAAGAATAACATCGCGATACTTACCACGTACATATACATCGCGCAAACAATCATCCGCAATGCTCCATATAAAGTTTACAATTGAATTATAGGTCTGGTTGTCCATATTAATTCGCTCCTTGTAGAAGATTTTAAAATTGCCTAAAGAAATATGCTGTTGCAAAGTTTTTCATTATACACAAACTATTTCTTTATCTAAAAAATATTTATTAAAGTCTTTATAAATCTGCATTCCCTGTTCTTCACTCCTGGCAGTCCCGTAACATTTCATATATGGACTTCCTTTCTTATGGACGACCGAAATCCTACGCTCTTTGTTTATAGAATCATTTCCCAAACATAACAAACCATCACCGTAGTCCAAAACTGCAATTTCATTCTCTTTAAGTTTATCATCAGTACACACCATTACAATGAAATGCTTTCTGTTTTGTTCCGGGAAGTTTTGAAGCATATCCATTTCCCGTTCAGTAAAAAATACATCCCATTTCCTGGTGTTTTTTCTATCGCTTATTTTACAATTAGTTGAATATTTAATATATACTTTAAAATCGTAATGATCTGTACTAAACTTAACAATCCTACTCTTTTCTCCAGCTTCAAACAGAGCCGGTGTAATGCCATTAGATATAAGATAGGATAAAAAAGCTCCACAGTAAAAATCGATTTTCTTTACCATTTACGTTACCCCCTTCTTATACTAATCTATTATAAATTTTCTCCTTCTCCGCCAAAAACCGTTTCTCAGCTTCACTTACTGTCTGGTAATACAGCGCCGCTTCCTTTTCATACTCTTTGACCAGTTCTTCCTGCTCTTCTATACTTAACAGCGGTATTTCCATCTCCATAATATCGGAAGGATTTAAATTTATAACAATGGTTCCACGTTGAATACTTTTTATTAATGCTATTCCGACAGGACTTTCAAAGAATATCTTAAGATAATCGCTTAAAATTTTATTAGGCCGAGGCCGAATTACAATAACATTGGCCGAAGCAATAACAATGCTGTCTTGCTTACGATATACACCCGTTTTAATCGTCGTCCCCCGACATGACAGAATAACATCTCCATCAGTCAACTCATAGGGTTTAATTTTTCGTTCCTCTTCATCGATACTTTCCATATTGAAATAATCAATTCCCTTATCAGTAATATTCGAAAGATTTAACACCTTTATCTTCCCAGGCTTAAGGTTCTTTTTAAGGATTGACTTCCCCCTAAAAACCTCTGCGACCTCATTCAGTTTAACTTTTGTAATAACTGATGCCTTAAATTTTTTGATATTCTCATCATCCGAAAGCAAAAGTTCAATTTGCCAGTCTCCATGTTGGGCATCTTCGGTTCTTAAAATTTTTACTTTATCGGTATGAAGCCCATTATCATCCCTTAAATATCCGATTTTTACTTCGTTCTTTTTAACAGCACCTATCTTTAACATATATGTTTTAATTCCAGTATATGGCTTGAAAAAACCTTCTGGAAGACTATAAAGACCCTCCAAATGATATTGTGTCATGACATAATTTCGAAACTTTGCTTCAGAACCTCCTGCAAATGCAATGTTAGCAGGAAGTACAGTCACCAACATCCCTTTATCAGATAAATACCCAAGCAAATTCTGGGTTGCTACAATATCTGATTTTGAAGATATGAAGTTATGCTTAGCATCTTCAATTTTGACTCCAAAGTCCGGTACTGAATAGATAAAGTCAAAATGCTTGTTAATAAGTAGCTCGCGATATATTGACTGATTAAGAATACTGATGTTCCTATATCCTTCAAATTCGAGCTGTAGCAACATAACAATAAGGGGATTTGATGAGATTAAAGTTATATCACGTGACCGATGCAATTCCACCAATTCTTTAAGTCCTAACAAACTTTTTTCCGCTTCAGTAATAAGTATCGACTGGGGTTCTACTTCACTGATTAGCTTGCAAATATATCCCATCATAGAAGCCGGAGAAAACATCTGCTTCAAACGATTATTTTTGTAAAGGTCCAGCGCAAACTCAATAAGATCAATCTTTTGAGCAATCGTATAAATTTCAGAAAAGAAACCCCTATCACCAGGAAAATATCCAAGAATTGTATCTTCCGTGGATTGCTTCATAACTCCAAACAGTTCATCTTCATCCTTCGGAAACTTTTCCTGCAATTTTAAAGATCGCGCGGTAAGTTTGACACGTAACATTTCTTTTAATAACTGTTCGTCAGAGATAATACCACGCATGTGAAAGGAATTTACAAAAGCAAATATATTTGAATTCATGTTTCTCCTCCTTTCAAAATACGTATGAAACATTTTCTAATTAAATTATAGATCAATAATTTTAGTATGTAAATACTTAATTTTATTTTGTGTGTTGTTAATGCCTTTTGTGCTATCGTTTGAAGCAAAAGAGACTGTAAAATAAACTAACCTCTAATAGTTAAATCAAATATCTAACTATTAGAGGTTACTGTATTTAAAACACCTTAATTGGGCTTCAAAATCAGATTCTGTTAGACAGTTGTCAAAGCCTCCCAAATATTAAGAGCAAGCTGTATAACAACTTGCTCTTTTAATTTTTTTATCCTATAATAATCTACTATTGTCTAATTCAAATACTAATTGCATTTTCAGCCAATTTCCATAAACATGATTGTCATTTACTTATTCTTCAATCGTTGAAGCCTCAAAGTAATTTCACCCTTAGGTAATCTAACCTCCTGGCCATTGCGTTTCTCCCATTCTATCAGGCAAAATTCATAATCACTTTCATTAATATAACCACCATCTAACAACTGATCAAGGATACCAATTGTACCAATTACGGTAACATTTTCACGCTTCGCCGCGTTGCGTAAAGCCTTATCACCTGTTAATAAAAGGATTTGCCTTGACTTTGCAATTGCCAAGGCTATACGGTCATATATCGATAAACGGGGATAACGCAGGCCAAACTTTTCTGCAAGATTAAACTCTTCAATGGTGAGATCCACGCTTACAAGGCCGCAACGCAACAATTCATCGCGCAATCCACCTGGCGACAATAATTCGTCATTTATTGCATCCGAGTTCATGATATAGGTATACGGAAGTCGAAATGGCAACTCGATGCGACCAATGATGAAAAAATCAATCCATACATTTGTATCACTGCTTATATACTCCATCTCAGCCCTCGCTGAAACAACAGTGAGAAACTACCTCGTTATATGGAATTTTAAGTAATTCTGCCCCTTTTTGTATACTGATTTCTTCTTCGTTTATGGCACGATATACTAGTTGTTCAAACAAGGTAGGCCGCTCATTTTCAATACGACTCGGCTCATTTTTTCTCCATCCGGCAGAAGAAGCCAAAACATAAAATTTATTCGCTAAATTTGAAGAAATAATACCCAATAATTCTGCGCGCTTAACAAGCAAAAACATAGAAATGCCATATTCCTCTGCTACTAGCAACATATCTTTTGAAATCTTAGTCCTACGGATTCCAAGCTCTCTTATAGCATCGTTCTTCGGAAACAAGAAAGCACCGCTAATTGCAGTTGCAATCTCTTCAATCTTATTGTCCTCCAAATTATCCGGCCATCTGAACATCAAATGAGAAAGTTCATGAACAATAGTTGACCTATTTCTCTCAGGACTCATATTCTTATTGATCACAATGTATGGGCGTTCGTTGATAAACCCATTCATACCAGAAAACTTATCATTTTCAACATCACAAGTATATATCAAAATACCTTTATTTTCCAACATTTCAATTAAGTTGTGTATCGGACCATCAACAGCTAGATTCAAATGTTTTCTCAATAATTGTGCATTATTTTCGCAATCATCGGATAGCTCAAGTACATTAGTAACCGGAGCGTCCGGCAAAACATCTCCGCCAAGGATTTCAACGATGGTCATAAATCGGTTAAAGTACTCTTCTACAGATTCCCGAATATATTCCTGTTGAGTAACAGAAAGATTAGAATTTTTTCTAAACTCACCATGACGAAATATCAAATTTTCATTACGGACAGCCAAAAAATCTGACACGCGCACTCCGAGGACATTTGCCATTTGTTTAAGTATTTCCATATCAGGTTTCCGTTTTCCGCTTTCATAATTCGAAATAGCCATTGGAGTGATATTAAGTTGTTCCGCTAATTCTCGCTTAGTCATCGATTTCTTTAAACGGTAATACCTTAAATTTTTGCTGAACACACTTTTTCACCCCCATCTGTTTATATTATATGATTTTATTTAAAAAAGTAAACACCTTGGGATGAAAATTTTAGATCTATTTTTATCCTATTGATGTTTCCCATATAGACTCTAAGTCTTATCTCAAGCAGTTATCCCATCAGTCCTTCCTCCTCCCCGAAACATACTCCCTCAACAAATACCTCTCCTTCCCCTTCGTCACCTCCCCATATTCAATGGCCTTTCTCGGACATTTGGCAATACATGCCATGCAATGGGTACATTCATCGCCCCACCGGGGTTTTCGATCCACCACTTTAACGTTGTTGAAAGGGCAAACCTTTTCGCATATCTTGCACCCGACGCATTGATCCGTTGCGTAAAAGTCCTTCGCCACCAGCTTGTATTTGGTCCAAAGGGGCGCAAAAGGGGTAATGATCAGCGTTTCAAACAACCATACATGGCTGGATTTCAGCTTCCTTTCGTGCTTCATATCCTCCACTACTTGCTTGACTTTATCGGTGGCCGCTGTAATTTTAGCACGAATGGTTTTCTCATCATCCATGGCATACCGGGTATTGGCTACATAGTTTCTGGGCATGACAAACTCCACACAGCCCAATAACTTCAACTTTTTCCGGATGGCAAACACTTTAGCCTGCACCTTCGCACTGCCGCAATATCCGCCGCTGGTGAAGACGAAGTAGACTTTATTGTTCCCCTTAAACTCGACAGATCTTAAATACTTCATCAAAAACAAGGGCATCTCACAAACATAGATCGGCGCACAAATCACATACGGTTTTGCCGAATAGAAAGGAGACGTATCATTAATCCTGATCCGCTCGAATAGATCCAGACATTCATCCCCTAACCCATCAGCGATCAACTGGGCAATATATTCGGTGTTGCCAGTGCCGGAAAAATATAGGATCATCTGTTGAACCTCCTATACATATGGCCGTTTCTTTCTTTGATTAACTTTAGCTTTTCAATGAACTGAAAATTATATTTATATTTACAGATCATTCAATTTACCTCATACATAAGCCCAATTGAAGAATAATTAATTTATTGTAAGTTGTTATTTAGCAAAAACATAGCAACCCAGCTTATGCAAAACTACAATGCCTTGAATTCTCCCCACCCTCATGCTATAATCACACTAACATTTTCTCGCAATAATAATTTTTTATTGACGTATTGATTGGTTCCATCCAGATTAGGAGGTGAGTCCAATTCATCCGATAATTGAACAATATATTCCCTTAGTCGACTTTTTAGCTCAAGTAATGGGGCCCTATACGGAAGTGGTCCTGCATGATGTATCAAACATCGATTGTTCCGTCGTAGCGATAAAAAACAATCACATTAGCGGACGCACGGTTGGCTCCCCTGCCACCGACCTTGTCCTAAAGATTCTAAAGGACAAAAAATACAATGACAAACCGTTTATCACCAACTATCGCGGGATCTCCGCCAGCGGTAAATTGTTAAAGTCCTCGACTTACTTTATCCGTGATGAACAACAACAAATTATCGGGTTACTCTGCATTAATATTGATTACGAAAAATTTGCCCAATTCCGTAATTTCCTCAATGAACTCCTTGACTTTCCTGCGGAGAATGCCGGCGAAGACCCTCTCGAACATTTCAGCACTTCGGTGAAGGAAATTGCTCATGAAAGCATTATTTCAATTATGAGCAAATTTGATGTTTCGCCCCATCGGATGTCCCAAGAAGAAAAAATGAAAATCGTTAAAGAAATGCATGATAACGGCGTCTTCTTACTTAAAGGTGCCATCGGCGAAGTGGCTTCACTTTTAAAGACTTCAGAGGCGACCATCTATCGTTATTTAACTAAAATTAAAAAGGAATCAAAAGAATTTTAAAAAAAGGGCCTGATACAAACTACTGTATCAGGCCCTTTTTTGGAAATACTATCCTAAATTACTGAACTACCGCAGAGTTTTTCTAGACTTCCTTACCAAATTTTTTGTCTGCATAAGCAGACAGCATTAAAGTCAATGCTCCATCCCCGGTCACATTACAAGCCGTACCAAAACTGTCTTGTAACGCGAAGATGGTCAACATCAAAGCTGTACCAGTTTGGTCAAAGCCCAAAACCGAAATAATGAGCCCTAAGGAAGCCATGACCGTACCGCCCGGAACCCCCGGCGCCCCAATGGCAAAGATCCCTAAGAGTACAACGAATAACAGCATCTTTCCTATGCTGGGCAGTCCGCCATATAAAATGCTGGACACAACCATGACAAAGAAAGTCTCCGTTAAAACCGAACCACACAGGTGAATATTGGCAAAGAGAGGAATCCCAAAATCGATACAGTCTTTCCGTAACACCTTCGATTTCCGGGCACAGGTTAAGGCCACCCCTAAAGTAGCGGCAGACGACATGGTTCCTACAGCAGTTAAGTAAGCCGGGCCGTAATGTTTAAACACCTCGGCAGGATTTTTCCGTGAGTAGATCCCAGCCAATCCATAAAGCAGACCCATCCAGATAAAATGGCCGACGATGACAATGAGGATAACCGCAATAAACACCGGCAGCTGCTTACTGAGAGAGCCTTCATAGGCAAGTCCTGCGAAAGTGGTTCCGATAAAAAACGGCAGAATAGGGATGACGAATTTAGCAACAATTTGCAATACAATCTGTTGAAATTCATCCAATAACTTTTCACTGACAGCTGAATTGGTCCAGCTGATCGCCAAACCAACAAAGATGGAAAAGACCAAGGCGCTCATGACCGGCATAATCTGAGGGATATCCAATTTAAAGATTATTTCCGGCAGTTCTTTTAAGCCAGAAACATTCGAATCGATATGAAGATGGGGAATGATTCCATATCCGGCTAAAGTCGACATTAATGCTGCGCCAACGGAAGACGCATAGGCCAGGATCAAAGCCAATCCAAGCATTTTTGAGGCATTGCTTTTAAATTTGGTAATCGACGGCGCAATAAAACCAATAATGATCAACGGGATACAAAAGAAGATAATCTGTCCCAGAACATACTTGACAGTTACCAACACGGACATGACTTCCCTGTTACAAACAAGACCGACTACAGCGCCAATGATGACTGCCATTAACAACTGAAAGACTAGGCTACTAAAGAATTTTTTCATGATAGCCCTCCTTGAAAAAGATAGTATTAGGTTCAAACATTTTCTCCAATCAATCTTGCCTTTCCAAAACCTCCGGACATTCCTCGCAACCACCTCTTTTCCAAGATATATTATAATATTTTCATACTTTTAAATGGCTCTTTTTTGCTTATCCAACATCATTTGCAGGATCATTTCATCCAGAACCGCTGAACCTTTATTCCCTAATTCTGCAAAGTTATTGATGGATGCTTCCACATCTTCCGCCACAATCCCATCTGTCGCAGCTACTCGCAATCCCTTCAGCGCCATCCGGGCAGCCTGGATAGCTGCATTGGTACAAGTGGAAACCTTCAGCGCACAGTCGGCTTTCGCTCCATCGCATAACATCCCGGTCACATCACCGATCATGTTCTGGATAGCATATTTAACCTGAGTCAGATCTCCTCCAAGTAGATAAGTAATACCACAAGCTGCTCCCGTAGCGGCTACAGTAGCACCGCAGAGCGCTGACAATCTTCCTAGTTTCGCCTTGATGTAAATCACAATCAAATTACTCAAGGTTACCGCCCGAATCAGCCGTTCCATACCAATACCTAATTTTTCAGCCACCGCTACCACCGGAACTGTAGCCGTGATACCTTGATTGCCACTTCCCGAATTCGAAACCACTGGCATATCGGCACCCGCCATTCTTACATCGACTGCCGCCGCTGTATGCTTCATAGCAGTGAAAGCAATATCATCGGTGATGATTCCCTTGTTACAATCCTCTGCAATTGTCTTGCCGACTTTAAGACCATAATCCTTAGTCAAGCCTTCTTGGGAGGCAGCCGAATTAAGGGCAATGCTTTGTTTAATGATGGTCAAATCATCGTTTTCCGGGTCAAGCTCCTGGCAAAAACGGTAAATGGTTTCAACATTTAATGTGGCAATAATTTCTTCCGGCGGCACGATCTCTTCCACATTTTCTGCGCTGTGTTGAGCATCCTTGGAAAAGATGGTTTCGCCGTTTACCTGGATTAACGTAACATTCATATGATCATTGGCGATGACGACCCGGGCATTTTTAGCCGACCCGTAGACCGTTATATCAATGTATAATTTTTCAGGCACTCGGGCATTTTCAATCTGCACTTTGCCCGATTCTACCAATTGTCTGGCCTTCTCTTTGGCTTCCCCGGATACTTGGGCAATTACCTGCAATTGCCTTTCAGGATGACCTCCTACTGCGCCTAAAGCAGCGGCATAGTCCATTCCGGCAAAAGCAGTTCCGGGAATTCCGGCTGCCATTGCATTTTTAATAATATTACTGCTTGCTAAAACTTTGATACATGTTACTTCTTCTCCCAATTTGGAACTCGCCAGTGCAGCCGCCAGCGCTACCGCTCCCGGCTCGGTACACCCGGTCGCCAGTTTCATCTCGCTGTTCATGATTTTAATGATTTTAACCTTATCCATCCATTCCCACCCTTTCAGCCCGTTATTGAAAACAACCATCAAAGTGAGTTTTGTTACGATCCGTAGGCAATCACATCGATCTCCACCAAAGCATCTTTCGGCAACCGGCTTACTTCCACAGCGACCCGGGCAGGATAATTACAGGTAAAAAACGAATTGTATACCTCATTCATCGCTGCAAAATCATTCATATCCGCTAAATAAACATTGACTTTCACCACATGTTCTAAACTCAACCCTGCTTCAGCCAGAATTGCAGCAATATTATTTAAGGATTGGGCTGTTTGGCGTTTAATATCTGCCTCAACCATGGTATTGCTTACCGGATCAATCGGCAATTGACCGGAGACGAACAAAAAATCTCCGGCTTTAACAGCCTGTGAATACGGCCCAATAGCTTTCGGCGCCCGTGGTGTATTAATAATCTCTTTTTCCATTTTCTGTTCCTCCTTTATGAAAATGAGTTCTATCGCGGAATAATAATTTATTATCGTAATAATTTATTTTTATTGTAACATAAACATTTTGTTAATGCAATCTAAATAATTTGTGAATATACGTCATTGTTACTGCCGTCAGCATTCAGTATAAGCAATGAAGCCGCCATAACGGATGCGGCGTATTAGGAAAATTTATGCCAACCGAACAGCATAACCCTCCGCCCACGCATACAATGGTATATAAACAAACGGAGGGCATAAAATGATAGTTTTTCAATCCTTTACCGGCATTCTTACCATGATCGGAGATTTAGTGACAGGTGATGAGAGAAATAGCGGATGCATTAAAATCATGACTGTCCAGAATGAAACGGGGAATGTGGTCAATTTTATCGTCACGCCAACCACTTATTTTGTAAACCACGCCACGGTGGCCGTTGGAGACAGGGTCATCGGGTTTTACGATGCCAACGCCCCCATTCCTTATATTTATCCGACCCAATTGCAAGCACTCGTTATGGCCAAGGTTGATAAAAAACGCAATATTAAAGTGGATTATTTCAACAGCCAATTAATAAGCAGCGACGGCACATTGCAATTAAATCCATCCCCATCTACCCGCATCATTCTCGAAAACGGACAACGTTTCACCGGAAACCTTGCCAACCGGGATCTGATTGTCCTTTACGGCGCAACAACCCGAAGTATACCCGCTCAAACAACGCCTGACAAAATTGTCGTCATGTGTAGAAATATTTGAACAACCCGCAATTCCGTCAACATTTTTGGATTTCCACTTTAGAGCCTTTACCAAAAATAAAACCCACCGCAGAAGTGGGTTCGGAATTTGATCTGGACGTATCTCAGCCCTCGGATCTGTAACAAATATATAATCAATAATGAAACTTTTTCCTCTTAACATAAAGAAACACTACCGTCAGCATAACCGCCATACATTCGGCAATCACCACAGACATCCAAATACCGGCGGTTCCCCAAATCAAAGGGAGAAATAAAATGGCTGCTGTTTCACACACCAGGGTACGAAAGAAAGAAATCAGCGCAGAGGTCAATCCGTCGTTGAGGGCAGTAAAGAAACCCGAGCCAAAAATAGCAAAACCCATAAAGATAAAGGACAGTGCAAAAATACGGAATCCCGATACTGTCAATGCCATCAATTTCGCATCATACCCCACAAAGATATGGGCCAACGGCATAGCAGATACCTCTGCCGCCACCATCATACAAAAGCCAAAGAGCCCAACCATCGTAAGGCTTTTCCGGAACAACCCTTTCAATTCCATATGATGTTGGGCTCCATAATGATAGCTGATTAACGGCCCTACACCAATGGAATATCCGATAAATGCCGCTGCAAATATAAAGCTGACATACATCATCACGCCAAATGCCGCCACACCGTTTTCTCCTGCATATTTTAAGAGCTGCATATTGTAAAGCATCCCAACGACATTCATTGAAATATTGCTCATAAACTCCGACGAACCGTTGGTACAAGCTTTGACGACAGCTTTGCCATCCCAGCTTGTTTTACCGAGTCGTAAAATACTGCTATTTTTACGTAAAAAATAAACCAGGGGAATCCCACCGCCAACCGCCTGGCTCACGGCGGTGGCAATTGCAGCTCCTGCCAGCTTATATTCCCGCGGCAAAAGCATCACCAAGATTGCATCAAGCACCATATTGGTCACTCCGGCGGAAACCGTTACAACGAGACCAAGATGGGGCTTTTCGGCAGCAGGAAAGATACTCTGAAATAAAAGCTGCATTACAAAAAAGGGCAAGGTTACCAGAGTAATCCGGGCGTAAACCACACAATTCTCCAGAAGATATCCTTCAGCGCCAAGCAAAACTGCGATGGGACGAATAAAAATAATACCAAGCGCTGCAAAGATGATGCCTAAAGAAAAGGAGACATAAACAAAGAGCGAAAAGTATCGGTTCGCCTTCTCCTTATCACCTTCCCCAAGAGTTTTAGCAACGATAGCCGTTCCGCCTGTCCCAAACATAAACCCGACCGTTGCAACGATCATTAAAAAGGGCATGATAAAATTAACTGCTGCAAAGGGTATTTTCCCAGCAAAATTTGAAACAAAAAAACCATCCACCACGCTGTAGATCGATGTGAAAATCATCATGACAATGGACGGTAAAGTAAACCGGATAAGCTTACGATAGGTAAAATGATCGGAAAGCTGAATTTTCATATATCCTCCCAAATTCTCGCTGCAAAATACATCTCAGCCAATCCTGCTGTCCTCTAAATTATGAATCGTGAATTGACCGCTGGGCACTATTATACAAAATATTATCTATCTTGTCTCCTAAGCCAGTATGTAATCCATTCTATCATCCCGACCTCAGTGAATTTAAGGCTCAAAATTTCCCAAAAAAAGTACCCCCGCTATGTTTCAAAGAAACACAACGGGAGCAGCAGCTCTTTGGCACTCACCTGCACCGGATTTCCTTTTTATAGACACATCCTGTATATATTCTCCACATCCTCCGGCGTTAACGGTTTAAATCCTTTCAGTTCTTTACCCCGGCAAGCCTTCTGGGCCATGACCTTAAAGTTTTTATCATCAATTCCGATTTCCGTAAGGGTGCTTTGCAAGCCCAGCGTCTTGAAGAAGAAATCGCTCAAAGCCTCGATAGCCCGCTCAGCTCCTTCCCTATCGGAAAGAGACGCGTCGATGCCGAAGATATTGACGCCGAACTTCTTAAACTGCGGCGCAGTCGATTCATCCAAGATATACTTCATCCAACGGGGCGTCAGAATGGCCAGGCCAAGGCCGTGAGTAATATCATAGAAAGCAGAAAGCTCTAAACATTTCATTGATCATTTCTTCTTTTTCAAATAGCTTATTGAAAAACCTAGAATATACATATGCTTTTGGTACCTTTCCGT
>Ga0209608_1000369_pt1 | contig 46468 bp, 34 predicted proteins | sample AD_UKC130_MetaG_FD_184428 | JGI IMG/M metagenome (GOLD analysis project Ga0209608, IMG submission 184428) | Active sludge microbial communities of municipal wastewater-treating anaerobic digesters from Canada - AD_UKC130_MetaG (SPAdes) (version 2) | ecosystem: Engineered > Bioreactor > Anaerobic...
TACAATTTATTCACTCGGTCCCATCGTCTAGAGGCCTAGGACACCGCCCTTTCACGGCGGTGACAGGGGTTCGAATCCCCTTGGGACTACCATTTCGAATTGAAACCAGCCGAAAGGCTGGTTTTTTGCTTTGTGTTGTTCATATCGTTCGATGTGTAACTTGAAAGGAAAAGTATAAGTTATAGTAAAACTGGTCTATGACAGAGGCCAGACCTATCAAGCAAGATATCTTTGTTCAAAGTGTAGAAGCGAGCTTAAATTGATCAATAATCTTGAATAGATTTTTAATTTGCACTGTCCGAAGTGTAGCTAAAAGTCATTGCAATATCAAAAAATATTTCTGTGGGATTAACCAAAATCTGTGATGTTTTCACGGGTTTTGCTATTTCTAAGGTTTTTGCCTTAAAATCAATCCGTCCAATAAAGTTTAAAACGGTAATACTCCTTCGGACTAAGCTCACCGGTTTCAGGTAAGCCCAGTTTTCTTTGGGATTCTTTCAAGGCGATTTCGGTCCAATAATCAAAATGGCCGGTGGGTTTCCGGTGGTAAGAGCCCAATTGCTTGAGACGGATTTGCAGGTAGTAAACATCGGAGCCGGTCATGCCCCGTTTTAGGTGGCGATGGTCCCGGAAGGGATCGCCGACGATAAAGACGCGGGTTCCCGGTTTCAGCCAGCGATAGACTTCTTCCAGGTGATGATTGTACATCCGGATGCAGCCGTTACTGGCCCGGGTTCCGATGGTCCATGGCTGGTTGGTGCCGTGAATCCCGTAGCTTCCGAAAGGGACTGATAATCCCAGCCAATGGGTTTTCCCCTTAGCCCAATACCCTTTGTGTACGATCTGCCAGGAACCTGCCGGAGAGGGGGTCTCTTTGGTGCCGATGGCTACCGGGAATGTTTTGAAAGGAACCCGATCGCATAAAACCGTCAGCGTGAGGGCGTCCAGATCCACCAGGACATCGATGGAACCGGATGGCTGGGTATTGGAGAAGCCGATTTCCGTTTCTGCCGGGACTGCACCGATCTTTTCCCAGGTTGGTTCATCTAATATTCCGCTGGGAGGGAGGCGGTGCTTTTTTTGAAAGTCTATCACTGCATTTTCCATGGTTTGATCAAAGCGGCCGTTCGGAATTGCCGGGTACAGCGATAAGGAGGCCCAATATCGTTGAAGTTGATAGAGGATAGGGTGATACGCTGGCTCCACAGTGCGTCGGAGGATGGGTTCGGACGGGCATTGGCACCATTTAGGATGATTGTCGGAAGCCGCAGGGCTTGCTGAAAGAAGTATGATGATACTGATGGTAATGAAAAAACGGCGCATGGGATACCTCAAATGGGTTTTTGATGGGTCGCAGCAGATGAAAAATAAGTTAAGAAAAGGGCCTGCCAAGATTTATGCATGGATTTCCCGGTATAATATAAAAATGTTTATGTTTTTATGATTATATGCGCCAAGCGAAAAAAATAGCATTAACAGCGAAGGACTATATGATGCAACAAGGCCGGGAATCTCGCTATGATTATGTGGATCTTTTGAAAGGGATCGGAATTTTGTTGGTGGTTTGGGGCCATTCGGTGGCGCCCCGTTCCGTCTATCTCTATTCCTTTCATATGCCGCTTTTTTTCTTTTTGTCAGGATATCTTCATAAGGATAAACCTTTTAAGCAGTTTGTAGTGAGAAAATTTAATACGTTGTATGTTCCTTATGTGGTATTTACGTTAGGTTCCTGGCTCTTTTACTTGGTGCGCCTTTTGCTCCATCATCAACAGGAAAGATTGGCGGACCATTTTTGGAAGTTGACGTCGGTGATTACCGGAACGGCTGACAATGGAGGGAATAACCCCATCTGGTTTTTAACCTGCCTTTTGGTGGTCAGTATCTTATTTTTGATTTTGCGTCAGTTATTCCGGAGTCCGGCAGGGTTAGGCTTGGCGGTGGTGATTTCTTCGGGAATTGGATATGGGTTGAGCCTTGCCAATATTCGTCTGTACTTTAATACGAATATCGCTTTTTCGGGATTGGTCTTTTATTATTGGGGGTTTATAGCGAGACAACATGCTTTATTGGAAAAGCTGAACCATTGGCCGAGGTGGACATGGGCCGGATTGGCTCTGGTTGCCGAAATATTTCATATTTTTACCGCTTTTCTAAATCCCCGGATTTCGGATATTGAATGGGTGAATATGGCCGGGAATACGATGGGGAATTATTTTTTGTTTTATCTTTCGGCAGGGCTTGGGATATTTGCTTTTCTCTCGCTTGGCTACTTTATTCAAGAAATCTCTTTTCTCAACTATTTGGGGAAAAATTCCTTGATCATATTGGCGGTGCATAAACCGGTCTTACTGCTATTGAACGAATATTTCCTGTGGTTTTTGGATACCGGTTCGCCCTATTATGGACTGTTTCTCAGCGTCTTAGACGTGGCGCTCATAGTCCCTGTGATCTCTTTAGTGAATTCCAAATTCCCATGGATGATTGGAAAGAGGCCTTTTATCCCGGAACCCGGGACTTCCCGGCAGTGAATGATAAAAGTGCCTGCAATGGGCAGGCACTTTCCAAGGAGATTATTTTTATGGGCTAAGGTATTTTAAATGAAATGTGGAACAATGTTGTACATTTATATAATATTATTTTTCAAAGGGATTGAACTGGGGTTTAAGAACGAAAACCTGTACTAACGGATAGTATGTTATTTCGGTATGAAGCTCATTTCCCGAAGAGGGAATTGAGCTTATTCTTTAGTTTGCGCCCGCTTTCCTGGAGGGTGTTCGGCAATTGGGGTAAAGTGTCTTTATTTAACCCCAGTTTGCGGTTTAAACTTTTGAGCACAGCCCTGGTTATGTTCTCTTTTAGGTGGATTTTTAGCTGGGAAGTTGGGCCCTGGACCTCGAATTGAAATTTGAGGTTTTGGTGATTGTCGTTCAGCAATTGAATGAAGGTATTGGCCGAGATTCCCATGATGCTCCGGGTGATGACATTCTTTTTGGCGGAGACGACTTTCAGCCCGGTGATATTGACCTGCTGGGTACTGGTTATATAATTATTGCGGCAATGGATGTTTCCTTCAATCGAAGCATTACCATCAATGACAGTTAATTGGGACTGGGGATAAAGGTATCCATAATCCGGTAAGTGGATTTCGGTAAAGCGGTTATTGGCGGAAAACTCGAGGGTCTCTCCAAAAAAGATACCTTTTCCGCTACATTCGAAACGGCCTGGGTGGGGAGTGTCCATGGTTCCTTTGATGTGAAATTGGGCTGGATTTTTCCCGGGATTAGGCAATTGAAAGTCGGTGATCCGGATCTGAATATCTTTTAAGGTAAATGCCGGTTGTTTGGCGGCGATCCGGGGACTAGTGAAGCTCAATGTTCCGTCGATAATGCTCAATTTCTTAAGATCAATGGACAAAGGCTTACTGCTTTGGCTGGCGGCAGCGGCCGGTTGGGAAGCTTGACGCAGACGCTGAGTATAGTATTCAAAGTTGGTAGCCCCATAAAGTTTTTGAACCCAGTGCACATGAGGGCGGACCAGAGTGATACTGTTGATGAGCAGCTGCTTTTGGAATAATGGTAAAAGTTTAAGCCGGATTTTGATATGGTCGGCTGCGATCATTGATCCGGTACCGAAATTTTTCGGTTGTTTGAGAGATACTTTATTTAAGATAAGCGATCCCTGCCACAAAGACAAATGGATCGAATCGATGGATAGGTTTTGATCAAATAAAGTACCGATTTGCTGCCGGAAGAGGGAGGTTACGATAGGATCGAGATACAGGTTCAGTAGTAAGCAGGCTGTAAAAATAATAATTAGAAGGGAAAGAGCGACTTTTAAAAGGGGATTGGACGGAAGTGACGGGTATTGGACTCGCATGGTGGGCCCTCCTGCCAGATAAGGTAGTAGGTGGATACTACTATCGTAGCAAAATTTGAGTAAAATATAAAGAGCGCCAAAGGCGCTCTTTCCGAAAATAAACCGGTTCAAAACATATCTTTCCGCCGCAGTAAATAGGCACCGAGCAGCGATAAAAGCAACGATAAGGCAATGGGTATGGCAAAAGCAAACCGTGCATTTTGAAAGGGGAGAGGGACATTCATCCCGTAAAAGCTGGCAACCATCGTCGGCAATGCCAGGACAATAGTGACGGACGTGAGAAACTTCATCACAATATTTAGGTTGTTGGAGATGACGGATGCAAAGGCATCCATCATGCCGCTCAAAATATTACTGTAGGTTTCCGCCATTTCGATGGCTTGTTTGTTTTCAGTAATGACATCTTCCAGTAAGTCTTCGTCTTCCGGGTACATTTTTAAGATTTGAGATGTTAGTTGCATATCCGGATCGAATTTAATCAGATGGGATTTCAAAAGCTTTTCCATAACGATTTCATTAGCCCGCAGCGAAGTAATGAAGTAGACCAAACTTTTTTCTAAGTTTAGAAGTTTGATCAATTCTTCGTTTTGCATGGATTTGTGTAGTCGGTTCTCGATTTCACTGGAGCGTTTATCGATCTGTTTCAAATAACGCAGATAATACGAGGCTGTAACGAACAGAATCTGTAATACGAAACGAGTCCGTTTATAGGTGAAGAAAGATTTGGTTTTACTGACTTCGAAATCTTTCAATATCAGGTTATCTTTAAGACTGACGGTAACTACTGCATTTTCGGTAACGATGATGCCTAAAGGAATGGTATCATAAATTAACGTACCTTTGGAACTTTCAAAGGTAGGAACATTGATAAGGATGAGTAATTGGGATTCATCAACTTCGATACGGGAACGTTCTTCTTCGTCGAGTGCTGCTTTAAGCAGATCGAGATGAATGCCGGTGGTTTGGCTGATTTGCTGGAGTTCAGTCTCGTCGGGGTTGATTGCGTTGATCCAGATACCTTTTTCAGCGAGGTTTTCAATGGTAACGAGTTTATCGTCGATGGTTTGGAATACTTTGATCATGGCCGTTCCTCCCTTCGTCGTATAGGGTTCAAAAAGTATCTTGCCCTATCGACATCCGGTTCACTCGGTCAGGGGAACAAACCATGGAGCCAAGAGAGGTTACATGGTTTAGACTAAACAGAGTAACGGCATGGAGCGATATAGAGCAAGATACTGTCTTAATCGAGAATTACTTCCGTCTGTGTCCATAAACCGTCACCTGCCTTATCTTTTGAATAAGATTCCTTTAATAATATACTCTTTTAAATTCGTAAGGTCAATCTATTTTGTGTATCCAGAAACTATTTCCGGATTTTTAAGTAATTCATGGGAAAAGTGAATTATTGCGAACCTCCCCTTGACTTTGGCGCTAGCTTAGTGATATAATCAACATTGCCTCAAATGGTCGCGTGGCTCAGTTGGTTAGAGCGCTGCGTTCACATCGCAGAGGTCACTGGTTCGAGTCCAGTCGCGACCACCATATTTTTTATGCGGAGCCGTGGTGTAGTCGGTCTAACATGCCAGCCTGTCACGCTGGAGATCGCGGGTTCGAGTCCCGTCGGCTCCGCCATTATTTTATCTACTGAATGGGAAGAACCTTGTAAGGTTCTTTTTTTATTTTTCCGATAATTTATTTGCTGAGTGGTTGATGATTCCTGTGGAAATCAGGGCCGGATTTGAAAAATATTAAATAATGCTGTATAATTATACAAACAGTAAATCAACAGCTTGACAAATAATAAAAAGTAGGTGCTGAAATGATTACTTTCCGAAAGGCTAAAATGGCTGATGTGGAAGAATTACATGCATTAATTAATGATTTTGCTGAAAAAGGCGTTATGTTGGCCCGTTCCCGTAATACGCTTTATGAAACGATTCGTGAATTTATGGTGGTTGAAGACGAGGGAAAAGTGGTAGGAGCCGGCGCTTTGCATATTATCTGGGAAGATCTGGCGGAGATTCGGGCTTTGGCCATTCGCAACGAATATCAGCGAAAAGGAATTGGCAAAAAATTAATCGATGAATTGATAAAAGAAGCGATTGAGCTTGGAATTCATAAGGTTTTCGCCCTTACGTATCAGGTGGATTTCTTCAGAGGTTGCGGTTTTCAGGAAGTCTCTAAGGACGAAATGCCCCATAAAGTATGGAAAGAATGCATCAATTGCCCTAAATTCCCTAACTGTGATGAAGTGGCGGTTATTCGCAGGATTGGGTAAGGGGTTGATGGTACGGTTTACAGTTTATAGTTGACAGTTTACAAGGCCCGTTAAAAGTTACAGGTTTCAGATTCATCTCTCTCGCAGGGGTTGAGAAACAGAAGTTTCGAGTGTCGACGGTGGAGAGTTTTCTTATTCCTGCTCTTTTCTTTTTATCTTTTCTTAATCCTTAATAAACTGTCTCCACTGTCAACTATTCTTATCCCTTTTTCGGCTCAAATCCCTGGCATGGTAGGCCGGAGGATTTCTCCACTTCGTAGGAGGGGCGGTTTTTGGTTTTGATCTGAAAAAACCGGCATCCGTTGGGAAATTGGGGATCCCAGGTGATGTAGAAATGGATGCAATGGAAGCAGTTGATTTTCGGTGAATTCATGACGGATTATTCCTTTGATTTGGCGTGGTGGCAAAGTTTATGGTAAAGGTGCTGCCTTGACCCGGTTGGCTTCGGACGGTAATCGTGCCGCCTAAAGCTTCAACTAGTTCTTTCACGATGGTTAATCCCAACCCGAAGCCGCCGCTTTCCCGGTTGCGGGATTGATCGGTCCGGTAAAAACGTTCGAAGATGTAAGGTAAGTCTACTTCGGAGATGCCGATTCCGGTATCGGTGACTTCGATGTGGACCTTTTCGGTGGTGTGTGACAGGGTGATGGTGACGTGGCCTCCTGGTGCTGTGTACTTATGAGCATTCGAAAGTAAATTATCCATGATTTTACTGAGACTTTTCCGGTCGCTAACGAGTTGAACCGGGCCAGTGGATTTAAATAGAAGGTGTAATCCTTTCTCCGCAAACAGCGGAGTTTTTTTGTTGATGAGAATCTGGAGAAACTCTTCCAAGGCAATGGGTTCATATTTAAAGTGATGGATGGCTTGATCGGCCAGGGCAATCTCTTGGAGGTCTTCGACCAGACCGCTAAGGCGTTTAACTTCGTCAAGGAGCGATTCCAGATTGGCGGTCGAGACGGGGATGACGTCATCGATCATCCCTTCCAGATGGCTTTGGATGGTCGCTAGCGGCGTACGCAGATCGTGGGCGACATTGGCGGTCATCTGTTGACGCAGAGCCTGAACGTACTTTAAACTGTCGGCTAATGTATTGAGGCTTTCGCCTAATTGTCCAAGCTCGTCCCGGGGCAGATCGCGGACGCGGGTGTCCAGATTTCCATTGGTCATGGCTTTGGCAGTCAGATTCATGGCCCGGATCGGGTTCGAGAATCGCCGGGCGAAGAGAATAGCCACGATAAATGAGATCGAACCGGTGACTAAAATGGAGAGCACGATCGAATGATTAATGGTGTGCCGGAAAAGAACGTTTTGCTGTGTCAAAACATTTTCTATCGGGCTTTTCCCGAAATAGGCCGTACCAATGGTTTTTTCTCCAATGATGATCGGGCGCGGTTTGAGAAGATCCGGACGTTGGTTGCTGCGGATTCTCCCCATTCGGGTGTAAAAAACGACATTGCCATCGGTGTCTGTGATATAGAAGAGCCGTTCCAGATAAAAATCCCTGCCCATACCCAATAACGTGGGTTGTTGGGGCCAACCTCCGTTGTCCAGGTAGATCTGGGCCAGGATATTGATGACCTGATTTTCCCGGGCGGTATCGACTCGGGTAAGGTATTTTTGAAATTGGCGATTTAACGAATAGTTGATGAACAATCCGGAAATCAGAATGCTTCCGAATGAGATCAGAACGATGATTAATGTTATTTTTCGGGTAATGGGTGATTTCAATCCCGTTCTCCTCCAAATTTATATCCGATACCAAATACGGTAAGAATGAACCGGGGTTCTTCCGGATTAGGTTCGATTTTTTGGCGTAAATTTTTCACATGGCTGTCGATGGTCCGATCATAGCCGCTATATTGATAGCCTTGCACTTTCTCAACTAATTGGCTGCGTGAAAATACTTGGCCGGGGTTGCGGCATAGACAGAGCAAGATTTTATACTCGGTTGGCGTCAGGTTGACGGCTTCTCCGTTTCGAAAAACCTCGTGTTTGACGTCGTCGATGATGAGTTGCTGACCGTTGAAGGAGAGGATGGGTGTTTCGGCTGTTTTCGGTTTGATACGGCGAAGATGGGCAAAGACTCTGGCCACGAGTTCCCGCGGGCTGAATGGTTTAACGAGATAATCATCGGCGCCGATATTTAAACCGAAAATTCGCTCATCTTCTGAGCTTTTGGCTGAAAGAATGATTATGGGTACATCCGATGATTGGCGAATTTGAGTTAGAAGCTCCTCTCCCGACAGGTGAGGCAACATCAAATCCAGGATGATCAGGTCCGGAACATGGGTTTTAACTGCTTCCAAACCGGTAATGCCGTCGGAGGCAGTCAATACCTCAAAGCCTTCTTTTTGGAGGTAGGCTTTGACGATTTGTTGAATCTTCAACTCATCTTCAATGATTAAAATTTTGGCCATTGTTTGCTCCATGGATTAGCAATTAAGGTTAGGATCCCGGTTATAGGAGTCAGGAAACAGGAGATAATCCCGGGTCTTGATTCCCGTCAAAGTACAAGTTCACATTATAGGTACGATGCATAAGGCGTGAGGTGTGAGTTTAGTTTACAGTTCAGTATTCTGTTTAGGTACATAGTGCAAAGTTCAGAGTGCATAGTTCACATTTCAGTAATTTTACCCTTTTCACTTTTCCCTTTCTGTACACTGTCAACTAATTAAATTTTCTGACTTCTGTATTCTGTCTTCTTTCTGCCCCACTCTTGACTCCTGTCTTCTATCTTCGAAATACACGATACTAATTCGTTGATGCGACGGGGATTCCTTTTTTGGCCGTCTTGACAGATTAATCTCCACACAATCTCCACAATTTCTTCATTAGTGTTTCACAGTTAGGCGGTATGATGGAACAAACCTGAAAACCAAATCGTATGAAGGAGAGTGATTGCATGAAGAAAACATTGATGATGACTTTGGTCACCGCTTTGATGGTCACCATGGTATCCTTTGCAGCATTTGCTAAAGGCCCTAATCCGGGTAAACCGATTCCTGGCAAAGGACATCCGATGTTTGCCGAACTGAAACTGACGGAAGAGCAACAGGATAAAATTCGGGTTATTCGTCAGCAGTTTGAGAAAGATACGATTGATATCCGGCATAATCTCCAAACGAAACAACGGGAATTGGCTAAATTGTGGTCAACCAAACCGTTGAATCAAGCAGCTATTGATGCCAAGACGAAAGAAGTCAACGCCCTTCGCATCCAGATGATAACCAAACAGGATGCGATGAAAGAGAAGATCAAAGCAGTATTAACTCCCGAACAACAGAAGGCTTTTTATGAGAAGATGAAAGAACGTAAAAACCGCCGTCCCGGCCCTGGCCCCCGTCCTAACGGCCAATGCCGGTGTGGCGGCATGGAGAAGGATAAGAAGTAAGTATCTTCAAAATGAAAATTAAGACTCCGGTGAAATGGCCGGAGTCTTTTTGATGTTACAAACGAAAGAATTTCCACATTGTTTGTGGAATTTCTTTCGTTTAATATAAAAATTGAAAGCTTGTTTATTCATCGAGATTTTGGGGAACTTTTTGCAAAAGCGAGAGAAAATATAACATCAAGGAGTGTTGTCTATGGAATATGTTGAAGCCTTGGTTAACCGGGGCGATGAACTGTTTGAAGCGGCGGAGGCGGCGATTGAGCATTCCCGGGACGAAAGCGCAGTAAAGTTTCGGGAAGGTGTCGCTCAATTGCTGAAGGCCTTTCTGTATTTGCATGATCAAGAGGTTGACGGCAGTATGGAGCAGTTGTTTGCTTCTTGTAAGCAGCTAGAGCCTTCGCTAGAGGCAATCGAGGAAGAAGTGGAACTATTGCTGGATGATCCTGAGTCCGTGGATGCTGAAGATTTGATCGATGCGGCCAATGAAATTTGGGATTATGTGATTGATTTGATCTCTGAATAATCTAAGAAACAGTAAAATATTTCCATGTAAAATAAAGGAATTTTTAGGTTATCACCGAATTCTACCTGAAAATGGAAAAAGGTAGGAGTAGGTGAGATGAGAACGGGATGGATTGTTTTAGGGTGCTTGCTGTTGATGGCCAATCCCTGTCAAGCGGCAACGGTGATGTTGATGGAGAAAGCAGTTCTCGAGGTCAAAGAGAAGGAGGAGGAAGCCTTTCGCCAAACGCTAAGGATGGACTCCTATGTGAAGTGGCCTTGGATGGAATTGAATATCTCCAATAAACTGACCTTTCCGGAGCAATCCGATCAGTACCATAATTCCAAATTTCAGTTGGAATTTACCCGCTTTATGCCAGGATTGGGAATCGATCTGGATTATCAGTACAATCCCAGGTATGCCATAACTGAAGTCGGGATGGATTATCGATGGAAACCGTTGAAAGGGTTGAAAGTGCAAGTGGATGTGGATGCCGGTTCCAAGTCCGGCCAGGTTGAGAGCAGCAAGCCCTATCGTAATCATTGGAATTATCAGCAATTATATCTTACGTACACCTGGAAGGATTGGAATTATAAGTGGCGGTTGAACCGGACGGACAAGGAGTATCCGGAGCGGAAGTATTATACTTCTCTGAAATATGATTTGATGCAGGAGATATCGAAGGAGCTTAATTCCAAACTTAAAGCCGGTGTCACGTATCATGAAGCGACGGCCGATTACCCTTACGATACCAGTCTGACCCGGGATTCCTGGAAAAAAGAGTGGACCCTTTGGCTAAACTATAAGCAAGGGCGGAATCAACGATGGAAAGGGGAATATCGGGTGCTTTCCAGTGAACGGGGGTTCGATCCAGAACAGGATAACCGATATTTTAACCTTGAGTATCAGCAGTGGAATAAAAAATGGCGGTTGGTGACCCGATGGGGTTACTCGGAGGTGCGTTACTTTACGGATACTGTTATCTGGGATCCGGATGACGAGGGAAACGAAGACGAAGTGGATGTGAAAAGCCGTAACGAGAAGAGGATAACAGTGGAGTTATCCCGTTATTTTACGAATAAGCTGACTCTGGGATGCCAATTCTTTGCATTGGAAAAAGATTATCTTTGGGGGCCCTCAAAACATCGCCAGGGGTGTGTGGCGTCGGCTGCCTGGAAGTTGAATAACGATAAAATTCAGATTAGGCTGGTGGCATCCCCTTGGGGGAACCTACAGACCGATAAAAGCATTTATCAATTAAAGTTAGAATATAACCCAAAGGATGTGATCGATTGATTACCATGGGAGCCCTGGTGCCCCATCCTCCGATTATGGTGGATGGTATTGGCGGGCATGAAGATTTTCAACAGATTGAGAAAACCCGGTGGGCTATGCAGTCTATTGCCAAAAAGATTGAGGAGAGCCAGCCGGAAACGGTGGTTATTTTTACCCCTCATGGCACAGTTTATCGGGATGCGGTGATAGTCTACGGAGACCGAAATTTTAGCGGCGATTTGAGCCGCTTTGGACTTACGCGTACCTGGCATTGGGAGAATGATCTTCCGTTGGCTGAAGCCATCGAGGAGTTGGGGCGGAATGTTGGACTACCGGTATATATGATACCTCTGACTGAAGCTTCCCGCGGACGGGAGAAAGGATTGGACCATGGTGTTCTGGCGCCTCTTTCTTTCTTCCGGACTGATTGGTTTGAAAATGTGAAATTGGTCGTTATTCCTTTGAGTTATTTGTCTTTGGAGGAACTTTATCAATTTGGAGCTGTGGTTGCCAAAGCGGCAGAACAGTTAAACCGAAGGGTAGCTGTGATCGCTAGCGGCGATCTTTCTCACTGCTTGAAACCGGGAGCTCCGGCTGGATATCGTCCGGAAGGGGCGGAATTTGACCGGCGGTTGGTGGAGTTGATATCAGCCAATGAAGTGGTGCCCTTTTTTGAACTGAATCCCCATTGGCTGGAGAAAGCTGCCGAATGCGGTTTCCGGAGCGTCATTATGTTGTTGGGGACTATGGATGGATTGGATTTTCAAGGGGAAGTTTATAGTTATGAAGGGCCTTTTGGCGTCGGCTATGCGGTAGCCTCTTTTACTATTCGTGGAAAACGAGAAAGTCTCCAACAAACGATATTTGATGCCCGGAAGGCCAGAGTGGCCAAGCGGCGTTCTGAGGAATCAGCCCTGGTTCGTTATGCCCGAAAGGTGGTGGAGGCCTACGTTTCCGGGGAAAAACTGCCTGAACCGGAAGGCCTTGAAGAGTTTCGCGGGCAGAAAGCGGGTGTCTTTGTATCCCTCAAAGAAAACGGCCAATTGCGGGGATGCATTGGAACTACTGAACCGACGCAGGATGATATCATTGAGGAAGTGACTCATAATGCGATTGCTGCAGCGACCCGGGATCCCCGGTTTGATCCTGTCGAAGAGTTTGAATTGGACAATTTGGTGTATAGTGTCGATGTTTTAAAACCGGCGGAACCCGTCATCGATATGAGAGAGTTGGATCCGAAACGGTATGGAGTGATCGTCAGCCGTGGTTCCCGGAAGGGATTGCTTCTTCCCGATTTGGAAGGAGTGGATACTGCTGAAGAGCAGGTTGCTATCGCCCGCCGGAAAGCCGGCATTAGCCCGGATGAACCGGTGGAGTTGCAACGGTTTGAAGTGGTCAGGTATTTTTAGATTACGAATGATCAGTTCCTATCATGGGATATAGATACAAAGGCAGTGAAATCCATGAAAGAAGCCCAGTTTTACCGGATCACGCCGGAAGGGAAAGCGGTATGTGAATTGTGCCCTCAGGCTTGCCAATTGGCCGAGGGAAAGATGGGATTTTGTAAAGCCCGTCAGTATCGGGACGGGCGGCTTTTTTCCCGGAATTACGGGTTGATATCCGGCCTGGCGCTAGACCCCATCGAGAAAAAACCGTTATATCATTATTATCCCGGGAAGCCGATTTTGTCTGTAGGAACTATCGGGTGTAATCTGGCATGCGCTTTTTGTCAAAACTGGCATATTTCCAGGGAAGAGGCTCCGGCCAGGGCTGTATCTATCGAGGAGTTGGTGGGTTTGGCAGAGGAAACCCATCGGGAGCACGGTAACATTGGTCTCGCGTATACTTATTCGGAGCCGACGGTGTGGTTTGAGTTTTTAGTTGAGGTGATGCCTGCTATACGGGCGGCAGGTCTGAAAAACGTTTTGGTCACCAATGCGTTTCTCAATCCGAAACCTTGGGAGATGCTACTGCAATGGGCCGATGCGGCCAACATTGATTTAAAGGGGTTTACGGACGAATATTATCAGCGGTTGTGCCGTGGGAAACTCTCTCCGGTTCTGGACAATATCCGGACAGCGGCTGAGCGAATCCACCTGGAATTAACAACACTGATCATTCCCGGGGAAAATGACATTCCTGAAATGATCGAAGCGTTATCAGCCTGGGTGGCCCGGATCGACCCGGAGATTCCGCTGCATTTATCCAGATACTATCCAAATGAACGCTTTACGCTTCCGCCTACTCCTTTGGCAGTTATGGAGCGGGCCTATACTATTGCCAGCGGTTACCTGAAATATGTTTACCTTGGGAATATGGGAAAGGAAAATACCACCTGTTGTCCGGATTGCGGGAAGGTCTGGGTGGAGCGGGAAGGATATCGGATCCGGCTTTTAGTGAGAGGAAATCATTGCCCCGGATGTAACAGAAAAATAAAGATACCCATGGAGGATTCGCCGCTTGCGGAGCGAAATAAAGACACAAAATCATGACTCTGTTGGTGGGATATTATTATTCGTTCACAATATTGAAGGATTTATTTTGATAGAGAAGCATCCGGAGGCGTCACGATGAAACTCACATTAGCACAGTTAAATCCGGTGGTCGGAGATATCCGGGGCAATCTGGAACAAATTGCCCAAACCCTTGAACAGTATGGACGGGAAACGGATCTGATCATTTTTTCCGAACTTTTTCTGGTGGGATATCCGCCGAAAGATCTGGTGGAACGGGACTGGTTTATTGCCCGGGTTGAGACAGCTCTCCGGGAGCTTTGCCAAATGTCGAAGCAATATCCTGGGACAGGGGTTTTGGTGGGAGCGCCTTTGCCAAATGACGCAGCTGTAGGCAAAGGGCTGATCAATGCGGCTGTTTTGATCGCGGATGGCAAGATCCTTTTTAAGCAAGCGAAGACGTTATTACCGACCTATGATGTTTTTGATGAAGCCCGACATTTTGATGTGGCTGCCAAGACTGCCGTCATTCCTTTTAAAGATGAAATTTTGGGGATCACCATCTGCGAGGATGCCTGGAATGACGAACGGTTTTGGCCGGAGCGCCGTTTATATGCGGTGGATCCCGTGGCCCGGATGGTCGAATTGGGGGCCACATTGCTCATTAATATCTCGGCCTCTCCCTTTGAAATCGGCAAAGGGGAACTACGTTATGAACTGATTCGCACCCATGCCCGTAAACATGGCGTTCCTATGGTTTTTGTCAATCAAGTGGGCGGTAATGACGAGTTGGTTTTTGACGGCGGCAGTATGGCTTTTGATGCCGACGGTTCTCCCCTTCTGTTGGCGCCTTTCTTTCGGGAATTTGTCATGACGTTTGACAGTAAGGCCCAACCGACGGATTGTCTTTATCGGCCTCTGCCCAAAGTTGAAGCGGTATACCAGGCTTTGGTTTTGGGACTGCGCGATTATTTGAAAAAATGCGGATTTAAAGGGGCGGTTTTGGGACTTTCCGGCGGGATTGATTCGGCCTTGGTATGTTGTTTGGCTGTAGAGGCGTTGGGGAAGGAGAATGTATTCGGGGTAACGATGCCTTCGCCTTACTCTTCAAGCGGAAGTGTGGATGACTCCAGGAAGCTCGCTGAAAATCTGGGGATCCGCTTTGACGTGATTCCGATTTCCGATATTTTTGAATCCTATATGGCGACATTATCATCTCATTTTCAAGGGAAAGCTGCGGATGTAACGGAAGAGAATATTCAGGCCCGGATCCGGGGCAATATTGTGATGGCTTTCTCCAATAAGTTAGGGTATCTCGCGTTGTCGACCGGGAATAAAAGTGAGATGGCGGTGGGATATTGTACCTTGTATGGCGATATGAGCGGCGGTTTGAGCGTTATCTCCGATGTTCCCAAAACCTTGGTCTATGAATTGTGCGAATACATCAACCGGGAACGGGAAATCATCCCCCGGTCCATCATTGAAAAGGCCCCTTCTGCTGAGCTGCGGCCCAATCAACGGGATCAGGACACGTTGCCGCCCTATCCGGTTTTAGATCAAATCTTACAATATTATATCGAGGAAGGATGGTCTGCAGCCCGGATTATTCAGGCCGGGTTTGATGAAGAGACCGTCAAGTGGGTAATCCGCACGGTAGACCGAAATGAATTTAAACGGCGCCAGGCGGCTCCGGGGTTGAAGGTTACGTCCAAAGCCTTTGGCAACGGCCGGCGGATGCCTATTGCCAAGCGGACAGAGCTGTGATGTAGGGCATGATGCGCTGTCCAAAAGTAAACCAGTTAAACTGTAAGTGATACTGCGTTTCGTGCCTAATTCACCGTGTACTGTGAACCGTGCACGTGTACTATCTGATTTTCGCATCCTTTAATACCGTTTATAAGGAGTGTGAACTGCGTGAATTCAACAGATTGGGACAAGATTTATTTTGACAATCCGCCGGTGGCGCCTTTAGGGATCATTGCTTTACCGGGCAGCCAAACGATTGCGGCGGCGATTAACCGCCGATTAATTCAACAAAGACGAAAATTTGTAGAAAGCAATCCCGATCATGCCGCAGTTCACGGCCTGTTACGGGATTCTTTTATTATTTCCGCTGATTGCCCCCGGTTTGAAACCGGTGAGGGAAAGGCGGTGATCCGGGAAACGGTACGGGGCTATGATGTTTATATTATTGCCGATGTTGGCAATTATCATTGTACCTTTACCATGTACGGCATGGAGTGCCCGATGAGCCCTGACGACCATTTTCAGGATATTAAACGGGTGATTGCTGCCATTGGTGGACGAGCCCGGCGCATAACAGTCATTATGCCATTACTTTATGAGGGTAGGCAGCACCGCCGCCAATCCCGGGAATCTTTGGACTGTGCAGTGGCTTTGCAGGAACTGGAACGTCTTGGCGTCGATAATATTTTCACCTTTGATGCTCATGATCCCCGAGTACAGAATGCCATTCCTTTGACCGGGTTTAATAATCTGCTTCCCACATATCAGATTATTCGGTCCATCGTTGAAAAAGAACGGGACCTGGAAATTTCCCGAGGCAAAATGCTGGTGGTCAGCCCCGATGAAGGAGCGATGAGCCGAAGTATCTATTACGCTAGTATTTTAGGGTTGGATGTAAGCATGTTTTATAAACGAAGAGATTACACCCGGATCGTTAATGGGAAAAACCCCATTATTCAACATGAGTACCTGGGGGAAGATGTGGAAGGCAAAGATGTATTGATCGTGGATGATCTGCTTTCTTCGGGCGAATCCACATTGGATATAGCCCAGGAGTTAAAACGGCGTAAGGCCCGGCGGATTTATATTGCCGTGACCTTTGCCTTATTTGTGGAAGGGATCGACCGATTCCGCCAAGCATATGGGGATGGCGTGATCCAGCGGGTCTATGGAACCAACCTGACTTACCAGCGGGATGAAGTGTTAAATGAGCCTTGGTATGTATCGGTAGATATGTCGGAGTTTATCGCCTATCTGATTGACCTGCTGAACCATGACCGTTCCATCAGTGCTCTATTTGACCCATCGACCAAGATTGGGAAATTCTTGAAAAATATCAGGGATAAATGAATGACTCAAATTATTGATGAACATCGGCTGAATACCCGGTTTTTCCGGGTTTTTCTTTTTTTAGACAGGCTTAAAGTATTTCACCGGTTCGAATGTTTTTTGAAAATTAAACCATAAGCAGTGTCTGAAGAGGGAGGTTTCACAATATATTGGTAAAAGGAACGACTTTGGGGGAGGGATGAAGATGGAAGCACGCGATTTAGCGGAATTAATCAAAAAGGACCGTTCCGAACGGGCTTCCCGGCATTTTGAGGGAACCTTCCTTGACTATTTGGAGCTGGTAAAAGAGGATCCGAGCCTGGCGCAACTGGCCCATGAACGTTTGTACCGTTTGATCACTGAGCGGGGGGTTGAAACGGTAAAAACCGAGGAAAATCCGAGACTACGCAGGATATATGGCAATGAGATTATTAAAAAATATGCCTTTTTCAGCCAGGACTTCTTCGGGATCGACCGGACATTGATGAAGATTGTCCGTTATTTTCATGCAGCGGCCATGCAAGGTGAAGAGTCCCGTCAGGTTTTATATCTGGTAGGGCCGGTCGGGTCCGGCAAATCCTCCATTGTGGAACGTTTAAAACGGGCTTTGGAGGAAGCGCCGCCGGTGTATGCCATTAAAGGTTGTCCTATGCGGGAAGAACCGTTACACCTCATACCCAAACATCTCCGGAAAGAATTCTCCGAGATGTTGAAGGTGAGGATCGAAGGCGACTTATGCCCCCATTGCCGTTATCGTCTGAAACATGAGTATAACGGTGAATATGAGCGAATGCCAGTGGAAACGGTGGAGTTTTCGATCCGTTCCCGAAAAGGGATCGGAGTGGTCCCGCCGGTGGATCCCAATAATCAGGATACGTCGGTTTTAATCGGATCGGTAGATATTTCCAAGATGGATCTTTATTCCGAGGATGATCCCAGGGTATTGTCGCTCAATGGCGCTTTTAATGTGGGAAACCGGGGCATCGTGGAGTTTATCGAAGTATTTAAAAACGAGATTGAATATTTGCATACGATGATTACAGCCACTCAGGAAAAGGCCATTCCATCGCCGGGGAAAGGACCGATGATTTATTTTGACGGCGTGATTGTGGCCCATTCCAACGAGGCGGAATGGAACAAATTTAAGTCTGATCACACCAATGAAGCTATCTTGGACCGGATCGTCAAGATTGAAGTCCCTTACTGCTTGGAGTTAAATGAAGAAGTTAAGATCTATCAGAAAATACTCAAACAGAGCAGTTTTCGGGCACATTTAGCTCCTCATACCATTGAGATCGCGTCAATGTTTGCGGTGTTGACCCGTTTGACACCTTCATCCAAAGTGGATCCATTGACGAAGCTACGGATATACAATGGCGAAGAAGTGCTGGAACAGGGCAATGTTAGAAAAGTGGATATCGCCGAATTGAGGGAGGAAGCCACCAACCGGGAGGGAATGACCGGTATATCGACCCGCTTTATTATGAAAGCTTTGGATACAGCATTGGCGGAGTCGGAGAATAATTGTATCAATCCTTTGGCTATTTTGGATACTTTGGTCAAGGCGGTCAAGGAATTGTCCATTCCGGAGGAGGAGCGGAAGCGTTATTTAGTCTTTTTACAAGATATTTTAAAGAAAGAGTATCATCGGATTTTGGAGTTGGAAGTGACGAAAGCCTTTATCCATGGTTTCCGGGAACAAGCTCAGGATCTCTTCAATAATTATCTGGACCATGCGGAGGCTTATGCCAACCGGACTAAGATTAAGGACAGAAATACCGGTGAAGAGCTGGAGCCAGATGAACGGTTTCTCCAATCCATTGAGGAGCAGATTGGGATCACCGGAACGGCAGCCAAAGGATTCCGTCAGGATGTGGCAGCCTATATGCTTTATGTATTGCGAAATGGCGGTAAGCTGGATTATGAAAGCTACGAGCCGTTGAAGGTGGCCATCGAAAAGAAATTGACCACAGCGGTTCGTGAATTGTCCCGGGTGATTACTCAGACCAAAGTTCGGGACAAAGAACAAAATGAAAAGTATCAGGCTATGGTGGCAGAGATGAAGCAAAACGGTTATTGCGACCATTGCTGCAATGTGGTTCTGAAGTACGCCGCCAACAATCTCTGGAAAGATTAAGAGCCGATGAGCTGAAGGGGAGAAAGAGGTGAGAGTATGGCCGTTTTTCGGGAATCTTCAGGGGATTCGGGACGAGCGGCGGAAGACCGGCGGCGTCATCGGCAATTGGTCGAAGAGTCCATTAAGAAGAATGTTGGCAAGATTATCTCTGAAGAAAGCATCATCGGGCATAGCGGCAATAAAAAGATTAAAATACCGATTCGGGGATTGAAAGAATATCAATTTATTTATGGAAAAAATCAGCCGGGAGTCGGCAGCGGTACCGGCGATGAGCAACGGGGAGATCGTCTAGGGGAAGGTTGGGGAAAACAGGTCAAAGGATTGGGCCCTACGGCCGGAAACGAGCCCGGGGAGGATATCTATGAAACCGAGATTACCCTGGATGAATTAATCGAGTACCTTTTCGATGATTTAAACCTGCCCGATATGGAACGGCGGAAGCTGGCTGAGCTGAAGACGGTGGCTAACCGTAAAGTCAAAGGATATCAACGGAAAGGCCCGCCTCCCCGGTTGGCCAAGAAAAAATCCGTCGTTGAAAAATTGAAGCGGCGTCAAAATTACAAACGGGTGCAAGCAGAGGAGATCATCGATGAAGAGGATGCCGGGCGTTTTCCCTTCCGTGAAGAGGACTTACGCTACCGGCGAATGCGGGAGACAGTCAAACCGGAATCCAATGCGGTGGTCATCTGTATCATGGATACCTCCGGTTCCATGGACCAGACCAAAAAGTATTTGGCCCGCAGTTTTTATTATTTGCTTTACCAATTTATCCGTTTGAAATATGTTTATGTGGAAGTGGTTTTTATCGCCCACAGTACGGAAGCTAAAGAAGTAACGGAAGAGGAGTTCTTCCATAAAGCTGAATCTGGAGGAACCTATATCAGCAGCGGATATCAGAAGGCTTTGGAGATCATTGCGGAACGTTATCCGCCGAAAGATTGGAATATTTATGCCTTTCATTGCAGTGACGGAGACAATTGGGAGGAAGATAATTCCAAGGCCGTGGAGTTGGCAACCCAATTATGCAAAACGTGCAATTTGTTTGGATATGGGGAAATTATGACCAGCTACAGCACAATCCGGAGACTGTATATGGAAGCGATTCATGAGCCCAACTTTGCACTGGTGACTATCGACGACCGCGAAGATGTCTGGCTGGCACTTCGGGGAATGTTGGATCGGGAGGGACGCCATGAGTAACATAACCCTTGACGAGTTGGCTCAGTGGAATCAACGAATCGAGACCATCGCCCGTGAGGAGGGGCTGGATTTTTTTGATACTGAATTTGAGCTCTGTTCCCATGAGGAGATGCTGGGCTATGAGGCGTATCTGGGCATGCCCAGCCATTATCCTCATTGGAGTTATGGGAAAGCCTTTGATCGGATGCATACCTTGTACCGTTACAATCTGAGCGGGTTGCCTTATGAAATGGTGATCAATTCAAATCCCTGCTTGGCTTACTTGATGCGGGACAACAGCTTGCTGTTGCAAATTTTGACGATGGCCCATGTATATGGGCATAATGATTTTTTCAAAAACAACCGGTTGTTTCAGGGGACCCGGCCGGAACTCGTGAGGGAAACTTTTAAGAATCATGCCAACCGGATTCGAGGATATATTCAGGATCCTACCATCGGATATGCTGGAGTGGAAAGGATTTTAGATGCAGCCCATGCCCTTCGGTATCAATGTAACCGCTCCCCTGGAAGCAAGCCGCTCAGTCGTGAAGAGCAAAAGCAAAGATTGATGGAAGCATATGAAAACCGGCTTTCCCGGGAAACGGACCCGGCAGAAAGACGAAAAATCGAGCCTCCGAATCTGACGCGGATTCCGTTGGAGCCTGAACCTGATTTGCTCAAGTTTATTCTGGAATACAGTGAGTTAAGCGAATGGGAAAAAGATGTGATTCAAATTGTCCGGAGCGAAACCGCATATTTTGTTCCTCAGATTGAAACGAAGATTCTCAATGAAGGCTGGGCCAGTTACTGGCATTATCGAATCCTGAACCGGCTGGAGCTTCCACCGGATATGCAGTGGGAATTTCTGAAATATCACCATCAGGTGATCCGGCCCATCCCGGGCGGGATGAACCCTTACCATCTAGGCTTTACGATTTTAATGGATGTCGAGCGGCGCTATGGCCGGGAGAAATTGTATGAAGTTCGCAGTCTGGAGGCTGATCGTTCGCTGATCCGGCGCTATCTTACGCGGGAGCTGTGTCAGGAGTTGCACCTCTTTGAATACCTGGCCGAAGATGAACGGGCGGTAGTTACGGAGATTGCGGATGAAAAAGGGTGGGAAAAGATTCGGCATACGTTAAGTTTAACGGTGGGGATGGGCTCCATACCGGTGATCGAGGTTGTCGATATGGTCAAGAAGGATAAGAGCCTTATCCTGCGCCATGAATATGATGGACGGGAACTAGAGTTGAACTCAACCGGAGAAACCCTGAAATATCTGGTGGAATTATGGGGAGGCCCAGTTGTTTTGCATACTTATATGAATGGCTCGGAGAAGAAGATCCTCTGTGACGAATCAAAGCGGATAACTATCGGCGATGCCGGAGTGATTTAAGAAAAAATCCTTTGCAACCGCAAAGGATTTTTCTTTTTAGAGCTGGCCGTTAAAAATTTGGGCAGTGACTATTTCCACGGCTTGCACAGAGTCGGCATTGGCTTGGACGGTTTGGGTAATGAGTTGGGCTAACTGTGTTTGATGGTCGCCGTCCAGTTGCTGATAGCTGGGGCTCATGGTGACAGTTACCGTTTCGGGTGATTCTGTAACTTTTTCGACGGTGATCTCATGTTCCATAAAATCCAGCATTTCCACTTGTTCGAACAAAGCATCCAAAGCGATGACGATTTTCGATTTCTCTTCGGTATAGATCGATGGGTCCCGTAACACGGTCCGTGGCCGGATCCCTTCGCCGTCCGGTACGTATATGGATAACCGCAGCGGAGTGTAGCCGGGTTTGAAGATAGAATCTAGAGGCCTGTTGTTCTCATCTGTTATTTGGTATTTATAATCCCCTCGGGGGAGCGATAACATCAATTTGGGATAGGTGATGACTTGAATCGCCATTTCGCCCGGTTTTGGGCGCAACGCTTTGATCCGGATCGTCTTATCTTGAAGTCCCTCGAACCGGAGGCTATAGCCGCCGCTCATCTGTACGCCCCAGTTGAAATAATAAAAGGTCCGATCCCCTTCATCCCAATGGCGGACCTCAGGCACTGGATTTAAGGGTTCGATGGAAAAGGGAACCTCATCGATGACTTGAACTTGGTTCGTTGACGTGGAGGCCGGATTGCTCCGAAAGCTGACAGCTATCCCTAATAGAGCTAAGCAACCGAAGGTTACGAAGAGAATGCTTTTGGGTATTTTCATTGTTCCGCCTTAATGTGTTTTATTATTTCTAATCGTTGATACTACGATGAAAGTATCGGTTAATTCTTTAGACGAAAATTACGTAAAAAGGTTTCCTGAAATCCATGAAAAATAATGGTTCTCTGCAGGACCGAGCATTGTGTCTAAATCGTCCTGCGGGTACAGCTTGACACACCGGTACCAAAATGATTTAATGAACATGGGATAATTTTGATAAATATCTGTATTTTTATAAATTGCATAATAAGTGAGGGATATATGTGGTTGAATTAATGGGACGTAATGGAGCTTATCTGTTGAACGGGGAAGTTCTCCTTGAAGATCAAGGCCAGGTCACTGTGGATGAAGTCAATGCGAGACTGGCGGAGATTGGCGGAGGCTCAGTGGATGCTGCGCAGCTTGATCCGGCGGTAGCCCGGCAAAACACGATTGCTTACTCGATTTTGAAAGCTCATAATACTTCCGGGGATATGACCCAATTGAAGCTCCGTTTTGATGCTTTGGCTTCCCATGACATTACCTATGTCGGTATTATCCAGACGGCCCGGGCCAGCGGTTTAAAGCAATTTCCCGTGCCGTATGTTTTGACCAATTGCCATAACAGTTTATGCGCGGTGGGCGGCACTATCAATGAAGATGACCATGTATTCGGCCTGTCTGCTGCCCAGAAGTATGGCGGAATTTTTGTACCTGCCCATCAGGCGGTTATCCATCAATATATGCGGGAGATGATGGCCGGTTGCGGCCGGATGATCCTTGGTTCCGACAGCCATACCCGTTACGGTGCTTTGGGCACCATGGGCGTCGGTGAGGGTGGGCCGGAGATCGTCAAGCAACTGCTGGAACGGACCTATGATGTTCGTTATCCGGGCGTGGTTGCCGTATACTTGGAAGGCCGTCCGGTTCCGGGTGTCGGTCCGCAGGATGTAGCTTTGGCTATCATTAAGGCCGTGTTTGCCAACGGTTTTGTTAAAAATAAGGTGATGGAGTTCGTTGGGCCGGGGGTTGCCAACCTGACTGTCGATTATCGTAACGGTATTGATGTGATGACCACGGAAACCACCTGCTTAAGTTCTATCTGGAAAACCGATGAACAGGTTCGGGATTATTTTGCAGTCCATGGCCGCCCGGAAGCTTATACTAAACTTGAGCCGGGAAAAGTTGCCTATTATGACGGAGTGGTCCGTGTCGATTTGTCGAAGATCGAGCCGATGATCGCGTTGCCCTTCCATCCGAGCAATGCCTATACCATCCGGGAGGTTAACAACAATGCGGCTGAAATCTTGAAAGAGGTGGAGGCAGAGGGGCAAAAACAATTGGATAACCCGAAACTCCAATTTAAACTCAGCCATAAGATTCGGGACGGCCGTTTACAGGTTGATCAAGGTGTAGTAGCCGGTTGTGCCGGAGGAACTTTCGAAAATATTTGTGCCATGGCAGAGATTATCGGCGAACGGTCGCTGGGAAGCGGCGAATTCTGGTTAAGCGTTTATCCGGCCAGCCAACCGATTAATCTGGAATTGGTAAATAACGGGGTAGCTACCCGGTTGATGACCTCTGGGGCTACGTTCCGGACGGCATTCTGCGGCCCTTGTTTCGGAGCCGGAGATGTCCCAGCCAATGAGGGATTGAGCATTCGTCATACTACCCGAAACTTCCCCAACCGAGAAGGTTCGAAACCGGCCAATGGCCAAATTGCTTCGGTGGCCTTGATGGATGCCCGCTCCATCGCTGCGACGGCAGCCAACGGCGGTCTGTTAACGCCGGCGACGGAGATGGTATCTTCCGTGTCCAATGTGGCTTATCACTTCGACAAACGGGTTTATGACAACCGTGTCTATCAAGGTTTTGGAAAAGCCCAGCCGGAGAAAGAACTGAAATTCGGTCCCAATATCGTGGACTGGCCGAAGATGTCTGCATTAACTGATCATCTGCTGTTAAAAATCGCTGCGGTGATTCACGATCCGGTGACGACCACTGATGAGTTGATTCCGTCGGGCGAGACTTCTTCCTATCGGTCTAACCCGCTGAAACTGGCGGAATTTGCTCTGTCACGTAAGGTTCCGGAATACGTAGGCAAAGCGAAAGCGGTTCAAGCTTTGGAAGTGGAACGGCAGCGGCTGTTGGAAGAAGGATCGGTTCGGGAACCGCAGTCGACCGAGTTGGGACGTCTTTTTGTGCCGTTGATTGAGAAAGACCAGCCGACAATGGATGAAGTCTTTACTATGTTAAGCCGGACCGGGATTGGGAGCTTGGTGTTTGCAATGAAGCCTGGCGATGGTTCTGCCCGGGAACAGGCGGCTTCCTGTCAAAAGGTCCTGGGAGGCTGGGCGAATATTGCGGTTGAGTATGCGACCAAACGTTATAGGAGTAACCTGATTAACTGGGGTATGCTTCCTTTTACCATCGACCCTGAAGATGTGTCCAAGATCGTTCCGGATAAGTACCTGTTTATTCCGGGAATCCGGGAGGCGGTTCAGTCCGGCGCAGAGGAGATTATCGGGTATATTATTCAGGATGATGGCAGTAAAGCTCCTGTTCAATTAAAACTGGCCAATCTGAGCGCTGATGAACGGGAAGTTATTCTGGCCGGAAGCTTGATTAATTATTATAAAGCGGGACTTGAGAAAAAATAAAACGGGGTTATGGGTCCTGGCTTTAGGAGTCAGGAGACAGGAGCAGAACGGGTACACAGTGCGCGGTTCACAGTACAATTCAGGGCCGACTAACACCCGTAACTATAAAACTATAGTTTCAGGCTCCGATATCCCTCTCCTTCTGGGAGGGCAGGGGTGAGGTCTAAATAGGCACGATGCGTGAGGCATGAGTTTTCTTCTGACTTCTGTATTCTGTCTTCTACTTTACCCTACACATAACTGTCAGCAGTCGACTCGTTTAATCTCCTGACTCGACGACTACCCAGTGCCTATATCGATAATTAACAACATACAGGAGGGAAAGGCAATGATCGTTGGTAAAATTGCGAATTTGGAAACGGATCAGAAGTGGTTGCCGGCTGGGCTGGTAAAGGGGTTGAAATACCTCCAAAGCACCGATTTTTCAAAAGTGGAAGTCGGAAAGTATGAGTTGGACGGGGACAAGCTCTTTGCTTTGGTGCAGGAATATCAAACTGGACCCAAGTCTGAGAAGAAACCGGAAGCTCATGTTAAGTATATTGATATCCAATACATTGCTGAAGGGACCGAGCTGTTGGGCTTTGCTCCCCTTGGTCCGGCAGCAACATTGAAAGAAGACTTACAACCTCAAAAGGACATGCTGATTTATGAGAATGATGTGAAGGACGAGTCGTCGATCATCTTAAACAAAGGCGAATATGCCATCTTTTTCCCGGAAGATGTTCATCGGCCCGGATGTATCGCCGGTAGCAGCAGCCCGGTGAAGAAGGTTGTTGTGAAAGTCGCTGTCAGTTTATTATAAGTTGTCAACGGCCGATAAAACGGTTGCAGGTATACTTAAACTCCCACATGTGTGGGAGTTTTTTCATTGCGGTGAGTTTTAAATGGATGACAATACGAATGAGATGTATGAGTTTCTTAAAATGATGGGAGCTTTTTAAACCTGGTACATAGTATTCGGTACTTAACTGTAACTGGTAATATCGTGGAAAGTATGTATATATCAAGGAAAACCATTACAAATCAATTACGAAACAATTAAAATTCGACAAAATCCATTATCAAATGTCGAAAATTATCGATTTAATGATTGGATGGTAAGGCTATGAGCAAAATCCTGGGAATGATTAGTATGAACTGGGTACTGGCAGATGTTCGGTGAATTTGAAAAAGTACGAATAATTCTAACTATGGAAGGTTAACCACCTTACTGTGGCAGCCTTTGCAATAGAATCTCAATTGCAGGCGAGGTGAGAGAAACTGATTTCAAGGAGAAACTTAATGTGACAGCAGGGAGAGATCATCATCAAGGAGGAGTTTCAATGTTCAAGTGGTTTAAAGATTTGAAAATAGGGAATAAATTGTTTTTGGGATTTGGAGCAGTACTTTTGATTTTAGTTATCTTGTCGACTATTGTATTCATAAATACTTCCCAATGTGAACAGGTTGTGGCTGAGAATATTTTTACCTATAAAATAATGGATTATCTGGATGGTATGTTATTGGCGCTGACTGAAATGGAAAGTGCTCAGCGCGGGTTTAGATTGTCTGGCACTGATAATCTTTTGGATCAATTTAAATCGGGTAAAGAATCTTATGAATCTAATTTTAAGTTGATCGTCGAAACAACGGAAATTCAGGAAATAAAGGAATTGATGGAACAGATTAAAGTGGGTGTAACGCAATGGGAAGAGTTTGTCAACAGTACTATCGAGATGCGTCGGGAGATTTCCAAAGGTAACGGTTCTATGGATGAGTTGATAGAACTTGCAGGTAAAGCCTTGGGTAATAAAAAATTGCAAGAAGTTCGTCAGCTAATCGATATGTGTATACAGATCGAAGAAGGACTCTTGGATGAACGCAGCGCAACGTTGAAAAAGCTGCAGGATATGAATCGTCTGTTGTTGATCTTTGGAGGTATTATATCCTGTATCTTGGGTGCTTTTGTGGCGGTTGTGATTACCAGGTACATTACTAGAAATCTTCAAAATCTGAGTCAAGCTGCTGATAAGCTGGCTGTCGGTGATATTGAAGTAGATATTGAGATCGATAGTAGAGATGAACTTGGTAAGCTGAATCAGGCATTTCAGGCCATGGTTCACAATACTCGGGAACAGGCTGAAATTTTGAACCGGATTTAACGGAGATTCGTCAGTCACCGTCAAAGAACGCTCTGACAAGGATGTTCAAAGTTTAAGTATAAAACGGGTGGTTGATTCCTTAAATGGGCTGGTATCTGAAACAGTCCGCTTAAGTCAGGCGGCCATCACCGGTCAATTGAGCACTCGGGGCAGGGCAGACCATTTCCAAGGAGGCTACCGGCAGATTGTCGAAGGCATCAACCAAACGTTGGATGCGGTGATCCAACCGGTGACGGAAGCTTCCGAGGTTCTCCAGGAGATGGCCAAAGGGAACTTACAGGTAGCCGTTCGTGGGAATTACCAGGGAGACCATGCCTTAATTAAAGATTCGCTCAATCTGACCATTGAAAACCTTCAAGGGTATATCGGCGATATCTCCAGAGTACTGACGGAAATGGCCAACGGTAACTTGGATGTGGAGATTGCCGGTGATTACCAAGGGGATTTCGTCGATATTAAAACATCGCTCAATCATGTGATTCGGTCCTTTAATGAGATCTTAACTGAATTGAACAAAGCTGCTGAACAAGTGGCAGCCGGTTCCCGTCAGGTATCCGATTCCAGCCAGGCTTTGTCGCAGGGTTCCGCTGAACAGGCAAGTACCGTAGAGGAAATTACCGCATCCATCTCTGAGATTGCTGCCCAGACCCGTCAAAATGCGGCTAACGCCAATCAAGTGAATGAACTGGCCCTCAATGCCAAAGAGAAAGCCGAACAAGGGAACAGTCAGATGAAAGAGATGCTTTCGGCCATGGAAGAGATCAATCAATCGTCGGCCAATATCGCCAAGATCATCAAAGTCATCGACGAGATCGCCTTCCAGACGAACATCTTGGCCTTGAATGCAGCGGTTGAAGCGGCCCGAGCTGGACAGCACGGTAAGGGCTTTGCGGTGGTGGCCGAAGAGGTTCGTAATTTAGCCGCCCGAAGAGCTAATGCAGCGAAAGAAACGACGGCCATGATCGAAGGGTCCATTAAGAAGGCGGAAATCGGGACGAAGATCGCGAATGAAACAGCGGTAGCATTAAATGAGATCGTAGAGGGCGTTGCTAAGACCACGGATTTGATCGGAGAAATTGCTATCGCTTCCAATGAGCAGGCCACCGGTATTGCCCAGATCAACCAAGGTATCGCTCAGGTATCGCAGGTCACTCAGTCCAACACGGCCACTGCCGAACAAAGTGCTGCAGCCAGTGAGGAGTTGTCCAGCCAGGCTATGAACCTCAAAACGTTGGTTGGCAAATTCCGCATTAAAAATATGCATGGGGCAGAGTTATCTTCCCTGCGTCCTACGGTTCAATTGGCGGCGGTTTCGCCCAAGGAGAGTATTGTCTTAAATGATACAGATTTTGAAAAATATTGATTCCATTAACATTCTGTCTCCAATTAAAAACATGAGCTGAACTGGTCGTAAAAATAAAGCGTAATTAGCAATGAATAACCCGGGACCAGTGGTCCCGGGTTATCGTTACGTGGTTCATTTTGAATCTGGTTATGGTTTTGAGATGTTAGGTATTGCAATAATTCAGAAAGGGGTAAGTATATGGCGGAAATACTCGATAAAAACGTTGAGATGGAAGAGGAAGATACGCAAAAAGGGAAGTATCTCACGTTCGTCGTCGGTAATGAAGTTTATGGTATCGAAATCCGGTATGTTACGGAAATTATCGGGATTCAGGCAATTACCGAAGTTCCGGAGCTTCCGGTTTATATCAAGGGGATTATCAATTTACGGGGCAAGATTATACCGGTGATGGATGTCCGGCTGCGGTTTAACAAAGAGCCGAAAGAGTACAATGACCGGACCTGTGTGGTTGTGGTGGATATCGGGGATATTTCCATCGGGTTAATCGTAGACAGTGTGTCCGAGGTGCTTACCATTCCGGATGAGGATATTGTGCCCCCGCCTCAGGTGAATAAGGTCCAAAACCATTATATCAAGGCCATTGGCAAGGTTGATAATAAAGTCAGTTTATTACTGGACTGTGAGAAGTTATTGAATGAAGATGAAATATCTGAATTATCTGAGATTTAGTAAATATCACCCGGTTTCTGTCATTGAAACCGGGTCTGCTTTTTGTGTTTAAAATATCTAGTGTTAATTCTTGTAATTGACGAGCTAGGATGGCATTGTCAAAGTGATGGTGAAAAAGGGAATCTACGAAAATGAGATATGGATATTTCCGGTTTGGATTGGAGAAAAAGGTTACGAGCTGCTTCGTAACCTTTTTTAATATAATATTCTCCAGGTTAATTTTCGGATCAAACTCCAGCAGATTCCTGGTGAGTGTATCTGGTGGATATTTACTTGGATGTTATCTGGTAAAAAACGTTAAAACATATAATATTCAAACAAAAATATGAAAAATCATCAATTAATGTCGAAATATTCCGATAAAATAATTAAAATGAAAAAATATTGACTCCATATGGGTATGAAAGGTTAACCACAGTGTTGTGGTAGTTTTCACTATAGAATCTCAATTGACACTGTTGATGGAATTTGACCGAAGGTTCTAAGATGATTTGTCAGGCCAGGGAGGGGTAATGATGATCGATGATTCGCAACGGGATTCAATGTTTGAGTTATTTATCTTTGAAACCCGGCAATTGCTTGAGGAATTAGAGCAGGAGCTGCTACAATGCGAAAAAACCAACCAGATTGAAGGGTCCATCGATGCCGTTTTCCGGATCATGCATACCATTAAAGGTTCTGCAGCGTTGATGCAGTATCGGAATATTTCCGAATTGGCCCATGCGGTGGAAGACCTCTTCTTTATCCTGCGCGAAGATAAACCCCAACAGCTGGATACTCCGCAAATTATCGATCTGGTATTGGGAGCGGTGGATTTTATCAAGGACCAGATCGCCTGTGCAGAAAGTAAACAGGCTGTTGACGGAGATGCCAGCAGTCTTATTGCAACCCTCCATCAGTATGTTGCTCAATTGAAGGCTGGAGATGAACCGGTTAAGGAACAAAACGTTATGAAAGAAACGGACAACCCGGGGCCTGAGGCCCCGGGATATGAAGCTGTAATTCATTTCGAACCGGGTTGCGGTTTTGAAGATGTTCAGTCCTTTGCGCTCATCAATGATTTTAAACAATATGCTACGGCTATTCGAACGGTTCCGGAATCGTTCATCGATGATGAGGACGGGATTCATCTCATTAAAAGCCAGGGGTTGAAACTGACCTTCCAATCGGATTTGGATATGGAACAGTTGAAAACGGTGCTAGAGAAAAATGCATTTGTGAAAGAGGTTGTCCTTACTTGTATCGAGGATGAGGGAAAGCAAACGGTAAAATCAAAACCCATTATCGATCTGGACGGAGAAATTCCGCAGCCCGTTGCTGAAAAAGAAACCAAAGAGACCAGAGTATCCGAACCGAAAACCAAGCAATCCAATGGTGAGGCAGGGGTAAAACAGAGTCTCATCAGCGTCAATGTGAATAAATTAGACTTGTTACTCGATTTGGTGGGGGAGTTGGTCATCTCCGAAGCGATGGTTACCCGCCATCCGGAATTGGACGGATTGCCATTGGACAATTTTTATAAAGCGGCCCGCCAGTTGCGGAAGATCACCCATGAACTTCAGGACCTGGTGATGTCCATTCGGATGGTGCCCCTTGCAGCCACTTTCCAAAAGATGCACCGGATCGTCCGGGATATGAGCCGGAAACTGGGGAAAGAAGTTCGCTTGAATGTGGTGGGCGAAGAGACCGAGGTCGATAAGAACATCATTGAACATATCTCCGATCCGTTGATGCATTTGATTCGGAATGCGATGGATCACGGGATCGAAACTGCTGAAGAACGGCGGAGCAAAAACAAGCCGGAGTATGGTACGGTTACCCTGGAAGCTAAAAACGCCGGGAGCGATGTTTTGATAGAAATCCGGGATGATGGCCGGGGCCTTAATCGGGAACGGATTTTGGAGAAGGCCAAACGCCTTGGTTTGCTGACGAAAGATGAGTCGGAGCTTAGTGACAGGGATGTGTTCGGGTTTATTCTGTTGCCGGGATTTTCCACCAAGGAGGAAGTCACCGAGTTTTCCGGCCGTGGAGTCGGGATGGATGTGGTGGTTAAAGAGATCAACGAGATCGGCGGAGCCGTATTAATTGACAGCACTCCGGATGTAGGGACTGTATTCACGTTGAAGATTCCGCTGACGTTGGCAATTATCGACGGGATCACGGTTCGGGTAGGTAAGTCCCAGTATTCGATACCGACGACGTCGATTCGGGAATCTTTCCAAATGAAGGCGGAAGATTTAATCACCGATCCGGATGGGAACGAGATGATCATGATCCGGGGTGAATGTTATCCAGTGCTCCGGCTGCATCAATTGTTTAATGTCCATACCGAGGTGACCCGGATAGACCAGGGGGTCGTGACGATGGTCGAAAGCAATGGAAAAGGCCTGTGTCTCTTCGTGGATGAGCTTCTCGGCGAACAACAAGTGGTAGTAAAAGCATTGCCTAAATATATCAAGAAGGTCAAAGGAATTGCCGGATGTACGTTATTAGGAGACGGCAGTATCAGTTTGATCTTGGATATACCGGGACTGATACAGATGATGACGGCATAAAGCTTTGGAGTATAATGCACGGGAAGGAGATAGAACATGGCGGAAATACTCGATAAAGACATTGAGATGGAAGAGGAAGATACGCAAAAAGGGAAGTATCTCACGTTCGTTGTCGGGAATGAAGTTTATGGCATCGAAATCCGGTATGTCACGGAGATCATCGGGATTCAGGCGATTACTGAAGTTCCGGAGCTTCCGGTTTATATCAAAGGGATTATCAATTTACGGGGCAAGATTATACCGGTGATGGATGTCCGGCTGCGGTTTAACAAAGAGCCGAAAGAGTACAATGACCGGACCTGTGTGGTTGTGGTGGATATCGGCGAGATTTCCATCGGGTTGATCGTGGACAGTGTATCCGAAGTGCTTACTATCCCGGATGAGGATATTGTACCGCCGCCCCAGGTGAATAAAGTCCAGAACCGTTATATTAAAGCCATCGGCAAGGTCGGTAATGAAGTTACTTTGTTGCTGGACTGTGAAAAGTTGTTGAATGATGATGAAGTGGCTGCATTAAGTGAGATTTAGCGTGTGGGAAAAAAACCTTGAAAGTATGCTCGATCGCCCGGTTTCAATTATGGAACCGGGTTCCATATCCAATATAAGTAATTATTAAAAGTGCATTGATAATTCTATGGTGATATAATACACCGAAGTAATTAAGATCATGGAGGAAATGCTTGATAAAGATTAGGATGGAGTGGCGGTCATATTTGAGACTTAATATGAAATCGGGGAAAGAGCATTTTTTCACTGCCGTGTTTATCAAGGCTTGGGCCACAATCTGTTTTTAGATGTATCCTGGAAAAATATCAATGGGACAAGATGGTATGTTTCACGAGCCTATCAGGTATAAGGATACAAGATGCCCATCCGGTTTCCGAAGTTGAAACCGGGCGGTGATCTAAATGGATGGGATGGTATTAAAATCTTCGGTAGTTTCAAAAATGGTAAGCAACAGATAATAAGGTGGTTAATATGATTGCAATTCGTGACGAAGAATTTCATCAGTTGGCGACATATGTCAAATCCTATTGCGGTTTGGACCTATCCGGGAAAAAACATTTGATTGAAGGCCGGCTCCAAAATGTTTTGACGGCACTGAATATAAATAGCTTCTCCGAATATTACCACTATGTTATCGAGGATAAAAGCGGAGAGGCTTTAGTAAACTTACTGAATAAGTTAACGACCAACCATACCTTTTTTATGCGGGAAGTTGAACATTTTCATTTTTTCCGGGATACAGTATTGCCCTACTGGTCAGTGGCGGCCAAGAACAAAGATCTGCGAATTTGGAGCGCCGGTTGCTCGTCAGGAGAAGAACCCTATACATTAGCTATGATCATCCAGGATTTTTTTGGGGAGAAAAAATGGTTATGGGATACCCGGGTGTTGGCCACGGATATCTCCAGAAAGGTTTTGAAAATAGCTTCTGAAGGCGTTTATACTTCTGAACAGGTGGCCGTCCTCCCGGAACGTTGGCGCAGAAACTACCTTCAACCTACAGGGAACGGGCAGTACCAAGTCGTTGATAAAATAAAAAAAGAAGTGATTTACAGGGAATTTAATTTGAATACTCCCGTTTATCCTTTTAAACGGCGATTCCATGTGATTTTCTGCCGGAATGTGATGATTTATTTTGACAATGAAACCAAGCGTGAACTGGTCAATAAATTTTACGAATACCTGGAACCGGGAGGGTATTTGTTTATCGGCCATGCCGAATCCATCAATCGGGAGCAGACGAAGTTTAAGTATGTTAAGCCGGCAGTCTACCGGAAAGAGTAAAGCTAAGGACGTTTAGCACATCAAAATGATTGAAATTCCACGATGTACAATCGATAGTCCGCATTGTATAATTGGCTTGAGGTTGGCTTTTGTGGTAAAAACCTTTGGTTTCCTGGGAAAGTGCAATGGCTTAAGGGTTGAGATAATCAGGCGTTGCCTAGCGTGAGTTGTCCATTGCAGATTCGAGGTTGATTCTTTAGAAAGTGGTGATGGTTTGAAAATCAAGCGGCAGATAAAAGTACTCATTGTGGACGATTCATTGCTGTTTCGGGAAACGTTGGCCAAGGCTATGCAATCGGATCCGGCGATTCATGTGGTGGGAACAGCTGCCGATCCCTATCAGGCCCGGGATATGATTCTAAAGTATGAACCGGATGTGATGACCCTTGATGTCGAATTGCCTCGGATGAACGGGATCGAATTTTTAAGGAAGCTGATGCCCCAATATCCCCTGCCGGTGGTAATGGTCAGTGCAGTCAGTGAAAGTGTATTTGATGCGTTATCTGCCGGGGCAGTGGATTTTGTAACCAAACCGAATGTCCGTACCGGGCAGGCTTTGGATTCCATGATTGCTGAGCTGATTGTGAAAATAAAAATTGCTTCAACGGCTAATGTAGGACGTTGGAAAGAAAACCGCGGTCCCCAGATTTCTCATAAAGATAAATTTGATCGAAACATGGTGATTGCCATCGGTGCATCTACCGGAGGTACGGAGGCTCTGGCAGGGCTCATCAAATCCTTTCCTTTGGAAATGCCGGGCATGGTGATCGTTCAACATATTCCTCCGGTTTTCTCCAAAATGTTTGCAGACCGGTTAAACAATCACAGTGCTTTGGAGGTAAAAGAAGCAGCCCATATGGATCCGGTTTATCCGGGGAGAGTGTTGATAGCGCCGGGAGATCGGCATATGCGGCTACGGCGGAAAAACGGCCAGTATGTAGTGGAGGTGGCTCCCGGAGAAAAGGTCAGCGGACATTGCCCTTCGGTGGATGTTTTGTTTGAGTCGGTCGCTGTCGAAGCCGGACGGAAAGCCATTGGTGTGATTTTGACCGGTATGGGGTCGGATGGTGCAAAGGGTTTGTTAAAAATGAAGAATGCCGGCGCTTTCACCATTGGCCAGGATCAACAGTCATGTGTAGTTTATGGCATGCCGAAGGTTGCGATGGAGCTGGGGGCTGTATGTGAACAAGTTCCTCTCAGTAAAATACCGGAACGGATTATGGCTGCCTTGAGTTGAATCAAATCCATGTCTACCGGAGTAAAATGGCGGAAGTTAAAGCGTTGAGGAGGGTCTGGCCATCCAAGCGGCGCAAGCTCAGATCGCTGATGGTTACTGCCATGAGGTAAATATTTTGTGGACACCTCCGGTGGCCAGGCTTCTGATAAGCAGACAAAGCGTGAATCACATAATGGCGCTGGCCAGACGTACCAAGATATACCATAATGTGGCCATCTAGATGGAGCAAAGTTCCTGCAGGCAATGCGGACAGAACTTTGCTTTTTTGGTTTGGCGGCAAATGGCTCAATAGAACGGTTTTTGGACTGCATTGAGCTTGATCCCGGGAATCTCTAGGGAGATTAAATCCGAAACAACGGTATAAATTTCGGATAAAACTGGAACAATCGGGATGGAGATCAAGCCCGCCCCAGCCGTAGGGTTGACCGAGCATTTTAAAAGTCTGCCGAAACAGATGGTCCTCGGTGTATGGAAGGTAACCGAAGATCAGATCCGGCGAAGTGGCGATGGGAAACGTTAGAGGCATGCGGTTTTCATCCGTTGGGACAAAGCCCAAGTAGTTTTGGGAGAAACCCGATATGGGACGTATTCTGATTTTGGCTCCCATTTCAAAACGTAATGTTTTGCTGCCCGATTCGGATGGGATGGTTAATTCGAGACCGGGTCCAATGACAGTTAAAAAGGGTGAATGGTGGAGATAGCTTAACCAGTCGGACTGCGAGGAAAAACGGGTTAAATATCGGGCTGGGATCCAGCCCCGGTAATATTCGGTTTGAACATAAAACCATTGGGCATCCAGGCTTTGATGGAGAATGAGCAAAGGTTCGCCGGGATTGACAGCCGTTGCCTGCCATCGATCAAACCGGGTATCGTTAGGGGCGGTGAAAGCCGGTTGATCGGTGGGGAAGAAGCGTAGATCGCTATGGTGAACCGTGGCTCCGTATGTAACGGTAATTTGCCCGGGAAGATTTGCGAGATTGATATTTTCTTTCAGTTTGTTAAGAAACGTAACGGACAGTGGTCGCCCCGAAGCATCATATGCTTTTGCCGGAAACGGGATTTGGGAGAGCCATGTAAACAGCGTATTACCATCGATTTCTCGGGGATAACTCGCAAGGTCAACAACTTTTTCCGGCAAGCGTTGACGGATCATTTGATTAAACGTTTGAATTTCCTGCGGGGTCAACAGAAGTGAGGAGGGACTGGAAAGCCGGTTCGTCCAAAAATCCGGAGTTAGCATCTCCGGAAGAACATGAGGAAGCCTGTCTTGGTTGTTCATCCTATCCTCCAGTTGGTTCTGAATGCACTAAATATATATGTTTCCAGGAGATACATATTGATATGGAATTTTGTTAAAAATTTGAGTCAATCAAAGTAATTATCTTGAAAATGCCTTCGATATTATATAAAATTGAAGTGAATTTCTTAAGAGTCTTAATGTCGGCGTCATGCATGTTAAAACTTTAACAAATAGCCGGACAGCTTCGTTTTAATGTTTTTACTTAAAAATATAAATAAATATAGGGAGGAAATGACATGGCAATTAAAGTTGGTATTAATGGTTTTGGACGGATTGGCCGTCTGGTCTTCCGGGCATCGCTTGACAATCCTGAAGTTGAAGTGGTAGGTATCAACGACCCGTTTATCGATCTGGAGTATATGACCTATATGCTGAAGTATGACACCATCCATGGTCAATTCCAGGGTACCATCGCCATCGAAGGCGACAAGCTTGTGGTAAACGGGAAAAAGATCGCTGTATTCGCAAAAATGGATCCTTCCGAAATCGATTGGAAATCCTGTGGTGCCGAATACATCGTCGAATCCACCGGTGTATTTACGACCACCGAAAAAGCGTCGGCTCACTTCAAAGGTGGCGCCAAGAAAGTTGTGATTAGCGCTCCTTCCGCTGATGCTCCCATGTTTGTAATGGGTGTGAACCATGATAAATATACCAAAGATATGACCGTCGTTTCCAATGCATCCTGTACCACCAACTGTCTGGCTCCGTTGGCCAAAGTTATCCATGAAAACTTCGGTATCGTCGAAGGGTTGATGACCACCGTTCACGCTACCACTGCAACTCAAAAAACGGTTGACGGCCCGTCCAAGAAGGACTGGAGAGGCGGCCGTGCTGCAGCCGGCAATATCATTCCTTCTTCCACTGGTGCAGCCAAAGCGGTTGGCAAAGTTATTCCTGAATTGAACGGTAAATTGACCGGTATGGCCTTCCGCGTTCCAACCTTAGACGTTTCCGTTGTTGACCTCACCTGCCGTCTTGAAAAATCCGCAACTTACGATGAGATCAAAGCGGCAGTGAAGAAAGCTTCTGAAAATGAACTCAAAGGTATTCTCGGTTATACCGAAGACGAAGTCGTTTCCTCAGACTTCATTCATGATGCCCGGACCTCTATCTTCGATGCTAAAGCCGGTATCGCTTTGAATGATAAGTTCGTGAAACTGGTCGCTTGGTATGACAACGAATGGGGTTATTCCAATAAGGTTGTTGACCTCATCGTACACATGGCCAAAGTAGATGCTCAATAAGGCTGAATACAATAATGAAGGGAAGGCGAAAAGCCTTCCCTTTTTGTATTATTTGATAACTCTCTAAGCTGCTATAGTCATATTTTTTGGATGGCGCACACATGGTGTGCCTTCGTCATTCCATCATTCTGATCCATTCGCGAAATCATTCTTAACTTTTATTTTTCCGGAACAGGATATAAATACCGGCAGCTATGAGGAGGATAGGCCAGATTGTTCGGTAGTAAATCCAATTAAACCAATTAAACCCGAAATTACGTAAGAGGAACAATCCGCCGACGATGATCAATCCAAAACCGATCCAGAGGTTTGCGTCGGCTGAAGTAGAGTGGTCCGATGCCGGGACATCGATGACGGGCTCCTCTTCGTATGGTTCCTCCGTTGATGTCTCTGAGATAGGCGGATTTGACGCCTCTTTTTCGGGAAGCGCAATCATCATGAGCAAATAAAGGATGATTCCGGGACCGCTGAACATGAGAAGGAGCATAATGATGCGAATAATGTTCGGATCCACATCCAGATATTCTCCCAGTCCGGCGCAGACGCCGCCGATTTTTCCCTTGTTTTTGATCCGGTACAGTCGTTTCATGGTAACCTCCTTATATTTCAAAGAGATTGGCTTGGCGTTCTTCCTTATCCTCATCTTTGAGATAACAGCCGACAGCCGGGATGTTTTTGGTCCGATAATAATCAAGGTCGGTGAAGTTAACTTCATCTAGGGTTTTAACGGCGATCATCCGACTGCCTTTTTTGCCTTTGAGAACTTGAACGCCTTGGGAATCCCGGGTGGTCTTGGCATTAATGTTTTGCGTGTGGAAGATGAGAACTTTTTGGATGCTGCTGAATGCGACCAATTCTACATCTTGTTCCAGGAAGAAGATGCGTACCAACGGTGACAAATCCGAATAGGCATTAGCCAGCTTTTTACGGTTTGTTTTTGTAGCGTAGCTTTGTAAATCAATCTTGGCCATTTTGCCGTTTTCAAAGGCAAATAAAAGATATCCTTGGTAATTATCGGTTGCCACCAGATAAATAATCTTCTCGTCGTTATCCAGTCCCAACAGATTGGTGAGATATTCGCCCAGTTGGCTTGCTTTGCAGTCGTTGATTTCATAGACCTTCAGTTTGTAGACAACGTGTTTGTTGGAGAAGAGCAACAGATCGGCTTTGTTGTGGGTTTCTATTTCCTGGATGATTCGGTCATCGTCTTTTAGCTTGTGTTCCGGATTGGCCCGGAGTGATACCAAAGATACTTTCTTCAAATAGTTATGTTCAGTAAGGAACAGGCGAAGATTGTAATCTTCGATTAAATGTTCTTTGGTAATTTCTTCGACATCGTCTTCGTGAATGATTTCGGTGCGGCGGGGCTGGCCGTATTTTTTGGCGATTTCTTTCAGCTGTTTGATGATAATTTTTTTAATTTTATCGTCATGACGGTAGGTTTCTTCCAAATCGGCGATTTCATTCTGTAATGATTCGATTTCGCTGACCCGGTTTAAAATATATTCTTTGTTCAAATTACGCAGCCGGATTTCAGCGATAAATTCGGCTTGAACCTGGTCGATTCCGAAACCGTCCATCAAGTTGGGGACTACGTCCGCTTCCCGCTCGGTTTCCCGGATAATCTTAATGGCTTTATCGATATCCAGTAAAATTTTTTCCAATCCCAAGAGTAAGTGAAGTTTTTTACTCTTTTGTTCGATATCGAATAAAAGTTGACGTTTGATACAGCCCATCCGGAATTTCAGCCATTCCGAAAGAATCTCCCGAATCCCCATGACCCGGGGACGGCCTTCGATCAAAATATTGAAATTACAATTGAAGGTATCCTGTAAAGTCGTGAGTTTGAACAGTTTATTCATAATACTGTCGGGATCGGCTGATTTTCGGATATCCAATGTGATTTTGAGGCCATTTAAATCGGTTTCGTCACGGACATCGAGGATCTCTTTGATTTTTCCGGCTTTCACCAAATTAATAATGGCGTCGATGATCGCCTCCACAGTGGTTGTATAAGGGATTTCGTAAATCTCGATGCAACTGTTTTCTTTATCATAGCGATATTTGGCCCGAAGTTTGAATCCGCCACGGCCGGTACGGTAAATATTCAGGATTTCTTTAGCGTTGTATATCAATTGGCCGCCGGAAGCCAGGTCCGGGGCGATCAAATAATTTTCAATGGCCACGTTTTCATCCTGAATAAACTGAATGGTAGCTTCGCAGACTTCTTTCAGGTTAAAACTACACATATTGCTGGCCATTCCGACGGCAATTCCCTGATTCGCATTGACCAGAATGTTGGGGAAAGTCGTTGGAAGCAGAGTGGGTTCTTTGAGGGTACCGTCATAGTTGTCGACAAAGTCGACGGTGTTTTTATCCAAGTCCCGGAAAAGTTCCTCGCAGATCTTTTCCAGTTTGACTTCAGTATACCGCGGAGCGGCAAATTGCATATCTTTTGAGTATTGCTTACCGAAGTTACCTTTGGAGTCGATAAAGGGGTGTAGAAGGGCATTGTGGCCTCGGGTCATCCGAACCATGGTTTCGTAAATTGCCATATCGCCGTGGGGATTAAGTTTCATGGTCTGACCCACTACATTGGCAGATTTGGTCCGATTTCCTGTAAGCAGTCCCATTTTATACATGGTATACAGCAGTTTGCGGTGAGACGGTTTGAAGCCGTCAATTTCAGGGATAGCCCGGGAGACGATAACGCTCATCGCATACGGCATATAATTTTCTTCCAGAGTATTGACGATATTTTGCTGAATGGGTTTATTTGGCGCCATAAATATTGCCTCCGGCTTGAATGATGAGTTTCCGTACATATTTTATTTGATTTTAAGGCACTTGTCGAGTTCGCTTTTGGTTGCTTAGGTGTTGGTAACTTGCGTTCTGCTAATCATGCCGCTGGCCTTGATCGCTGCTAAGGCTTTTTTAATTTCTTCTTCGGGCTGGACAAGGGCAAATCGGACAAATCCTTCGCCCAAATCGCCGAAACTACTTCCCGGAACGACAAGGACGCCAGTTCTATCCATCAGTTCCAGGGCGAAATGCATGGATGATTGATATCCGTCAGGAAGGGGGGCCCAAGCGAACATGGTGGCCGGGGGCTTGTCTACTTTCCATCCCAGTGAAACTAAGCCGTCAATAAGTATATCCCGGCGGCGGCGATAGATCTGGACGGTCTCCCTGATACAGTCTTGAGGCCCGGAAATGGCAGCAATGGCTGCTTTTTGCAACGGCAAAAAGATCCCATAGTCCAAGTGAGACTTTAAATTCTTTAGATGGCCGATCATTTCACGGTTTCCAACGGCAAAGGCGAGCCGGCATCCGGTCAGGTTGTATGATTTGGATAGTGAATTAAATTCGACAGCGATATCTTTAGCACCTGGAATATTCAAGATGCTTCCACCCGGCGGGCCGTCAAAGATCAGTTCACAATAGGCGTTATCGTGAATGATCGCAATATCATACTTTTTAGCAAACCAAATCAATTTTTCATAAAATTCGGGAGGAGCCGTTGCTGTGACGGGGTTATTGGGATAGGAGACGATCATCAGTCTGGCCTGGTGCGCGACGGTTGACTCGATACGGTCCAGGTCAATCAGGTAATGGTTTTCCCGAAGCAGCGGCATTTTATAGAGACGGGCTCCAGCGATCATAGGGCCTACATGAAATATGGGATAGCCGGGATCAGGAATCAGCGCCACATCTCCGGGATCCACCAGGGTGAGGGCTATGTGTCCCAATCCCTCCTGAGAGCCGAAAAGTGAGGTGATTTCCTCCGGTTCCAAAGAGACGCCGAAGCGTTTTTGATACCAGCCGATGACGGCTTCGGTCAATTCTGGAAGGTCTTTGATGGCGTACTTATAATTGTCGGGATTTTCAATCTCCTGCCGAATGACATCAATAACGTGACGGGGTGGCGGCAGATCCGGCGTTCCGATGCTGAAATCCATTACTTCTTTACCGGAAGCCAGTCGTTCAATTTTTTTGGTTTTGAGTTGAGCAAAGATCGCTGACGAAAGATGAGCGGTTTTTTGAGCAAATTTCATGTTATCACCAGTACAACGAGTTTTTTCATGGTGTAACGTATAATTCTGCTTAATAATAATCATATCGTAAACAGTACTGGTTTGTCATGATCATCTTTTCAATTCATCAGCGCCGGCCGGATTTTTCAAGACCGGTGTTGTCGAAGGATGCTGGCTCAGTTTTATCATTTGCGATACAGTGATGAAGTGATATCCTTGGGCGGCCAGTTCTGGCAAGATAATTTTTAGGGCATCCACCGTATTGGTGCGGTTGCCGCCTTGATCGTGAAAGAGCAGGATTTGCCCAGGACGGATATGTTTGAGAATATTGGCTGCAATCTCTTTTCCGTCTTTTTTGGACCAGTCCTGACTGTCCTGACTCCAGATAATGACCTGATAATTCATGGAACGGGCCACTCGGACAACTTTTTCGTCATAGAAACCATTGATGGGCCGGAAGAGTCGGATGGTGATTCCGGTGAGCTTTTGGACCAGCTGATGGGTTTTTTGCAATTCCAGGTATAAGTGATATTCGCTTAATAAAGGGATCGGGCGGTGATGGTAAAGATGATTGCCGATTTCGTGATGGCGGCGGACGATTTCTTGGAGAACTTCCGGGAATTTTTCCACTTGGGAACCGGTAACAAAGAAAGTGGCATAGCCTCCATAATGGCTGAATAAATCCATAATTTGCCGGGTAAAGGACGGGCTTGGCCCGTCATCGAAAGTGATGGCTATTGCTTTGTGGGGCATTGACAATTCCCAGACGATTTCTCCACGTTTTTCGAAATAATGGCGGGGCTTTTTGGATGCAACCTCAATGACAGCTAAACTCAATCCGCCCATGGCCAGGGAAAATAATATACCTATCAGCATCCATCGTACAAATAATTTCCTTTTGATTAGAATGATGAACATGATCGTCCTCCGCCTGGATTGGTTGAGTAAAGATTATCTAAAAAAGTTTATGGTGAGAGAATACAAGATATGAGATAAAAAACGGAGGCCAAAGAGAAAGGCAATGAAAAAAGAGCATCGTTGTTGCGATGCTCTGCTGCGAAATTAGCATGAGATAGTATTTACGACAAGTCGAGCATATCCAAATACTTATATCCGTTTTCTTCGATAAAGTTCTTCCGGGCCTGAAGGTTGTCTCCAAGGAGCATATCAAAATATTCTTCGGTTTTGACGATGTCATCGGGAACGACCTGGATCAAACGGCGTGTTTCCGGATTCATAGTTGTCAGCCACATCATCTCCGGCTCGTTTTCACCCAATCCTTTGGAGCGTTGGATAGTGTATTTTCCATCCAGCTTAGCGATGATTTCGTTTTTCTCTTTATCCGAGTAGGCAAAGTAACTCTTATTTTTGGTGGTGATTTCATACAAGGGTGATTCAGCGATATAAACTTTGCCGACTTGAATCAAGGTGGGTACCAGTCGGTAGAGCATAGCTAGAATCAGGGTCCTGATTTGGAAGCCGTCCACATCAGCATCGGTACAAATGATAATCTTATTCCAGCGAAGGTTATTGAGATCGAAGGTATTTAGCTCCTTGTTGTGTTTGGACTTGATCTCAACGCCGCAGCCCAATACTTTCAAAAGGTCGACGATAATCTCGCTTTTGAAGATAGTGTCATAATCTGCTTTAAGGCAATTCAGGATTTTACCGCGGACAGGCATAATGGCTTGAAACTCGGCATCCCGTCCCAGTTTACAGGCACCTAAAGCCGAATCTCCTTCTACGATATAAATTTCACGTTTATTGATATCTTTGGTTCGGCAGTCTACGAACTTTTTAACCCGGTTGGAGATGTCAATGTTGCCGGAAAGTTTTTTCTTAATGTTGATCCGGGTTTTTTCAGCTGTTTCTCGGCTGCGTTTATTGATGAGGACTTGCTCGATAATTCGGTCGCTCTCGGCTTTATTTTCGATGAGGTATACTTCCAGTTGTTCTTTGAAAAATTCAGTCATTGCTTCCTGGATGAACCGATTGGTAATGGACTTTTTGGTTTGATTTTCGTAGCTGGTCATAGTTGAAAATGAGTTGGTGACCAGAATCAAACTGTCCTGAATATCAGCAAAAGTGATTTTAGATTCGTCTTTATTATATTTGTTGTTGGCTTTGATGTATTTATCAATGGCGTAAACCAAAGCGGCTTTGACGGCTTTGTCAGGAGCGCCGCCGTGTTCCAAGAAGCTGGAGTTATGATAATATTCTAAAAGATTAATTTCATTGTTAAAGCAGAAAGCGATCTCAATTTTTACCTTGTACTCCGGTTTGTCTTCCCGGTCGCGGCCACGGGTTGAGGTTTCAAAGTATTGTACTTCGGTAAATCCTTTATCGTTGTTGACTTCCCGAACATAGTCTACAATACCGTTTTCATAGTAGTACGTAAAACGTTCCCCGCTGGCTTCGTCGAACAGGTTAAAGGTGAGACCAGCGTTGACGACTGCCTGTTTTTTCAAGGTATCTTGAAAATAGGAAAGCGGGATATCAATATCCGTGAATACTTCAAGATCCGGACGCCAAGTGATGGTGGTGCCGGTTTCTGTCTGGTCGGTTTTTTCTTTTTTTAATCCTCCGATGTTAATTCCTTTTTCAAAATGGAGTTGATATTTATATCCGTCCCGATATACCGTAACATCCATATATTCGGAGCTGTACTGGGTGGCACAGGCTCCCAACCCATTCAATCCCAAACTGTACTCGTAGTTTTCACCGGAGTTGTTCTGGTACTTACCGCCGGCATAGAGCTCACAAAAGACCAGTTCCCAGTTGTACCGCTCTTCTTTGGGATTATAATCCAGCGGAATGCCGCGACCAAAGTCCTGAATGGTGATGGAATGATCGGCATGGCGAATGACGTTGATTTGGTTTCCGAATCCTTCCCGGGCTTCATCGATGGAGTTGGAGAGGATTTCAAAGACTGAATGCTGGCAGCCTTCGATCCCGTCGGAGCCGAAGATAACTCCAGGCCTGAGCCGAACCCGGTCAGCTCCTTTTAATGAAGAAATGCTTTCATTGCCATAAACCGTTGTGCCTTTTGATTTTGCCACGTTGATACCTGCCTTTAAGTGATTTAGTGGATGTTTTAGATTCACGAGTTAATTGAATTGGTAACAGCTACAAAAAAACCGAGGAGCATGGCCGACTAACCGATGAGACTTGAGACGATGACGTAAATTACCGTAATACTGCTCATTTTTAAAGAAGGAATTGAGGTTGGCCAATATTTCGTGGTATTACCACCGATATTATATCATGTTTTTAAAATCGTTGAAATCAGGCTGTTTTGGGGAGACTAATTTATTGACGCATCAGGGTTCTGATGTTAAGATTGAGGGCGGAAAGGGACAAACAGTTGACAGTTGACAGTTTATAAGGGAAACGTGTAAAGGATTAAGGGAAAAGTAAAAAGACTTAAGTTTTAAGATGGAATCATCGTACCACATGCCTAATACTGAACACTGTTACTGTAAACAATGATGAACCATAAATGAGAGGACAGTAGGATGTTTATAGCGACTGAATGGAAAGATTATGAATTGATCGATGCCGGGGACGGAGAGCGGTTGGAACGTTGGGGCCGGTTTTATTTGCGGCGGCCTGATCCCCATATTATTTGGCCGGCCTCGAAAGATAAGTCGGTTTGGGAGAAGGTGGACGCTTGGTATCATCGCAGCGACAAAGGGGGCGGACATTGGGAATTTCGGACCCAAATGCCTGAGCGTTGGACCATCAGTTATGGCAAGTTTTCCTTCTACTTAAGGGCGATGGGTTTTAAACATACCGGTATTTTCCCTGAACAGGCTGTAAATTGGGATTGGATTACCGCCAAAATTACCTCCCGGCCGCAACCGGTTCGGGTTTTAAATCTATTCGCCTATACCGGAGGAGCTTCAGTGGCAGCTGCTGCCGCCGGCGCCGAAGTTTGTCATGTGGACGCTGCTAAGGGAATGGTAACCCTCGCCAAAGAAAACTTAGCTCTTTCCGGTTTGGGGGAACGTCCGGTACGGTTTATTGTCGATGATGTTCTGAAATTTGTCAGAAGAGAACAGCGGAGGAACCGTAAATATGAAGGCATTATCATGGATCCGCCGTCCTTTGGGCGAGGTCCCAACGGCGAGGTGTGGAAGATCGAAACCGAGCTTTTTAACCTAGTTAGCGAGTGTGTGAAGGTTCTTTCCGATGATCCGCTTTTTTTCCTGATTAATAGTTATACGGATGGATTAACTCCCAGTGTGATGGGGAATATTCTGCAAATGCTTGTACAGCGTCAATATGGAGGAAAGGTTACCTTTGACGAGATCGGACTACCGGTGGCTGCTTCGGGCCTGGTGGTTCCTTGCGGGTCCTGTGCCCGGTGGGAGGCCTAATGGAACCTCGGGTTATTTTTGAAGACAACCATCTGTTGGTGGTGGAAAAACCAGTCAATGTACCAACGCAGGCTGACAGCAGCGGGGATCGGGATCTATTGACTTGGATGAAGGATTATCTCAAACAGAAGTATCAAAAACCGGGAAATGTTTATTTAGGATTGGTTCATCGCCTGGATCGGCCGGTTGGCGGAGTCCTGGTCTTGGCTAAGACCTCGAAAGCGGCTGGCCGTTTATCGGAACAGGTGCGGGAAAACCGTTTCCGCAAAATTTACCTGGCGGTGGTCCATGGCAGGCCTCGGGAGAGTCAGCAGCTTACTCATTATCTTTTGAAAAATACGGCAAAAAATCAAGTTGCGGTGGTTCCTGAAGAGACGGCAGGAGCTAAAAAAGCGGTTTTAGAATATGAAACGTTGGAGACGGAGGAAAGTTTAAGCCTGGTAAAGATTAGGCTACATACAGGGCGTTCCCATCAGATACGGGCACAGATGGCGGCCATTGGCCATCCGTTGTTTGGGGACCAAAAGTATGGGATCCATGTCAACCGTCCTGGCCAGCAATTGGCACTATGGGCTGTTGAGGTTGGCTTCATTCATCCGGTTAGCCGTGAATCGGTTTCCTTTACCTCGCAGCCTCCAAAGGAATTTCCGTGGACGGAGTTTGATATAAATAATTGACAGTTACAGTTGACAGGCGACAGTTTATTGTTATAGTTTTAGTGCACAGTACATAGTTCAC
>Ga0209608_1000385_pt1 | contig 45077 bp, 27 predicted proteins | sample AD_UKC130_MetaG_FD_184428 | JGI IMG/M metagenome (GOLD analysis project Ga0209608, IMG submission 184428) | Active sludge microbial communities of municipal wastewater-treating anaerobic digesters from Canada - AD_UKC130_MetaG (SPAdes) (version 2) | ecosystem: Engineered > Bioreactor > Anaerobic...
TTCAAATTCCTCCTCTTAGAATTTTGGTTTGTCCAACTTCTATTCTAACTGAGGAATTTGTTAATGGCTCTCCTATTTTTTTAGAAAACCATTTTTACACCATTATACGGACTCAACTTTTCCGCCGCGATGTAGAGATTGGCATCATCCCACATGACATAGATTTTGGCACTTAAGTCAGTTTCACCGAACCACTGGTTTGCATCGCGAAAAACTTGTTCATCCCGGTCGAGCATTATGGGTGAACTGAGGTTCGGGTCCTCTAACCTCCCATCGATCACGATTGTGTCTGTCACCTGCCAAGCCTCAGCCAACTGTTCCCTATACGCCAATGTCCGGGGTGCCAGCACAGATAGGGAGATCAACAATAGGATCAGGACCCGACAATGCGTTCTCATCTGGTATCCTCCTATCCATACAGTCTTTGGATTCATATCCACTCAGAAACAGCCTGTTTACCTATCCGAAACGCATTAGGCTGGGAGAGCCAGTTTTCGATCACAAGCATGGTTGCCCCAATAGCGCAAGCCTTTTCCCCTAACTCGCTGGGAACGATCTTAGCCCGTTCTCGGGGAACCCTTAAGGCCCGCTTCTGGACAACAGCCTTAACAGCTTCAAAGAACTGGGGACCCGCTTTGATAATCTCTCCTCCAATAATCACAAGCTCCGGGTTAAACGCATTGACAATGTTAACAATACCTATGCCTAAGTACCATGCACTTTCCCGGACAACTTTCACAGCCACTGGATCCTGCATATGAAAGGCTTCTGTCAAGTCATCGATGGTAATCTGCCTTCCCTTTTCCTCACTTATGGAACGCAGCATGGAGTCGGGAGTAGCGGCCGTTGCCCTTAGTGCTCTGCTTAAAATGGCGCTGTTATCGGCAAATGTCTCCCAGCATCCGTAATTGCCGCAGGTACACTCGGGCCCGGCCGGGTCAATGGTCATGTGCCCCAGTTCTCCGGCACTGCCGTCAATTCCGCGATAGATCTCGCCGTCGAAAATGAGACCGCAGCCAAGGCCGGCTTTGACCGAAACGTAGGCCATTTCGTTCGCTTCTTGGCCGGCTCCAAACCATTTTTCACCAAAAGCCGACAGCTTAGCGTCATTCTCGACAAGGACCTCCAGCTTGAGCATTGATTCTAAGTCTTCTTTTATCGGCTCATCCTGCCAGCGCAGGTTTGGGGCAAACCGGACTAGGCCCTGTGTAAAATTCACATATCCAGGCACCCCCAAGCCTAAGCCCAAGATTTTCCTTCGGTTTACGGCATGCTCGCGGATCAAGCATTCTACTTGAGCGGCGATAGTAGCCAAGACTTCCTGATAATTTATGGTATCTAAAACAACTGTCTTAGCGCTGATGGTTTCTAAACCGAGGTTGCAGAGCAGAACCGTCATCTTCCTCACATCAAGGTCAATCCCGATGATGTAATTCCGTTGATTGTTAATCCGAATCATAATGGGTGGGCGGCCTCCGCTGGCTTCGCCCAACTCCGCTTCTGTGAGATAGCCTGCTTTCAGCAAAATCCTGACCGTTTCAGTCACAGTAGCGGGGCTCAATCTTGTAAACCGTGCCAGATCCGCTCTGGAAATCGCCCCATGGCTCTGCACCACACGGAAAACCTTGGCACAGTTAAACTGCCTGATTTGTCTGCTGTTGAGGGCATTCAGCATTTCATTTCCCACTTTCCGCAATCTTGCCGTACTCAAGCCAAAACAGAGACTAAATTTGACCCTTAGTTCGAGCCTCTAACCAAATACCGAAAGAAAATAAGCGGTGTTCCACGAACCCGCTTAGATTATATTTTCTTAACATCGATCTTACAATTGAATAAATCAACTTGTTTCTTTGATTATTTTACTCATCAGGGATTACTGTCTAATTCACTATCCAGCAGCTATGTGTGCTTGAGCCCGGATGCGATAATTTGAAGGCGATTCTCCTACCAGCCTCTTGAACCAGGTGCTGAAATAATAAGTATCATTAAAGCCAATTTCCAAGGCCACTTCATAAATCTTCTTGTCGCTGGTTTTTAAAAGTTCTTTGGCCTTAGTTATCCTGATTCTGTTTACATAACTTAGATAATTTTCGCCGGTGTGTTCCAGAAATATCCTGCTCAAGTAACTGGGATTGACATGAAAATGCCGACTGACGGAATTAAGCGTTATCCCTTTGGAATAGTTTTTTTGGATATATCTCTTTACCTGGTTAACCAGGTATTCATGGTAATCATACTTATGATTCAGGATCGCTTGATTAATATTCAAAACGATCTCCATCAGCCACTCCTGCAGGCTGTCTGGTTCTTCACGTTGTTGTCTTTCAATGCAGCTGTGCTCCATAATCCGGCAGACATCTTGCATCTCACATCCTGAATCAAGGGCGGCCCGCATCAATGTGACCAGGACTGTATTGAGCAAAATCATGAATCGATCGGGATCATGGGCGTAATCTTTTAGGATACGGCTGATCTTGGCTGTCGCCGCCTTAAGATCGGACTTAGTCCCGGCTTTAAACAAATTGGCAAATTTCTCGCTTTCAAACATATAGAGCTGCTGCAGACAAAAAGTGCCGTTCGATACCCAGTCCACAACAAAACTGTGGATACGTGATCTGATGCTGCCAGCACTTCGCTCCTCGCCAAGATCCTCAACAATTCTCTCTCTCAAGCTACTGGCAGTATCCATCAGCTGCCATTCCTGAATTGGTTTAATCACAACTTCATCAATGCCTAATTCGCAGCCCAGGAGGTGATCCAAATCAGCAAAATCAGCTGCGATTGCAACCATGACACCATAATTGGCACGCTTAATATGTTTAATACAAGCGAAGGGATCGTGGGCGATCAGATCAAAATCCAATATTAGGATTTCACTTTCTTTAAGCGCCAAATAATCCAAGACCTCACTGAAATTATGAGCGCGGTAGATCTTGAAGCCTATTGACTCCCAAGCACTGCTTTTGATTCTGAGCCCGGGGTTGTTCTCAGAAGATAAAGTCAACAGCACTCGTGTATACATGGGGATCAACTCCAATAAGTATTAGCGGAACTTGATTGTTAAGTTGATAACCATGACTCCAATGGGTGCGTTGTTGGACTTGATAACTAAGCTTAGTTCTGGGATCGAACAAAGTGATGGGCATTAGACGCGGTTGTCGGATCTCTGCAGATGACCTGTGAGGAATGTATTTGTCTGTACTTTATTGATTACTGCTCTATTTTATTAACTCCTCTTTTATATTATGTATATTTAATACGTTTTTTGTCACCTTTTGTCGTTCAATCTTCCTCGCTTGATTGCAAGCGGCCGTGCATAGAAAAGGATACGCCAGTCAATACGGAATAATTATCACCAATAAACGCATTTCAAACCCAAGGAGGCGATACGATGCACCGTCAAGTGGAGCCAATCCCTTTGCAGCAGGTGAAGATTTCCGACCCCTTTTGGAATCATTATCTCGAATTGATCCGCAAGGAAGTGCTGCCCTACCAATGGAGAGCACTGAACGATCTGATCCCGGACGCGGCAAAAAGCCATGCCATCGCCAATTTGCAGATCGCAGGCGGACAAGCCGAAGGTGAGTTTCACGGATTTGTCTTCCAAGACAGCGACGTCTACAAGTGGCTGGAGGCGGTCGGTTATTCCTTGGCCACCCACCCCGATCCCGGACTGGAGGCCTTGGCCGATCAAGTGGTTGAAATCATCGCCAAAGCTCAGCAGCCAGACGGGTACATCAACAGCTATTTTACCATTGCCAAACCCCAAGAACGCTGGACAAACCTACGGGACTGCCACGAACTGTACTGTGCCGGACACTTCTTCGAAGCGGCGGCAGCGTACTACCAGGCCACAGGCAAGGCCAAAGTGCTGGAAATCGCCTGCAAGTTCGCGGATTATCTAGTCGAAGTGTTTGGCACCAACCCCGGTCAAATCCCAGGCTACCCAGGCCACGAAGAAGTCGAGTTGGCTTTGATAAAGCTCTACCAGGTGACAAACGATGAGCGGTATCTCAAACTCAGCAAGTTTTTCATCGATCAACGAGGCCAAGAGCCGCACTATTTCGCCGTTGAGGCGGAAAAACGGGGTGAAATTCGAAGACACGCGCCCCCCTGGTCCGATCACAGTTACCACCAAGCCCATAAACCGGTGCGGGAACACACCTCTGCTGAAGGCCACGCTGTCCGGGCCATGTATCTGTATGCTGGTGTGGCAGACATCGCCTATTACACCCAAGATCGTGAATTGCTGGAAACCTGCCTGAAGGTATGGGATAACATCACCCGTCGCCGCATGTACATTACCGGCGGTATCGGTTCCAGTGCCCACGCAGAGGCCTTCAGTTTTGACTACGATCTTCCTAACGAACGGGCTTACAACGAAACCTGCGCTTCTATCGGTTTGTTTTTCTTTGCACACCGCATGCTCAAGCTGGCCCAAGACAGCAAATTCGCCGATGTGATGGAACTAGCCCTCTACAACGGCGCTTTAAGCGGCATATCACTTGACGGCAAGCGGTTCTTTTATGTCAATCCCTTGGAAGTCTGGCCCGAAGCCTGCGAAAAGCGCAACGACCACCGTCATGTCAAGCCCACCCGCCAGCCGTGGTTTGGCTGTGCCTGCTGCCCGCCGAATATCGCCCGGCTGCTGGCGTCTTTAGCCGGATACATCTATACGAAAGTCGACGACAGCGAGCTGTTCACCCATCTCTACATCGGCGGGACGGCAGAACTTACTCTCAAAGGGCAAAGGTTGGCAATCACGCAGGAAAGCGGCTTCCCATGGGACGGCACAGTCAAGCTCATCCTGAACACGGCATCCGATTTAGACTTTACCTTGGCGTTGCGAATACCCGCTTGGTGCCAAAACCCTTCCATAACAGTCAACGGCGAACCTATCGACATCAAGAGCGGTTTTGAGCATGGCTACGTCAAGATCCAGCGCACCTGGTCCAACAACGACCGTGTCGAACTGGAATTCCCCATGCAAGTGGCGTTGATTACCGCAAATCCCAAAGTCAGGGCAAACCGAGGCAAAGTCGCCCTCACGCGCGGGCCTTTGGTTTACTGCCTGGAAGAGGCTGATAATGGCGACAATCTTCACAATCTCATTATCAATCCCGATGGGCGCTTTGAGGTCAAGTACAAACAGCCGTTGATGAACAAAATCACCATTATCACCGCAGAAGGCAGGCGGGAGCTTGACAACTGGGGAGATGTGTTATATAAGGCGAATACCGAACCGGACACCGAACCCGTCACACTAACTTTCATTCCTTACTACAGCTGGGCCAATCGCGAAACCGGCGAAATGCTGGTTTGGGTACGCAAACAATGACAGGGGTGACAGGGGACGGTGACCTGTCACCTTCCCCTGCACCACCTGCTCCAGCCATGTACATCCAAAGACATACAAGGAACAGGCCCCAGTCACCCTCGCATCCACATAAAAAAAGGTGACAGGTCACCGTCCCCTGTCACCTTCCTCTGTTAACCTACTCTACTTCCTACTCGACAAGCCGCACGGAGATATCGTCCGCGTAGTAGACAACGCCCTCCTTGTAAACCTCTACGAAGAACAACCACTCGCTGGTGTGGTCTTCCACAGTATAAGTGTTGGTGATCTGCGTCCACTGCTTGTTTGGAATGATCTCGTTACCGCCCAGCCACATAAAGTTGTCGCCCAGCTTTCTGGCCAAGTGGAACTCCAGGTTTTCTCCGAACTCATGATACAGCCAGACGGTGAACTCATATGTCTTCCCTGCTTGAAGCATGCCGGCGAAGTTGTACTCAAGCCTGTTCCACCCTTCTCCCCGGGTGGTCACTTGAACACTGTACTGATCAGACTTGGCAAACGCGCTGCTGATCTGCACATCTGCATTCGCGCTGGCCCATCCGTTGAGCTGCCCTCCGGCAAAGTCTTCCTGATAGACATACGCTGACTGCGGTTCAACCGCGTCAGATTCATCTGCCGGCTTGTCCTGAGCGCAGCCAACCGCCAACGAAAACACTAACACCAACACCAACAGATAAAGTGATTTTCTGAACTTGTTAATACTACTCACCCCCGTATGTTATTAGCTGTTGCATACAACCAGCTGTCGCGCTGGCTATTCCGCCTTCAAAACAAGCACGTCGTCAATATAGAACACCAACTCATTTTTGTCATTAGGCGGCTCGAAAAATAATTCGAAAACACTACCGACAAGATTCTCGGGAACAATGTACTCACCTTCGAACTTGGTCCAGACTCCGCCTGGCATTTCTTCGATATCGTGTACCCATTTATACTGTTCTCCGCCATCATTATAGTGCAGCTGCATGACCATCCGCTTCGGCTCGCTCTCGGCATGGTAAACCCAGCCACTGAAGACATATTTCTCTCCTGCCTCAACTTGATCAAACAGGTTTACCAGCGCGCCTCCGTTCCAGGCACCTTGCTCCGAAGAAGGAGTGACCTTGATGCTGTAATCACCGGTGCGCGCTTGCTCAGTCACCCGCTCAACAGTGGGAGCTCCCCGCGGCACCCAGCCGTCAGCACCCGATTCAAAACTGGTGTCATGAACCACCAGATCAGGATTCGGCGCCTCAACAAACGTCAGAGTAATGTTGATGTCCTTGTCAACCGTGATCTGTACACGGTCCTGGTTGATCTGATTCTCCGGCGCGTCGTCCCCTCCCCACTGGCCAAAACGGTAGCCTTCCTTCGGAACAGCCTTGAGGGTGACCTGTGTTCCCGGAATGACTTTGGTTGGATCAGCAGGCATACCTTCAATCGAACCTTGCTCTGCGTCATACTCTACATTCAGCGTATATGTAACTGTGATTTCCGCGAAGATTGCCTCAAGCTCCAGATTCTGCTTGACAGCGATCTGAAGAGGATTCTGTTTCTTTTGCGCATCAGTGAGGCCTTCGCCCTTCCACTCCACGAAGTAGAACCCTTCGTTTGGTTTGGCCTCAAGTTTAACAACAGTTCCGTCTTTGACCTTGTCAAGGCCCGCTGGCAGCTCGACATCACCGTGCTCTTCGTTCCATGACACTTTCACACTGTAAGTCTTCTTGAAAAAGCCAAAGCATCCAGTGGCCAACGAAACCACCAACAGCAGCACCAACAGATGCAGTGCTTTTTTCACTTCTTACTCACTTCCGCGCATTATCAAACAAAAGACAATCTCCAACAAGCTTAAACAACACTCCTAACTGCGAATACCATCATCGAAACCGGTTTCCAAACCAAGTGATGAAAACCGAAGGCGCCGCATCCACCTCCTCTAACATTCTTATTGGACACAATTTACTCTAGCGTAATAATTTTACCATATTTTGTCCAATTAATCAACGCTGTTCTTACAAAAGACGGCGGATCAATATAAAAACGGCTGCCTCTCATCAAAAAACGGACTTGACGCATATCTCCGCTATGGATACAAGCACTCGCCGCCCGAAGGCTGGATGCAGTGGTATCGCAAAGTTTTGTCAAGTAAAGAGTAAAACGCCGTTCTCCTGAAGCGAAAAGACCGCCGTTTGGCGGTCTGCCGCTTGGCGGTCTATTGTTTCAGCGAAAATCACCCGTGATATCAGAACGGCAAGCTCTCAGTTACCCTGCCGGACAAACTCACCGATCCTCCGATCCATGTTGGAAATATGCTTGGTCAGCCATTCGATCACCAGCAGGTTAGCTTCAATAATCACTGTTAGGTTCCCACCCGAGGCTTCATAGTCGCTGCGCAGCTTCTCCAACTGCTTGATGAAAGCGGCATGAGCTGTTCTTTGCTGCACCAACTCCGGGTATCCAATGCTGGCCATGTACTCTTCTTCATCCTTGAAATGCTTCTTGGTATAAGTGTCGAGAAACTGCAGCAGCTCACCTATGTACTCTTTGGCCTGCCCTTTCTTACCCGCGTCAAAGAGCGCTTCCGCCTTGTTGAACCACTCTTTGTGCTGTTCATCAATCATATCAATACCAACCGACAACCCTGGATGCCAAGGCATGAATCAACACCTCCATGACACTTTTTGTGAGCTTCCTGCTAACTCCCTTGCTTTCGGACAAATTCTCCGATCCTGCGGTCCATATTGGAAACATGCCTGGTCAGCCAATCAATCACCAGCTGATTGGCACTGACGATTACTGTAAGACTCCCTCCCGACGCATCATATTCCTTCCGCAGTTCCTGAAGTTTCTGGATGAAGCCCGCATGAATCTTCTTATGCTCCTCATATTCCGGAAAGCCCACCCTAAGCATATAAGCTTCCTCTTCTTTGAAATGCTGCTTTGTATAACCGTCAAGAAATGCCATCAGTTCGCCTATGTACTCCTTGGCTTGTCCTTTTCTCCCCGCTTCAAACAGCATATCCGCCCTCCTGAACAGCTCTTTGTGCTGTTCGTCAATCAATTCGATGCCAACAGACAATCCCGGATGCCAAGGCATAATCTGCACCTCCACAAATATTAGTAACAAATTATGTAATTTGATATTACCATATACTTATCAAATACTCAATAAGGATAAAAATAAAAGCCGGAATTGGGAGAAACCCCTCTCATGCCAGGGTCACCCCTCATGCCGGCCCCCATGCCGCCCGATTCTCAGGAACCAAACCGAACATTCTGATCTTGATGGTCGACCAGCAGCGCTATCCCACAGTTTATGAATCGCCTGAACTGACAAGCTGGCGCAGGACTTATCTAAAATCGTATGAAAGCTTAAGAGCCAAAGGCCTTGAATTCAAGAACCACTATACGGGGAGCACAGCTTGTGCCCCCAGCCGGGCCACCCTTTACACAGGACAGTACCCATCACTCCACGGCGTCTCTCAAACAAACGGCGTCGCCAAATCCGCATATGATCCCGACATGTTCTGGCTTGATCCCCATACCGTACCAACCATCGGCGACTATTTCCGCGCTGCCGGTTACTAGACTTATTGGAAAGGCAAGTGGCACGCTTCAGCCGCTGATATCACTGTACCAGGAACGAACAGCCCGTTCCTTTCCTACAACCCCGATACCGGCGAACCGGTGCCGGAACACGAGCGCTTGTATGAACAGGCCAACGTCCTTGCAGACTATGGCTTTGACGGCTGGATCGGGCCTGAACCCCACGGCAGCAGCCCCAGGAATTCAGGTTCCTCCGCCAGTACCGGCTTAAGCGGCCGGGATGTGGTCTACGCCCGGCAAACCGTTGATCTGATCAGGCAGCTTGACCAGGAACTAACGGAAAAACCATGGCTGATTGTCAGTTCCTTTGTCAATCCCCATGACATCGCCCTCTTCGGCGCCGTCAGCCAACAGTCGGATCAATTTGCCTTCCGGGTTGATCCATCCGTCCCATACATCATGCCGGCCCCGACCGCATCCGAATCTCTGGCCGCCAAGCCATCCGCCCAGCTGAGCTACAAACGCATTTACCCACTGGCACTTCAGCCGCTGACAGACACATTATTCTACCGCCAGCTTTACTACAGCCTGCAGTTGGAAGTGGACCGGCAAATCAGTGCCGTCCTCGACGCTCTGCAGCAATCTTCCTTCTACGAGAACACTATCGTTGTCTTTACCTCGGACCACGGCGAACTGTTGGGAGCCCACGGCGGGCTGTTCCAGAAGTGGTATCAAGCCTATGAAGAGACAATCCACGTACCGCTCGTCATTCACAATCCTGTCCTCTTCGCCGAACCGCAGACCACCGAGATGCTGACCAGCCATGTCGACCTTCTCCCCACTCTGCTGGGATTGGCAGGCCTCAATGCGGAGGAGCTTCAGACAACACTGAAACAAGACCATACCGAGATCCATCCACTGGTAGGCCGCGATCTGACAGCCTTGATACTGGGCATGCCGGAATTCCCCAGGGCCAATGAACCAGTTTACTTCATGACCGACGACAATGTCACCAAAGGCCTTAACCAAGTCGGCATATCCGGGCTGCCGTATCCGGCCGTGCGCCAGCCGAATTCCATTGAAACCGTGATTGCCGTTTTGCCCACCGGCGCAGGCGCCGCCAATGAGATCTGGAAATACTCCCGTTATTTCACCAATCCGCAGTTCAAAGAGGTCTCCGGCAGGAATGAACAGTATCCTTACCGTGGTCAGGTCAAGTCCACTTTCAATCTGGGCTGCCGTCTCGATTTTCTTGAGCCGAAAGGCTCATCCGATCAATTCGAGATGTATAATCTGACCAAGGATCCGCTGGAAACCAAGAATCTGGCTGACGAAGCGAACCGCACTCCCGAATCGGCGGTGATCGAGCTCGTCCTGCAGCAGATTCTGGAAGAGCAAAGGACCCAAAAACGGCTTTACCCCTCCAGCGGTCATTAATAAGCTCAGGCCTGCTGCTTTTCAGTAACAGGCCTGAGATCCATCTCAATGTCAACCACCACGCCAGCAGCGCGTCCAGTCAGTGCGCTGTCGGCCTGGTTTGCACTCGGCATCCATCAGAGGTTTACGTTTCCCACTTCCCGCAGCTGCATCAGCTTCGCCCCGTGGGCTGGCACCATTGTCACAACACGCTGATCGGCAGCGCCAAAATCCCTGCGGGCCCACAGATCCCGCACCTGATACCTGCCGGACAATCCCAATCGGGAAAGATCCGTCGTCACAGTGACTTCCGATTCTCCAAGGTTAAAATGGGCCAAGTATACGCTGCCGTCATCGCCCACGGCAGTCCAGGCGACAGCGTCGCCTTCCCGGTAAAGCTGCCGATTGCCGCTGCTGTGCTTCGTGATGCGCAGCACATCTTCGTTGGTGATCAGCGCCGTCGTCCATTCATCGTTGTAACGCAGATCACCGCCGAACATCAACGGAGAGCGGATGATCGTCCAGAGAGACATCAAAGTCACCTGTTCATCCCTGGTGAACCGGGTGAAGCGATCGCCCCAGGCGCTCCGGATGCCGATCCGTCCCAAAGGCAGCATATCCGCGTCCGGCCAATGGCCCGGCCCGATGTACCTGCTCCAGGCTTCGGCATAGTCGAACATGGCCCTCAAGTCCTTCCAGCGGTCCCAGAAATCATTGGTCATCCGCCACATGTTGGCGTGCCGCATCACATGCTCCGCGGCCTCAAGAGGAGTCGGCCCTGGCGAGAGGCTCAGCACCATCTCCCTGCCGCAGCGGTTGATGGCTCTGCGGATTAGTTCGACCTCCCCCTGGTGATAAACCGGCGCAGCGATATCATCAACCTTCACATAGTCCACACCCCACTCAGCGTACAGCCGAAACAGGGAGTCGTAATACTCCTGCGCTCCCGGCTTGCCGGGGTCAACGCCGTACATATCCGTATTCCAAGCACATACACTGCTGGTGTCGGCAATATCCGCCGCCCTGTACTCCGTCCCCAAAATCGGTGTGTTAGCTGCCACAGCCTGCCGGGGAATCCCCCTTAAGATATGAATGCCGAACTTAAGCCCCAGGCTGTGGACATAATCTGCCAAGGGCTTGAACCCCCTGCCTCCGGCCGCGCTGGGGAAGCGGTTTTCCGCCGGCATCAAACGTGAATGCCCATCCATCACCAAAGGCGCGTATGGATTGTATTGATCGCTTTTGGCATTGGGCTCGAACCATTGAATGTCCACTACCACATATTCCCAGCCGTACTTCTTAAGATGAGATGCCATGTATTCAGCATTGCCCCGCACCTCGTCTTCCCGCACACTGGCACCGTAGCAGTCCCAGCTGTTCCATCCCATAGGTGGTGTCTGCGCGATAGTTGTACCCATCAGCCATCCTCCTGTCTGCCATCATTTGGATTAAGATCCTGTCACCCTAGCCCCGTTTCACCACGGCCCGTTTCCGTGCTGTCCAAACCAAGCCGCAGCTCAGTCAAACACAGCCAGCCACTCGCTTCCCTTTTTAACGAAGGCGATGAACTGTTCCAGCTCGGCACGAGCGGCTACAAAGCTCCCACCTTGATATACCTGCCGATCATTCACATTGATCCATTCCCCATCCGGCAGGTAAACCGTCCGCTCCGTCTGCCCCTGGTTGACGATAGGCGCGAACAGGATATCGGGACCAAACATGTATTGATCGTCCAAGGTATAACAGACTTCATCGTCGGGATATTCAAAGAACATGGGCCGCATCAGGGGAGCCCCGGTAAGGCTGGCCATGTCCATATATTTGTGGATGTAGGGGCGCAGCCGTTCCCGAATACCGATCAGCCGGCGCAGAATCGGATATGCCCGGTCGCCGAAACACCAGATTTCGTTGGGCCCGCCGGTTGGCTCCTTCACCCCCGCCGGGCGCGGCCCCTGCTCCTTCGTGCGTTTCCTGGCGCCGTGCAGCCGCATCACGGGGCAGAACAGGCCAAACTGGAACCAGCGGACAATCAGCTCCCGGAAATAGTCGCTTTCAATATCTCCGCCCCAGAAACCGCCTATGTCGCTGTTCCACCAGGGAATACCACACATGGCCATGTTCAAGCCCGTCTTCACACTCATCCGCAGCGCTTCAAACGTGGAGGGGATGTCCCCGGACCACACCAGGGCACCCAGGCGTTGGATGCCGATCCAGCCTGCGCGGGTCAAAGAAATGATCTCTTCCTCCCCCATCTGCTTCAGCCCGTCATAAAACAGCTTGTTGTAGTAATAGGGGTATAGGAGGCCCACTTCCTCGCCATTGCCAAGGTAAAAGCGGAGATTGTCGAAATGGACCGGCTTGATTTCCGGTTCCGCCTCGTCCAGCCAGAAAGTATGAATGCCCTTGCTGTAGTAATTCTCCTTGATCCGGGACCAGACATACTCCCTTGTCTCCGGATTCATGGGATCGATATAGGTCTGGTCGCCATAAAACGGGAAGATACCGGCAATGCCCCGCTCCGTCCTAACCAGCATGTTCCGTTCATCCATATAATGATAATTCTCGCTCGCAGGATTGATGGTCGGCCAAATCGAAACGATGGGCCTGATCCCCATTTCCTGCAGTTCCCGGCACATGGCTTCCGGATCTGGCCAGCACGCAGGATCAAACTTCCAGTCACCCTGCTCGGTCCAGTGGAAGTAGTCGATGATGATGGCCGCCAGGGGGATTCCCCTGTTTTTGTACTCTCTGGCAATCCGGAGCACATCATCCTGCGTCTCATAGCGCAGCCGCGACTGCCAGAAACCCGAAGCCCACCGGGGAAACTTGGGCGCGAATCCAGTCAGCATGCCGTACTTCTTCATCACTGCCGCCGGAGTGTCACCCACCAGCACCAGATAGTCAACCTGCTTGGTGGAGTTGGCTTCCCACAGAGTGTGGTTCTGCGTCAGCTCACAGCGGCCAACGGACGGATTGTTCCACAAGAACCCATATCCCTTGGAAGAATAGACAAATGGTATGACCGATTTGGTGTTCTTGTGCAAAAGTTGGCTGGCGGATCCTTTCAAATCAAAGAGATCGTTCTGCTCCTGCCCCAGCCCATAAAAATGCTCTACTGGATCAGGCTCGAAGATTACTGTCGCCCGGTAGTTGTCTCCGCCCACATGGCGGTAGTCCCGGTATCCCATGTAAAAGGCCATCTCCGAACGTTCCGCCAGGATCTGACGGCCGTCTTTGAAATAAACCACTCGGCCGTTTGTGTGTATTTCCGCGGCAATCTTGCCGTTTTTGATCACTGCTTTGTGGTCAAGCAGTTCGACCTGGCATGATGACGGCTGAGCAGGCAGCAGCGTCCAATCCTGATCCAACAGTCTGCCGCTGGGGGAAGCCCGGAAACGCAGCACATCCGGGCCGTACGGTTCCAGCACGGCAATCTCGTTCCGGCGCTGAAAGACAATCCGGTTGTCCAAAACCTTTAGTACACCCATCCTCACCACTCCTATCAGATTTGTTCATTATAAATAAGCGCGATGCTTCACAGTACACTGCCGTCATGTCAGTTGCCTTCCTGCCCGCTCAATTTCATCGTTAAGCAGGACTTGCCCAACCGTGGACGAAATATAGACTGGGCAGCTGTCATCCCCGCTGTCTGCCCACCACATCATACAACATCGGAAAGGAGAGGCAAACATGAACAAAACGCTCGGCATGACACCGCCTATGGGTTGGAATTCTTGGAACACCTTCACCTGGGATATCAATGAAGAACTCATCCGCCAAATCGCCGACACTTTTGTCACCGACGGGTATAAAGACGCTGGTTACGAGTACATCGTCATCGATGACTGCTGGAGCCTGAGGGAACGGGACGCCAACGGCAATCTCGTCGCTGATCCCAGCAAGTTCCCCAGCGGTATGAAAGCGCTGGCTGATTACATTCACTCCAAAGGACTGAAGTTCGGTATCTATTCCTGCGCCGGCACCCATACCTGTGCGGGCTATCCCGGCAGCTTTGAGCATGAGTTCCAGGACGCCAAGCTGTTTGCCGAATGGGGAGTCGACTATCTCAAGTACGATTACTGCTTCAAGCCGAGGAATGTCTCCGGCGAACTGCTCTACAAACGGATGAACCTCGCCCTGCGCAACTGCGGCCGGGACATCCTGTTCTCCGCCTGCAACTGGGGCGCTGACAATGTCTATCACTGGATTCGGGAATCGGGCGCCCACATGTACCGCTCCACCGGCGACATCCAAGACTCCTGGGAGTCCATCAAGAATATCGCCCTGTCCCAACTGGACAAGGGGCCCTTCACAGGAACATTCTGCCATAATGATATGGACATGTTGGTTGTCGGTATGTACGGCGGCAGCAACAGCGGCTTCATCTCGGCCGGGCGCCGCGGCTGCACCGACAGCGAGTATAAAACCCACTTTTCCCTGTGGTGCATGATGGGCTCGCCTCTGATGATCGGCTGTGACATCAGGACAGCGAACCAAGTCACCAAGGACATCCTCCTCAACCAGGATCTGATCGCCATCAACCAGGATGTGGAATGCCGGGGTGCCTACCGCATCAAGCCTGAGCCCCAGTGGTTCCATTCCGATGAGGTGTTCATGCTGGTCAAGGTCCTATCCAATGGTGATCTGGCCATCGGCTTCTTCAACCTCAGCGACCATCAGCGGGAAATTCCCCTGCTGTTCTGGGATATGGGACTGCCCTACGCATCGGGAGCCGCCCTGTCTTTGTATGACTGCTGGGCCCATAAAGAGTTGGGCGTCTTCAAAGAACGCTTCAGCCCTGTTGTGCCCGCCCACGACTGCGTTGTAGTCAGAGCCAGGCTTGTGGTGTGACCAGGTGGGTGTTACCAGGTGGTGTGACCAGGCCGCATTGCCGGTATAAGCGGCAGCGGCTTATCAACCGCAGCTAAAACAGAGAAAGCCGCCATGGCCTTCTCTGTTTTTTCTGCTTGATCTGCTTGGCGTGTTACTCCACTTCCAACCCATAGAGCTCAAGCTCATAGATAAACGCTTCCCGGTTCACCGCAAGGGAAGAAGGCTTGGTGATCAGAATCCGGGCGTAGCGAGCCGCTACCGGCTCCAAAACACGGACAGTCCGGCCTTCCATGTTGCCTTCCACCACATCCACATCAATCCAGTTCTCCTCATCCTCGCTGATCTGCAGGCGGAAATCGGCGGTGTTGGTGGGCCCGTTGACGATGTTGGCGCTTAAGCCCCCGCCGCCCCGGTGATACACAACCCACTGGGTCAGCAGATACGGCTTCTCCAAGTCCACACTCAGCCAGTAAGGAGGCTGGTCGTTGACGCGCCAGCTGGACAGCAGCTCACCGTCAACCGCCCGGCCGGCCCGCTCAGGGTTGTGGCTGGCGGCGGTCGGCTTGCCCAGGGCAACATTCTTGGCACTGTCTTCCCGTATAACGATTCTGTCACCCAGGCCGGCAGCGGTGAGGTCCAGATACTGATCATTGCCAATATAGCGTTTGGGTTCCCCCGCGGCTGTGCCAGAGTAGACCTCCAGCATGAACCCCCTCGCCAGCCAGGCTTTGGCAGTGCTATCCAGATTGAACCTGGCTTCCAATTCCGCACGCGTGTACTCGCCGGGAACCAAGTTGGCCATAATCACATCAGCGGTGTTCAGCAGCTGTAGTGCTCCTCTGTACTGGGCTTTAGTCACATACCAGGGCTTGTCAGGCTCGATCATGGCATAATACGCCGGCTTGGCAGCGAGTTGCTTGTCAAACACCAGCCCGGCGTCGCCCCTGCCCCTGATGGGGAAGTCATTGAGCCAACTGTCAAAATCACCGATGCCCCAAAGCACCACCATGTTCAGATTGCCCTTTTCGGCCTGCCGCCTAAACACCTCGAAGATTTGGCCAAAGCGCTCTGCCTGCTGCTCCAGGTGTTCCATGGTGATCTCTTTCTTCTGCTCCATCCACTGATAGACCGACATGTCCATTTCGGTCACTTCCACCCTGAAGTTGGGATTGTAATGCTTCAGGGAAGCAAACAGCTCGATGGTTTCCTCTATTTCTTCCACCGTCGGCCCATAAATGGAAATGTGCATCTGCAGGCCGACACCGTCCACAGGTATGCCTTTTTCCAGCATCCGCTTCACCAGATTGTACATGGCTGTCCGCTTCGGGCCCCGGGACTCCAAACCGTAGTCGTTGATGATCAAGCGGGCATCGGGATCCGCCTCATGGGCGAACTTGAAGGCCAGCTCGATATAGTCGCTGGCAAAGCCGTCTCCGTCCACATCGCCGATGATCGCCTTCCACTTCGAACCGTCGGCTTCTTCCCGAATCTGTCCCGAATCATTGAGGACCTCGTTGACCACGTCCCAAGAATACACTTTTCCTTTGTAGCGGCCGACGACAGTCTTGATGTGATTCTCCATCCGGGCAATCAGCAGTTCACTGCTGGCAGGCTTGCTGCGGTCGTTCGGATCAACAAAGAACCAGTTGGGCACCTGATTGTGCCACAGGAGTGTGTGGCCCCGCACCAGCATGCCGTGCCTCTGGGCAAAGTCAACGTACATGTCGGCCTCCCGCCAGTTGAAACGCCCCTCCGCCGGCTGCAGCGCGTCGGGTTTCATGGAATTACCCGCCACCAGCACACCATAGTGGTAGCTGATAAACCCGGCGTAGACATCCCGCTCGTTCAAATACTGGGGGCCAGTTGCCGCGCCAAAGTAAAAGTAATCCTGGAAAACCTCTTTCAATGACGGGATGTCCTTCTCAAATGTCCGGGGATATCTAGCCTTCAACGGAGTGTCCCCCTTGATAGAGAAATCATCGAGGTAATAGGCAGCTCGTTCGTCGCCTATCTCCACATACAGCCACGCTGTGTGCACCACCTCCGGGTCGAATGTGTATGGATCACTCTCGATCAATACCCATTCGTCACTGCTCAGCGGCACATCAGGGGAAATCCAGCGGTAGTTGGTGCTGCCATCCCGCAGATTCTCGCCCATCACCAGATGACCGCGTATTTCTGTCTCCGGTTCATCAACCAGGCGTACCCAAACGCCAAACTGATATGTGCCGCCGTTGCCCAGAATGTACTCAATGTCCAACGACGCGGAGTGCCATCCGGCGCTCCTGCCTGTCATCTTCAGCGCCTTGGGGGCACTGCGAACCTGTTCCATGGTGATGTCCAGGGTACCGGATCCAAACACACCCCATCCGGCCAAACCCTCAGAAAAATCCACCGTCACACTGACAACTGGCTCCTTCGCTGCCGCTGCCGCCGTCAGGAGAACCAGAAGTATCACAACCACACTCAAGCTGCACCGCACAGATCTAACCTCCCAAACATGCTTGTGTCGCCTAAATTGCCGCCAATGATGGCAGGCTACTCCACATAACCAAAGCCCAGGATAGTGAAGCTCTTGCCTTCATCTCCCGGGGCCATCCTGATCTCGATTTCATGTTCCCGGGCTTCCTCTTCCCAATACACCAGTGTCGGGTGGCAGTGTGTCCAGTTGATGATATGCGGATCCAATGTCTTCACATACTTCCCGTCCACATACACTTCCGCCCTGCCGAACTGCTGGTTCCACGAATCTTTGAAGATCAACATCAGGCTCTTGCTGGTGATCTTCATCTTGAAGCTTTCCGATCCAGACTTGGCGCTGTGCATCCAGTTGTTGGGGAAAAGGGGTGTCCCGGCCAGGTTAGTGTCAAACAAGGCCCGCTGCACATCGAGATCTGTCTGGCTGAATCCGCCAGGATCAATTTGGGCCGCAGCTGTGTTTTCCTTCCGGTCAAGCAGCTTGATGTTCTTAAAGGCATCGCCGATCTTGGGCGGCTTGTTCAGATCGATATCGCCTTCATCGGGATCGGCTTGGGCCACCTCCGCCAACAGATAGGCCAGGCAGTCGGCGATGATGCGGTGGCCAGCGTTGGTGGGATGATACTGGTCGGCGAAGAACTCGGCCTTGGTGATCACATTCCCCTGATCCCTGCTCAACCTGAACTGGGGCACAACTGCATCTTTGACGCTGACCATGGGCAGGTCGTAGTGCCACCCCACCGGCGCCAGGCGGTCCTGGAGGTTCCAGTCGTTCTCGAACACATTGAACAGCAGGATGACTGCCGGTTGGTTTTCCGCCTCCAGGATCTTCAGAACCAAGCTTTCATAACATACACCCTGAGTTTCATCATCCCAGTCGTTGACGGCAAACTCCACCACGACCAGATCCGGCTGCACAGTGCCGTCGCGGAGCACATCCCGCTCATAGCGGATCACCCCCAGCTGTGACGGTGTGCCGCCAACACCGGCTTTGATGAAGTGCACATTGCCGCCGCCCGGGGCAAACATCTCTTTGAACCGTTCATAAGTGAGGTATGCGTAACAGTTGGTCTGCTGCGGATTTGCGCCTGCGCCTTCCGTGATCGATCCGCCAATAAAAGCTATGGTGACGTCTTCACCCCGCTTGGCTTTTTCGATTACCGCTTTCAGCCGGAAATTGTTGCCGCGGTTCATCAAAGACCGGGCAATCATCTCCTGATAGGCCTGGGATGGAGAATCCACCGGGGTGCCGGCCTGCGCCGCGCCTGCGGCGCCGCAAACAACCGCAGCCGCAATCAAGACAATGGGCAACCAGTTCATCATGGATCTATCTACTCCTTTCACCTGGTCAGGGCATTGGGCTGAATAGCATCTGCCTACCTGCCGCCGCGGATCCGGAACAACACCGCCATGGCTTGAAAACCGCCGCCCAAGGGGAAGTGGATCTCCCCACCCTTGATATCGGGAGCGGCCTGGTTCTCGGCATACACAGCCTCCACATCCAGTTCCAGATTCTCAGGGACCGGAATCCGGATCGGCTCCTGATTGTCTCCAGCAAAAGAGTGGACAACTGCCAGCGCCTGATCTCGATCCGCCGCCACCCGGAAGACTACCTGCCACCCCTCAGGATAGCGGTAGCTTGACACTGCCGGGCCAAAGCGGTAGGAAAAACCTTTCTTGATGATCGGGCTGATCTTCTGGTAAAACTCCATTCCTTCGGTGACGATCCGCCACTGCTGATCGTTTAGATCGTGAATGTCCCCCGACAAACACATCCTGCCCAGGAAAGTGTTGACGATGGAGTAATAGAGGCGTCGGGCAGAGTCTGTCTTCCGCAGCACCGCCCAGATTTGGCTCTGCCGCGGCAGGATGGCCCGGTGCAGATTGGCGGCGATGATGGGAATCTCCAAACATTCATGGGCATCGGAGAAGGACGACATGCTGGTGATGGCCAGCATTGACGGTTCCAGGCGGTGGCCGCCTGAAGCGCAGTTTTCGATGACCAAATCGGGAATCTCCCGCTGGATCTTCCGGATAAACTCCTGGGAAGCCAGAACCTGCTGCCGCAGCCCCTCGCCTAGGGATTCGGCCCCGTCGCAGCCGATGCCGACAGTGTCGTTATAGTCTATCTTGAGATAGCCAAAGCCGTATTTCTTGAGGAAATCGATGACCTTTTCCGTCAGATAGCCGATGACTTCCGGTTTGCGCAGGTCCAAAAACCGCCGTGTTCCGACGGTAAGCGGCCGGCCATCCCGTTTCAGCAGCATATCCGTATTGGAGAAGATGTCGGACTGGGAACCACAGTTTTCAAACTCAAACCAGATTCCCGGAATCATGCCGAACTCCCGGATGGTGGCAACCGCCTCCTCCATGCCCAGAGGGAACTGCTTGGCACTGACCCGCCAATCGCCCATGCTCGCGTACCACTGCTTGCCTTCCTCCGCAAACCAGCCGCTGTCGATGACGAAATACTTGATGCCAGTATCCTTTAGTCTCCGGCACGCCAAGAACACACTTGCGGAAGTGGGCTGGCCCCAGCTGGTGCACCACTCGTTGAAGATGATGGGTAGATCCTCCTCCACCTGCGGCTTGTCGGCAAGCCACTTTTCGTGATAAGCCGTCAGCCTCTGACTGATCTGCTCAATTCCCCCTTCACAGACGGAAACAATAGCCATCGGTGCGGCCAGTTCCTCTCCCGGCCTGACTTCCTTCAGCCAATGGCCGAACTCCCGATCCGCCAGCCCGCCCGATAGGCACAGGGCATCATCCCGGCGGTAGACTTCCATCTGCCAGGAACCGGCATAGGCCAGCTGCACTCCCCAGGACACGTGGTGCCTGGTGTCTTCCACCGCCACAAAGGGAAAGTATCCCCGCACCGGCATGGTGCCCACCTGGCCGAACCTGTGGCTGTACGCGCCCCATCGGCTCCAGGATGGTTCCAGGAGCAAGTCTTCCACAGCCGTCGTCTGCAGCCGCCCTTCACAGCTCCACTTGCTGCGCAGTTGATGCACCAACAGTGAGTTCGGTGCTTCGTCCTCCGCGAAAGGGGTAATACCGCCCAGGGAGAAGCTGGACAGCATCTCCAGCACAGCCGTTTCCGGCCCCCGGTTTTTGAACACCGTTTGCACGGCAACTGCCGGTTCGCCCTCCGTCCACAGCACATGATGCTCTATCTGGTGGCCGCGGCGGTTCTGCAGCACTGTGACAATCGTCTTCGTGTTCCCATCTTCCTCGAAGTACTGATGATCGTACTCCAACTGCATGGTGGAGCCGCTGTTGCGCATGGTTACTCCCTGGGAAAAGCCGTCGGGATAGTCATCACCCACCAGCTTCAGCTGCACCAGCGAATCCACCCGGTACCGTTTTTGCTCACAAACCGAGTGCCGCAGATGGCTGGGAATGATGATCAACCCCACTTTGCTTCCGTGGGAGTCGATTTCATACACCAAAGTCATGTCGCCGAGCACATACTCAGCCAATTTCGCTCTCATATTCAACCACCCTTGTCTGATCTTCCACGTAATCTAGGCCAGTGTAAAAGACTTGAGGCTTGCCGGGCCGCGGCCGCGGAAGGTCAAGTAAATTGCGTTGACACCGTCAGGGATGGCAGCGTCCGCGGTGTACTCCTTCCAGATGTTGGAGAACTCAACCGGGATCTTGCCGAGCACCTCTCCGTCCCAAGCGGTCTTCACTTCGAAATATCCCCGGCAGTAGCCCCGCACCTTGATAGACACCTGCTTGATTCCCTTGCAGTCAAAATACTTGAAGCCTGCGGTGGCTGAATCATGCATGTCGGCAATGTAGCCCGGCTCTTCATCTCCATCGCGGCCGTCCTGGGTGATCTTGGGGAAACGCCGCGGCTCATCGGGATAGAACAGGTGGCAGGCCAGATAGGCGGGATACTCTCCCTTGCCCTCCAGCGGCTGATCAATGCCGCCGCAGGATGTGATCTCCACCTGCGGGATGGTGCCGTCCGCATTGAACTTGATCTTCTCCAGGCATCCCTGCCGGCTGAACCAAGTGCCGTTGGTGTGCCTGTGGTAGAAAATGTACCAGTCGCCGTTGATCTCCACAATGCTGCCGTGGTTGTTTCCCGGCACATAGGCAGGCATATCCGCCGGTTTGTACGTGTCAATGTGCCGGTCGCAGTTGCTGACGATCACCCCTTGATACTTGAAGTCCTTGGTGGGGTGCTTGCTGGTGGCGTAGCACAGCTCATGCATGGAAATCGACGAGTAGATGAAATAGTAGGTGTCGCCCCGTTTTCTGATGGACGGCGCTTCAAAGAACTCGAAGCCTTCAAAGCCGGTGCCGGCGCTGTAAGGCTCGCTGGGGGCCACAAACACTGGCGGTTCCATAATTGTGAGCATGTCGGGGCCTAAAACAGTCGCCATGGCTCCGTTGCGGGACTTGTCGCCCCGGGCGCAGAAGCCGGTGTACAGATAAGTCCGGTCCCCTTCCGTCAGCACACCTGGATCGAACTGCGGCTGATCTCCAGGCTTCTCGCCAAGGCGAGTGCCGTCAGGATACTTCACATAGCCGTAAAATTCATATTTGCCTGCGGGATGGGTGCTCACCGCCACCGAAACCACCGACACCTTGTCCAGCACATAATACAGGTAGTACCTGCCGTCCGGCCCCTGGGTGACATCGGGGGCGTAGAGGCACATATGGCCGTCGGGGTTCAGCGGATCATCGGTCTTTTTGTAAATGACACCCTCGTAGCGCCAGTCGCTTAAGTCATCAACCGGAGCCGACCAGCAGACATAGTCGTTCAGGCAGAAGACATGCCCGTTGAACCGGTCATGGGAGCCGTAGACATACACTCTGCCGTTGAAAACATAAGGCTCGCCATCAGGGATGTACTCCCACGAGGGCAGGTAGGGATTGACTCTCTGCTTTTTCATGGTATCAACCTCTCTTTCAGAAGTGGTATAGACGTGATCAACATATAAATGCGATGAACAGGCACCATGCCTTATGCCATCGGTGTCAGCCGATAGGTTTTGCCTGCTTCGCCGAAGAAGGCAAAGCCAACATCCGTGACCTTGACGGCAACCTCTTTCCCGTCACAGATCACCCGCAGCGGCTTGCCAACCACCTCAACCTCACCGTCATAATCGGGCCGGACGACAGCCTCCTCCAGGGTGCCGTTATCCCAGGCCAAGTCCACAGTTCTGGCACCCCGGGCTCTCAGCCCTTTGGCCCGTCCTTTCCGCCACGACACAGGCAGTGCCGGCAGGAAGTGAAGGGCAATGTGGCTCTGCAGCAGGCACTCAGCGATGCCGGCGGCTGCACCCAAATTTCCGTCGATCTGGAACACACCTCTGGCGTTGAGCAAATTGCGGGCGGTAGACCGGGCCAGCATCATCTTGATGCACTTGTCAGTCTCCTCGCCGTTCAACAGCCGGGCCTGCTGGTTGATATGCCATGCCAATGGCCAGCCGGGCACCAGGCCGCCGTTGGCTGCCCGGATCTCCAGTGACTTCTTCACCGCCTGCATCAGCTCGGGTGTATCCCGCCAGTTGATGCTGCAGCCAGGATGGCAGGCGAACAAATGGGAAATGTGGCTCATTCCCGGCGTCAATTCCGGATACTCCTGATCCCATTCCAAGAGCTGGCCTTTGGATCCGACCTTGTCTTCAGGCAGTCTTTTGATCATCTCCGCCAGTTCTTTCCCCATTTCCTGATCCACACCCAACAGCTCCTGGATTCGAATCAACGCTGAGAAGAACTCCCGCAGAATCTGATTGTCCATGGCAGGGCCGCTGCAGATGGGTGTATCATATCCGTCAGGCAGGATGTAGCGGTTTTCCGGCGATACCGACGGGCAGGTCACAAGCTTGCCGTCGGCCTCTATCAGGAAGTCCTGATAGAACAAAGCCATATCCCGGAGTACCGGATACATCCGCTTGAGAATATTGATATCCTTCGTATACAGGTAATGCTCCCAAACATGCAGGCCCAGCCAGGCGGAACCGGTAACCCACGGTGTGGCCGCCATATACCAGTCCTGAGGCGCGCAGTCGCCGTAAAAATCGGTGTTGTGATGGCAGACCATCCCCCGCATGCCATACATGACCCGGGCTGTTTCCCGGCCTTTCTCATGCATTTTCTCCAGAAGATCCATCAGCGGCAGATGCAGTTCGGAAAGATTGCCAACCTCCACCGGCCAGTAGTTCATCTGGAGGTTGATATTGATGGTGTACTTGCTGTCCCACATGGGCATGAACTGGTGGTTCCAGATGCCTTGGAGATTAAGAGCCGCGCTGCCCTCCCTGCCGCCGGAGACAATGAGGTACCGCCCCATCTGGAAATACAGCGCCGCCAGCCCCGGATCTTCCTCGCCGTTCCGGACCGCTTCCAACCTCTGGTCGGTGTATGCCGGTGAGGAAGGATCCAGCTCCAGCACGCAGCGGTTCATCAAGGAGGAAAAATCCCGCGCATGCTCCTCCAGCAGGGCGTCGAAACCCCGCCGTTCCGCTGCATCCAGCCTCTTGAGGACATCGGTCACTGGATCATCGACTCGGTTGGTAGTGGCCGAAGCCAGATAGATCACAACCTGGCTGCTGTTTTTGGCCGCAAGCTGTGAAACAGCATTCTCCACTTCGCCGTCGGCGGCTATGCGCACGGCGCAGGCGAATTCAACGCCGGCATCGTTGCCCCGCATCAGCATCGTCCGCCCGTCAATGCTGCGGATAGAGTCAACCCTGGTGCCCGGCCAGCCGCCAAATGACACCCGCCGGCCCGGCCGGCGGTCATCCATGCCCACCGCATCCGAGATTCCCACCCGGTTCAGGTACAGATCCAGGTTGATAGCTCCCGGTTTGTCCACAGTGTAGCGCATGCACATCACCTGCGCCGGATGGCTGATGAACGCCTGGCGCATATACGACACGCCCTCCGCCTTGTGCCTGATATCCAAGACGCCTGTCATCAAGTCCAGCGCCATCTCATATTCTTCCGCCGATTCGCTGTTGGGCAGTGTGCCCATGACAAAGGGCAGGTGCTGGTTCACGGCAATGTTCAGCACGCCCAGTGTGGTGTAGTGGCGCATTCCGGCAGGAGTGCCCACCATGTACTTCATAATCAGCTCTTCCGCATTATATATGTCCCCTGCCAGGACCAACCTGCGGATCTCCGGCAGTTTATTCTTAAGCGCCTCGTTGTTTCGATCGATAAAGGTGCCGTACCAAAGAGAATCATCATTCAGCTGAATCCGTTCAATGTCCGTGTGGCCGTAAACCATTGCCCCCAGCCGGCCGTTACCTAAGGGTATGGCATCGCGCCACGCATCCGCCGGTGTGTTGTACCGCAAATAAAAGCTGTGCCCCATTATTCCCACCCGTTTCTGTTGGAATTTGGCCTTGCAAATGTATTACTCACAGCCTAACCGTCAACGCTTTCCCCTGATAAACCACTACCTGATCCGCTGTTTCCGCTGCTTCGACACCCACTCCGTAATTCTCGCCAACCACAACTACCCTGAAGGTCACCTCCTGCGGCATCCCGGGATAACTGCCCCGGCGATCGGCAAAACGCAGCTCGCGCCGGCAGTCATCCCAGCTGATGGTTATCAGCTGGTAATGGCCTTGCTCATAATCATAACTGTCGCCTGCGTCGTTGTACAACTCGAAGACAGCATCGGTTCCGGGATAAACGCGCAGCTCAATCGGGTCTTCCTTTTCCCCGGTATATTGAACGGCCGGGCCCATGGGCACCAGTGATCCGGCCCTGACGAACAGCGGCATGGTCTCCAACTCCGCCTTCGCCCTGACGGTTTGCCCGCCCGCATACCGCTCGCCGGTCCAGAAATCATACCAGTCTGCCCCGGCTGGCAGGTAGACATCCCTGGCTTTTTCCACATCCGCCAATGGGCGGGATCCGCTCAGGTAGTACATGGGTTCCGTCACCGGATTGACTAGGAATGCCGGTCCGAACATGTACTGATCTCCAACATCGTATGTCTGAGGATCATGCCTGAAATCAAAGGGCAGAGCCCGCATCAGGGTGTAGCCCCGGCTCGTGACCTGCCATGCCAGGGAATAAATGTACGGGATCAAGCGGTAGCGCAGATTTATGAACCTGACCAGTGTATCGTAGAAGATCGTCCCTGGTTCGCCAAACCGCCAAACTTCCCGGGGGGTGTCAGTGCCGTGGGAACGGAAGATGGGCAGAAAAGCACCGTATTGGAACCAGCGAGTGTACAGCTCCCGATAGCCCAGGTCCTCACAGCCGGCATCAAAATCACCGTCCCAGAACCAGGCGTGCCGCCGCTTTTTCACAAAAAACCCGCCGATATCCAACGTCCAGTACGGAATACCGGCAGCGCAGAAGTTCAAGCCATCGGCGATCTGCTTCCGCAAAGTCTCCCACTTGGCACTGATATCCCCCGACCAAGTGATTGCCGCATAACGCTGCTGCCCCGCATAGGCGGAGCGGGTCAGGTTGACCACCCGCTTGCGGTCGGTTGCAGCCCGCTGCCCCTCATAAATCCCTTGGGAGTGCAGCAGGGAGTAAGCATTGATGTACTGTGGATCGAGGTACTTCTTCGCCTCATTGACATTGATCCAAATCCGCTGCTCCGGCTCGGGTTTGACCGGGCCGTGCCAATCGTTCTCAAACGGCTCAGTACAATCGCACCACCAGGCATCAATCCCTTTGGAGAACAGACCTTCATTGGCCTGCTGCCAGTAAAGCTGCCGCGCCCCTTCATTGAACGCGTCATAAGTGGACTGGTTGCCGAGCAGATAGCCTTTTGCCTTCATTTCCAGCTGATTGGGCCCGTCATTCTGCATGTGCGGCCAGATGGAAACCATCAGCCGTGCGTTCAGCTGATGCAGCTCCCGCATCATCTGTTCCGGATTGGGAAACCTGGCGGGATCCAGCGATTTCTGCCCCCAGTAATTTCCTTCCCAGGACATCCAGTCCAGCACAATCACATCCAGCGGGATTTGCCGGCGGCGGTACTCCTTGACAACCGCCAACAGCTCTTCCTGGCTGGTATACCGCTCCTTGGACTGGATATAGCCAAAGGCCCACTTAGGAAACATGGGCGCCTGGCCGGTGAGATAACGGTAACCGGATACAATATCATCAAACTCAGGGCCGTATATAAAGTAATACTCCAGCTGATCATTGACCTCGGACCAGACATAAGAACCATGGACATCGTCATGGAAAGTCATGAGTGAGTAGCTGTCAAACAAGATTCCATAACCTTTGGTGGAAACGAGGCAAGGTATCACCGCCCGCATGTTCTGCTGATACATATACTGATGATGATGGCGGTAGTTGAATATACCTTCTTCATACGAGCCGAGGCCATATAGGGCTTCATCCTGATCCCATTCGAACTCCAGCTTCCACTGGAACGCAGTACGGTCTTTCACCACCCGGACACTCTCTGCCCTGGCCTTGACTCCATCGGCTGTGTCCTCGGACGTGATGGACGCATGTTCATCAAAAACCGTTTTCACAACCTCGGTGGGAGTCAGGTGCTTGCCGCCCCGGTCCGGTTCCTTCATCAGCAGGTTCCCCTGCCGGTCAAAGCAGCTGATCGCGCCCGTGTCCTTCCTTACTTTGACCAGCAGGCTGCCGGTAGTCAGTTCCACTACCGCTTCCGTTTCGGCGAACTCCCAAGCTGCGGCGGGATAATCCTTCCGGATCACCATCAAGCTCGGCTTGGGGCTGAATTCGCCCATTGTGTAAATGCAGCGAATGATGCTGCCGGTGCACACTTCGATTTTGATCTTTCCCCTGGCTGCCTTAAGCACGATACCGTTGGCTTCCTTGATGACTGCATCTATCTTCAATCAAACCGCTCCTTCTCGCTGCGATTTCTGCCTGCCCCTCCTTGGGTAGTGTGGATCATTCAGCCAAGGAACGGACAAGCTGAAGGAGTCCGTTCCTCGGCCGCCGCAATTATCTACTCGCCAAGATAATAGGCCTTGTTCTCCTCCCAGGACTTGTCGGTGTCGACTATGGCCCAGAAGGCAGGTTTAGGTTCCCTGTTCTTGTCAAACAACAGCGGGTTGTCGTTCGGCCTCCAGGTCGCCGCGTCGGAGATACCCCACAACGTGACCGAGGTGATCACATCGCTGTATTTTTTGAACAGGGCAAAAGCCTGACGGTAGTATTCAGCCTGCCTGGCCAAGCCCTGCGCCGATATGTCCCTGGTACCGATGTCCAGCTCAGTAATGTGAATCTCCAGCCCCAGTTCCGCATACTTCTTGATCGCCTGCTCCACTTCGGCCAGGCTGTCCCCAACTGACCAGTGGCCTTGGATACCTACGCCGTGGATCGGCACGCCTTTGTCCAACAGGCTCTGCAGCATCTGTATGGTGCGGTTGAGCTTGTACGGCCTTTCGATATTGTAGTCGTTGTAGAACAGCTTGGCGTCAGGATCCACCTCATGGGCTTTTCTGAAGGCAATTTCCAGGAACTCTTCGCCTAGAATCCTGAACCAGGGCGAATCCTGCCGCAGAATGTACCGGCCGTCATCGGAAATGGCTTCATTGACTACATCCCAGGCATAAACCTTGCCGGCATAGTACTGCATCACATTCTCTATATGGCTCTCCAGCCGTTCTCGCACCAGCTGGCGGTCCTCCTCGGTGATCACTGCCTTTTGGTCGATGCGGTTGCCGTTTTTGTCCTGGAAGAACCAACCAGGAGTCTGTGCGTGCCACACCAGTGTGTGCCCCCTCATTTTCAACCCCTGGTCGACAGCAAGGTTGACAATCCTGTCAGCGATCTGGAATGAAAAGCGGCCTTCGGTGCGCTGCAGGCCTTCGGGTTTCATTTCATTCTCCGCCGTCAAGCTGCTGAAATGCAAGTCGATCAAACTCCGGTGCGTATTGATGGTCGACAAGTTGACAGCGGCCCCGATTTCAAAGTAGTCTTTGTAGATCTCCTTCAGAGACGGCATCCCGGGCGGCGGGGCAGGCTGATCATCAGCCTCCGCGTTTGATCTGGTGAAACATCCCACACTCAGCGTCAATGCCAGCACGAACACCACAACCATACAGACAAGTTTCCCTTTGTTCTTTGGCAACGATCATACCTCCCCATTATTTTGAATGCTATGTATCACTCTCAGCGTTGAGCCGATACCTTTGCAAATCGCCGGCTGTGACATGGAGAGTGCCTTGCGATTCCATCACAATCCGGCCTTGATCATCCACAGCATACAGCTTGTATCGCCCCGCCTCCTGCGGCGCATGGATCACACCGGAAGCCAGATCCGCCTGGGCCATGGCGGCACTCGGCTGGAAGCTTGTGGTTCCCATCGGAGCAAACCAAATGCTGCCCCTGAATTCCTTGGGGAACTTGACAGGGACCTGTGCCCCTGCCGCGGCGCGGGCATCGGCCACAAACATCAGCTCTGACAGGGGTGCCAGGTCCATGTACTCCGGTTCCAAACCTGAGTTTTCAATGATCGCCAATGCTTCCAGCGGCCAAATGGCATCGCTGTGCACCTTAAGGTTGGTGACGGAAACATTGGGCGCTCCCAGGTGGACAGTGCGGCTGGTGGTGTAGGTGTTGTCAAAGTGAACATCGTGCTTGCGGCCCCAATCGTTCAGCTCGAAATTGTTGCCGCTGCCGATGTCAAAGACATTGTCCCTGCCCGTCACCCCCGACGTGCCTTCGTCGGGGTGAACGGCGTTGAGCATGTACTTCGGTGAAGCCACAACGTAATTGCCGTTGACCGTTGAGTTAGGCATGGCAGCCAGCAGATAGATTGCTCCCGTATCAGTCAAGGTCAATCCGTAGTCGATCAGCCGGTTGTTGTGGATGGTGATCCTGGCCTGCGTCCGGGTGGGTATCCCAGGCAGGATGCTGTCAGGATCGCCGTTGAAGTTCCACCAGCTCCAACCTACACTGATCGGCCCGTAAGGGATGTTCATCACCAGGTTGTGGGTGATCCGCAGATCCTCAACAAAGAAGGCCATGATCGCGTTCTGGCCGTGGAACAGCACACCGGCGCCGTCGATGTAATTATTGTTGATCTCAATCCTGCGGGGCACACCCTCAACATCAGGCGGATACTTCTCCTTTTCCGGGCCCACACCCCAAGCATGCTTGATCATAGGCCCATCGCCCTCATACACATGCTGCGGGTGTCCGATGACTATCGCCGAACCGGCCGTGTCCAGGATTCGGCTGCCGATGATCCGGGAATCCAAGACATCGTTTCTCATGGCCAGCCCGATGTTGCCAGTATGCTTGATGGTGTTGCGCTCAAAGACAATCCCTCGGCTGTTTTCCACATCAACAGCCGCACCAGGGACATCAAAGGCCCGGTAAATATCGAAGTGCCAGTTCTGATTGCCCATGGCGATGACTGCGGTGGGGCCCTGCAGGGTGGCCTGGCCGCGGGAATCGCCGATGGCCACCAGGTTCCAGTCGGAATGGGCGAAGGTGAGGCCGATAAAGCTGATGTTTTCCACCCGGCTGTTCCGGGAGGCGCCCTTGATCTTCACCAACCCTTCGACCATGGGAGCAATGACCTCACTGGAGGCCAAATCTTCATCAGGATGCTTGTAGTAGTACAAGGTATGTGTGGTCTTGTCGTAATAAAATTCTCCAGGCTGATCCAAAAACTCATATGCGTTGTGCAGCACCTGCGGCCCTGACACCTTGAACTCCGTGCCCCAGCCGAAACTCTGGGCAATGGCCCCATATGGCTGCTGCAGCAGCAGTACCTGGTAGACACCGGCTCGAATCTGCTCCCGCACCGTGACCAGGTTTAGGTTCCATGTTGAAGAGGTTGTGATCTCCAAGTCTTCGGGATGGGCAATCTCCGGCAGATCACCAAAGCGATAACGGACTCCGTCGGCAAAAGCGGCGTCGGCCCAGGCCCAATCCGCTTCGCCCTCCCGGATCCGGTAGCTGCCGTAGCCGCCCTGGGCTGTCACTTCCTTGCGGGCCATCACTGCCCGCTGTCCGTTGACATAAAGGGCCCTAAGCTTACCGCCCCGCTCCAGAGAAGCTTTATAAATGCTGCCGTCATGCTGTTCCCAACCGGTGACCGGCACTCCCCCGCTGATGATCGGGCTCTCTCCGGGATAAGCCTGATATATCACCCGATAGCCGTTGGTGCCCGAATCCCGCTCATCAAACTCAAGCGTCCGCTCCAACCGGTAGGTGCCATCCCGCAGGTAGACGATAATATCCCCTGTCATATTGCGGTTGATTTCCCGGACTGCGTCCCGCGCCCTCTCGATGGTGGCGAAAGGCCGATCAATAGTGCCGGGGTTGGCGTCATTGCCCTCAGGTGACACAAAAAACACAGCTTGGATGCTGCCCTCAGCGTTCATGACCCAAGCTGGCATGGCGGCAAGAACTACAGCCAGCACCAGCAGTACTATGGCAACAGGCACATGTCTCATCTGGTCCTCCTCCATTGCAGCTCTATTCCGATGAGCCAACCACGACTTTCATGGTTACAGGCACCAGCTCCGGCCTCAGGTCGCGGTCAGGGGAAAGATCAAACCTGGGCTCGCCGTCGATGTCGAAATGTACTCTTCTGATGGCGGTGCAGCGTTTGCTGCCCCGCATGGTTGGCTCAGCATGGTAAGTGATCATCACATCACCGTTCTCGTTGGTGTAAAAAGCGTTGTGGCCCGGCCCGTACTCCCCCTCCACAGAATAGAAGGACAATACCGCCGTTGGACTTTTGTACCAGTTGGCAGGGTCGAGCAAATCTTGGTGCTTGTCAGTTGACAAAAGGCCTACAGCGTAGGTGTACCCATTGGCGGCGCCGCCGGAATAGGCAAGGTAGACCTTGTCGCCGACCAGGAGAGGATAGGGGCCTTCGTTGTTGATGGTGCCCTCGACATTCTCCCAGCCGAAAAGAGGCCGCGACAGCAGCACTGGATCAGAAGTCAGCCGCCACGGCTGCTTCGGATCAACAGTGGCTATGTACAGCATCGACCCTGAATCAAGGGGGGTGCCGATGTGGTAGCGTTCGGACCAGACCACATATCCTGTCCCGTCGATCTCGAAATAGGTCATGTCCAGCGTGATGCCCCGATCACAGAGATTGGATCCATCCCGGCGCACCACCCTGATGGGATCCTCCCAGCTGTCGGGATCGGTGATCTCGCCGCCTTCCTTCAACCGCATGACATGGCACTGGGGCCCCCACTGACGGCCGCTGACGGCAAAGAACAGGTAAAGCCGCCCGCCGCACAGGTGAAACTCAGGTGCCCAGAATGTCTGCACCAGGCCTCGAGACTCATCCCGATCAAGAATTAGGTATTCTTTGGCATCAGGCACGAAGCATTCAGCCACGGTCCGGCCTTTGCGGACGTAGATGCCGATGTTGTTCACGTTGTCGTTGGTGGCCACATAGTAGTACCAATCATTCCACGGCAGCACCACCGGATCGGCATACCCCTCTGCCAGAGGGAAGCTGTATTTTTCCTGCACCACTGTGCCTTTAACCTGGTAAACTCCTGGACGGGAAAAGTCGATGCCGTCAGTCTGCCACCGCACTGCTTTGCGGGCAGTGGAACCGTCGGAATAGACGGCAGTGGCATTCACTGCCTGCACATCCTGGGCTGATCGGGCATAAACCATTTCCGGAACCGTCACGGCAGTGTTTTCCAGCGGGAGCCATTTGCGTTCCACCCGGCGCAAAACCGAGGCTTCAACATAAACGGCATTGCCCGGGACAGCGCCTTCCGGAAGGACCGAGCCGCTCAAGCAGTCGATTGGGCCGCTTCCGCCCAACTCATCCGGCCAGCCTGAAACTGGCTCGGCTGGGGAAATGCTCCCCAAATCCGCCAAGTCCGCCAGCACATTGCGGTAGCGGCCGCCGGTGGAATCCTGCCACCAGAACTCGTACACTTGAAGTTCATGATTATAGCGGCAGCCCACTTGCTCCACGTCGGCATCGCGCTTCAGGTCCACCAGGGCCTGCGGTTCAAACCTGACCAAATCCTGGGTCAGCCAGAGCAGGACCTTGCCCCTTGCCTCAGGATCAGGACTTCCGTCATGGTTGGTTTTAACAGCCACAATTCCCATCCGGCCATCGGCGGCGGCGAAGATCCACGGCCGCTTCAGCCCTTTGGCACGAATCACGTTTTGCGATTCTACGCTCGCCAAAGCATGGAGAATGCCGTAATTGCGGTGAAGGGCTGTAAAGGCCCGTCCGTCATGGCTGGAAGCCAAGTGGACACTGTGGGCCAAATGGCTGGGATAGCAGCCGGGAACCGGTGTGCGCGTATATACAAGGATCCATCCTGGACTGTGCATAATATCACCCTCGTCAGCAAAACAACAGTTTGCGTTGGTTCGTAAACAGCCGGTTATCTCGCTCCGGCAAAAGCGATTGTGTAGGTCTCACCAGCGGCGGCTGCCAGCTGAACCATATCTTCAGCTAAAACCTGAACCGCGATGCGGTGGCCTTGGGAATCGGTGACAACGGCCTTGCCTATCTGTGAAGCCTTAATCACCAACTCGGCGCTGGCCTGCGGCCGCAGCACTGCTGTCTCAAGCTGGGAGCCAACCCACTGCATGTCGATTTCCACATTACCTCTGGCCTTTAGCCCCCTGGCCGATCCGGTGTGCCACCTGTCCGGCAGGGCCGGCAGAAGCTCGATGGCTCCGCCGTGGCTTTGAATCAGCATCTCGGCCACACCGGCAGTGGCGCCGAAATTGCCGTCGATTTGGAACGGCGGATGGGTGTCGAACAGATTGCTAAGGGTTGATCCTTTGAGCTGTTCCTGCAGCAGCTTGTGGGCGCGGTTGCCGTCCCGGATCCGAGCCCAGAAGTTGATCTTCCAAGCCTTGCTCCAGCCGGTGCCGCCGTCGCCCCGGGTGTTCAATGTCACCTTCATGGCCTCGATATACCGGTCTTCTTCCGCACTGCGGCCGGCCACGAACTGATCACCGGGATGCAGCCCGTAGAGGTGGTTGACATGGCGGTGGCCCCAGTCACCGGTAATATCGATTGTAATCTCATCTTTCCACTCCTGAAACTGCCCGGCCAAACCAATCCGAGGTGGAGACAGCCGCGACTGGGCGGAACGGATTTCCTCTAGCTCCGGCCGGAAAATTCCCAGCTCATGAGCGGCTTTCAATGTGATGTTGAACACATCCCAAACAACAGCCTGATCCTGGGTGCAGCCCAGCGAATAAGGGCCGTGCTCCGGCGACCAGGACGGACTGCTGACCAAAGTGCCGTCTCTTTCGTCCTCCACCAAGGCATCCACCCAAAAAACGGCCGCTTCAAAGATGGTGTCGAAGTTCTCCTGCAGAAACTCTTTGTCCATGCTGAAGAGATAGGCGTCCCAAATGTGCCGGGCAAGCCAGGCTCCGCCCACCGGGAACCAGAATGCTTCGGAAACAGCCGGAGCAGTGTTGCCCCAGATATTGCACTCGTGAAAAGTCGTCCAGCCTCGGGCCGGCCGGCCGCTGGTTGTGACAAAGTAACGCTGGGCGGTAATCCTTCCCCGCGGCACAAGGCTGTTGATGAACTCGATCAGCGGCAGATGGCATTCGCTGAGATTGGTCGGCTCCGCCAGCCAGTAATTCATCTGCACGTTGATGTTGGTGTGATAGTCCGCATACCAGGGTGGGTTCAATCCGTCAGCCCAGATCCCCTGGAGGTTGGCAGGGAGTGAGCCGGGCCGCGACGATGCGATCAAGAGATAGCGGCCAAACTGGTAGTACAGCACTTCGAGATAGAGATCCTCACCGGCCGAGTTGGGCCGGCTGGTCCGGCCGCCGTAAGCAGCCAACAGCTGATCTGTGGGTTTGACTGGGATCTCCATCCCGGCGAAGCTCAGCTGCATCCGGTCAAACAAAGAGCGGTAATCCGCAATGTGATCTGCCTTCAGAAGGGTGTATCCTTTGGCAGCAGCCGCCGCAACCCGCTCCAGGACTGCCGCCAGGGGATCTTCCTCTGTGAAGTATTCAAAGCTGTCGTCCAGGCACAGCCGGTAGTTTGTCCCGGCCGCCATGAGAATCAGGATGGAATCGGCGTTTTCCACCACAATCCCATTGCCGGCGGCATACATGGTGCCGCCCTCAGGAATGACTTTAACCACCTGGGCAAACTTAAGGCCGTCGGCTGTGTGATCACTAGGCCTCCCGGTCATGGTGATGGTGTCGCCTTGAGCTGCGATCACCGCCCGCCGCTGCGGCGTCTCCACCGAAATCCGGTGGGACAGTTTGCCGTTTTGATCAGCTGTAAGGAGGATGGCCATGACGTTGTCCGGGTAACTGATGAAGTACTCCCGCCCATACCCCACACCATCCAGCACATACTCCACACTGGCGACAGCCTGGTCGAGATCAAGGCTCCGGCGGTATTCGCTGTAACCGTGCTGGCCGCTGCCGACAGGTTCGCCCGCCAAACCGTACACCAGCTCGGCAATCTGGCAGCCGTCCGTTGTACGGCGGCTGCGGTTTTCCAGAATTTCCAGCTTGTAATACCTGTAGCTCACCGCCTCGGGCAGTTTGAAAGTCTTGGTTTCATGCCTTCTGGAGAAAGTAACATTGGTTTGGCTGTCCAGCAAAGTGAAGTTCTTGTTGTCGTTGGAACCGTACAGCTTCCATGACCGGGGATCCCGGTTCTCCACGTCGTTGGCCGACGTCAGCTGATAATAATCAATCGTGACCTGCTCTCTGTGTTCCAGCAAAAACCAAATCGGAAAAGGATGATTGTACCCCCAGCTCAACCCTGCGGAAGAATACCACTTGGTGTCTGTCCGGCCGTCGATCAGTTTGGCAATCCCCTCATTGGGATCGGCGGTATGGGCGTTGGAGGTGATGACGACAAACGGCTTGTGGTCCAAATCCTCGATGGTGATGTCGCCCAGCGATTGATAAGACCCATAGTTGGTTTTGTCACCCTTCAAAGAATTGATGTGATACCAGAATGCGCCGCTCAACTCGGGATAATCGTGGGATACCACTTTCCCTGTCCAGGGATCGATGTAAGCCGTGAGATGTTTGGAGAAATAATTCATATTTTCTTGCAAAATCGCGCGGGCTGCCGCCAGGTGTTCCTGCAGCTCTTCGGGCGTTTTGCGGCTGTGACCGCCGTCATAGCCGGCATTGGCACCAGGTCCGCCTGACCAAAGTGTTTTCTCGTTGATCTGGATCCGTTCCCGTTCAACACCGCCAAAGACCATGGCGCCAATGAATCCGTTGCCCAAAGGCAGCGCTTCCGACTCCCACACCGTGGCCGGCTGGTCATACCACAGGACCAACGGTGGCTGTTCCGTCGTAACCGCTGGCTGTGCCAAAGCGGGGCACCCCCAAAGCACAGCGACAGTGAGCGCGCAAAGCGCGGCAATGCCTGCTTGCAGCATAGTGAAACCCCCATTCCCATATCCACCAAGGGGCCAGGTGGATTGTGATTGTCACTTCTTGGCCCGCTTGAAGTAATGTTTCACCAAGAACTGCATCAGCTCGCTCGGCTGCTTCTTGGCAAACACGGGCTGATCTCCGAAGACCATGCAGTACGGCTCTTCAGGAGTGTAGGGCGCCCAGTGAGGCATTTCCTCACCAGTGGCATCTATGCCGTTGGGATCACCGGCCTTGATGAAGTTGGCCCAGTAGTTGCACATCTGGCGGGCCAAATCATAATGCTTGCCGACAAAAGGCCGCCAGCATTTGGCCAGTGTCTCAAAGAAGAACCACAGGTCCACGGAATGGAAAGTGCCAGGATTGTCCCAACCGGGGATTTCCGCATCAAAATTGTAATAATAGATGGGTGTGTTGAGGCCAGTGTCAGCGTTGGCCTGGCCGGCAAGGCGGATGGCATACTCGATACCATTGACAGAGGCCCGGTTCCTGACTTCTTCGATGGTACCGCTGTCGAAGCCGATCAGTTTCAGGAACTCGCCCGCATCTTCGCCGAACATCTCTTCAGCCATCTGCCGCAGCTGTTCTTTCGACTCCACCATAGGCCTGGCAAAGAACTCGGACGATGTATGTCCCATCATCACCGGGACATTGAGGCGCTTGCCCTGCAGGAAGAGCTCAAAGGTGTTGCCCACGCAGAACTGGTTGTCGACGACAGTGCCCCAGAAGCCCCGATACTCCAAGGCTTTGCCCATGATGAACTCCGCATCGAGCTTGCGGGCTTCTTCCAGAGACGAGACGCCCAAGAACTCGAAGAACTTGACACCATCCTGCTCCGCATCGGCCAGACTGCGCCCCCGCCTTGGTCCGCGCACATTGGGATATACAGGCGCAAATAAGCCGCTTTGGATAATCGCCTTTTGGATCAGCCCCTCATTTTGGGGAGATGTCAGCTGGGACAGGACACTGCCGCCGCCGGCTGACTGGCCGCCGATGGTGATGTTGTCCGGATCGCCGCCGAACGCGGCGATGTTTCGTTTGACCCACTGGGTGGCGAACTGCTGATCCAAGTGGCCGAAGTTGGCCGGTGCGTGCGGAGCTTCCTTGGTGATTTCCGGATGGCAGAGAAAACCAAAGACATTGAGGCGGTAGTTGATGGTCACCACCACCACACCGCGGCGGGCGATACGCTCGCCGTCGAATTCCATTTCCGATGGATAGCCAACCTGCAAACCGCCGCCAAAGTACCAGACATAAACCGGCAGTTTCTCGTCGGGACTCTTGGCTGGTGTCCACACGTTGAGGTACAAGCAGTCTTCACTCATGGGCACATCGGGATCCACGTGCCACTCGCGGGCATAGATATCTTCTTTGCTCACACCCGGCCTGGCCTGCATGGCGATCGGGGCCCATGTGTAAGCTTCCAGCACGCCGTCCCAATCATGTGCCGGCTGTGGCGCCCGCCAGCGGTTTTCACCGACCGGCGGCGCTGCGAAAGGAATCCCTTTGAAGCTGGTGATCCGGGGATCAGCCGCCGGCAGGCCTCTCACAACACCATTCTCGACTCTAACCTCTCGAAGCATGGCCTCTTCTCCTTTCACATGAATATCCTCGCCTCAGTATTTGTCCAGAGTCATGATAACCCGATCCGACTCAACCTGATCCGCCCTGCCGAAGCAAAGCTTGACGAAGTTGTAGGCGCCGTTGTTCCAGACATTGAAATCATGGGCGCCGCCCTTGATTACCACTTGATAGTACTTCTTGATCTTGTCTCCGGCGGTTTCCAGCAGGCTGACGGTGGAGCCGCGGAACGACCCCATGGCAATACCATCCGCATCACCGCAGGTAATGTACACCAACTCCATCGGGTATTCAGAAGCGGCGATCCCTGCCCCCAGGACCGCCCCGGCACTCGATGTCGGGGCGTTGGAGAATGCCCCCACATAGGCGAACAGGTCCTGCATGCCGGGAGTGGGCACCGTCGGCACCAATCCATTGCCCATCATGCCGACTCCGCCGGTGAAACTCGCGTGATCATGACGGTATCCGCCAAAGGTGAGATTCAAAGCCTGCATGCCGCCCATGGAAAGGCCGGCGATCGCCCGGTGCAGGCGGCTGTAGGCAACTGCTTCCGGAGACGGATCGGCAATGTTCGCCTTGGTGTTGAATGTCGACTCGATGAAGGGAATCAAATCGTAGCGCAGCTCGTAGTCGAAGTAGTAAAAACCGAGGATATTCACGCGCTCCGAGCTGAAATTGGTGTTCTGCCACTCCACGGAACTCCTGCCTTCCGGGAACACCACGATCAAAGGTTCAATCTCGCCGTTGGCGATGAGATTGTCGAAAATGTTGGCGATCACAAACCGGCCGCTGATCTGGCCGCTGCCGTACGGCCATTCATAGCGGCTGCCTCCCACTCCGTGGAGCAGGTACAGCACATCGTACTTGGTGTCTTTGTCGTTCTCATCGTATCCCGGCGGCAGGTAAACATAACAGCGTTTGTATATCGGATTTCCGTCCACAGTTTCTCTGCCTGCTTCTTCACTGCTGATACCCTGATTGGTCACCAACTGCCGGTCCTGGTTGATGTAATTATTGACAGCATAGACATACTCGCGCATAGTGCCTTGTTTCCCCACGGGCACCGCCTGCTTGTAGGCCGCAGGCAAAGATGTGACGCTGATTTCCATTGGTTCCCCTCCTTCGTTTGCTTCAGCGGCTAAAGCTGTGGCGGCAGCTGCCGCCATTATTAAAACCAGCAGCAAGATCCCTCTTCTCAAAACGATCATCCTCCTTCGCCTATTTTCCGGGCAGCTTCCGCGGATCAATGCTGAACTTGTGCTTGCCCTGGCTCAAACCGAAAAACGGCCCGGCCACCGTCAAGCTGCCGTCAACAACCCTGCCGAAGTAGTCAGTCTTTACCTTCTCATCGACCGCCACTTGGGGAAGCTCTTGGTTGACCGTGATCTCCATGGTCAGATCATCGCTGTTGATCTCAATCTCCACATCGCCGACAGCACCCGTCTTGTCAAACCCGCAGAACTCCTGCCAAGTCTCCAGATCCAGGCACATTTCGGGCTCAGGATACATCACCCGCAGATATCCTCCGGGCATGCGGGCATAGACGTTGCCTTCCGCATAGTTGTGCTCGTTCGGAAGGATGATGGCCGCTTCGCCGCATTCATAGAAGAGATTGTTGTAAAACTTGTTTTCCCGGGATGTTCCACCCCGTTTTCTGGTGATTCGGAAAGCGACAACTTTGGCGAAGAACCCGGACTTGTGGCATTTGCCGATCAGGTTGTTGACCATGCGCAGCCGATCTGTGCCTTCCAGGTAGATCCCGTACCCATTCTTGATATCCAGTTCCCTGGTCTTGTACCAGCCGGATGAGCCGGGTTCCTTGGGCAGCAGCTCTTTGTCGTAGCGGCCCTCCACATTCCAGATGATATTGTTGTCGATGAGGTTTTCCGCATCCCGGCTGCACTCTATGAAGATGTGCTCCCGGGACTCGATGCCGTTGAGGAAGAGATTGCATGTGATCCTGTTGTTGACATTGCCCACATCAAGCCACAAGGCGTCACAGCCGTGGGTATCCTTGAAGACATTTCTCCTGATGAGGGAGTTGACGGAGTTGTGCAGCTTGATCCCGCCTGCTTCCCATGACAGCTCCATCCGCTGCCACCCAGTCCCTTCGATCAAATTGTCCTCGATCAGCATGCCGCTGACCCACATGCCGGCGATGCCGCAGACACCCACATTGCGGATCACGTTGCGGCGGATGATGGTATGCCCGATCACCTGGCCTGGTTCAATCGTATGGTGCCAGCATTCGTTGCCGCAGTCGATGCCCACGCCGTTGGCCCAGTCGATGACGCAGTCCTCGATGATCCAATGATGCCCGCGGTAACAGGAAAGGGATCCCCGCTGCGGCACCGGAGCGCCGGTGGCGGCATGGGCCAAAGTCAGGCCTTTGACTTTGATGTAGGCCAGGAAAGGAACCTTGGGGGCAAAACACTGTTCCCGGTTGGTCACTTCGATCACATGATTGTGGGGATCAGCGTCGCCAGGCAGGCGGATGTGCACTTTCTGCCCATTGGCCTCCACCCAGTAGGTATTGTCGCTCTCCCCCAACATGTACGGCAGGGGCACCTGTTTCATGGGCTTGCCGTCCACAAAGACCATGCCTCTGCGGTTCAAGTAAGGTGTCATATCAGTCTTGTCGTACTCAAGGTAAAGGCGGTCGTGGAGCACATTGACCGCGCAGAAGGGATTGTAACCCTTGAAATCCTCAGGATTCAGCTCGATTTCCCAAATCTTCAAATCAGCGGAATCTGGCTCTCTTCTGAATCCCCGCCAAAACCGCCAGCCCACACTAGGCTTGAATTCCTTTACCTCAACAGACGCCTTGATGATCACTTCTTCACCTTGATACGCTTCGTAGCTGATCATCCGGTCCGGCCCGGTGCCGCCCATTGCCGGATGGACAGTTTCCCGGTAGACCCCGCCGTGAATCAGGACCCGGGTACCGGGAGTGGCAATCTGGGCTGCAGCGTTGATAGTCCTCAAAGGCCGGTCAATTGTGCCGTCATTATCGTCCGATGCGTCTGGATGCCTGTTGTTCACATGGATTTCCCGCTCATACTTTGGTTCCACTTCCCAGAATTCAAACATCCTGCCGTCAGGCAGAACCGCGGTCAAATCAGTGGGTGCAGCCATGGTCCTCTCTCCTTCCCAGGTTTTATCCAACAATGCCAGTCCGTTCAATGCTCTCGATGAAATACCTCTGCAAGAAGACGTAGAGAATCAACAGCGGCAGAATGAACAGAAACATGCCGGTGTTGTTCACAATGGTCCTAAACTCGGTGCTGACGCTCCAATGGTACTTGCCGGGCAGGTCGCGCAGGGCGAACGGCAGCAGGTACAGGCCGCCGCGCATGAACGTCGATGTGTAGAAAATATCGTTCCACTGCCAGACAAAAGAGAAAAGGAAGATGACCAGCAAAATGGGGCCGGCTCCCGGCAGCATGATCTGCCAGAAGGTCCTGAATTGACCTGCTCCATCGATGTATGCCGATTCTTCCAAAGCTTTGGGCATGCCCCGGAAGTGCTGCCTGGCGATGAAAATGAACAACCCGTTCTTGCCTCCGGTTCCCGTCAGCGCTGTGAGCAAAAACGGCCAGTAAGTCCCGATCAAGTCAAATCCGCCGTCTTTAAGCAAGCCGAAGAAATCAAAGTAGCGAAAGTTGAGGAACAGGGGAATGGTGATCATCTGCGGCGGCACCACCAAGGTAAACACCACCAGGCCGAACAGCAGCCCTCTGCCCCTGAATTGATACCGGCCCAGGCCGTAACCGATAATCGTGCAGGAAAACAGCTGGCACAGGCTGATTATGGACGAGAACACTAAAGAGTTGAATGTGGTTCGGAAATAATCCATGTTCCTGATCACTTCCGCATAGTGTTTGGCTATCCGCGTCAGGCTCAGATCCCGCGGCACCCACTGGACCGTGGGATCAAAGATATCCTTCTCTGTCATGATCGTTGTTGTCAGCTTGATGAAAACCGGGTTGACAATGAGGAAACAAAGACCGATCAACAAAACACTCCGCACAACGGACCAGGAAAGACCAGCAAGTCTCCTCTTCAGCACCGCACTCATCGTCATCAACCTTTCGTTCGATTTATCGCCTTATTCCATGTAAAACACATTCCGTTCGATAATGAAGCCGACCACCAGAAGAATCAGGGAGATGGCCGCGAAATACATCAGGCTCATGGCCACGCTCACCCCGAAAATACCTCGTCCCCAGGTCAGTTCGGAGATGTATGACACCAGCTGATTGCCGGGGGAAGTAAACGAGTAGACGGTGATGAAAATGACATTGGTAAGAAACAACGGCGAGATCAACGGGAAAGTGATCTTCCAGAATGTTTCCCATCCTGTCGCTCCTTCCAGCTTGGCGCACTCATACAGCTGACCCGGAACGGACTGCAGGCCGGCCAGGAAGATCAGAATGGGAATGGCTGAATATTCGATCAGCTGCGGCAGATTGCCAGCCGCCATGATCACGTAAGAAATGATCCAGCGCGGCAGGCTCATCTCCATGAAGAAGTCACGCAGCGACGCTGTGGACAGCATCACATTGGCCCGATCCCTTGTGGTCAGGTACATCAAGTCTTCCACTTCCAATTGATGCAGCACACCAGCGGTGAGGATCACCGGCAGGAAAAAGATGGCTCTGACCAGAGTCCGGCCGCGGAACTCCTGATTCAGGACGCTGGCGATGAAGAAGCTGAACATGATCACCGAGGGAATGCTCACCAGGATGCTCGAGATCGTTTCGGTAAAATACTGGTTGAAATTGGGATCCACGGTTACAGCATACCTGAAATTCTGGATCCCCACGTATTTGAGATCGTAGCCTTCCGTGGTGAAGATAAGCTCGCTCACACTGAAGCGGAACGACTGCAGCATCGGGGCCAAGAAGAAGAAGATAAACCCGATGATGAAAGGCGATACCCACAGATACCCCGCCCAGTTCCGCTTCTGCGACAGAGTCAGTCTAAACATGCGTCTCCTCATTACCGATCCTCCTCCTGCAGGCAATATCCCTGTGCTGCGATGGCCATGCCCTCATACTCCACCGGATAGCGGTTGTGGTTGATAATGATCGACACACCGTTCGCAAAAGTGCTCCGGGTGACGCCGTCGTCCAGAATCTCATGCTCAATCAGGCTTTGGCCGTAGATTTTTTCGTAGACCGGATAGTACTCGGCATAGTACTCGGCGATGATATCCTTCCAGTCATTAAAGTTGAAAGACAGAAACTTGTCGTACCGGGTGCCCTTGATGGCCTGCGACTCGACTCCGGCCACGATGAAGTACGGCAAAGCCCCAGCTTCCAAGCTCATCAGCATGTAAGACCTCCGATCCGCTATCTGATTGATTGGATCGCCCGCGTAAGTCAGGTAGCCGCTGACCACCATCTGGAAGAAGGGAATCCTGGTGTCAACAAGATCATAGCTGCTGTCTTCCACAGGCATGCCGATGATTACATCGGCGTACGGCCAGGTATAGAAGTTGCCCTTTTCCACCATTATCTTGTAATCCCGGGAAATATCCCGGAGCAGATCCACTGTAATCTCCTCCGCTTGCTGTCTGTCCACAGACTTTCCGGCGCTGCGGTTGAAGTCCGAGTTCAACTGCGATCCAATTTGAGCCAGGGAAACGCCATTGCTGCCAAACCTTTTGAAATCGCTGAAGAAGCTCTTTACCAGCCCGGGCAGTATCCGCGGCGACACAATGTATGCTGTCACAGTGCTGTCAGCCGCGAAAGTGGCTGGGTTGTACGGATTAATCTGCGCAGGCAAGCGGTTCAACCTCCGGGAAGCATCTCTCGTGGCCACAAAGCCATCGAACAAGCCGTTGCGGTAGAGGTTCAAAAACCCAACATCGGGGTAGACCACATCGCCCATGCTTCGGACATACTGGATGAAATCATTTAACTCCGCTTCTTTGCCCAAATTCTTTTCAACCACCGCTTTTTCCGGATAAATATGCTCAATACCGCCCTTCAGCCAGCCGTTGAGGCGGAGGTGGATGTTCGCGATCCCCATATCCCGCAGGCTGTCGTAGATCTCCTTGGCTTCGGCAAAGGTGGTTGCGGGATAGGCAACGTTGCGGGGGATCCCCCAGTGGACCTCAATCCGGGGGAAAGCACCAACCACTTCCACCAGGAAGGGCGGTTTCTCATCGGTTGTTTTCCGCAGCAGGCCTCTATCCACCAGGTACTCCTGATAGCGCCGGGCCATGCCGGAATAATCGGCGTCTTCACCGGTGAAGAACAGGTAGCGGATCCGGATATCGCCTTTGTATATCTCCGGTTGGTAGACATCAAGGGTTCCGCCGTGCTCCAGGCTTATCGTTCCCGACTTGACAATGTTGAACCGCGGGAAAACGCGGTTGAAGTTGTCACGCTTGCCGGAAATGTCGGCCCGGAAGTGGGCTATGGCATCACCCCGTTCGATGATCCCCAGATATGCCTGGTCTCCTTTTTTCAAGCCAAACACCGGCATATGGATGGACTTGCCGTAAGTCGTCACATAGGCCAGCGGATCCTCGGCATTGTCCCGGCCGTATGTCCCCTGGTTGTAGGTCGACGTCCAGGTTTTACCGTTGTTTAGGTAGATCAAGGCACCCGACCCGTCAGGGATCAGGATGTAACCCTCATCATCCAAGCCAGCTGCCGAGAAATAGGGCAGCACTTCCACAAAGGTGATCGGGTAAGTGTGTTTCACCCCGGAAAAATCTTCCACATCAACGGGATACTCAATATCTTCCACCGGAATGGTCACCACAAAGCTGTCCCCATCCAGCCGGTATTCCACCGCCACTTTGAACACTTCCAGGTTGGGCACGGTAGGGTTGATGTTGTTGTCAATATGGTCATCCGTAGCCTGCAAGGGGGTATAGCCGACACTCTCCACTATATCCTTCAGCCTGTTGACGGCAGTCCGGGGAACATTTTTGCGCAGATATGTCGGGTTGTCCACCAGCTGCTCCATGTCTGCAGGTGTGACATCTTCAATGCGCGACATGTCAGCCCGGTTGTTTACGATAGTGTTGACCAAGTGCCAGGTAACATCTTCGAGTTCCCAAAAGATGTCCTGGTTGAGCCTGTCAATACTGGACTGCAGCTTTTTTTTCCTGGAGAGGAGCTCCTCAGTCTCGCCGGACTGGCTGATTTGCCGCTCCAGCTCCGCCATCTCCAACTGCAGCTGTTCTAGCTCGGCCTGCATCTCCAGGAACCTGTCATCCAACACCTCCAGAGTATATTTGCCGAAGATAGCGTCGGAAGGCAGCCCCATGATCTCAGGGTGTTCCTCCCCGTCTTCCAATTTCCGCAGCATGATCAGGTAGTAATATGAGCGCAGGGTGTCTCGATCACTGCTGCTCAGCTTGGTGAAGACCAATTCATCAAAGCGTTCCTGATCAACCATGGCCGGGAGATAATCGTTGGCCGTCCATCTTTCCACAAATTGATAGTCAACCCGGACACCATTCTCAATGGGAGTGACCCAATAACGTTCATATGCATTGCTGTAAGTGGCGTTGTCCTTGGTGACCCGCCCTGGATCGTGCACC